>Ga0194132_10000720_pt1 | contig 67194 bp, 59 predicted proteins | sample TA2KigOf80mmetaG_FD_148612 | JGI IMG/M metagenome (GOLD analysis project Ga0194132, IMG submission 148612) | Freshwater microbial communities from Lake Tanganyika, Tanzania - TA2015054 Kigoma Offshore 80m | ecosystem: Environmental > Aquatic > Freshwater > Lake | place: Tanzania: Lake...
GCCCCGGCCGCGCCCCGCGCGCCGACGCCGAGTCTCGAGCAGTGGCTGGGCGCGCGCGCCTTCGTGTGGGTCGGTGGTATCGTGCTGGCGCTCGCGGCGATCTTCCTGGTGCGCTACTCGATCGACCAGGGATATCTGTCGCCGACCGTGCGTGTGATCATGGCGGCGCTATTCGGCGCCGGCCTGATCGTCGGCGGCGATCGCATGCGCGGGCGCGACGATCGCGTGGCGCAGGCGTTGACCGCCGCCGGCGCCGCCGCGCTCTACGGCGCGCTGTTTTCCGCCGTGGCGCTCTACGGCCTGATCCCGCGCTTCATGGGCGGCGTGCTGGCGCTGGCGCTCACCGCGGGCTGCATCGCGCTGTCGCTGCGCCACGGGATCTTCGTCGCCGTGCTCGCTTTCGTCGGCGGCTTCGTCTCGCCCCTGGTGATCGGCGGCGAGACGCCCAACATCCTGGCGCTGTTCGGCTATCTCTTCGCCACGGCCGCCGGCACCTTGGCGGTGATCCGCCATCGCGGCTGGTGGGTGCTGGGCTGGGGCGTGCTGGCGGGCACCAGCCTGTGGAGCCTGTTCTGGATGGTGCTGCGCGTGCTGGACGGCGTGCGGTACGGCGCCGACGGGCAGCTCTGGGTCGGCCTGTTCCTGGTCGGCGTCGCCGCGCTCTTCGTCTGGGCGACGTGGCGGCGCGTGCGCGAGCAGGGCCAGCCAGCCAACCATGTCGTGCTGCAGGTCTGGGCCGCGACCTTGATCACAGGCGGCCTGCTGGTCGGCATCGTCATCGGCGATCCGATGCACGTCGCCGGGTGGCTGTGTCTCGGTCTGTATGGCGCCGGCATCTACGCGCTCGCGCGCTATGTACCGCGCTTCCAGTACCTCGCCGCGCTGCCGCCGCTGCTGTCGCTGGCGGCGCTCGCGGCGTGGTGGTTCGTGCGCGTCTTCCCGCCCGGCGCCGAGATGATCGACGCGTTCGGGCCGACCTTGCTGATCATGGGCGGTGGCTTCGCCATCGCCGCCTATGCGCTGCTGTGGAACGCCGCGCGGCCGGGCTTCTGGGCCGGCGTCGCCGTGGGCGCCACCTTGCTGCATTTCCTGCTCGGCTGGTACACGCTGCGCGGCACGTTGCCCGGCATGCCGTGGTCGTTGATCAGCCTCGGCCTGGCATTGCCCTTCCTCGCCGCCGCCGACCGCCTGCAACGCTGGCGCGGCACCATGCCGGGCGCGACCGAGGCGCTGGGCGTGATGGCGGCGGGTGTGACGTTCTTCGTCGCCGCCGCGATCCCGCTCGAGCTGCGGCGCGAGTGGATCACCGTCGCCTACGCCTTCGAGCTCACCGCCATCGCCTGGATCGGCTGGAAGCTCGATATCCTGAGCCTGCGCTGGCTGTGCTGGCCGCTGCTGGGCACGGTGATGACGCGCTTCGTGCTCAACCCCTATCTGCTCGACTATCCGCTGGGCGGCATCCCGTTCCTCAACTGGATCCTATGGGCCTATGGGCTAACCATTCTCGCCTTCTGGCTCGGCGGACGGTTCCTCTCGGCGGTGCGCCAGGATCCGCTGTCGGAGATGGTGAAGGCCTCGACGGTGCTGCTGGGTTTCGTGCTGCTGACCCTGGAGGTACGCAGCGTCTTCCAGCCTGCCGGCCTGTCGGCGCCGGGCACGACCTTCTACGAACGCGCCACGCTGGTGCTGGCCTGGGGCGGCTTCGCGCTGGTCGCGCTCTACGTCGCGGGCAACAGCGGCTCGAAGGTGGCGCTGATGACATGGCGCATTGTCGGTCTGCTCAGCGCGTTCCTGGCGGTGGTCGTGCAGACCATCGCCATGAACCCGATCGCCGAAGGGGTGCGCGTCGGTACCACGCCGATCTTCAACGGCCTGCTGCTGGGTTATCTGCTGCCGGCGATGCTGGCGGCGCTGGCGCTGCGCATGGCGCGGCAGGCGGGCGAGAGCCGCGCCGTGGTCGTGGCGGCGCTCACCGCGATGATCCTGGCCTTTGCCTGGGTGACCTTGGAAGTGCGCCACGTCTTCGATCCGTCCTTCGCCGGCGATCCGCTTGGTGCCGAGGGCGTCGAGCTCTACAGCTACTCGGCGGCGTGGCTGGTCTTCGGCCTGGGGCTGCTGGCGATCGGCATGTGGCGCCACGTGCCGGCGTTGCGCCATGCCGGCATGATCATGGTGCTGCTGGTCGTGGCCAAGGTGTTCCTGATCGACATGTCGGGCCTGCAAGGGCTGCTGCGCGTGCTGTCCTTCCTCGGCCTGGGCGCGGCGCTGGTCGGGCTGGGCTACGCCTATCGCCGCTTCGTCTTCGCCGCCGACGAGCGGCCCGAGCTTGCGCCACCCCCGCCACCACCATCGCCGCCACCATCGCCAACGACACCATGACGGACTTGTTTCCCGAGGCGCGCATCTCGCGCGACGCGCTCGAGGCGCTGCAGCTTCAGCGCCTGAAGGTGACGCTCGCGCACGCCTATGCCAACCAGGCGCCGTACCGCGCCAAGTGCGAGGCGGCCGGCGTGCATCCGTCAGACCTGAAGTCGCTGGCCGATCTCCAGCGCTTCCCGTTCACCGGCAAGAGCGACCTGCGCGACAATTATCCCTACGGCATGCTGGCCGTGCCGCGCGAGCAATGCGTGCGCGTGCACGCCTCGAGCGGCACGACGGGGCGGCCCACAGTGGTCGGCTACACCGCCGAGGATATTGCCACGTGGTCCGAGCTGATGGCGCGCTCGATCTGGGCCGGCGGCGGGCGGCCGGGCGATGTCGTGCACGTCGCCTATGGCTACGGCCTGTTCACCGGCGGGCTGGGCGCGCATTACGGCGCCGAGCGGCTGGGCTGCACGACGGTGCCGATGTCGGGTGGCAACACCGAGAAGCAGGTGCAGCTGATCGCCGAGTTCGGCGCGCGCATCGTCATGGTGACGCCGTCCTATATGCTGGCGCTGGCCGACGAGTTCGAGCGCCAGGGCATCGACGTGCGCAAGACGGCGTTGCGCATCGGCATCCACGGCGCGGAGCCATGGACCGAGAGCATGCGCCAGGAGATCGAACAGCGCACCGGCATCGATGCCGTCGACATCTACGGCATCTCCGAGGTGATGGGCCCCGGCGTCGGCCAGGAGTTCCGCGACAGCAAGGATGGGCTGACCATCTGGGAAGATCACTTCCTGCCGGAGATCATCGATCCCGACACCGGCCAGCCGGCGAAGGAGGGTGCGATCGGCGAGCTGGTCTTTACCTCGCTCAGCAAGCGGGCGCTGCCGGTGGTGCGCTATCGCACGCGCGACCTCACGCGGCTGCTGCCGGGCACGATCACCAGCATGCGCCGCATGGCGCGCATCACCGGGCGCAGCGACGACATGCTGATCGTGCGCGGCGTGAACCTCTTCCCCAGCCAGGTCGAGGAGCAGATTCTGCGCGAGCCGGCGCTCTCGCCGCACTACGTGCTGGAGCTCTGGCGCGAGGGCCCGCTCGATTCGCTGAAGATCGTCGTCGAGGCGCGCGAGACGCTGGGCGAGGATCGCCGCGCCGCCGTCGCGGCCTCGCTGTCGGCGCGCGTGAAGACCATGTGCGGCGTCACCGCTGGCGTCGAGATCGCCGCCGCCGGCGCGGTCGAACGCTCGATCGGCAAGGCCAAGCGCGTGATCGATCGGCGGCCAAAGTAACGCCCCGGCGCTTACGTCCCCTCGCCCCTCGCGGGAGAGGGGAGCGTGGTTACGCCCGCGCGATCCTGAGGATGTTGGTGGCGCCCGGCGTGCCGAAGGGTACGCCGGCGGTTATCACCAGCCGGTCGTCGGGCCGCGCCAATTTCTCCTGCAGCGCCATGACGCGCGCGCGCTGGACCATGTCGGCGAAATTGTGCGCGTCCTCGGCGAAAGCGGCGTGCACGCCCCAGACCAGCGCCAAGCGCCTTGCCGTCGCCATCTTGGGCGTCAGGCAGAGGATCGGCACGTCGGGCCGCTCGCGCGCGGCGCGCAAGGTGGTCGAGCCCGAGGTCGTGTAGGTGACGATTGCGGCGGCCGACAGCGTGTGCGCGCATTGCCGCGCCGCGGCGCTGATGGCGTCGGCCGAGGTCGCCTCGGGTTCGTGGCGGCTGGCGTCGTTGATCTGGCGGTAGACCGGATCGCGTTCGACGCGCGCCAGAATGCGGTTCATCATCTGCACCGCCTCGACCGGGTAGTCGCCCGACGCGGACTCCGCGCTCAGCATCACCGCGTCGGCGCCGTCATAGACGGCGGTGGCGACGTCGGAGGCTTCGGCGCGCGTCGGCGTCGGCGAATGCACCATCGAGTCGAGCATCTGCGTGGCGACGACGACGGGTTTTCCGAGCTCGCGCGCGGCGCGCAGCATCATCTTCTGGATCGGCGGCACGTCCTCGGGCGGCAGCTCGACGCCGAGATCGCCGCGCGCCACCATCAGCCCGTCGGTGATCGCCAGGATGTCGTCGAGATGCTCGATGGCGCCGGGCTTCTCCATCTTGGCCATGATGGCCGCGCGATCGCCCACCAGCTTGCGCAGCTCGGCGATGTCGGCGGCGCGCTGCACGAAGGACAGCGCCACCCAGTCGACGCCCAGCTCGAGCGCCGAGTCGAGGTCGCGGCGATCCTTTGGCGTGAGTGGCGAGAGCGGCAGCAGCACGTCGGGGACGTTGACGCCCTTGCGGTTCGACACGTCGCCGCCGATTTCGACCTCGGTGTCGATGGTGTCCTCGCTGTGCTTGCGCACCCGCAGGCGGATGCGGCCATCGTCGATCAAGAGCGTGCTGCCGACCTGGATCGCCTGGAAGATCTCGGGATGCGGCAGCGGCGCGCGTTTGGTCGTGCCGGGCTCCTTGGTCATGTCCAGGCGAAAGGGTTGGCCGGGCGTCAGATGGGCGCGATCGCCGACGAAGGTGCCGACGCGGATCTTCGGACCCTGCAGATCGGCGAGCACGCCGATCGGCCGGCCGAACTCCGCTTCCAACGCGCGGATGATGTCGACGCGGGCGCGGTGGTCGTCGACCGTGCCGTGGCTGAAATTGAGGCGGAAGACGTCGACGCCGGCTGCGAAGATGGCGCGGATGCGCTCCTCGCTCGACGTGGCAGGGCCGAGGGTGGCGACGATCTTGGTGCTGCGGCTGCGATGCATAGAGGGGTCCTTGGGGCGCGCCGTGTAGCGCGCACTATGCCATCGATCGCGACGGAATGATGACTTCTATGTCCGTCTCCCCGCGAAGGCGGGGAGAACGAATCACGAGGGCTTCTTTGCGCGCTCCGCGACGCTGAAGCCGCCGGTCTGCTCGTAGAGCTTGACCACGGCGGCGTCGTCGAGGCGGCCCCAGCCGGCGGCCGAGGCCATCAGGAAGAGCTGATGCGCCGTTGCCGCCAGCGGCAGCGCCTGCTTGACCTCGCGGCCGGTGTCGAGCACCAGGCCGAGATCCTTGACGAAGATGTCGACCGCTGAGAGCGGCGTGAAATCGCCCTCGATCATGTGCGGCGCGCGGTTGGCGAACATCCAGGAATTGCCGGCGCTGTTGGTGATCACGTCGTAGAGCGCGCGCGGGTCCGCCCCGGCCTTGGTGCCCAGCGCGATGGCCTCGGCGGTCGCTGCGATATGCACGCCGGCCAGCAGCTGGTTCACCGTCTTGACCAGCGAGCCGATGCCCGGCGCATCACCGAGCCGATACACCTTGCCGGCGACCGCCTCGAGGATCGGCTCGGCGCGCGCATAGGCGTCGGCGGTGCCCGAGGACATGATGGTGAGCTGGCCGTCCTTGGCGCGCGCGGCGCCGCCGGACATCGGCGCGTCGAGCAGCGGGTGACCGGCCTGCGCCAGACGCTCGCCGAGGCTCTTGATGAAGCCCGCCGGCACCGTGGCGCATTGCACCACCACGGCGCCCTTGGGTAGCGCGCCGATCGCGCCACCTTCGCCGAACAGCACCGCCTCGACCTGCGGCGCGCTGACGACGACGATCACCAGCGCGTCGGCTTTGGCGGCGGCGGCCTTGGGCGTGTCGGCGATGGTGCCGCCGGCGGCGATCAGCGCGTCGCAGGCGGCCGGATTCATGTCGACGCCGATCACGCGATGGCCCTTGTCGAGCATGTTGCGCGCCATGCCCATGCCCATCGAGCCCAGCCCGACGACGGCGACGGTCAGCGTGTTGGTGCTCATGCGCTGATCCCGTAGGGCTTGGCCCAGCCCAGGCCGGCCGCGGTCGTTGTCTTCGGCTTGTACTCGAGGCCGACATAGCCGGCGTAGCCCAGCCGATCGAGCACGCCCAGCACATGCAGGTGATTGGCCTCGCCGATATCCGGCTCGTTGCGCTCGGGATTGCCGGCGATCTGCACGTGGCCGATCACCGGGAAAAGCTTCTCGGCGCGACGTACCAGATCGCCCTCGGTGATCTGGCAGTGATAGAGGTCGAACTGCAGCTTGAGATTGGGCGCGCCGATCTCGGCGATGATCGCGGCGCCTTCCGTCGTGGTGTTGAGGAAATAGCCGGGAATGTCGCGTCGGTTGATCGGCTCGATCACCACGTCGCGGCCGTCTTTGGCCGCGCGCTCGGCGGCGCGCTTGAGATTGTCGACATAGGTGCGGCGCATCGCCGAGAGGTCGGCGCCCGGCGTGATCAGCCCGGACATCGCGTGCACGCGCGCGCAGTCGAGCGTCGCGGCGTAGCCCATCGCCGTCTCCAGGGCCGCCTTGAAGTCGGCCTCGCGGCCCGGCAGCGCCGCCAACCCGCGCTCGCCCTTGCTCCAGTCGCCCGGCGGCAGGTTGAACAGCGCCTGGGTGAGCTTGTGCTTCTTCAGCTGCGCGGCGATGTCCGCGGCGGCGAAGTCGTAGGGGAACAGAAACTCCACCGCCTTGAAGCCGTGACCGGCGGCGGCGGCGAAGCGCTCCATGAATCCGATGTCCTGATAGAGCCAGGACAGGTTGGCGGCGAGTTTCAGCGGCATGGTGTTTCCATCAATTCCGTCATCACGAGCGTAGCGAGGCACGACGGGAGGTTAGGGCAATTTGGCGAAAGCCTTGGAGAAGAAATCGGCGGCGCCAAAATTGCCCGACTTCAGCGCCAGCGCGATGGTGGCGCCCGATGCGGTCGTCGTCGCCGTCCACGGCACGCCGGGATCGATCTCCGGCCCGATGCGCAGGGCGCGCGCGCCCAACGCCTGCACCACCGCGCCCGAGGTCTCGCCGCCGGCGACGACCAGGCGGCGCACGCCCGCGCCGACGAGGCCCTGGGCGATGGCGGCCATGGTGGCTTCGATGCGCTTGCTCGACTCCTCGACGCCGTAGCGCGCCTGCACCGCCTTGACACGATCCGGCGGCGCGCTGGCGTAGAGCAGGGCAGGGCCAGCCTGCTTGCCCGCCCAGTCGAGCGCCTGGTTCGCGACGTCGCCGCCGTCGCAGATCGCCCCGGTGTCGAGCTCCAGCGCCGCGCCGCCGGCGCCGCGATAGGTGGCGATCTGACCCAAGGTCGCGGCCGAGCACGAGCCGGCGATGATCGCGGCCTTGCTGTCGACCTTGGGCAGCTCGTCCGCCGCGCCGGCGCGTAACAGGCCGGCCCTGCGGAAGTTCGCCGGCAGTCCCATGGCGACACCCGAGCCGCCGGTGACCAGGGCGAGATCGGCGACCGCCTCGCCGATGGTCATCAGATCGGGGTCGGTGCCGGCGTCGACGACGGCGTGGCGCATACCGGAGGCCTTCAGCACCTCGATCTCCTCGCGGATCGCGGTGGCGCCGGCCTGCACGGTACGCAAGCCGATCAGCCCGACCTTGTGCCGGGTCTGGCGTTGCAGCACGCGCACAAGGCTGGGGTCGGTCATCGGCGTCAGCGGATGGTCGCGCATGCTGGATTCGCTCAGCAGCACCGAGCCGACGAAGAGATAGCCGTGGAAGATCGCGCGACCATTGGCCGGAAAGGCCGGGCAGAAGATGGTGAAGGGCGCATCCAGCCGATCGAGCAGCGCGTCCGCCACCGGCCCGATGTTGCCGCGATCCGTCGAATCGAAGGTCGAGCAGTACTTGAAGAAGAACTGCCGGCAACCGCGGGCTTGCAGCGCCACGAGCGCGTCGAGCGATTGGGCGATGGCGTCGTTGGGCGCGATGGTGCGGCTCTTCAGCGCCACGACGATGCCGTCGATATCGTCGAGCGCCATGTCGGGGGCCGGCACGCCGATGGTCTGGACGGTGCGCATGCCGCCCTTGACCAGCATGCCGGCGATGTCGGTCGCGCCGGTGAAATCGTCGGCGATGATACCCAGAAGCGCCATCTGTTCCTTACCTTCTCCCGGAGGGAGAAGGCTATCGCATGCGGCTCCCTCTCCCCGCTTGCGGGGAGAGGGCGGAAAACGCCATGTGCGATAGCCCTGCCCCTCCCGGGGAAGGTAGCAGGTTTCGCGTTACCGCACGTCGCCGTACATAACCTCGCGATCCGACGGCCACTTCACGCGGTAGCCCAGCCGGATCTCCTTCTGCTCGCCGGCGGCGTAGTCGTAGGTCCAGGCCATCACGCCGCGGCGGTCGTCGACCGTGGGTTCGGTCGGCTTGGTCGTGGTGTCGAGCATCTCGACGGTGATGGTGTTGACCTCGGTGATCGGGACGCGGTCGACCACCGTGATCTTGATCGGGAAGTCGTGCAGGTTCTTCACCAAGGTCTTGAACTCGACCGTGTCGGTGCGGCTGGAGCCGAGGAAGCCCGGCTCGGCCTGGCGCCGCGCCACCGGCGCACGCGTGACCTTGACCTGGTCGTCGGCGCCGAAGCTGAGCTCGACCTTGTCGCCCTGGGCCACCAGCGGCAGCGCCGACTGGCCGACGAAGGTGCCGTCGCGATGGATGTTCACCGGACCGGCCAGCAGCGGCGCTTCCTCGTTGTTGGTGAACGAGGCCTGCAGGTAGGCGGTCGGGTTCAGCACCGGCACGGTCTTGATCAGGAGCTGCGGCTCGATCGCGGCGCTGGAGATACGGAAGGTCTTGGCTGCGCCGTCCTCCGGGATCGACACACGGCCGGGCACGCCGAACGAGGCCTGGAAGGCACCGCCCTGGACCTGTGCCTGCTGCTCGCGCGCGTCGACGACCTCCGCCTTGTCTGCGGGCTTCGGCTCCGTAATCGGTGCCGGTGCTGGTGGCGCCGACCGTGGCGCATCCATGCGCTCACGACCCGCACCACCCATTGGCTGCGGCGGCGGCCGCAGCAGCACGCGCGAGGTCAAGAGCTCGGGCGTGCCGGTGCCGCGCGCCACGCGCACGGTCGAGACGATCAGAGTGACGTTGTTCCACGCCTCGCCGGTGCGCTGGGTGATCGAGGCGCGGCGCACCAGCTCGAGCGAGGCCTTCTTGCCCTTGCCGCCGGTGTCGAGCCGCGCATCGTAGATTGGCCGCCAGCTGGCGCCGGCGACGCGGTAGGTGACGGCGAGCTCGGCTTTGCTGGCCGCGCCCGCTTCCAAGGCGATGGTGACGTCGACCACCGGCGCACCGGGACGCGGCGGCTGCGGCCGGGCGCGTTCCAGCGCGGCGATTTCGCCGTCGATGTCGCGCAGCTCGGCGGTCAGCACGCGGATGTCCTCGTTCACCTTGGTCAGACGCTCGGCGATAGCGGTCCAGGCGGCCGGCCAGTTGGTAGCGTCCATCGCCTTGCCGTCGGGCGAGAGCTTCTCCGGGCTGGCCTCGGCGTAACGCCGGACCATGGCGCGCATGCGTTCGGCGGCCTCCATGCGCGCGGCCGCTATGTCGCGCTTCTCGCGCAGCGCCTTGATCTTCGTTTCCAAAGCCGCGTCGATCACTGGCCGCGGATTGCCCGGTGCGGCGCGCGTCTCGACGGCGCCGATCGACAGCGCGCCAGTGGCCTTGCCGGCGACGCGCAGCGAGGCGGGATCGATGGTCGCCGGCAGGCCCTTGAGCACGATGGTCGAGGCGCCCGTGGGCAGTTCGACGATCGCGATCCGGGTGACGCTGGCGCCGTCGGGATAGACGGTGACGGTGTCGACTTTCGACGCCGCTTCGATCTCGGCGGCCCAGGCTGGGCCGGCGAGCGCGCAGGCGATCGCGGTGGCGGCGATAACAGCTCGCATACGATGTCTCCCCTGACGCCGGTGGCTGGTGGCGCCCTCTCCGAGCTTTCCCCGCCATCGTGGCGGCGCAAGGGCTTCAGTGTGTCAAAAAGATAGTGAGCGATCGATCACTTTATGCTATCGCTGATCCGCGTCGCTCGGGAGATCGATCATGGCCTACCTCAAGAATCCGCCGCCCAAGCTGGTCGCCCAGGACCAGTCGATGTTCCACTGCTGGGCGGCGTCGCTGGAATCGTGGATCGACGCGCGCAAGCCGAACACGCCGCAGGCGGCGATGACCAGCAAGCAAGCGGAGCTGATCACGTCGTACAAGGACTTCACCGGCGCCAATGACGGGTTGATGGTCGGCAAGGCCATGATCCAGGTCATGTTCGATTTCCAGATGATGCTCGACCTGCACAAGCCGCAGACCAAGGGGATCACCCTGGCGCAGATCCAGCAGCGCCTGATGATGAAGAGCTATCTGTGGGTGCTCTTTCTCGGCGGGCCCGGTCTGGGCACGTTTCTCGGCCATTGCGTGGTGGTCTACGGCACGGTGGACGCCCCGGCTCCAGCACTGCGCGTCATGGACCCTTGGACCGGGAAGCTCGAGATCCAGGCACTGGATGGCTTCAACAAGAGAGAGACGGTGTTCGTCTGCTGGCACGAGACCGGGCCGACCTGGAGCGACGACATGTTCCGCATCATGAAGGCGATGTCGGTGGCGAAGAAGGGGAAGTGATCACCCCTCGATCAGGCTGATCCGGCAGTCGTTGACGTTGGTGCGCGTCGGGCCGGTGACGATCTGATCGTCCAGCGCCTCGAAGAAGCCGTGGCCGTCGTTGTCCTCCAGCCGCGCGCGCGCGTCGAGGCCGGCGGTCTTGGCGCGCGCGAGCGTATCAGGGGCGATGCGTGCGCCGGCGATGTCCTCGATGCCATCGACGCCGTCAGTGTCGCCGGCGAGCGACCAGACGCCCGGCATACCATCGAGCTCGAGCGCCAGCGCCAGCAAGTACTCGACATTGCGCCCGCCGCGGCCCTTGCCGCGCACCTCTACAGTCGTCTCACCGCCGGAGATCAGCGCGACGCGCCGTCCCGCGCCGGCGAGATCGTGGATGCGTCGCGCGTGGTCGCGCGCCACGTCGCGCGCCAGGCCTTCGATGGCGTCGCCCAGGATCATCGGCTCGTAGCCCTCGCGTCGCGCCATGTCGGCGACCGCTTCGAGCGCGCGCATCGGCGTGACGGTCATCACGGTGCTGGCGTGCGACAGGCGCGGGTCGCCCGGCTTCGGCGTCTCCTCGACGCGGCCGGCGGCGCCGGCTTCGAGATGGGCGCGCACGGCTTGGGGCGGATCGATGCGGTACTTCGCCAGCACCGTCAGCGCGTCAGCGAAGGTCGAGGCGTCGGCCACGGTCGGGCCCGAGGCGATCACGCCGGGATCGTCGCCTGGCACGTCGGAGATCAGATAGGTCACGATGCGCGCCGGTCGTGCGGCGAGCGCCAGCCGCCCCCCCTTGATCGCCGAGAGATGCTTGCGCACCACGTTCATCTCGCCGATCGGCGCGCCGCTCGACAGCAAGGCGCGGTTCACCGCCTGCTTGTCGGCCAGGCTCAATCCCGGCGCCGGCGCCGTCAGCAACGCCGAGCCGCCACCGGAGATCAGCGCGATCACCAGATCGTCGGCACTCAGCCCGCGCACCATCTCCAGCATGCGGCCGCCCGCCGCGCGGCCGCGCTCGTCGGGCACGGGATGCTTGGCGGCGACGCATTCGATTCGGCTGGTGGGGAGCTCGTAGCCATCGCGTGTCACGACCAGGCCGCTCAATGGCCCGGCCCAGTTATCCTCGACCGCCTTGGCCATCGCCGCGGCGGCCTTGCCGGCACCGATCACCAGGGTTCGGCCCCTTGGCCGCGACAGAGCCGTAAGATGCGGCGTCAGGCAGACCTGCGGCGAGGCGGCGGCGATCGCCGCGTCGAACATCGTACGCAGTTGTGCGAAGGCGGTGTCACGATCCATAGGGGCAGGTGCGGCGTGCGAGCGATTGGTCGGGCGGCGATGGTGTCATAGAGTGCGGGCCATGTCGTCTCTTCTGGCGGCGGACGAGCCGCCCGCGTTCAGCGCGTTCAATTCCGACGGACGCTTCCCGCTGCTGCTGGCCTGCGATCACGCCGGCAACGCCGTGCCGCGCGCGCTCGCCGATCTGGGCCTGCCGCGCACCCAACTGTCGCGCCATATCGGCTGGGATCCGGGTGGCCTCGACGTCGGACGGCGCCTGTCGGAATTGCTCGACGCGCCGCTCGTCGCCTCGACCTATTCGCGGCTGGTGATCGACTGCAATCGCTGGCCCGCCGGCGAAGGCTCGACGCCGCAGGTCAGCGACGGCACGCCGGTGCCCGCGAATCGCGCGCTCGACGAGGCGGCGATCAAGGCGCGCGCCGACGCGTGTTTCTGGCCCTACCACAACGCGATCGACAATGCGCTCGACCGCTTCGCCGCGCGTGGCGTGATGCCGGCGCTGTTCGTGGTGCACAGCTTCACGCCCGTCATGGGCGGCATCCAGCGGCCCTGGCAACTCGGCGTGTTGTGGCGCACCGATCCGCGTCTGGCGAAGCCTCTGCTCGCGGCGTTGCGCGAGATCGCCGATGTCTTCGTCGGCGACAACGAGCCGTACTCGGCGCGCGATCCGGCCGAGTACACGCTGCAGGCCCATGCCGAGTCGCGTGGCCTGCCGCATTGCTCGATCGAGATCCGCCAAGACCTGATCGGCGATCGCGCGGGCGCGCAGCGCTGGGCGGAGCTGATCGCGCCGGCGCTGCGTCGCGCGGTTCAGGCATCGCTTTCCGGCGCAGCGGCTATCTAAGGAGCGTGGCGAGGCTCTGTGTATAACTCATTGGTACCGTGTTGATTTTACTGGCCGAATTAAAGTGCCGTCTGATCATTGCCGGCAGAAATTGTGACGTAATTTCAATGACTTGACTGGTCGTTTGACAGGCCCTGGGCCAACCCCGAAGAATGTTGCAATAGATCAACAGTCAAGAACTATTCAGCGACATTTGGATCGGCGCCTGAGACCGGTCGAAATCATGGGGAATGCATATGGACGTTTCGTTCGGGTCCGCGGGCCCTTAACCCGCCGCCAGTTACAGAATTCGGTACGGCTGGATTTCGCGCCGCTCAAGGCACTGTCGTTCTTCCGTATCTGATCCCACGACTTCGGGGACTCGCCACACCTTCGGCCAGGGTGCTGAAGGGAGACGATGGCGCTCGTCCTCACGCGAACAAAGGACAGCTTGATCATGGGTAGTGGAGCGCGCCTAGCCGGTCTTCTCGCTGCGGGCGGCGGTTTTCTCAGCGTCATCGCCGTGTCGGCGGTTGGTTTCCAGGAGTTTCGAGCCTGGAACCAGTGCAAGGCCGCCTGGCAGCATGCCGGCGAGCGGACCGGAGATCGCCTGACCGACCGCGCCGCGACGCCCTATCTCGGCATGATGCTGGCCAGCAAGCACCAGGTGCCGTCGGACTACATCGTCGCCCGGAGCGACTTCATCTCCGCCTGCCGCGCCGGTGCGATCCGGCGGGTCGCCACGCGGGACGAGGCGGGCAACTACCGCGAGGCCGTGCCGATCAGCGCCGTCCGGCAGACCGTTCCCGCGACAGCGAACTAGAATGGAGCCATCAGTCATGTCCGCACTCAGCACTCCGTCCTCCTACGCGGGCGGCCTGATCCTGGCGACGCGACGGCCGCCGGTGACCACGATCGTCCTGAACTCGCCGGAAAATCGCAACGCATTGACCGCCGAGGGTGCACGCGCTCTCGCTGAAGCCCTGGCGGCTGCCGATCGCGACGACGAGATCCGCGCGGTCGTGATCACCGGCGCCGGTGGCCACTTCTGCTCCGGCGCCCATCTCGAGTCGCTGAATGCGAGCGAGCCCTACTTTGCCTGGGCTGGCGAGGGCGGGCCCTTGCACAAACGCCTCTCCAAGCCGCTGATCGGCGCGATCGAAGGATACGCGTCGGCGGAAGGGTTCGGGCTGGCGCTGATGTGCGACATCCGCATCGTCGATTCGACGGCGGTGTTCGGCGTCTTCGGTCGCCGGCTGGGTCTGACGGGCGATGGCACGGCAGCGAGGCTGCCCGCGATCGTCGGCGCGGCGCAGGCCATGGACATCCTGCTGTCGGGTTGCGCGATCGGATGCGATCGCGCCTTGGTGGTCGGTCTGGCGACCCGCAAAGCCGCGAATACCGGCACCCGCGCCGCTGCCGAGAAGCTGGCGCGCGAGATCGCGAGCTTCTCGCCCGCGGCGCTTGCCGTCGATCGGGCCGTCGCTCAGGCTACTATCGACGGTCATCCGCAGCGCGCATTGACGATGGACGTCGAGGCATCGACGGACCTGTTCTTCAACGAGGGGCGTGAGGCGGTTCGCGCGCTGATCACCGCCCCCCATGCGTTGCGGGCCGGCGCGCAACGGGGTGTCGCTTGACGAAGCCGAGGCCGGCCTCTATCGCTTCCAAATCGACGGTCCTCCCGAAAGGGAGGTGAAAAGGGAACGCCGTGCGGCCGGGCAAACGGCCCAATCGGCGGCTGTGCCCGCAGCTGTGAGCGGCGAGCGCGTTTCCAGCATGCCACTGGCGACCCCCTGGGGTGGCCGGGAAGGCGGGAACGCAGCTGAGACCCGTGAGCCAGAAGACCTGCCGCCGACAGCGTCATCCTTCCGACGGACGGGAATATCCGACGGAGCGGTTCACCGAGCGGTGACGCGCCTACGCGTGTCTCTTGGCTCGGAGGACCGTCATCATGACGCCCGCTCGTTCATTGCTATCGCCTATCGCCTTGGCCGCCGGCCTCGGCCTCTCGTTCGCACAAGCCCAGCAGGCGCCGCCTGGCGCCACGCCAACTGTCACGCTGCCGATGCCGGGTGCGGTATCGATAGCCCAGGCGGCACCGCCTGGCCCGGCGCCGGCGATCACGCTGCCCGACCTGGTCGTCGGTGCCGATCGCACGCCGGTGCCGATGAGCTTGGTCAATGCCAGCGTGACCGTGGTGCGGCGCGAGGAGATCGAGCGGCGCCAGTGGCGCACGCTGAATGATGTGTTGGGCCAGTCGCCCGGCATCAGCACCACGAACTCCGGCGGCCCGGGCAAGACGACGCAGCTCTTCATGCGCGGCCTGAACGCCAACCACAGCGTCGTGCTGATCGATGGCGTACGTGTCAACGATCCCAGCAGCGTCAACGGCGCGGTGAATCTGGCTCACCTGCGGCTCGAGAGCGTCGATCGCGTCGAGATCGTGCGCGGGCCGATGAGCACGCTCTACGGCAGCGACGCGCTCGGTGGAGTGATCAACATCATCACCCGCAAGGGCTCGGGCAGGCCAACGGCCACGTTGACGGTGGAAGGCGGCTCTTACGGCACAGTCAACGCCGACGGGCTGGTCAGCGGCTCCTACGGCCCGGTGAGTTTCGCCTTCGGTGGCTCGGCGACGATCTCCGACGGCTTCAGCGCCGTGGCGGACGGCCGTTCCACCAATCGCGCGCCGATCGAGTTCGACGGCTACCGCAACCTCTCGCTCAACGGTCGACTGGGCTTCGACGTCACGGACTGGCTGAAGCTGCAGTGGTTTGGCCGCTACGCGCGCACGCTCACCCACTACGACGCCTCGCGCGCCGAAGATCCCAACCGCTACGAGACCACGAATGCGCTCTCGACGCGCGTGCAGGCCGATGTCGAGCTGTGGGACGGCCGCTCCAAGACGATGCTCGCCTGGTCGTTCTACGAGACCAACAGGCGCGATGTCGACGAGGCCGATCCGTTCAACACGGTCTTCACGCCGGATAGCCGCAACCGGGGCCGGCGCATGCAGCTGGAGGCCACCACCAGCCTGACGCCGTTCGAGATGATCAATGTCGTGGTCGGCGTCGACGCGCGCCGCGAGTCGCTCTTGTCGGAGAACTTCAACGCGACGGGGGGGCGGACATCGAGCGCCGCCGCGGCCGTGTGGACGCGCGGCGCCTTTTTCAACGCGCGCTTCACGCCGCTCGACGGTCTGTCTTTCACCGCCGGCACACGCCTTGAAAACCACGACGCCTTCGGTACGGCCGCCACCTGGCGGCTCGGCGCGTCCTATCTGCTGCGCGAGACAGACACCAAGGTCCGCGGCTCGGTCGGCACGGCGTTCAAGGCGCCCAACCTCGACCAGCTCTATGTCAGCTTCCCCGCGTTCAACTTCTTCGCCAACCCCAACCTCAGGCCCGAGCGCAGCACGGGCTTCGAGGTTGGCATCGACCAGAAGCTGTTCGGCGGCAAGCTGGCCTTGGGTGCCACGGTTTTCCACAACAGTGTGAGCGATCTGATCCAGACCTCGAGCTGCAGTACGTCTTGCAGCACGCTCACCAACGTCGCCGAGGCGCGCGTCGACGGGATCGAGCTGTCACTCGATGCGCGACCGTTCGAAAACCTGAACTTCCACATCGACTACACCTTCACCAACGCGCACAATTTGCGAACTGGCGCGCCGCTGCTGAACCGCCCCAGGCATCAGGTCAACCTGCACGCCAACTGGCAGCCGCTGGCCGGGTGGTGGCTGGGCGCAGGACTGGCGTATCGCCGCGGTCGCTACGAAACCGACTTCAGCACCTTCCCGTCGCGGACCGTGGAGATGGCGGGCTATACCACCTTGCGCCTGACCACGAGCTACGACATTGCCGAGTGGCTGCAGGTCTTCGGCCGCCTCGAGAACGCCACCGACACCTACTATGAGGAGCCGCTGGGCTTCCGCACGGCGCGCTTCAGCGCCTATGCTGGCGCGCGCGTCCGATACTGAGGGAGCCGGCCACGCCGGTCTCGATCATCCGCTTCTTCGCCGTCGTCGCCGCCGCGCTGCTGTGCGCGGCGACGGCGGCGTGCGCGGCCGATCCGCCACGACGCGTGGTGACACTCAATCTGTGCCTCGACCAGCTCGTGTTGGCTTTGGCCGCGCCTGGACAGGTCGTCGGCGTCAGTGACATCGCGCACGACCCCCGGATCTCGCCGCGCTGGCGCGAGGCGCGGGCGTTGCCGCCGGTACGCAAGCACGCGGAGGAGATCCTCGCGCTGCGCCCCGACCTGTTGATTGTCGACGAATTCCTCACGCCGTCGCTGCGCAAGACGCTGCGGCTGGCCGGCATCCCGACGCTCGAGCTGGCCGAGGCGGACGGCATCGGCGCCACGCTGGACCACATCGCCAGGATCGGCGCGGCGCTGGGCCGGCCCGCCGCCGCGCTCGATCTCGCGGCGTCCCTGCGCGAGGGGGTCGCGCGGTGGACGGCGGCGGCCGGTCCGGCCAGCCCGGTGGCGGCGATCTACCAGGCCAACGGCATGACTCTCGGCCGCGACACCAACGCCGACGGCCTGCTGCGCATCGCCGGCTGGCGCAACCTCGCGGCCGAGCGCGGCCTGTCGCTGTTCGTGCCGATGGCGATGGAGGAGCTGATCGTCGCGACACCCGATCTGTTGATCCTCGATGGCGAGACCAGCGACCGCCCGTCGCTGGCCGAGCAGATGATGACCCATCGGGCCGCGCGCCGCGCCTTCGCCGGCGCGCGCACCCTGGTGATGCCGCACAGCCTGTGGCTCTGCGGCGGGCCGCAGAATGTCGAGGCGCTGCGCCTGTTGGCGGGAGCGCGCGAGGCGCTGAAGCGATGAGGGGCGTGAACGCCGCGCTGGGTGTCTTCGTCGCCGTGCTGTTCGTCGTCTCCATCGCCGTCGGCCCGACCGGCTTCGCGCCGCTCGGCGCTTTGTCCGACATGCTGTCCGGCCGCGATGCGCCCATGGCCTTGATCCTCGTCGAGCTGCGCCTGCCGCGCGCGCTGCTGGGCGTGATCATCGGCGCCGCGCTGGGCCTCGCTGGCGCCGCGATGCAGGGTCTGCTGCGCAATCCGCTGGCCGAGCCTGGCGTCACCGGCGTTTCGGCCACGGCGGCGCTGGGCGCCGTACTGACATTCTACGGCGGCTATGCCGGCGCCACGCCACTGGCGCTGCCGCTTGCCGGCGTCGTCGGCGCCGCCTCGGGCGCGATCCTGCTGCTGGCGATCGCCGGCCGCGACGCCACGGTGGCGACCCTGATCCTGATCGGCGCGGCGCTCAACGCGCTGGCCGGCGCGGCGACCGCGCTGGTGCTGGGCCTGTCGCCCAACCCTTACGCCTTCTACGAGATCGGCACCTGGCTGATGGGCTCGATCGCCGATCGCGGCCTCGACCATGTCGCGCTGGCGCTTCCCTGCGTCGCGCTCGGCTGCCTGCCGCTGCTGCTGGCGCGCCGCGGCCTCGACGCGCTGGCCCTCGGCGAGGAGACGGCGCGCGGCCTGGGCGTCGATCCGCGCCGCATGACCTTGCTGGTGATCGCGGGCGCGGCGCTGGCCGTGGGCGGCGCGGTGGCGGTGTCGGGCGTGGTCGGCTTCGTCGGCCTGATGGCCCCGCACGCCATCCGGCCACTGGTTCGCTATCGGCCGGGCGCCAGCCTGGTGCCTTCGGCGCTGGCTGGCGCGGCGCTGGTGCTTCTCGCCGACATCGCGCTGCGCCTGCTGCCGACCGGCCGCGAGTTGCCGTTGGGCGTGATGACAGCGCTGCTCGGCGCACCGGTGCTGTGGCAACTGGCGTGGCGCGCACGGCGCAGCGGGCAGACGCCATGGCTCTGATCGCCGCGTCGCTCGCCCGCCGCCTCGGCGGGCATACCGTCCTCGATGGCATCGCGCTGACGCTCGAGCCGGGCCGGCTTTGCGTCGTGATCGGCCCCAACGGCGCCGGCAAGTCGACCCTGCTGCGACTTCTGGCCGGTATCGACCGGCCGGACGGAGGCGGCGTGATCCTCGGTGGCGCGGCCCTGGAAAACATGGCGCCGCGCGAGCGCGCGCGGCGCATCGCGCATCTGCCGCAGACGATCGCCGCGCATTGGCCGCTCAACGGCCGCGACATGGTCGCGCTCGGCCGGTTGCCACACGGCGCGCGGCTGGAGGCGCCCGCGGCGGCGGACGCGATGGCGATCGCCACGGCGATGTCGCGGACCGATACCGCGGCCTTCTCCGATCGGCGCATCGACATGCTGTCGGCGGGCGAGCGCGCGCGGCTGGCGTTGGCGCGGGTGCTGGCGACCGAGGCGGAGGTGCTGCTGGCCGACGAGCCGGTCGCCAGCCTCGATCCGGCGCAGCAGCTCGCCGCCATGGACGCCCTGCGCGCCGAGGCGACGCGCGGCGCGATCGTCGTCGTGGTGCTGCACGACCTGGCGCTGGTCTCGCGCTACGCCGATCGCGTCGTCGTGCTGGCCGGCGGGCGGATCGTCGGCGACGGGCGGCCGTCGGCGGCACTGGCGCCCGACATGCTGGAACGGGTCTACGGCGCGCGTTTCGAGATGGCGTTGATCCCGGTCGCGGTCAGTGATCGGAGCCGTGCAGGATGACGTCGCGCAGGCCGGTGTCGTAGCTCAGGCCCTCGGCCGTCAGCGTTGGCGTCTCGATGCCGCCAGCCGGCGCCACCAGCCCCTTGCGCGCCAGCGCCAGGTAGACCGCCGGATTGTGCAGGCCGGTGGCGTTGGCGCTCATCACCACGCGCGGGCCGATGTGGAAGTGGTTGCCGTGCGGGCGCGGCAGCTCGTCGATGGTGACCTTGCCCGTGGCCTCGTCCTTGCGCGTGATCTCGGGGTGGCGCGCCAGCTCCTGCAACAGGGTCAGGGTCTTGAGCTGCAGACTGTTCAGGTTCAACGGATTCTTCTTCGCTGGCATGGGCCCTGCCTATCCCATCGCGGCCGCGCTATACTATTTCCTTGTCGAGCGACGCGAGCGAACCGGAGTTGCCATCATGGACGACAAGACCAAGACCGAACTCGAGGCGGCGGCGTTCCGCCGGCTGGTCGAGCACCTCAAGGGCCGCACCGATGTGCAGAACATCGACCTGATGAACCTGGCCGGCTTCTGCCGCAACTGCCTGTCGCGCTGGTACCGCGAGGAGGCGACCACGCGCGGCATCGACATGCCCGACCCCAAAGCGCGCGAGGTGGTCTACGGCATGCCCTACGAGGAGTGGAAGGCGAAGTACCAGAAAGAGGCCACGCCGGCCCAGCAGAAGGGCTTCGAAAAGCACAAGCACTGATCGGGGAGTCTTACCCCCGTTATCCCCGTCATTCGCAGGCCGCGTTTCGTTGAAGCGCGGGGCGGCGCTCCGTACGGTCGGTGTCACCGATTCGTAAACCCATGAGGAGCGCCATGCCCGACGGCAGCCGTCCCATCAAGACCAAGCCCGGCACCATCTCGGCCGAGCGGCTGAAGAGCTTTGTCGAGCGCATCGAGAAGCTGGAGGAGGAGCGCAAGGCGATCGGCGGCGACATCCGCGACGTCTACAGCGAGGCCAAGGGCGGCGGCTTCGACGTCAAGACCATGCGCAAGCTGATCAGCCTCCGAAAAATGGACGCCGCCGACCGCGACGAGCAGGAAGCGATTCTCGACGTCTACAAGCAGGCGCTGGGGATGATCTGAACGATGATCAAGCTCTACGGTGTCCCGCAGTCCCGTGCGATGCGCTGCCTGTGGATGGTCGGTGAGACCGGCCAGCCCTACGAGATGATCCCGGTGGCGATCGACAACGGCAAGATCGCCGACGCCGAGCTGCTGCGCGTCAACCCCAACAACAAGATGCCGGCGCTGGTTGATGGCGACGTGCGCGTCTTCGAGTCGATGGCGATCAACATTTACCTCGCCGAAAAGTACGCGCCGGCGATGAAGGCCGCGTCGCCGGCCGAGGCCGGCACGATCGCGCAATGGACGCTGTGGGTGGCCACCGAAGTCGAGCAAGCGGTGATGGACTGGGCGACGCACGCGGTCCTGCGGCCGGCCGATCAGCGCGACGCCACCATCGCCGCGACCGCCAAGGCGAAGATCGACCGCGCGCTCGGCATCCTCGACTCCGCGCTGAAGGGCCGCGACTGGCTGGTCGGCAGCCGCTTCACCGTCGCCGACGTCAATGTCGCCTCGGTCTGCTACCGGCTGCTGGTCTATCCCGACCTGGCGAAGTTCCCCAACGTGAAGCGCTGGTTCGACGCCTGCTGGGCGCGGCCGGCGGCGCAACACGCGCGCAAGCTGCGCGAGGGCTGATTCCCTACGTCGGGGCTGGTGATCGCCGCAGGTCCTTCGGCCGGAGCCCGAAGAACACCACCACCAGACCGGGGACTCCGAGGATCGTGGGAAAGAACCACATGCTCATGAAGCCGCCGGCTACGGCTTTGTTGGCGGTTTCCGGCTTGTAGTAGATGCTTATGGCCTCGCCGGGCTCGTAGTGCGCGGTCGTGCGATCGATGCGCGCGGTGCGGCGGCCTCGTGGGCCGTCGTAGCGGACCACGACGGTGTGGTACGTCACCCGCTGGGTGGATCCCGACACGAGGCGGTCGCTCTTCACGACCTCGGCGCGCGCATGTACGTGCGTGCGCATGACGGCGACGTTGTCGACCACTATCCACACCGCGAACGACAGCAGGAGCACGCCGACGCCGGTGAAGAGCGACATCGCCACGATCCCGAGAGGCCACATTCGATCCGACATGCTGGGGACTATGCTCCGACACAGCGCGACGGCTCCACGGGCGGAGCCGCCAGGGGACGCTCGGTCGAATGCCGACCGCGGCGGTCATCAACCTAACCGACACGCCCCGGATAGACGCAAGCGATAGTGCGCACACCGGCCTAGTAGCGCACGGCCATCTCGATGCCGCGCGAATCGCGACCGGGCTTCGTCGGCAAGACGATAGCGTCTCGCTCGGCGATCCGCCGCGCGGTGACGCAGACCGCCAGCGCGTCGTAGGCGTCGTCGCCGGCGACATCGGTACGGCGCAGCTTCCGTGCGGAACGATAGTCGGCCCAACGTGTCTTGGCCTGCTCGAAGCCCGCCGCCGCGAGAAGCGCGAGCCGCGTTCGCTTGCCTTCCTCGGTCTTCTTTGAAGCCAGAACCGGTGCGCCGCTGTTGAGGCGCGCGAAGGCCAGCTCGGGATGCGCCTCGAACACGCACTTGCGCAGGGGAGAGTGGTTGTTCAGCAACGCGTCGAGCTCGCGCATTTTCGGAACCAGGTTCCAGGCTTGCTTGCTCAGGCCCAATCGATGATCGGAACTGGCGCGGTTGACGGCCAACGCTTCGCGGTAAGAGGCCGAGGCAAGCACCGCGCGCACCGGCACGGCGAAGACGGAGCTGGTCTTACCCGTCAGCAGCCGGCGCGCCTCGCGTTCGCAGGCGCGACCACCGGGCTCGGCGTGCTCGAGGAAGCCCATGGGCATATCGATGGCGATGATCCTCGGCCGTTGCGGCGCGTCGACGATGGCCGCGAGCGACGTGGCGTGGTGGAAGCACCATGCGCCGGTCCTGACATTCAGCAGCGCGGCGATCCAGCCAGCGCGACAGCCATCAACGCCGGCGACCCAGCCACTCCTCCCTTCCCCCGCCAGCGGGGAAAGGTGGCGCGAAGTGCCGGATGGAGGTGGCTGGCGCGCCCGCTTCATCGGTCGTGTCTGACCGCTATGCCGACCACCCCCATCCGTCCTTTGGGAACCTTCCCCCGACAGCGGGGGAAGGGAGGGGATGAGTTCACTCCGCCGCCTGGCGCAGCGGGGCGGGGTCGCGGAAGGCGGCGAGCAGCGTGTCCCAGGCCTTGCGGGCCTTGGCGACGTTGGCCTCCTTGACGTGACCGTAACCGCGGATCTCGTCCGGCAGGTTGGCCAGGCGCAGCGCCGTGGCGTGGTTGGCCGGCGACAGCTTGTTGAGGATCTCCTCCAGAGTCGCCTCGTAGTCGGCGATCAACTGGCGCTCCATGCGTCGCTCCGCCGTCCAGCCGAAGATGTCGAGTTTCGTGCCGCGCAGGACCTTGAGGTGCCGCAGCACGCGAAACACTGGAAGCATCCAGGAGCCGAACTGGCGCTTCACCAGATGACCGGTCTTGTCGTCGCGGTCGGCGATCATCGGCGGCGCGAGGTGGAACTTGATCCTGTAGTCGCCCTCGAACTGCGTCGCGATGGCGCGCGCGAAGCTCGCGTCGGCGTGCATACGCGCGACCTCGTACTCGTCCTTGTAGGCCAGCAGCTTGGCGTAGTTGCGTGCCACCGCCTGGGCGAGGCCGCTGGCGCCCGGCGCGCGCGACGCCTCGGCGGCGCGCACCTTGTCGATCATCGCGCTGTAGCGCAGCGCGTAAGCGCCGTCCTGGTAGGCGCTCAGCAGCTTGACGCGCGCCTCGACGATCTCCGCGAGGTTGCTCGAGGTCTGTCGCAGGCGCGCGACCGGTGCCGGCGGCGCGACCAGTTTCTCGACCGCTTGCAGATCGTGCGCGGCGCGGCGGCCCCACAGGAAGGCCTGCTTGTTCATCTCGACCGACGCGCCGTTGAGCTCGATGGCGCGCTCGATCGACTCCGATGACATCGGCACCAGGCCCTTCTGCCAGGCGTAGCCTAGCATGAAGAGATTGGACGCGATCGAATCACCCATCAGCGCCGTGGCGATCCTGTTGGCGTCGACGAAGGAGCAAACCTCGGCACCGGCCGCCGCCTCGATCGACATCCGCAGCAGCCGGCCCGGGAACTCCATGTTTGGGTTGCGGGTGAAGTCGCCGGTGATGGTCTCGTGCGTGTTGATGACGGCGTGGGTCACGCCCTTCTCGACCTTGCTCAACGCGTCCGGCGCGGCGGCGACGACGACGTCGCAGCCCAGCAGCAGGTCGGCGCCGCCGGCGGCGATGCGCACGGCGTGGATGTCCTCGGGCTTCTCGGCGATGCGCACATGGCTGATCACCGCGCCGCCCTTCTGCGCCAGGCCGGCCATGTCGAGCACCGCGCAGCCTTTGCCCTCGACATGCGCTGCCATGCCCAGGAGCGCGCCGATCGTCACCACGCCGGTGCCGCCGATGCCGGTTACCAGCATGCTGAAGGGCCGCTCGCCGATCTTCGGCAGGCTGGGCTCGGGCAGGTTCACCCAGCCGCCGGTATCGGCGGCGGGTTTCGCGTCCGAGCCTTTGCCCTTGCGCAGCCGGCCGCCCTCGATGGTCACGAAGCTGGGGCAGAAGCCGTTGAGGCAGGAGAAATCCTTGTTGCAGCTCGACTGGTCGATGGCGCGCTTGCGGCCGAACTCGGTCTCCTCAGGCACGACGGAGACGCAGTTCGACTTCACCGAGCAGTCGCCGCAGCCCTCGCACACCGCCTCGTTGATGAACACGCGCTTCTGCGGATCGGGGAAGGTGCCGCGCTTGCGCCGGCGGCGCTTCTCGGCGGCGCAGGTCTGGTCGTAGATCAGCGCCGAGACGCCCGGCCACTCGCGCAATTCCTTTTGCACGGCGTCGAGATCGACGCGGGGATGGAACGTCGTGATCGGCGCCCAGTCCAGGCCCGGCGGATACTTGTCGGGATCGTCGGTGACCAGGGCGATGCGGCCGACGCCTTCGGAATGGACCTGGCGGCTGATCTTCCACGGCGTGAGGTCGCCGTCGTGGCGCTGGCCGCCGGTCATGGCGACCGCATCGTTGTAGAGAATCTTGTAGGTGATGTTGGTCTTGGTCGCCACCGCGTGGCGGATCGCGAGATAGCCAGAGTGGAAGTAGGTGCCGTCGCCGATGTTCTGGAAGATGTGCTTGGTGTTGGTGAATTTCGACAGGCCGACCCAGGAGGCGCCTTCGCCGCCCATCTGGGTGAAGCCGGTGGTCTGCCGGTCCATCCACAGCGCCATGTAGTGGCAGCCGATGCCGGCCATGGCCATCGAGCCCTCAGGCACCTTGGTCGAGGTGTTGTGCGGGCAGCCCGAGCAGAAATACGGCACACGCGACATCGCGGGCGTATTGCGTGCCGGAGCGCCACGGCGGCGGGCCAAAGCCTCGAGCTTCTGGTTCAACCGCTCGCCGCGCGCCTCGATGCCGAGACGGTCGGCGATCACCTCGGCCAGATGCAGCGGCACGATCTCGCCGCAGGTCGGCATCAGCGGCGCGCCGGTTTCGTCTGTCTTGCCGACGACGCGCGGACGCTTCTCGGCCGGCAGGTTGAACAGCAGGTCCTTGATCTGCTGTTCCATCAGCGAGCGCTTTTCCTCGACCACGAGCAGCTCGCGCTTGCCCTCGGCGAAACGCATCAGGCCCTGCGGCTCGATCGGCCAGGTCAGGCCTACCTTGTAGACCGCCAGACCCAGCCGGCGCGCCTCATTCTCGTCGATGCCCAGCTCGTCGAGCGCTTGGCGCACGTCGAGATAGGCTTTGCCCGCCGTGACGATACCGAGCTTCGCCTCGGGCGTGCCCGTGGTCACGCGATCGAGCTTATTGGCGCGCCAATAGGCGTGCGCCGCCGGCAGCTTGAACAGATGCAGGCGTCGTTCCTGCTCGAGGAAGTCGTCGGGGAAGCGCAGGTTCAGCCCGCCCGGGGGCATCTCGAAATCGCTCGGCAGGACGATGTCGATGCGCTGCGGATCGACATGGACCGAGGCCGAGGTATCGGCCGTCTCGCCGATCACCTTGAAGCCGACCCAGCAGCCGCTGTAGCGCGACATCGCCCAGCCATGCAGGCCCAGATCGAGGAAATCCTGCACGCCGGCCGGATTGATCACCGGCATCATGGCATCGACGAAGGCGAACTCGCTCTGATGCGCGATGGTCGACGACTTTGCCATGTGGTCGTCGCCGGCCAGCGCCAGCACGCCGCCATGCTTGTGGGTACCGTTGATGTTGGCGTGCTTGAAGACGTCGCCGCTGCGGTCGACACCAGGGCCCTTGCCGTACCACATGGCAAAGACGCCGTCGTACTTCGGATCGGGCATCAGGTGGATCTGCTGCGTGCCCCAGATCGCCGTGGCGGCGAGATCCTCATTGGTGCCGGGGTCGAACTGGATGTGGTTCTTCTCGACGAACTTCTTGCCCTGCCACAGCGCCTGGTCGAGCCCGCCCAGCGGCGAGCCGCGATAGCCCGAGATATAGCCGGCGGTGTTCAGCCCGGCGGCGAGGTCGCGCTGGCGCTGCATCATCGGCAGGCGCACCAGCGCCTGGGTGCCGGTCAGAAAGACCCTGCCCCGTTCAAGGGCGTACTTGTCGTCGAGGGTGACCGCGGCGATGGGCATCCGTGCCTCCAGAACCCGGCTAGGTCAGCATAGCTAACCTTTCGTCCAACCGGATTCAATGCGCAGCGCGCTGCGCCAAGAATTAAGACCGAATTCGCCAGCGAGGGACGCCGACGCGACACCAGCTTGCGGCGAACGACGCCCCGGGGAAAGAAAAGTTTCGCCGTCCGCGCTTGGCTGAGGACGCGCGCCTTGCCATATCTTGGCGCCGCCGTTGCCGTGTTCCGGAGTTCGTACCCCAATGACCAAGACCTTCGCGCCCGACGGCGCTGCCGCCGCCGCGCTTGGCGACCTGCCGACCTGGGATTTGTCGGACCTCTATCCCGCGATGGACGCGCCGGCGCTCGAGGCCGACCTGAAGAAGGCCGAGGCGGACGCCAAGGCCTTCGCCGCCGACTACCAGGGCAAGATGGGCGGCCTGACCGGCGACGATTTCGCCGCCGCGATCAAGCGCTACGAGGCGCTGCAGGAAGCCTTGGCGCGCGTCGCCTCCTTCGCCTCGCTGCTCTACGCCGGCGACATGAGCGATCCCAAGATCGGCCAGTTCCAGCAGAACATGCAGGAGCGGGTAACCACCATCACCTCCGACCTGCTGTTCTTCACCCTGGAGATCAACCGGCTCGAAGAGGCGGTCCTCAACGCCAAGAAGGCGGAGTCCTCCGCGTTGCGCGCCTATGCGCCGTGGCTGCGCGATGCGCGCGCGTTTCGCCCGCACCAGCTCTCCGACGATCTGGAGAAGCTGCTGCATGAGAAGTATCCCAGCGGCAAGGGCGCCTGGAGCCGGCTGTTCGACGAGACCATGGCGCGGCTGCGTTTTCCCTATGACAACGAGCGGCTGACCTCGGCGCAGATCCTGCACCGGCTGACTGACCGCGACGGCACCGTGCGCGAGCGCGCCGCTCGCTCTTTCGGCACGGTGATGGGCGAGAACATCGGCGTCTTCGCGCTGATCACCAACACCTTGGCCAAGGACAAGGAGATCGACGACAAGTGGCGGCGCTACGCGCGGCCGCCGTCGCAGCGCAATCTCTTCAACGCCGTCGAGGACGAGGTCGTCGACGCGCTGGTCGCCGCGGTCAAATCCGCCCATCCGCGGCTGTCGCACCGCTACTACAAGCTCAAGGCCAAATGGTTTGGCGTGGACCAGCTCGACTACTGGGACCGCAACGCGCCGCTGCCCGACGCCGACGACCGGATCGTGCCGTGGTCCGACGCCACGCGCATCGTCATGGATGCCTATCAGGCGTTCTCGCCGGAGCTCGCGGCGGTCGGCAAGCGCTTCTTCGACAACAAATGGATCGACGTGCCGACGCGGCCGGGCAAGTCGCCGGGCGCCTTCGCGCATCCCACCGTGCCCTCGGCGCATCCCTATCTGCTGCTGAACTACCAGGGCAAGGTGCGCGATGTGATGACCCTGGCGCACGAGCTGGGCCATGGCGTGCATCAGGTGCTGGCCGGTCCGCGCGGCTACCTCCAGGCCGACACGCCGCTCACCTTGGCCGAGACCGCCTCGGTGTTCGGCGAGATGCTGACCTTCCGCTCGCTGCTCAAGGGCGCGCCCGACGCGAAGACGCGGCGCGCCATGCTGGCGGGCAAGGTCGAGGACATGCTGAACACCGTGGTGCGCCAGATCGCGTTCTACGATTTCGAGCTGCGCCTGCACACCGAGCGGCGCAAGGGCGAGGTCACGGCGGCGCGCATCGGCGAGATCTGGCTCGAGGTGCAAGGCGAGAGCCTGGGGCCGGCGCTGCGCTTCCATCCCGAATACGCGCACTACTGGGCCTACATCCCGCACTTCATCCACACGCCGTTCTACGTCTACGCCTATGCTTTCGGCGACTGCCTGGTGAACTCGCTCTACGCGGTGTTCCAGTCGGGCGCGGTGCCGGACTTCCAGTCCAAGTACCTCGCCATGCTGGGCGCCGGCGGCACGCTACGCCACAAGGAACTGCTGGCGCCGTTCGGGCTCGACGCGTCGGATCCGGCCTTCTGGAGCCGTGGGCTCGATATCATCAGCGGCTTCATCGACGAGATCGAAGCGGCGGGCTAGACCTCGTCTGTCATCCCTCGCTACGCTCGGGATGACATACAAAGGAAACGCCCATGCCCGAGCAACTCCCTGCCATTTGCCTGATCGCCATGCCTGGGCGACGCCGGCGAACCGTCGAGCTCTGCCAGGAGGCGGAGAAGCGCGGCTTCACCGGCATCTACGTGCCCAGCCCGACCGGCAACATGTCGCTGTGCGAGGCGATGTCGTGGAACACGACCTCGATCACCTTCGGCACCTCGATCGCGCCGATCTACCAGCGCACCATGGTCGATTTCGCGCAGAGCGCGGCGATGATGCACGAGGTCTCGGGCGGCCGCTTCCGCATGGGCATCGGCATCGCGCACGGCCCGTCCTACGTGCGCATGGGTGTCACGCCGGGCAAGCCGCTGGCCGACACGCGCGCCTTCATCGAGAAGTTCCGCGCCGAGACCGCCTTCGGCCCGCTGCCGCCGATCATCATCGCCGCGCTACGCAAGAAGATGGTGGCGCTGTCGGGCGAGCTGGCCGACGGCGTGGTCTTCGCCAACGCCTCGCGCTCGCACATGGGCCAGTCGCTGGCGGCGCTGCCGGCGGCCAAGCGCAACGATCCGAATTTCTTCATCGGCAACATGATCCCGACTTGCGTCAGCGACGACGTCGAGGCGGCCAGGGCGGTCAACCGGCGCACGCTCACCAATTACGCCTTCCTGCCGAACTACCGGAACTACTGGAAGGAAGCGGGCTACGTCGAGGAGATGGACGGCATCGAGAAGGCGATCGCCGAGGGCCGCCGCGACGACGTGCCGAAATTCCTCACTGACAAGTGGCTCGCCGACAACACGCTGTTCGGCCCGGCGGCCAAGGTACGCGAGGGCGTCGCCGCCTGGCGCGCGGCGGGCGTGCACACGCCGATCATCGTGCCGTCCTCCGCCGCCGGCAATCAGCTCAAGGCGATCGAGGAGACCTTCGCGACGTTCGGTTGATCCTGCTGGATGCTCGCCTTTGACTCGCTACCCCCACAGGCGGGGAGAGGGGGGTGAAGAGCCTCGGGTCAGAGCTTCGGTACGACCTGCTCCGCCAGCAGCCGGAACGTCTCGCGGCTGAGCGGCGCGCACATCAGGTAGTTGAGGTTCATCGTCTCCTTGAGCTCGGCGATGCGATCGCGCACCGATTCGGGCGTGCCGTGGATGATCACGTCGTCGACGTAGTACTGCGCCGGCTCCTTGCCGCCATAGTTCCGCGCCGTCTGCAGCGACTTCTGGTGTTGTGGGCCGGCATAGGCATCGACCAGCCATTGCGCGCCGCGCCGCGCGATCTCTTCGGCCTCGCGCATCGTCGGCGCCAGCGCCATCAGCCGCGCCATCGGAATGTCGCGGCCGGCGTCGGAATGGCCCGCCGCGGCGAGGCCCTCGGCGTAGCGCCGCCGCTTGCCGCCGATATCGGCGAAGGTGCTGTGCGGGTCCATCATGATCGAGAAGCCCTGGCTCGCCGCGTAGTCGACGGCGCTCTGCGAGCTCGCCGCCAGCCACACCGGCGGATGCGGCTTCTGCAGCGGCTTGGGCAGCACCTCGACATTGTCGAAGCGGAAATGCGCGCTCTCGTGGCTCAGCCGCTCCTGCGACCACGCCTTGAGCACGATCTCGACCGCCTCGCGGAAGCGATCGGCGCTCTCAGCCGGCGGCACGCCGAAAGCGTTGAACTCCGAGGGCGCGAAGCCGCGGCCGGCGCCCCAGCACACACGTCCGCCCGACAGCACATCGAGCAACGCCACCTCCTCGGCCAGGCGCAGCGGGTGGTAGAGCGCGGCCAGCGACACGGCGGTACCGATCTTCAGCGTCTTGGTGCGTGCCGCCGCCGCGACGCCCAGCATGTGCACCGAGGGGCAGACGCTGAAGGTGGTGAAATGATGCTCGGCCAGCCACACCGCGTCGAAGCCGGTGCGGTCCATGATCTCGATGCGCTCGAGCGCGCGGTTGTATACCTCTTCCAGCGGCCCGTGCCGCCCGGGCCAGCTGAAGAACTGCAGCACGCCGATTTTCATGGGACCGTCCCCGACGCCTTACGATGCTGGGAACAGTAGATCACGCCTTGCGGCCGGTGTCGTCAGCTCGCGCCGGATGGCAGGTCGATGATGTAGCGCCAGGTGCCGTCGGCCTGGCGGCGCAGCACCTCGATGGTCTTGCCGGCGAAGCCTGGCGGCGCGCCGCCGCCGGTCAGTGTCCAGGCGTTGCTGACCGAGGCCAGGTCGCCGTGCAAGTGACAGCTGCGCAGCTCGATCGTCATCGTCGCTTTCAGGGCGAGGAAGCCCTCGATCACCGGCCCGATGCCAGCGAGGCCGCGCACTTCCTGGCCGTCAGGCGTCACGAACAGCGCATCGGCTTCGTAGAGCGCCAGCAATCCCGGGGCGTCGCCGGCGTTGAACAGGCGGCCGAAGACGGTGGCGGTCTGTTTCGGATCGGTGATCATGGCGTCCCTCCCTCTCCACGCGGCGTCGCGCCGCCCTTGACGCTGGGGCGTCTTCCCAACATGTACGATGGCACGCGGCCGACAGATGCGTCCGCCGCAGGAGTTCGATGGCCGCTTCCGACGAGGACAATTCGCTTTTGGGCCGCGTGGGTCGCTACGCCCGCGTCGGCACCTCGGTCGGCGGCGTGGCGGCCAAGCTGGCGGGCCAACGCTATCTCGGCCTGTCGGTCGACCGCGATCGCAACGCGGCCGATCTGAAGGCGGCGCTCGGCGGGCTGAAGGGGCCGCTGATGAAAGCGGCGCAGCTGATCTCGACCATCCCCGACGCGCTGCCCGCTGAGTATTCGCGCGAGCTGTCACAGCTGCAGGCCAATGCGCCGGCGATGGGCTGGTCCTTCGTGCGCCGGCGCATGGCGAGCGAGCTGGGGCCGAACTGGCAATCACGCTTCGGCAGCTTCGAGAAGGAGGCGGCCGCCGCGGCGTCGCTCGGCCAGGTGCACCGCGCCACGCTGTCGGATGGCTCGCCGCTGGCCTGCAAGCTGCAGTACCCCGACATGGCCTCGACCCTGGAGGCCGACCTCAACCAGCTGAAGATGATCTTCGCCATCGGCCGGCGCATGGATATCGCCGTGCGCACCGATGAGGTCTTCAAGGAGATCGCCGATCGCCTACGGGAGGAGCTCGACTACCGGCGCGAGGCGCTGCACGCCAAGCTCTACGCCCACATGCTGCGCGACGAACCCACCGTGCACGTCCCCGAGATCGTCGAAGAGCTGTCGACCGGCCGGCTGTTGACCATGCGCTGGCTCGACGGCGTACCGCTCTTGTCGTGGAAGGAACGTGCGCAGGCGGAGCGCGACCGGCTGGCGCTCAACATGTTCCATGCCTGGTACAAGCCGTTCTATTTCCACGGCGTGATCCACGGCGATCCGCATCTCGGCAACTACTCGGTGCGCGAGAATGGCGACGTCAACCTGATGGATTTCGGCTGCGTGCGCGTCTTCCCGCCGTCTTTCGTCAAGGGGTCGATCGACCTCTACCGCGCGCTGCTCGCCGACGACGAGGAGATGGCGGTCGAGGCGTACAAGCTCTGGGGCTTCAAGGACGTCTCGCGCGAGATCATTCGCGCGCTCAATCGCTGGGCCGCCTTCCTCTACGGCCCGCTGATGGACGACCGTCCGCGACAGATCACCGAGGGGTCGGCTGGCCAGTACGGCCGCGAGACCGCCAACAATGTCTTCTCGGAAGTGCGCCGCCTGGGTGGTGTTACCGTACCACGCGAGTTCGTATTCATGGATCGCGCCGCGATCGGGCTGGGCTCGGTCTTCATCCACCTGCGCGCCGAGATCAACTGGTACCAGCTGTTCCAGACGATGATCGGCGATTTCGACGTCGACGCCTTGGCGGCGCGACAGCGGGCGGCGCTGGAAGCGGTGGGTCTTGCTGGGACCGCCGGCGCTCCCAGCTAGTCGATTCGTCCGATCTTGCGCACCACGGCTTCGAGCCGCTTGGCGTCGGCCTCGAAGAACCGGGTGAACTCCGCTGCGTCCATATAGGCGATGGGCGAGCCGGCCGTTTGCAGCGCCGTCTTGACCGCCTCGTCGTTGATCGCCCGCTTCATGGCCTCGCGCAGCTGCGTCAGCAGCGGCGCGGGCACGCCCGCCGGCGCGAAGACGCCCGACCAGATGTAGTATTCGATGTCGTAGCCCAGCTCCTTCAAGGTCGGCACGTCGGGGAAGAGCGGTAGGCGCTTGGCACCCCAGCTCGCCAGCGGCCGCAACTTGCCGGCGCTGATCTGGCCGGCCGCGATCGAGGGCCCGAGCAGGCCGATCTCGACCTCCTTGGCGAGGATGGCGCGCAAGGCGGGGCCGCCGCCGTTGTAGGGCACGTGATGCAGCTTGATGCCGGCCTCGTGCGCGAACATCTCGGTCGCGACATGGTAGGTGCCATAGGTGCCCGAGGAGGCGTAGGGGATCGATCCAGGCTTGGCCTTGGACGCCGCCACGATGTCGGCCAGCGACTTGTAGGGGCTGTCGGCGGGCACCACGAGGATCGGCGGATCGGCGGTGACCAGGGCGATCGGCTGCAGCTGCGAGAGCTTGAAGGCGGGCGGCCGATTGAACAATTCGTCGGCCACCGGCAGGGTCGAGACGCTGGCCAGGGCCATCAGCAGGGTGTAGCCGTCTGGCTTGGCCTGGGCGACGAAGGCGGTGCCGATCGCGCCGCCGGCGCCGCCCTTGTTCTGCACGACGACCGGCTGGCCCCAGATCTTCTCCAGCGCCGCGGCCACTGGCCGTGCGGAAACATCGGCCACGCCGCCGGGCGGGAAGCCCACCACCATGGTCACGGGGCGGTCGGGAAAGCGCTCTTGCGCTGGGGCTGCCCAAGGCGCTAGCAGCGCCAGCACGAGGGCCAATCCGGCGATGCGACGCATGTGGCGTCCCTCCCGTTTTCGCTGGTCCGATCATGTCGTCGCGCTCTCGCCACGCCAAGCCACTTAATTGCCACGAAGAGGGAACAGGTCCGATCGAATGGCGCGTCGCAAGCACCGACACCATCATCACCATCGCGCATCGGCGCGGGGAGGCCGCATGCTGATTACAGCCCTGATTTCACTGGTCGCGCTGGTGGTCGGGGCCATGGTCGCGGCGTGGTGGTGGCTCGATAGCGCCTCGGAACCCTTCGCCACCGATCGCCCAGAGACCGCGCAGACCGCCGAGGTCGCCCTGGTGCTGGGCGCCGCGCCCTTCCTCGACGACGGGCGACCCAACCGCTTCTTCGAGCACCGGCTCGACGCCGCCGCCGACCTTTACCGCGCCGGCAAAGTGAAGTTCCTGCTGGCCAGCGGCGACAGCATCCATCCAAGCTACGACGAGACCGCGGCGATGAAGCGTGGCCTCATCAAGCGCGGCGTGCCAGCCGAGGCGATCTATCGCGACCCGGCCGGCGTGCGTACGCTCGACTCGGTGCTGCGCGCGCGCGACCTCTACGGCCTGCGTCGCATGGTGATCGTCTCACAGGACTTCCATGTGCGCCGCGCCGTGTGGCTGGCGCGCCAGCACGGCGTCGAGGCCCATGGTCTCGACGCCAAGGGCGTCTCGCCCTTCGACGCGCTCGATTCCTGGGCGCGCCAGTTCCCCTCGGCGCTCAAGGCCGTGCTCGACGTCTGGACCGGCGCGGTCGCGCAATATCGCGGCAAGCCGGTGCACATCGGCGTCGATCCGGCGGACTAGCACGCGTTCCGGCAGGCCGCGCCCGCCCAACATAACGCCCCCCGGAGCGAGGCAGGCAAGGCATCCGCGACATGATGTCCGGCGAGCCGCCTGACGCGCGCGCGGCGTCGATGCGGGCGAACGGCCAGACAGGCTCTGGCGAGCGTCGGGGAGCGCTTCGCGATGGGGCCGTTTCTACGACTAAAGTCGAATGTCCGGACCAGCCTTCTATCGGCGCCACGGCTCTTGGGGGCGAGATAAGTCCGTAACCCGCTTGGCAAAACCCTGCCGCGACGGCATGTTGCGGCGCCAAAAGACCGCCAGTCCCTGCCGACGGAACCCGCCTCATGAAAATCGCTGTGCCGAAGGAGCGCAGACCACACGAGACCCGTGTGGCCGCGACCCCCGAGAGCGTCAAGAAACTGAAAGGGCTGGGGTTCGACATCGTGATCGAGAGCGGCGCTGGCGAGGCGGCCGCCTATCTCGACCGCGCCTATGCCGAGGCCGGCGCCGAGATCGCCCCCGACGCGGCGAGCGCTCTGCGCGACGCCGACGTGGTCTTCAAGGTGCAGCGGCCGATGATGGCCGACGAGGGCCTCGACGAGGTCGCGCTGATGAAGCGCGGTGCCGTGCTGCTCGCGCCGCTGGGCGCGATGGTCAACAAGGCGCTGGTCGACGCCTTGATGACGTCGAGGATCTCGGCCTTCGCGCTGGAGCTGACGCCGCGCATCACCCGCGCGCAATCGATGGACGTGTTGAGCTCGCAGGCCAATCTCGCCGGCTACAAGGCGGTGATCGACTGCGCCGCCGCCTTCACCCGCGCCTTCCCGCAGATGATGACCCCGGCCGGCACCGTGGTGCCGGCGCGCGTGTTCATCATGGGTGTCGGTGTCGCCGGATTGCAGGCCATCGCCACCGCGCGTCGCCTGGGCGCGATCGTCACCGCCACCGACGTGCGGCCCGCCACCAAGGAGCAGGTCCAGTCACTGGGCGCTAAGTTCGTGGCCGTCGAGGACGAGGAGTTCAAGGCAGCCGAGACCGCCGGCGGCTACGCCAAGGAGATGTCGGCGGAATACCGCGCCAAGCAGGCCGCGCTGGTCGCCGAGCACATCAAGACGCAGGACATCGTCGTCACCACGGCGCTGATCCCGGGCCGCAAGGCGCCGGTGCTGGTGAGCGAGGAGATGGTGACATCGATGAAGCCGGGCTCGGTGATCCTCGACATGGCGGTCGAGCAGGGCGGCAACTGCCCGCTGTCGCGCCAGGGCGAGACCGTCATGCACAACGGCGTGAAGATCATCGGGCCGTGGAACTTGCCGGCCAGCCTCGCCACCGACGCCAGCAACCTCTTCGCGCGCAACCTGCTGGCCTTCGTCACGCCGCTGGTCGACAAGGAGACCAAGGCGATCAAGCTCAACATGGACGACGAGGTCGTCAAGGGTGCGCTGATCACCCATGACGGCGCCATCGTCCATCCCCAGCTCCAGCCGGCCGAGTGAGCCCATCATGAACGACGATCTCGCCGCCAAGGCGGCCGACCTCGCCAAGCAGGCGGCCGAATTCGCCAAGGCTGTCGCCGGTTTCGCCGACGAGGCAGCAAACGCCGCCGCCACCCTGCCGGCCGCGGCCGCCGGGCACACGCCCTTCGTCACCCTGCTGACGATATTCGCGCTGGCCTGCTTCGTCGGCTACTACGTGGTCTGGCGGGTAACGCCGGCGCTGCATTCGCCGCTGATGGCCGTCACCAACGCGGTGTCCTCGGTGATCATCGTCGGCGCGTTGCTCGCCGCCGGCCTGAAGGGCTTCGGTTGGCCGCAATTCTTCGGCTTCGTCGCCGTGACCCTGGCTGCCGTGAACATCTTTGGCGGTTTCATCGTCACGCATCGCATGCTGGCGATGTTCAAGAAGAAGCCGACGGCGGCGAAGAAGTAGGGGCGGGACAAGGATTATGACCCAGGACCTCGCCTCCTACGGCTACCTGATCGCGGCCATCTGTTTCATCATGTCGCTGCGCGGGCTGTCGTCGCCCGAATCGTCGCGCGGCGGCAATCGCTGGGGCATCGTCGGCATGGTGATCGCCATCGGCGTCACCGTCGCCACACCCGGCGTCGTCAGCTACACCCAGATCGCCGTCGGCCTGATCGTTGGCGGCGCGATCGGCACCTTCATCGCGCTGCGCATCCAGATGACGGCGCTGCCGCAGCTGGTGGCCGCGTTCCATTCACTCGTCGGCCTGGCGGCGGTCTTCGTCGCCGCCGCCGCCTTCATCTCGCCCGAGGCCTTTGGCCTGGGCACGCGTGGCAAGATCCATGTCGGCAGCCTGATCGAGATGGGCCTGGGCACCGCGATCGGCGCCATCACCTTCACCGGCTCGGTGGTCGCCTTCGCCAAGCTGCAGGGCCTGGTGTCGGGCGCGCCGCTGGTCTTCCGCGGGCAGCATTTCCTCAACGCGCTGCTGGGCATCGCCATGGTGGCGCTGCTGGTGTGGTTCGCCGCCAAGGGCTCAACCTCTGCCTTCGTGCTGTTGATCGCGATCTCCCTGCTGCTCGGCTTCCTGCTGATCCTGCCGATTGGCGGCGCCGACATGCCGGTGGTCGTCTCGATGCTGAACTCCTACTCGGGATGGGCGGCCGCGGGCATCGGCTTCACCTTGGCCAACACCGCGCTGATCGTCACCGGCGCGCTGGTCGGCAGCTCGGGCGCGATCCTGAGCTACATTATGTGCAAGGGCATGAACCGCTCGATCTTCAACGTGATCCTCGGCGGCTTCGGCACCGATTCAGGGACTGTGGTCGGCGGCGCCAAGAACGAAAAGCCGGTCAAGCCCGGCTCGGCCGACGACGCCGCCTTCCTGATGTCCAACGCCGGCTCGGTGATCATCGTGCCGGGCTATGGCATGGCGGTGGCCCAGGCCCAGCACGCGCTGCGCGAGATGGCCGACATCCTGAAGAAGAAGGGCGTCAACGTGCGCTACGCCATCCACCCGGTGGCCGGCCGCATGCCCGGCCACATGAACGTGCTCCTTGCGGAAGCGAACGTGCCCTACGACGAGGTCTTCGAGCTCGAGGACATCAACCGCGACTTCCCGAGCACCGACGTGGCCTTCGTCATCGGCGCCAACGACGTCACCAACCCGGCGGCCAAGACCGATCCCAAGAGCGCGATCTACGGCATGCCGATCCTCGACGTCGAGCGCGCGCAGACCGTGTTGTTCGTCAAGCGCGGCATGGCGGCGGGCTACGCCGGCGTCGAGAACGAGCTGTTCTTCCGCGACAACACCATGATGCTCTTCGCCGACGCCAAGGTGATGTGCGAGAACATCGTCAAGGCGCTGGAGAGGTCGCACTGACGAGATCACGGCGACCCATCGGTGCCGATCGGCGGATCAAGGCGCGTCAGAAATATATTGTAGCGATCGCTACATTTCTGTAGAAACCTGTAGCGAGTGCTACAGGAGCCTTCATGAGCGACGTCTCTTCGCGCCCTGCGCGGAACGCCTTCGTGCCCATCAGCGCTCGGCAGGTCGCCGTGCTGATCGGGCTCGGTGCCGGCCTTTGGTTTCTGGCCGCGATGATCTTGCGACTCGTCGCGCCCATGGGAGCGTTGGATGGTGCAGCGCGCGCATTGACCTATGCGCTGGTGATTCCTGGCACGCTGCCAGCGGTCTGGTTGATCTGGAAGCTTCCTGGCCTTCGCCGCGACCAAGTTGCGCTGGGTGGCGCTATAGCGACCGCGACGGCGGCCCTGCTCGATGGAGTAGCGTTGGCGTGGTTCCCAGATCTGTACGCCGCCGACGTGCGGCTCGTGGCCGCGTGCGGCGCGGCCATACTTTGGGGGGCCGGTGTCGGACTGGTACTGACCCTGCTCTTCAATCGCGTGCCCGGACGTTAGCCGCTTCCTCGCAGGCTCGTATTGGCGACGTCCTCGAGGCCCACGCTCTTGAGCAGGACCATGCCCTCGATCGCGACCAGGAGCCGAGCGGCGTCGGCGGCGTGCGTGGCCGCGGTTGAGGCCTGGAGCTGGGCCTTACCCCAGTCAAGGAAGGCGCGCGCGATGCTGCCGCCGAGTTCGCGGTAGAATGGATCGCCGCGCGCCGATAGCGCGACAATCTCCAACCATAGCTGCATGTACGGCCACACCTCATCACTCAACAGCACGGCCGCGAGCCGCCGGCGTACCGCCTCGAGGGGCATCGGCTTGGACGCGGTGTGGGCGTCCAGCGCCGCGGTGAGGCGCGATGACAGTAGCGCCAGGGTCGCGGCGATGAGTTCGGACTTGTCGCGGAAGTAGTACAGTAGCATCCGGTCGCTGATGCCCACCGCCTCGGCCAGCGGACGCACGCTGGAGGCCGACAAACCTTCCGCGAGTATGTGGTCGGCGAGCCCGTTGAGGATGTCGGCGCGGCGCTGCTCGGCCTTCTTCACCCGAAATTCCTCCTCCTGAGCCGTATGGGTCGACTGTCTTTCGCATAGATGCGAGCATCTGTGAAAGGGCGCGTGGCCCGCCGACTCCCGGCGCGGCCCTTCGCCATGGTGGCGCACGGGTAGATGGGGGCATGCTGAACGCATACGACGCGATCCTCTTCGATGTCGGTGGCCCGCTCGATATGGAGTTCGCGTGGGAGATCGCGGTCGACTCGGCGATCGCCTCGGCCTGCGCGCTCGAGGGCATCCGCGTCGACGAGGAGATGCTGGCCGCCGCCAGCCGACGCGCCGTCGAGGTCTTCGCGCCGGACGCCTATTTCCACATGATCGAAACCCTGTGCGGCGGCGACCCGCGAGCCATCGCGCGTGTCGACCGGCGCCGCCGCGACACGCTCGCTGAGCTCGACACGTTCCAGCTGCGCCCGGGCATCGCCGACCTCTTGCAGCGGCTGGCAGCGCAGGGCTTCGCACTCGGCATCGTCGCCAATCAACCGGCGAGCGCGGCCGAGCGCCTGCGACGCGCGGGCATCGCGCGGCACTTCAAATATGTCGGTCTGAGCGAGCTGATGGGCGTGCGTAAGCCTGATGCGGCGATCTTCCTCGGCGTCGCCGAGGCGCTGGGCGTCGCGCCCGCGCGCTGCATCATGGTCGGTGATCGTATCGACAACGATATCGCGCCGGCGAAGGCGCTGGGCATGGCGGCGATCCGCTTCCGCACCGGCCGCCATGCGCGCCAGCAGCCGCGCGGCCCCAGCGAGGCGCCGGACGCCGATGTCGTCGATGTGTTGGAGCTGGAGCGCGCGATCGAGGCGTTGTTGGGCCGTTAGCGATCCTGTCGTCCCGAGCGCCCGGGATGACAGCAGACGTCAATGCCGATGCGCGTGGTGGTGCTGACCGCCGCCGAAGCGGTCGATGTGCAGCGGTGTCTTGGCCAAACCGGGGCAGAACGTGCCGACGACCTTCTCCAGCCGATCGTAGAGCAGCTTCGACGGCTTGTTGGCCGCCGCCAGCCGCGCCCGCGCCGCCTCGGCCTTGCGCGCGAGGTCGGCCATGTCGATGGTCAGCAGGCGGTGGTTCTCGACCACCATGCGGCCGCCGATCATCACCGAGTGCACGGCGCAGCCATCCTCGGTGTGCACGATCTGGTTGGTCGGATCGTTGAACGGGATCCAGTTCACGTGGTGCAGATCCAGGAAGACGATGTCGGCCTTGTAGCCCTCGGCGACGCGGCCGATCTTGTCGCCGAAGCCCAGCGCACGGGCGCTGCCTACGGTGGCGGCCTCCAGCACCTCGTCGGTCGTGACCCAGCGCTGCCACTCGGGCCCGCGTGACTTCGACACCATCGAGGCCAGCCGCATGTTCTCGTACATGTTCTGATTGTCGGAGCAGCTCGCGCCATCGGTGCCGATGCCGACATTGACCTGGCGGTCGAGCATGCCCCGCATGTCGGCGAGCCCGTTGCCCAATCGCATGTTGCTGCCGGGGTTGTGCGAGACCGATCCGCCCTTGTCGCCCAGCAGCTTGTGGTCGTCGTCGTCGAGCCACACGCCGTGCGCAACGGTGAAGTCGGGACCGACGAGGCCCAACGCATCCATATGCGCGAGAAGCGTGGAGCCGTAGCGCTGATAGCCGACCACCGCCTGGACCTTGGACTCCGCGACATGGCTATGCAGGCCGACGCCGAAATCGCGCGCCAGCTTCAGGCAGGCGAGCAGGAAGTCGTCGGAGCAGTGATGCGGGATGGTCGGCGCCACGGCCATGCCGATGTCGTGGCGGTCGAGCGTCCAACCCTTCAGCGCCTTGCGCATCGCCGCGATGCTCGACTTGTACGGTGCGAGGCGGAAGCGCTCGACGTCCTTGCGCAGGCCGGGCGAAAGGCGATCGATCAGTCCGGGAATCGCCTCGAAGAAGCTGAGGTCGGCGACCATCGGCGCCACCACGGCGCGCATGCCGACATCGCGATAAGCCTGGCCGACGGCGGCGAGGCCCTCGGGCGAGGGCATCGGGAATTCGCCGATCAGGTCGTAGGCGGCGGTGCAGCCCTTCAGCACCATCTCGGCCGCGCCGATCGTGGCAGAGAGATGTTTATCCTCCAGCGTGCGGTTGCCGTTCGTCCACGGCCCGGCGGTCAGCAGCAGCTCCAGCGTGATGCGATCGAGCATGCCCTTGGCGAGGTTGCCGTGGCTGTGGGTGTGACCGTTGACCAGGCCGGGATGCATCAGCCGATCGCGCGCGTCGATCACGGCGGCGTCGCCGGGCGCCGGCATGCCGGGCCGGCCGATGGCGGCGATGGTGTCGCCCTTCAGCAGGATGTCGGCCTTGGGCGCAGTGTGTGCTCGGATGTCGAGCAGCCTGCCGCCGCGAATGATCGTGTGTGTCGCTTTCGCCATGACGCTCTCCCGTCAACCGGAGGAGCATGCAACAAAAAAGCCGCCGGGAGTCGGCGGCTCTTCGGTCGTCGCTGGGACGATGGCGGGCTAGTAGCCCTCGCGCTCCATGCGCTTGCGCATCAGCTTGCGCACGCGGCGGATCGCCTCGGCGCGCTCGCGGGCGCGCTTCTCAGAGGGCTTCTCGTAGTTGCGCCGCAGCTTCATCTCGCGGAACACACCTTCGCGCTGCATCTTCTTCTTCAGGACGCGCAGCGCCTGATCGACGTTGTTTTCGCGGACGAGAACCTGCACTTTGATCGAGCTCCAATCGCGGACGGGCCCGGGGCCACGAATTTGAAGGTCGGGCTTCTATCACAGCGTCGGGGGGTTGGGAAGCCTGCCCGGCCCGCTATATACACCGCAGGACCACTGCCCGAGAATGCGCCATGAGCACCGACGAGCCGACCGCTAACCCCTTGAAGGACAAGGTTCTTGACGCCGTTCTGGCGCAGGTGCCGTTCGACAGCTGGAGCCGCGCGGCGATCGACAGCGCGGTGCGGGCGGGCGGCATCACCCGCGACGAGGCCCGGTTGGCCTTTCCCGGCGGGGTGATCGACATGATCGCCTGGCACAGCTTGCGGGCCGACCGGCAGCTGGTCGAGGAGATGGAGCGCCGCGGCGTGTCATCGATGAAGGTGCGTGAGCGGGTGACGCTCGGCGTCCGCATCCGGCTGGAGCAGAACACTCAGCACCGCGAGGCGATCCGCCGGGCGCTGGCGATGCTGGCCATGCCGTTCAACGGGCTGCTGGCCAGCAAGCTGCTGTACCGCACGGTCGACGCCATCTGGTATGCCGCCGGCGACACCGCGACGGATTTCAACTTCTACACCAAGCGCGCACTGCTGGCGGGCGTCTACTCCTCGACCCTGCTGTTCTGGCTCAACGATCGCTCGGAAGGCTTCACCGCCACCTGGGCCTTCCTCGACCGGCGTATCGAGGATGTGATGCGCATCGAGAAGCTGAAGAGCCGCGTGCGCCAGTTCGGCGCGCGCCCTACGTCGCAGCCGCGCCCAGCCGGTTGACGTGGCCCATCTTGCGGCCGGTGCGCGCCTCGCGCTTGCCGTAGAGATGCAGCTTGGCGTTCGGCTCCTCGAGAATCGCCGGCCATTGGTTGGCCTCATCGCCGATCAGGTTGGTCATCACCACGGGTGATCGCACCGTCACCGGGCCGAGCGGCAGGCCGCAGACCGCGCGCACGAATTGCTCGAACTGGCTGGTGGCGCAGGCATCCTGAGTCCAGTGGCCGGAATTATGCGGACGCGGCGCCATCTCGTTGGCCAGCACGCGGCCGTCGCGGGTTACGAACAACTCGACGCAGAGCAGGCCGACGCTGTTCAACGCCTCGATCGCGCGTCGGCCGACATCCTCGGCCTGGCGCACGATATTGGGTGAAAACCCGCCAGGAATGGTCGAGGTGTGCAGGATGCCTTGGCGATGCACGTTGCGCGGCGGCGGGAAGCAGACGGTCGAGCCGTCGAGCGCGCGCGCGACGATCACCGATGCCTCGGCGGCGAAATCGACGAAGCCTTCGACGATCACCTCGCGCCGGCCGAGCTTCGCCCAGATGGCGGCGAGATCGCTCGACGCGTCGAGCCGCGCCTGGCCCTTGCCGTCGTAGCCTTCGGTCGTCGTCTTGGCGATCGACGGCGTGCCCACTTTGCGCACGGCCGCGACGAAGCCCGCTTCGTCCTGCGCCACGGCGAAGGGCGCGGTCGGCACGCCGATGCGCTCGAAGAAGCGTTTCTCGCGCTCGCGATGCTGCGCTACGCGCAGCGCCTCGACGCCGGGGCGCAGTGGCTTGAGCGGCGCCAGGAACTCGGCGCAGGCCACCGGCACGTTCTCGAACTCGTAGGTGATGACGTCGACCTTGGCGGCGAAGGCGCTGAGGGCTGCTTGGTCGTCCCATGCAGCGCGCGTCCACGCCGCAGAGACCAGCGCCGCCGGCGATTCTTCCTCCGGCGCGTAGATGTGGCAGCGATAGCCGAGATTGCCGGCGGCCAGCGCCGTCATACGGCCGAGCTGGCCACCGCCCAGGATGCCGATGGTCGAGCCGGGAGCCAGCGCGGTCATCGTGCTTGCCCTACCTTCCCCAGCTCTGCGGGGGAAGGTGATGGAAACGAATGGCGGCCTGTCACTTCGTCGGCTCGTCGACCGGGACCCTGGCGACGGACGCGGTCTGACGCGCGCGCCAGGCTTCGACCGCGGCCATGGCTCGCGCATCGCCGAGGCCGACGATGCTGGCGGCGAGCAGGGCGGCGTTGATCGCGCCGGGCTTGCCGATGGCCAGCGTGCCGACGGGGATGCCGCCGGGCATCTGGACGATCGACATCAGGCTGTCCATGCCCTTGAGCGCCTGGCTCTCGACCGGCACGCCCAACACCGGCAGCGGCGTCATCGACGCGGTCATGCCGGGCAGGTGCGCCGCACCGCCGGCGCCGGCGATGATCACCTTGATGCCACGCGCCTTGGCCGAGGCGGCGTAGTCCATCATCCGCTTGGGCGTACGATGGGCGGAGACGATGCGCGTCTCGTACGCGACGCCCAGCGTCTTCAGTGTCTCGGCGGCGTGGCGCATGGTCGCCCAGTCGGATTGGCTGCCCATGATGATGCCGACGACCGGCTTGCCCGCGGTCGAGGTCTTGCGTCTGGCCATGTCGGGATTCACGCGATGATGTCGGGGATGAGTTGGCTCTCAAGGTGCAGCATCAGGTCCTTGAGCACCAGCTTGCGCTTCTTCAGGCGCTGCAGCTGCAGCTGGTCGAATGGCGCCTTTTCCGTCAGGCGGGCGATGACGTCGTCGAGGTCGCGGTGCTCCTGGCGCAGCGCCTCGAGCTTCGCCCTGATCACGTCCAGTCCGCCGATGTCGTCGTTGTCCTGCATTCCGGCGGACACTAGCAAAACCCGGCCCGCGCGTGTACGGCTTCCGGCGCAATGAGCGATTTCCTTCCCCACCCGTTCTGGAACTTCTCGCTCGAGGTCTATGGCGGCGACGGCGCGGCGCGCGCCTGCCTCGAGCTGCAGGAGCGCCGCGCGGTCGATGTCAACGTGCTGCTCTACTGCGCCTGGCTGGGCGCCTCGGGCCGCGGCACGGTGACGGTGGAAAAGCTGCGCGCGGTAATCGCCGACATCGCCCGCTGGCAGACCGAGATCATCCAGCCGGCGCGCGCGCTGCGCCAGAAGATCAAGACCCTGGGCGGGGCGACGAGCGGCTCGGGCGCCGATTTCCCGGCCCAGGTCGAGGCGGCACGGCGCAAGGCGGCCGAGGCCGAGCTCGCGGCGGAGCATGTCGAACAGCTGGTACTGGCCGCGCACGCGCCGTTTTCGGGCGATCGCGACAAGCCGGTGCGCGATCGCCTGCGCGCCGCCGTGGGCAATCTCGGCGTCTACGCCGTGTGCCTTGGTGTGACGCCCGACGATCGCGATCGCGAGGCGATCGCCACCATCCTCGCGGCGGCCTTTCCCGTCACGCCGCGCTTCGAGGTCGAGCGCGCCGTCGGCTTGCGCGCAAGCTCGACGGCGTAAGCGCGATCACATTTTATGACTCGACCCGGTGCGCCGTTGACCATTGGTCGCGCGCGTACGATGTTTACGCCGTCCACACAGGATCGCGCCGCGGGCGTCGAAGAGCGCCCTGAGGTGTGAGCGCACCGCCCTTGCGAGCGGCACCTGCGGGACACGTGATCGAACGACGGAAGGAGGATGCGCGTGATCGCAGAAACTCCACCGGGCCACCGGGTCTGGTACCGCTGAGAAGCGGGACCACGACGTGTTCGACGGACCCAATGACACGGACCATCCGCCGCCGCGTCGCTCACCCACAATCGAATAGTCTCTTAGCCGGGCAACCGGCCAGCGGCGCCGCTGGTGTCGAGGTGCACGGATTTTGGATCCATAATGGATCATCGCGGGCGGAAGCCCCGGAGCCCCGATCTCACCCGATGAGACGGGGCTCTTGCGTGGGCGGCAGGATCAACCACCCCAGCGCTTGACGATGCCGGCGTCGAGATCGAACAGGTCGAGCAACCGGCCCACCGAATGATCGACGATGTCGTCGACCGTCTTCGGCCGGCTGTAGAAGGCCGGCATCGCCGGCGTGACGATCGCGCCCAGCTCGGCCACCGTGACCATGTTGCGCAAATGCACGGCGTGCAGCGGTGTCTCGCGCACCATCAAGACAAGCTTGCGCCGCTCCTTCAGCACCACGTCCGCGGCGCGCGACAGCAATGAGGTCGAGATGCCGGTGGCGATCTCGCCCAGTGAGCGCATCGAGCACGGCGCGATCGCCATGCCCAGGGTACGGAACGAGCCCGAGGAGATCGGCGCGGCGAGATCGGTCGGGCTGTGCACCACATCGGCCAACGCCTTGACGTCCTTGACCTTGAAATCGGTCTCGTGCGCCAAGGTGACCTCGGCGGTCTTGGTCAGCACCAGATGGGTCTCGACCGGCAGGTCGCGCAGCGCCTGGAGCAGGCGTACACCGTAGATCACGCCCGAGGCGCCGGTGATGCCGACGATGAGGCGGGACTGTGGGAGGCGGGGCTGTGGGTGGCCGGGACTTGACATGCGGGCCGGATCTTACTCCGCCGCCGCGGCAAAGTCGCCACTCGGACGACCACCACTGGGACTGGCGCCCTTCGCCGAATCGGCGTTACACTTCAACGTCTGCCATAGCTCGGAGGTTACCGATGAGCACGCCGGATCGTATAGAAGCTCTGAAGCAGCGGCACCAGGTGCTGGAACAGGCCATCGACGACGAGAACGCCAGACCCCAACCAAACGAGGAAGTGCTGCACGAGCTGAAAAAGAAAAAGCTGCGATTGAAGGACGAGATCCTCTCGCTGACCACACGCCACTGACCGGCGCGCCGCGCCCCTGAGGGCGACACGGCGCCGATCATGAGCTGATGGTTGCCGGGCCGGGTGCGATCCTGCGGGACGCATCGACGGTCGAGAAGGTCGTTGTATTTCACGCGTGAACCCGGGCCGGCTCAGCCGGCCTTTTTGCTGCCCTCAACGCACCCGATGCAGGTTCACCGTCCAGCGGTTCAAGCCGCCGAAGAGGCCTGAACTCGCTTCGCCACGGCACACCGCGACGTTGTCGGCGCCGACCGTGCAATCGAGCCTGTCCTGGTACCAGGTCGTGCCGTCGGAACAGGTCGTGTCGGCGTCGCGCAGGCGCAGCACCGTGCCTTCGTAGCGCCCCTGCGCCGCCGTGCGGCAGGTCATGCCGCCGCGTCGGAAGACGAAGCTGCCGCGACCGTTGGCGTCGAAGCAGTACTCCGAGACACCTGGCCCCGATTGCTGGGAGTGATGGCGGAACGGGTCGGTGCGCCAGCAGCCCTGGAGGAACGACAGGTCGGTGGTCGGTCCCTTGGGCAGGCGCAGGCGGCCGTCATCCGGCGGCTTGGGCGGCGGCGGCGGATCGGGCTTCTTCTCGACCACGGCAGGCGGCTTCGGGGGCGGCTTGGGCGGGTCGGGCTTCTTCTCGACGACCGGTGGCGGTGGCGCCGGTGGCGGCTTGGGCGGCTCCGGCGGCTTGCACGCCGCGCGCTTGGCGGCGAACTCCTCGCGCAGCGACGCCAGGGTGGCGCGCAGCCGATCACCCTGACGCTGCGCCTCGCCGAGGTCGCCGCTGAGTCCGATCGCTGGATCGGGCGGCGGCGGTGGGGCGGCGGGCGCGGGTGGTGGTGGCAGTTGCGTCACGGCGACATCGGGATCGCTCGGAATCACCTGGCGCAGCCAATAGGCGGCACCGATCAGCAGCAGGATGCCCAGTAACCCGACCAGCAGCGCCGGCCAGGTCGCGCCACGCCGCATGGTGGCAGGCGCCACGCTCGCGGCGAGCGGCGCGACCGCCGGTGCCGGCGCGGCGGCGACGGTTGCCGGCGCCGGCACCATCGGCGCCGCGACGATCGCGCCGGCGCCGTCGGCTTCGTAACCCCAGCACACCACCACCGGCTGATCGCCGACGCGAAAAACGTAGTCGTCGGATGGCCGGCGCACCGCCAGTCCCAGCGCGCGAGCCAGCAGGCGCGCGTCGTCGGACGACGTCTCGGCGAGGCGGCCGCCCAGGCCCTCAATGTCCCGGCTGAGCGACTCGACCTCGGCCAGGAGGGCGGCGCGGGCATCGGGCGCCAGCGCCGACAGCGGCGTCACCGCGCCCTCGGCCTCGCTGTACCAATCGATGCGGCGACCGACATCGTCGGGCTGCGGCTCGGCCAGCAGGCGGGCGTGGCGCTCGCCCAGCCGGCGGCGCACGACACCGCGGATCTGCTCGTGCGCGGCGTGCAACGGCTCGCCACGCACGCCCAGCGGGCGCACACCGGTCAGGGTCGATCGGACGAGTGTGGCCGCGGGCACGGGTGCCGACTCTCGGAGTAGGGGCCGTTACCGTACGCGATGCAGGTTGACGGTCCAGCGTTCCGTGCGGTTCGAACCCGTGCACGACGCCACGCCGTCGGCGCCGGGCGTGCAGTACAGATGATCCTGGGCCCAGCGGCCGCGCGGCTCGCAGGTGGAGTCGGCGTCGATCACGGCGAGCTGGCCGCCATTGTAGCGCGCGGTCGCCGGCGCGCGGCAGGTCACGCCGTTGTCGAAGCGGAACGTCATCGAGCCGTTGCCGCGCGCGTCGAAGCAGTAGGTGGCGTAACCCGGTCGAATCTGCGGGCCGTGCTTGAAGGTGTCGGTGCGCCAGCAGCCCTGCAGGAACGAGTAGTCGTTGGTCGGCGCCTTGGGCATGCGCATGCGGCCGTCATCCGGCGGCTTGGGCGGCGGCGGTGGATCGGGCTTCTTCTCGACCACCTGCGGCGGCTTGGGCGGCGGCTTGGGTGGGTCGGGCTTCTTCTCGACGACGGGCGGCGGTGGCGCCGGCGGCGGCGGCAGATGCGTCACCGCGACGGCCGGGCCGACCGGCGAGCACTGCCGCAGGAAATACGAGGCCAGCAGGGTCAGCAGGATCGTGAGCAGGCCGATCAGCAGCCAGCGCAGCCACGAGAAGGGCGCGGCCGCGACCAGGGTCGCGGGTCCGCTGGCCAGGACGACGGCCGGTGCGGCGGCCACCGGCGCGCCGACCGGCGGTGGGGTGGCGGGGGCGGCGGCCGGCAGCATCGGCGGCGGCAACAGCGTGCCGGCCGCGTCCGGCTCGTAGCCCCAGGCGACGATCACCGGCTGATCGCCGACCAGAAAAATGTAGTCGTCGGACGGGCGGCGCGCCGTGAGCTCGAGCGCGCGGCCGGTGAGCCGCGCGTCGTCGGACGGCGCTGCCTTCAGCGAGTCGGCGAGCTTGGCGATGTCTTGCGAGAGCTTCTCGACATCCAGCAGCAGCGACGCCTTGCGCTCCGGCGCCAGCTCGGCGAAGGGCACGACATCGCCCGGCAGGTCGGTGTACCAGTCGATGCGGCGGCCCAGCTCGTCGGGTTGCGGCTCGGCGAGCAGGCGGGCGTGACGCTCGCCCAGCCGGCGGCGCACGACGCCGCGGATCTGTTCGTGAGCTTGATGCAACGGCTCGCCGCGTACGCCGAGCGGGCGGACGCCGGTGAGGGTCGTGCGGACGAGATTGGTGCCGGCCACGGCGAAGACTCCGCGACTCACGATCGGTCGGAGCCGCGATTATGCGGGGTCAATTGTGGCGTGCCTCGGGCGTAACGGTTTCATCGGCTTACCGGCGATGCAGGCGCACGGTGAACGATGTGGCGGGATTGCGGCGGCCGCCCGGGCCCGGCAGGTTTGTCTCGCCGCTGCACTGCGCGATGCCGCTGGCGTCCGGCCGGCACAGCAAGCGGTCCTGTGTCCACGCGCTGCCGTCGCTGCAGGTGGCGTCGGCGTCCGCGATCTGCAGCGTGTCGCCCTGGAAGCGCGCCCGCGCCGGCGCGCGGCAGGTCGTGCCGTTCTGCCAGACGAAGACCAGCTGGCCGTTGCCGTGCTCGTCGAAGCAATAGGTGTGGTGGCCTGGCGAATGGCGCGGCGTGTAGCGGAACGAATCACCGCGCCAGCAGCCCTTGAGGAAGCTGTAGTCGTTGGTCGCCTTGGGCGGCAGCTTGAGGATCGGCTCCTGCGGCGGCTTGGGTGGTGGCGGCGGTGGATCGGGTTTCTTCTCGACCACCTGTGGCGGCTTGGGCGGCGGCGGCTCGGGCGGCTTGGGTGGTGGCGGACACGCCGCGCGCTTGGCCGCGAGCTCATCGCGCAGCGACGCCAGAGTCGCCCGCAGCTTCTCGGCCTCGGCCTGCGCCGCGCCCAGATCGGATTGCAGACCGACGAGCGGGTTGAGCGGTGCCGGTGGTGCCGGCGGCGCGGGCGGCGGCGGTAGGTGTGTCACGACGACTACCGCCTGCTCGGGCACGACCTGTCGCAGGAAGTGGGCGGTGATCAGGGCGAGGACGACGCTGAGCGCACTCGCCAGCAGCCAGCCCAGCCACGGGAACGGCGCGACGGCGGCGACCGGCGCGATCGTCGGCGGCAACGGCGCCGCGACGGCCGGTGGCGGTGGCGGCGCGGCGACGGCAGGCGCTGGCGCCGGGAAGGGCGGTGGCAGCAGCGCGCCGGCGGCGTCCGGCTCGTAGCCCCAGCAGACGACGACCGGCTGGTCGCCGACCATGAAGACGTAGTCGTCGGAGGGACGTTTGCAGGCCAGCTCCAAGGCGCGGCCGGTGATGCGCGCGTCGGCCGATGGCGCCTGTTGGAGCTGCGCGCCCAACGCGGCGATGTCGGCGATCAGCACGCTGACCTGGGACAACGTTTCGGCTCGCGCCGCTTCGGGCAGCGACGACAGCGGCGCGACGCTACCGGCAAGGTCGCTGTACCAGTCGATGCGGCGGCCGACATCGTCTTGCTGCGGCTCGGCCAGCAGCCGCGCGTGACGTTCGCCGAGGCGGCGGCGGATCACGCCGCGGATCTGCTCGTGCGTGGTGTGCAGCGGCTCGCCGCGCACGCCCAGGGGGCGGACGCCGGTCAGCGTGGTGCGGACGAGAGTCGTGCCGGCCACGGCACCCCTGCCTGGTTAGAGCATCGACACGTTCATTGTCATCCCGAGCGTAGCGAGGGATCTAGGCCGGCCCTAGATCCCTCGCTGCGCTCGGGATGACAGGTCACTAAAGCGCCTTCGCCCAGTCGCGCAGCACGAATTTCTGCACCTTGCCCGTGGACGTCTTGGGTAGGTCGCGGAAGACGATGGTGCGCGGGATCTTGTAGCCGGCCATGTTGGCGCGGCAGAAGGCGGTGATCTCCTCGGCCGTGGCGCTGGCGCCAGGCTTGAGCACGACGAAGGCGCAGGGCGTCTCGCCCCATTTCTCGTCCGGCCGCGCCACGACGGCGGCTTCGAGCACAGCGGGGTGCTGGTAGAGCACGCCCTCGACCTCGATGGTCGAGATGTTCTCGCCGCCGGATATGATGATGTCCTTCGACCGGTCGCGCAGCTCGATATAGCCGTCGGCATGCGCCACGCCGAGATCGCCGGAATGGAACCAGCCGCCGGCGAAGGCCTCCCGCGTCGCCTTGGGGTTCTTCAGGTAGCCCTTCATCACCAGATTGCCGCGGAAGAACACCTCGCCCATGGTCGCGCCGTCGTTGGGCACCGGCTTCATCGTCGCCGGGTCGAGCACCGCCACGCCGTCCTCGGCGGCGTAACGCACGCCCTGACGCGCCTTCAGTCGCGCGCGTTCGGCGCTGGGCAGCGCGTCCCATTCGTCGTGCCACGAACACACCGTGGCTGGGCCATAGACCTCGGTCAGGCCGTAGACATGGGTGATGTGGAAACCCTGCTTCTCGACCGCCTCGAGCACGGCGGCCGGCGGCGGCGCCGCCGCGGTCATGAACTCGACGACGTAGGGCAGCTCGCGGCGCTCCTCGGGCTTGGCATTGATGATGAAGTTCAGGATCACCGGCGCGCCGCACATGTGCGAGACGTCCTCGTCGGCCAGCGAATCGAAGATGGTCTTGGCGCTGATGCGGCGCAGGCAGACGCTGGTGCCCGCGACCAGCGCCAGGGTCCACGGGAAGCACCAGCCGTTGCAGTGGAACATCGGCAAGGTCCACAGATAGGTGGGGTGCATGCCCATCGCCCATTGCGTGGCGTTGCCATAGGCCGACAGCGTGGCGCCGCGGTGATGGAACACCACGCCCTTGGGGTTGCCCGTGGTCCCCGACGTGTAGTTCAGCGAGATCGCGTTCCACTCGTCGGCGGGATACTCCCAGGCGTAGTCGGGATCGCCGCCGGCGATGAAATCCTCGTAGCTCAGCGCGCTGATCGCCTCGCCGCCATCGTATTCCGAATCGGCAATGTCGATCACCAGCGGCTTCACCGTGGCCTTGGCCAGCGCCTCCTTGATCACGCCGTGATACTCGCGATCGGCCATCAGCACCTTGGTCTCGCTGTGGTCGAGGATGAAGGCGATCATCGCCGCGTCGAGCCGCGTGTTGAGCGCGTTGAGCACCGCGCCGCACATCGGCACGCCGAAATGCGCCTCGTAGATCTCCGGGATATTGGGCGCCATCACCGTCACGGTGTCGCCGATGCCGATGCCGCGCTTCTCCAGCGCCGACGCCATCTGGCGCGCCCGCGTGTAGGTCTGTCGCCAGGTGTAGCGCCGCTGGCCGTGCACAACGGAGGCCCGCTCGGGATAGACGCTGGCGGCGCGCTCGAGGAATTGCAGCGGCGTGAGCGGTGCGTAGTTGGCGGCGTTGCGATCGAGATCGCGCTCGAAGATGTTGGCGGCCACCCGGGCCGCAGGTTGCCTGCTGGCGGGCCGCGCGGCGGGCACGCGTACAGCCGCGGCACGCGCCTTGACCGGCCGGCGCGGCGTGGGCCGCGCCGCCGGCATCGCCGGCTTGGCGACGATCGGCTTTGCCTTGGCCTTCGCCGTGGGTTTCGGCTTGGCGGCGGGCGCCTTCGCGACGGCCTTCTTCGTCGCCTTGCCCGCCGGCTTCCTCACACCGCCCTTGCCCGGTTTCTTGCCCTTGGCCATGCGATCCCTCTTACGCCCACGCGTTGTCCGGGTCTTTATCGCCTCACTCCAGCTTCAGGTCGAGTTCCTTGATGAGGTTGGCGAAGTACAGGCGATCGTCGGCGACCTGCTTGGCGAAAACATCGTGCGGCTGGTGGTACGCGATCTGCGCCACCAGGGAGAGCTTGTGCTGGATGTCGGGCTCGGCGGCGAGCTTGCCAAGCTCGGCCGACAGCCGGTCGATCGCTGCGCGCGGCGTCGCCTTGGGCGCGAACAGGCCGAACCAGCTGCGGTCGCGGAAGCTCGCGATGTCGAGGCCGAGCTCGGCGGCGGTCGGCGTGTCAGGCAGCTCGCGCAGCCGGTCTTTTGTCGCCGCCAGCGCGGCGAGCACCTTGCCGGCCTTGGCCTGCGGCATGAACGAAGGATCGAACACCATGTGGATCCGCCCGCTCATGACGTCGCCCACGGCGTCGACGATGGTCTTGTAGGGCGCGTGCTGCATGCGGATGCCGGCGGCGCGGGTTAGCACCTCGCCGGTGAGATGGGTGATCGTGCCGAGCCCGGAGGAGCCGTACCAGTACTTGCCCGGGTTGGCCTTGGCCAGTTCGACGAAGCCCTTCCAGTCCTTGACGCCCAGCTCGTTGGTCAGGCTCACGATCAGCACCGGCGTCGACAGCCGCGCGACAGGCGCGAAGGCATTGATGTCGTAATTGACCTGCCGGACAGTGGGCGTGATCGCCATGATCGCGGTCGGTGACAGCAGCAACGTGTGGCCATCGGCCGGTGCGTTGCCGACGATCGCCGTGCCGACGCCGCCCGACGCGCCCGGCTTGTTCTCGATGATCACCTGCTGGCCCAGCGCCGCCGTCAGCCGCTCGCCGTAGATGCGCACCACCTGGTCGGCCGATCCGCCCGGCCCGTAGGGCACGATGATGCGCACGGGCTTGTCGGGCTTCCACGCCGTCTGCGCACGGGCATTCGTCACGGCCAACAGGGCAAGCCCGCCCAGCGCGGCGGTACGACGACGGATCATGGCGTTCCTCCTGCTCTTCATGTCGCGAAGGATAGAATGGTTCGCGCACGAACGGGAACGACGATTGCGTGACGGCTGCTCTTGTTTGCAACCTTCGCTCGTGAACGACAGGCGCTGCGATAGAGCCTTTCCTTTCGTTGCCGCCACAACACAGCGCACAGCCGATCGCATCGACACCGCCGATTCGCCATTGTCTGTTCGACCAATCACCCGTAGAACCCGCGCCCTCACGGTCGGCGGGCCGGAAGGCGTTGGGTTATTGCCTGTCACGCAGGAGGACCGGGTTCGATTCCCGGAGGCCGGAGGACGTGCTTCGGCTTTAGCTCACGGAGAGCGCCGATCGATCGGCCGACGTTCGTCGGTCGACGATCCCCCAACCCGGCACCATGTCCGCCAGACGTCGTGAAATCGGCGCGGGCCGATGGCATTGGGTTATCCGTAATCCGGAGGGCCTGGGTTCGAATCCCGGCGACGGCGACGTCGTAGCTCAATCGGCGAGCACCGGACTTTACCCAGTCCGCGCCCATGTCCGCGCCGCGGTGTCGACAAGATCGGCGCGGGCCGATGCGATCGGGTTAGTGGGTCCCGGGTTCGACCCCGGGCGGCGGCGACGCCGTAGCTCAGTGGTAGAGCAGCGGTCGCGTGGCGACACGCGATTTCCCGGTCCGGTTCATGCCCGCGTCGATTCTCGAGCGTTGTTCCCCTGGGAACAGGCGCGCTTGTGTTCTCGTGCTCTACTCCGACCGATGCGAACGAACCTCAACAGATCGAGGTAGTCCTCTCATGGAGGCGCAGCATGCCGCGCACAATGTGGATTGAGCCCGAGATCATCGACATCACCGGCGCCACCAACAAGCACGATAGGAAGAAGACGCGGCTCGCGTCTGAGATCAACGCGGTCGTGCTGCACCAGACCGCCGATGACCGCGGCAGCGAGCCGATGCAGTTCAAGAATATCAGGGCGCATTTCGTCGTCACCAAGACCGGAAAGATCATCCAGCTGCATCCGGTGGCAGCGCTGACCTGGGCGTCGAACGCCTTCAACAACGAAAGCGTCGCCATCGAGTTCGCCGGACATTTCCCCACCGAGAAGGGCGTCTGGTGGACGGGTAATCCGGCCCGCAATGTGCCGACTAAATCGCAGATCGATGCCGGGCGCGAAGTCGTCCTCTATCTTCACATCAAGCACGGCATCAAGTTCATCTATGCCCATCGCCAGGGTTATCTGCCTGATGACGGCATCTACAGGAAGGGCGTCACGAACCAGCGCTCGAACTGCCCTGGACCAGACATCTGGTATGGGGTCGGTGAATGGGCCAAGACGAATCTCGGTCTCAGCGATGGCGGAAAAGGCCATGCGATCGGCAACGGCACCGCCCTTCCCGATAGCTGGCGAACTGAACGTGTCCCTTCGTTCTGAGCGGACCGGGCGCATTGCATCGACGACACACGGCGTGAAGCTCGCTTGGCCGTGGCTTTTTCCGCATTGTGTTGAGTCGCCGCCGCGACTAGAACCCTCGCCCTCATCGGTTGGTCCTTGTGGCCCATCGATGAAATCAGCGCGGGCCGATGGCATTGGGTTATCCATAATCCGGAGGGCCTGGGTTCGAATCCTGGCGACGGCGACGTCGTAGCTCGACCGGCGAGCACCGGACTTTACCCAGTCCGTACCCATGTCCGCGTCTGTTTGCTCGGACGACATGGCGCGGCGGCGATTTCCGGGTGTCGCACCGCATCGCGATCCAGAGACGCTCAAAGACAAGAAAACCCAGGTCCATTGGCTCGTGCGCCGCGTATATAAGCGTGGTCCTACCGCCGGCTTGGCCGCCTGGCCATCTCGTTGAAAGCAGGAGTACCCGTCATGCATCGCTTTCGCCCCCGTGTGCTGTCGGTTTTCATGGCGTTGGCCGTCGCTTCGTTGATGGCGACGTCAGCGGTCGCACAGCCCATGATGGGACCGCCCGGCGCGCAGAACGGCAAGGGAGACTGGGCGATCGTGCTCGGCGGCGGCGTCGCGGTTCGACCGACCTTCGAAGGCAGCGACCGCTACCGGGTGTTGCCGGTGCCATTCTTCAGCGTCACCTACCGGGACATGATCTCGCTGGACGCGACCGGGCTGAACGCCTACTGGCGCTACGAGAACCTCCAGATCGGCGGCGGGATCACGTACAACCTCGGCCGGACGACCGACGGCGGCTATTTCGGGCGGGGCGATTCGCGGCTCGCGGGCATGGGCGATGTGCCGGTCACGGTCGGCATTCGTGGCTTCGCCAACTACCGCCTCGGGCCGGTAGTGCTGGGCACCTCGATCACCAAGTTCTTTGTCGAGGGCAATAACGGCCTGCTGATCGACGGCGGCATCGGCATACCCTACAGGGTCACCGACAGGTTGACGCTGAACGGGCGCGTCTCCACGACCTGGGCGGACGGCAACTACATGCGGAACTTCTTCGGCGTCACCGCGGCGCAGTCGGCGGCGTCCAGGTTTCCGACCTTCGCCGCGACCTCCGGCATCAAGGACATCAACCTCAGCCTCGGCGCGCAATACCGGCTCACGGATCATTGGCTCGTATCGACGAATTTGCGCTTCACGCAATTGCTGTCGAGCGCACAGGACAGCCCGCTGTCGTTCGCCGACCGCTCGGTGACCGGCATGGTGATATTCGGTTACCGGTTCTGATCGCCTTAGCGCCGGCGGCGGCGCGCTCCCGCTTCGCGCCGGGCCGTACGTTACCCAGGAAACAGGCGCGATTGTTCTGACGTGCTCTAACCCCGCCGTTGCATCGACGACACACGCCTTGATGAATGTGCCGAGCGGGCGTTTGGCATGTCGCGTCGAGTCGGTGTCGCGACTACAACCCGCGCCCTCGCGGGCCCATGTCCGCGCCACGTCTCGCGATCCGTCCGGGTGGATCGCGCGACGCCACCCAGCTCCCGGAGGACGACACATCGTGGGTAAACGCACACGAGATACCAAGCCAGCCGGAGCACCGGTGGAGCGCTGACGTCGTCTGCGCTGTCCGCCGGCCGTCGAGGCCTGGAGGACAGCACCATGAAGAACATCTTGCACATGTTGAGGTGGCCCCTGGGGGGCCAGCGGCGACCGTTGCCCGGCGAGGCTATGGTCGAGAACCACGCCAGTGGGTACGTCTACGCGCTCGACGACTGGGCGCGGCTCGACCGCTTCCTCGTGCTGGGCAGCGAGGGCGGCACCTACTACGCCTCGGAGGTCAAGCTGGCGCGCGAGAATGCCCAGGCGGTGGCGCGTGTCATCGCCGCCGACGGCGCGCGCGCCGTGGCGCGGATCGTCGAGATCAGCGTCGCCGGCCGTGCGCCCAAGCACGACCCGGCGCTGTTCGCGCTGGCGCTCGCGGCCTCGGCGGAGGCGCAGCAGACCCGTGCGCTGGCCCTCGCGGCTCTGCCGCGTGTGGCGCGTACCGGATCGCAGCTACAGCGTTTCGCCGAGTACGTGCAGGGCCTGCGTGGCTGGGGCCGCGGTCTGCGGCGCGCGATCGCGCGTTGGTACCTCGACCAGCCGCTCGCGGACCTTGAGCTGCAGGCCATGAAGTACCGGGCGCGCGGCGAGAAGGGTCACCGCTGGTCGCACCGCGACCTGTTGCGGCTGGCGCATCCGTTGGCGCCGGCCGAGGACGTGGCGCGGCGCGCGCTGTTCGACCGCATCGCGCGGCCCGACGGCGGCTTCGAGCTGCCGGTCGAGCTGGCGCGCACCGCGGCGGCGGAGCGTCTGGCGAAGACCACGCGGGTCGGCGAGGCGGTCCAGCTGATCGTCGAGCACAGGCTGCCGCGCGAGGTGGTGCCGACGGCGCTGCTCAACGAGGTCGACGTGTGGATGGCGCTGCTGGCCGACATGCCGATGACGGCGATGCTGCGCTCGCTGGCGAAGATGACCGCGGTCGGGCTGCTCAAGCCCGGCAGCGAGTCGGAACGCCTGGTGGTCGAGCGTCTGGCCAATGTCGAGCGGCTGCGTCGGGCGCGCGTGCACCCGCTGCAGGTGCTGACGGCCCTGGCGGTCTACCGCTCGGGTCGCGGCGTGCGTGGTTCGTTGACCTGGCTGCCCTCACCGACGGTCGTCGATGCCTTGGATAGCGCGTTCTACGACGCGTTCGCCACCGTCGAGCCGGCCGGCAAGCGCGTGCTGATCGGCCTCGACGTGTCGGGGTCGATGGGCTGGGGTCAGGTGGCGGGCTCGCCGCTCTCGCCGCGCGAGGCGGCGGCGGCGATGGCGCTGGTCACCTTGTCGAGTGAGCCCGCAACCTCGGTCGTGGCGTTCACCGATCGGCTTGTGACGCTGGCGCTCTCGGCGCGGCAGCGTCTGGACGACGCGGTGGCGATGACGGCGGACCTGCCGTTCGGCGCCACCGACGTGGCCCAGCCGATGCTCTACGCGCTGGAGCATGGCCTGAAGGTCGACGCGTTCGTGGTCTACACGGACAACGAGACCTGGGCCGGCGCGGTGCACCCCGTCGAGGCGCTCCGGCGCTACCGGCAGGTGACGGGCATCGCGGCGAAGCTGATCGTGGTTGGCCTGACCTCGACCGGCTTCACCATCGCCGATCCCAACGACGCGGGCATGCTCGACGTCGTCGGCTTCGACGCCGCGGCGCCACAGCTGATCTCGCGGTTCATCGCGGGCGACATCTGAGATGAAGGAGGGAGCCGCAAGGCTCCCTCCTTTTCTTTTGGGGGCGCCGGCGTCCCGCCAGCTCTTCACTCAGTTCAGAGCAACAAGCCTGGAATCGACATTGCCCTGTCATCCCGAGCGCGGCGAGGGATCCAGGCGGCTTCCCTGGATCCCTCGCTGCGCTCGGGATGACCGATGTGTCTGATTGATCGCTCCGTGCGCTACCGGAACGGACTGCCGTGCCGTTCGTCGGCGGCAAATGTGTCGTCGTCGAGCGCGCGCAGGAAGGCGATCAGGTCGTCGCGTTCGGTGGCGCTGAGGGTGAAGCCGCTCAGGCGTGGGTCTTTCAGCGGGCTGAACGAGAGGGCGGAGGCGAGCGTCGGCGCGCCTGATGCGTAGCGGTCGATCACGGCTTCGAGCGAGGCTATCGAGCCGTCGTGCATGTAGGGCGCGCGCTTGGCGACGTCGCGCAGGCCCGGCGCGCGGAAGCGGCCCATGTCCTCGGGCCGATTGGTGCTTTCCCGCAGGCCGTGATCGATCGGCTTGTAGGCGCCCTTGCCATCGAGGTCGTAGAGGCCCGTGTTGGCGTAGACCACGGGCGCGGCGCCGGGCAGCAGCGTGCGCGCCGACGGCCCGAAGGTTGCGCCGGCGTGGCAGGTGGCGCAGCCCAGCTTGGCGTCGAAGAACAGTTTCTCGCCGCGTAGCGCCGCGGCGCTCATCGCGCCCTTCTCGCCGGCGAAGCGGAAGCGTTCGTAAGGCGTGGTGTAGGACACCAGCGAGCGTTGATAGGCGGCGAGCGCCTTGATGATCTGGTCGAAATCGACCGTGCCGCCCTTCTCGGGGAAGGCTTCGGTGAACAGCCGACGATAGGTCGCGTCGTGCTCGAAGCGATCGACTACCGAGGCCTCGTGCCCGTTGGCCTCCATTTCAGGCGGATCGGCACGGAACAGGGGCTGATGCGCTTGGTCCTCCAGCGTCCGCATGCGCGGATCGGCCCAGGTCAGCGCCTCGCGATAGCCGACATTGGCCAGCGGTGGCGCGCGGCGGCGGATCTTGCCGCCGGTGACGCCGATCGAGGGATGGCGCGGATCGCTGAAGGCGTGCTCCGGCGTATGGCAGGACGAGCATGAGATGTAGCTCGGGCCGGAGAGCTTCTGGTCGAAGAACAGCCGGCGGCCGAGTTCGACCTTGGCGACGCTCATCGGGTTGTCCGTCGGCACCGGGGGCGGGGGCAGCCAGGCGGGCAGCGACCAGGCATAGGTGTTCTGCGCGAGAACAGGCGACGCGGCTGAGATCAACAGGGCCGCGAGCGCAACAAGGCGAAGTGCGATCGGCATGGCGGTCACCCGGAATGGTCGAAGCATAGCACGTTGCCGGGGGCACGTGCCGCCGCTATGTCTGGCACGATGGCTTCCTAAGCATAACGGTTAGAACAGGGGAGGGCCGCCATGGCCGCTGGCGACAAGTACCGCGCGCTGCATCGCCGCTCGCTGGAGGATCGCGAGGGCTTCTGGCTGGAGCAGGCGCGGGCGATCGACTGGACGCGCGCGCCGAGCCGCGCGCTCAACGATTCCCGCGCGCCGTTCTATCGCTGGTTCCCCGACGGCGAGCTCAACACCTGCCACAACGCGCTCGATCGTCACGTCGCGTCCGGCCGCGGCGCGCAGGCGGCACTGATCTACGACTCGCCGGTCACCGGTCAGAAGACCAGCTACACCTACGCCGAACTGCGCGACCGTGTCGCCGAGTTGGCCGGCGCCATCGCCGCGCTGGGCGTCGGCAAGGGCGATCGCGTCATCATCTACATGCCGATGGTGCCCGAGGCTGTCATGGCCATGCTGGCCTGCGCGCGGCTGGGTGCGGTGCATTCGGTGGTGTTCGGCGGCTTCGCGGCCAACGAGCTGGCCACCCGCATCGACGACTGCCAGCCCAGGCTGATCATCGCCGCGTCCTGCGGCATCGAGCCCGGCCGGATCGTCGCCTACAAGCCGCTGCTCGACCAGGCGATCGCGCTGGCCCAGCACAAGGTGCCGAAGGTGCTGATGATGCAGCGCCCGCAGAGCCAGGCGACGATGATCGAAGGTCGCGACGTCGACTGGGCGGGCTTCGTGCCGGGCAAGCCGAAAGCTGCCTGCGTTCCGGTGAAGGCCACCGATCCCCTCTACATCCTCTATACGTCGGGCACGACCGGCCAGCCCAAGGGCGTGGTGCGCGACAATGGCGGCTACTGCGTGGCGCTGAAATGGTCGATGCCCAACCTCTACGGCGTGAAGACCGGCGAGGTGTGGTGGTGCGCTTCGGACGTGGGCTGGGTGGTGGGCCACAGCTACATCGTCTACGGCCCGCTGATCCATGGCGCCACCAGCGTACTCTATGAGGGCAAGCCGGTCGGCACGCCCGACGCCGGCGCCTTCTGGCGGGTGATCGCCGAGCACGGCGCGGTGGCGCTGTTCACCGCGCCCACGGCGTTTCGCGCCATCAAGAAGGAGGATCCCGAGGGCAAGTTCGTCAAGCAGTACGATCTCAAGAAATTCCGCACGCTGTTCCTCGCCGGCGAGCGCGGCGATCCGCCGACCATCGAATGGGCGCAAGGCCTGCTCGGCGTGCCGGTGGTCGATCACTGGTGGCAGACCGAGACCGGCTGGCCGATCTGCGGCAATTTCCAGGGGCTCGATCCCATGCCGGTGAAGCTCGGCTCGACCGCCGTGCCCTCGCCGGGATGGCAGGTCGAGGTGCTCGACGAGCGCGGCCATCCGGTCAAGCCGGGCGAGATCGGCGCGCTGGTGGCGAAGCTGCCGATGCCGCCGGGCGCGCTGCCCACCCTGTGGAACGCCGACGAGCGCTTCCGCCAGGCGTATCTGCTGGAGTATCCCGGTTACTACAAGTCGGGCGACGCGGGCTTCATCGACGAGGATGGCTACGTCTCGGTCATGACGCGCGTCGACGACGTGATCAACGTCGCGGGGCACCGCCTGTCGACCGGCCAGATGGAGGAGGTGCTGGGCGCGCATCCCGACGTGGCGGAATGCGCGGTGATCGGCGTCGCCGACGAGCTCAAGGGCCAACTGCCGCTGGGCTTCCTGGTGCTCAAGGCCGGCGTCAACCGCCCGCATCCGGAGATCGTCGCCGAGGTGGTGAGGCTGGTGCGCGACCGCATCGGCCCGGTGGCGGCGTTCAAGAGCGCCGTCGTCGTCGCCCGCTTGCCCAAGACACGCTCAGGCAAGATCCTGCGCGGCACGATGCAGAAGATCGCTGATTCGCAGGATTACAAGATGCCTGCGACCATCGACGATCCGGCGATCCTGGGCGAGATCGGCGAGGCGCTGAAGCCGGTCGGCTACGCGCGGTAGCTCTTATCCCCATCGATATGATGTTCCCGCGCTATCGACCGCCGCTGTATTGTCCGCGCGCATGAAACACGGGGGTAGTTGATGGCGCGGCTCGAGGATCTGACACCGGCGATGGCGCAGCGGTTGCGCGAGCTGGACTGCCCGGTGTATCCGAGCGCGCCCTTCGTCGCTGGCGGCAAGCTCTCGAGCCGGCGCGTCGCGATCGTCAGCTCGGCCGGCATCCACCGTCGCGGCGAGCCGCCGATGATGCCCGGCGCCAACGAGTTCCGCGCGTTGCCGGCGTCGCTGCCCGCCGCCGACATCGTCATGACGCATGTCTCGGTGAACTACGACCGCACCGGCTTCCAGCGCGACATCAACACCATCTATCCCATCGACCGGCTGCGCGAGCTGGCGCGGGAGGGCGTGATCGGCTCGGTCGCCGACACACACTACTCGGTGATGGGTGCCAACGATCCCAAGCAGTGGGACGCGCTCGCCGACCAGCTTGTCGACCGCCTGCGTCAGGACCGCGTCGACGCGGTGCTGCTCAGTCCGGTTTGACCCTTCTGCACGCGCGCCGTGAGCGCGCTCGGCCACCTCATCGAGCAGCGCGGCATCGCCACGGTCGCGCTCGGCATCATCCGCCTGCATATGGAAAAGGTGCGCGCGCCGCGCGGCCTGTGGGTGCCCTTCGAGCTCGGCCGCCCACTGGGCGAGCCGGGCGACGTCGCCTTCCAGCGCCATGTGCTCTTGGCCGCGCTGTCCTTGCTCGAACGCACCGACGGCCCGGTGATCCTCGAGGACTATGCCGAGGAGGCGCCCGGCCGCCTGCCGCGCGATGGTTGGCGTCCCGCGGTCGATCTGCCGGCGGTTGCGATCCCGGCCGCCGAGTCCTCGGCCGCCGAGTGGGTAGCCGCCTTGCGCGCCGAGTGGGCGCCGCTCGTCGTGCGCGCCGACACGACCATCGGCGGCGGCCGACTCGCGCGCGAACATTGGCCCGCGCTGCTCGCCGGCTTCGCATCGGGCGCGCCACCGACCCAGTCGCCGGTCGAGGGGCTGCGTCCCGTGCAGGCGGCGCGCTACGCCGCCGACGATCTGACGGCGCTCTACACCGAGGCCGCGGTGAAGCCGGGGGACAAGCCGAGCAGCGCGCAGGTCCTGGACTGGTTCTGGAACGGCACGGTCGCCGCCGCGTTGCTGCGGCAGGTGCGCGCCGCGTGCCTGGCCAGCGACGATCGCGTGCTCAACCTGATCGCCGGCCAGTTCGTGCCCGCCGCCCGCGTCTAGGATCGCGGCTTCGACGCCAGCAGCATGTAGTTGACGTCGAGGTCGTGCTGATCGATGCGCCAGCGGCCGGTGATCGGGCTGTAGACGATGCCCGCCAGCTCCTCGACCGTGAGGCCGGCGGCGCGCAGACCGCGCGCCACCTCTGACGGCTTGAGGAACTTGCGCCAGTCATGCGTGCCGCGCGGCAGCCAGCGCATGACGTACTCGGCGCCGACGATGGCCAGCGCGAAAGCCTTGGTCGTGCGATTGAGCGTCGAGAGGATCAGCACGCCGCCTGGCTTCACGAGTTCGGCGCAACAGGCGAGGAACAGATCGACGTCGGCGACATGCTCGACGATCTCCAGCGCCAGCACGACGTCGTAGCGCGCGCCCTCGTCGCGCAAGGTCTCGGCCGGCACGGCGCGGTAGTCGATGGTAAGCCCCATGCGCTCGGCGTGCAGGCGGGCGACGCCGATGTTGCGGTCCGAGGCGTCGATGCCGCTGACCGTGGCGCCCAGCCGCGCCATCGGCTCGCACACCAGCCCGCCGCCGCAGCCGACATCGAGGATCGACAGGCCGCGCAGCGGGCCGGCGCCGTCGGCGCCGAAATCCAGCGGATCGCGACCGTGATGGGCCGCGACGCGGTCGCGAATGAAGCCGATACGGGCGGGGTTCAGCCGATGCAGCGGCGCGAACTTGCCGCTCTCGTCCCACCATTCGTCGGCGATGCGCGAGAAGCGCTCGACCTCCGCGGCATCGACGGTGCTGGCCATGCTTGCTCCCTCACGGTCCCGCCGTTAGATATACGCCGCCCGCGATCGGAAATCGCGCGTCAGCGACAAATGACCGCTGTCGCCGGTTCGCAGGCGGCTGAAGGATCGTAGGGCAGGGGAATGGCTCGCATCGTCGTCAAGTTCGGCGGCACGTCGGTCGGGGACACCGATCGTCTGGAGAACGTCGCGCGCATGGTCCAGCTCGAGGTCGAGCGCGGCCATCAGGTCGCCGTGGTCGTCTCGGCCATGTCCGGCGTCACCAACCAGCTCGTCGGCTATGTCGACAAGATCATGCCGCTCTACGACGCGCGCGAGTACGACGTCGTCGTGTCGACCGGCGAGCAGGTCACCATCGGCCTGGTGGCGCTGGCGCTGCAGAAGCGCGGCGTGAAGGCGCGCTCCTTCGCGTCCTGGCAATTGCCGATCCGCACCAACGAGGCCTATGGCCGCGCCCGCATCCTCTCGATCGGCACCGAGGAGATCGAGAAGGCCATGGCGGAGGGCGTCGTCGCCGTCGTGCCGGGCTTTCAGGGCGTGAGCGGCGAGGGCCGCATCACCACCTTGGGCCGCGGCGGCTCCGACACCTCGGCGGTGGCGTTGGCGGCGGCGCTCAAGGCGGAGCGCTGCGACATCTACACCGATGTCGACGGCGTCTACACCACCGACCCGCGCATCACCGACAAGGCGCGCAAGCTGCCGATGGTGACCTACGAGGAAATGCTTGAGATGGCCTCGTTGGGCTCGAAAGTGCTGCAGACGCGCTCCGTCGAGCTGGCGATGAACCACCGCGTGCGCGTGCAGGTGCTGGCCTCGTTCCGCAAGCTGAACGGGGAGATTTCCTTCGACGTGCCGCCGGGCAGCGACATGCCGGGCACGCTCGTCGTCGATGAGGAAGAGATCATGGCCAAGGGTCTGGAACAATCCGTCGTCAGCGGCATCGCCTACGACACCAACGAGGCAAAGGTCACGGTGGCCAACGTCGCCGACCGGCCCGGCGTCGCCGCGGCGCTGTTCGGACCGCTGGCCGCCAGCAACATCAATGTCGACATGATCGTGCAGAACGTGTCCTCCGACGGCAGGGCGACCGACATCACCTTCACCATCCCCAAGACCGACCTGCCGCGCGCCAGGGCGGTGCTCGAGGAGCGCAAGGCCGCGCTCGGCTTCACCGAGCTGCACACCGACGCCGATGTCTGCAAGCTCTCGGTGATCGGTGTGGGCATGCGCAGCCACGCCGGCGTGGCGCTGACCATGTTCGAGACCTTGGCCAAGCGCGGCATTAACATCGCGGTGATCTCGACATCGGAGATCAAGATCAGCGTGCTGATCGCCGCCGAGTACACCGAGCTCGCCGTTCGCGCCCTGCACACCGCCTACGGGCTGGACGCGGCGTAGGCGTTGATTCCTTCTCCCCGCGAAGGCGGGGAGAAGGAAGACCCGCCAATACTTTCGACACATGTCGAATCCCCTGGGCGCTGGACCTCGCGGGCGAAAGCGGCGATAACCGACCCATGTTCGCCGCGCGCGCCCTTGCCACCCTGCCGATCGCCGCTTGCGCGGCGATGCAGGCGTGGCCGGACGCGCGAAAAACCGCCCCGATCAAGCGAGCCGATCCCGGAGCGGTCTGACCATGGAGCGTACGACGCCAGTGGCCGGGCCGCGGTTGATCCTCAGGCGGCTCCGGGATGTGATGGCGCGCGCGGGCACCGCGCAGGAGCGCCTCGACCAGGTCGTGCGCATCGTCGCCGGCGAGATGGTGGCCGAGGTCTGCTCGATCTACGTGCTGCGCGCCGGCGACATCCTCGAGCTGTTCGCCACCCAAGGCCTCAATCCCGACGCCGTGCACCGCACCCGCCTGCGGCTGGGCGAGGGCATCGTCGGCGACATCGCCGCCAACGAGCGACCGCTGTCGCTGGCCGACGCGCAGACCCATCCGAGCTTCGCCTACCGGCCCGAGACCGGCGAGGAGATCTACCACTCGATGGCCGGCGTGCCGATCCTGCGCGGCGAGAAGGTGCTGGGCGTGCTGGCGGTGCAGAACCGCACCTTGCGCCAGTACGACGAGGAGGAGATCGAGACCCTCGAGAACGTCGCCATGGTGCTGGCCGAGCTGGTGGCGTCGGGCGAGCTGGTCAATCCCGAGGAGATCAAGCCGATCGATGGCACCGGCCTTCTACCGGTGCGTCTCGACGGCGTGCAGCTCAACGGCGGAGTCGCCATCGGCAAGGCCGTGCTGCACGAGCCGCGCATCTTCATCAGCAAGGTGATCGCGGAGGACACCGCGCTGGAGCAGAAGCGCTTCATCGAGGCGCTGGGCGTGGTGCGCGCCGATCTCGACCGCATGCTCGAATCCGATCACCTCGGGCATGGCGAGCATCGCGAGGTGCTCGAAACCTTCCGCATGTTCGCCGACGATCGCGGCTGGGTCGAACGCATCCGCGAGGCGATCGGCACCGGGCTGACCGCCGAAGCCGGCGTGCAGCGCGCCTTCGACGACATGCGCGTGCGCTTCAGCGAGATCAGCGATCCCTATATCCAGGAGCGTCTCGCCGATCTTTCCGACCTGACACGCCGCCTGCTGCTGCGCCTGATGGGCCGTGGCTCGGTGCTCGACGCCGCCAGCCTGCCCGACGACGCGGTGATCGTGGCGCGCGATCTGGGTCCCGCCGATCTGCTGGAGTACGACCGCGGCAAGCTGCGCGGCATCGTGCTCGAGGCCGGCTCGGCGCTGAGCCACGTCGCCATCGTCGCGCGCGCGCTCGACCTGCCGGTGGTCGGCCGCGTCGAAGACATCACCGGGCGCGTCGAGCCGGGCGATCCCATCGTCGTCGACGGCGACAACGCCCAGGTTTTCATCCGTCCCGCCGAGGAGATCCAGCAGCAGGTCGCCGACACCTTGCAGGCGGTCGAGCAGCGGCGTCGCCAGTACGCCGCGTTGCGCGAGCTGCCGGCGGCGACCCGCGACGGCGTGGCGGTCTCGCTGCGCGTCAACGCCGGCCTGCTGATCGACCTGCAGCATCTGGCGACCACCGGCGCCGACGGCGTCGGCCTGTACCGCACCGAGATCACCTTCATGGTGCGCTCGCAGTTTCCCGACGTCGAGGAGCAGGCGCAGCTCTACCGCCGCGTGCTCGACCAGGCGGACGGCAAGCCGGTGGCCTTCCGCACGCTCGATGTCGGCGGCGACAAGGTGCTGCCCTATGTCGAGTCGTTCGGCGACGAGAACCCGGCGATGGGTTGGCGCGCCATCCGCATCGGGCTGGATCGCCCGGCGATGCTGCGTCGTCAGCTACGCGCCATCATCATGGCCGCCGAGGGCCGGCCGATTTGGATCATGTTTCCCATGGTCGCCGATCTCGCCGAACTGCGGCAGGCACGTCATCTGCTTGACCTGGAACTGACCCGGGCGCGTGGCCGGGGCACGACGACGCCCGCGCGCGTGTCGGTCGGCGTAATGCTCGAAGTCCCCGCCTTGCTGTGGCAGTTACCGGAGCTGCTGCGCGAAATCGACTTCCTGTCGGTCGGCAGCAACGACCTTGTACAGTTTTTGTTCGCGGCCGACCGGGGCAACCCCCGACTCGCGGGACGTTACGATACCTTGTCCCCATCCGTCCTGCGCGCACTAAGGAATGTGGTCGAGGCGTGCAAAAGGGCCAATGTCGAGCTCAGCCTCTGTGGAGAAATGGCCGGCAAGCCGATCGAGGCCATGGCGCTGCTGGGCGTCGGCCTGCGCACGCTGTCGATGGCGCCAGGCGGCTTCGGTCCGGTGAAGAGCATGGTGCGCGCGCTCGATCTGGCGCGGTTCACCGGGTACCTCGACGCGCTGATTGGCGGATCGCAACGCAGCGTGCGCGACAGCATCCGCTTGTTCGCGCGCGACCATGGCATTCCGCTCTGACGCTTTTGTCGCGAAGGAATCCGGAGGCCGCGCGCAGACTCAGGTTTCGTCACGTGCGGAGTCCTGCTAAGAGGACGCCCCAGGGCGAGTTGATTCCGAACTTTGTGTTTGCGACAGAGCTGAAATGCGCGACCACACGAACTGGCAGGTGGAAGCGACGACCGCGTGCGCGGGCGTCGGCCAGATGCTGCGCGAAGCGCGCGAGTCGCTGGGCTTGTCGCTGCGCGACGTCTCCACCGATACGCGCGTGCGCTACGCCTATCTTGAGGCGATCGAGGAAGGCCGCTTCCACGATCTGCCGGGCCGCACCTACATCCCCGCCTTCCTGCGCACCTACGCCAAGCGGGTGAATCTCGACGCCGACCGCGTGCTCGAGACCTATCGCGCCATCGAGGCCGCGCCGCCGGTGGGCGCCGCCGTCAACTTCCCGGTCGCGCCCAAGGAGCGCCGCACGCCGAAGGCGGCGTTGCTGCTCGCCTCCTGCGCACTGCTGTTCGGCGCCTATGTGACCTGGCACGCGATGACCCGCGAGCCCGGCACGCCGACACAGGCCGTGGCGCCGGTGCCGGACCGCCTGAAGCCGCCTACCGTAGCGAGCGCGCCGGCGCCTCAGGCGCCCGCGCCGACCGTGGCCGCACCCGCCGCCC
>Ga0194132_10000721_pt1 | contig 67121 bp, 60 predicted proteins | sample TA2KigOf80mmetaG_FD_148612 | JGI IMG/M metagenome (GOLD analysis project Ga0194132, IMG submission 148612) | Freshwater microbial communities from Lake Tanganyika, Tanzania - TA2015054 Kigoma Offshore 80m | ecosystem: Environmental > Aquatic > Freshwater > Lake | place: Tanzania: Lake...
CCCCACCAAATGCCTGGTTTTGGTTTAGACTGCCACCAAATGGGCCGAGGAGTCAATCTTGAACTGTGGGTTTTTTCGGACCTATTGAGCTTTTCTCTCAGAACGACTAATGCAACTATATGGTCACGTGGGTTTTATAAATAACCACGAATTGATCTAGTTTCGCTTAGAATAGAGCTCGCATCTGCGATCTATGTATTTTGTTGCCTCCCCGACATAATCCTTGCCTGTCCAATCGCACCCGATACCATCCGCAGTCCTTGTTCGCGAACCCGGCTGCGGGATGGTCCATGGGGTCGGAATTCGCGGCGCACGGGACTGATCTCAAAACTGCATGAAGAGTTACAATGTCGCGGTGATCGGAGGAGACGGCACAGGGCCCGAGGTGGTTCGCGAAGCCATCAAAGTCCTCGACGCCGCCTGCCCAAAATTCGGCTTCAAACTGAATTACACGCCGTACGACCTCGGTGGTGAACGCTACCTTCGAACGAACGAAGCCTTGCCCGCCAGTGTCGTGACCGAGTTGCGCCAATTCCCCGTCATTCTTCTCGGCGCCATCGGCCATCCCGATGTCAAACCCGGCGTGCTCGAAAAAGGAATTCTTCTGCGCCTACGCTTCGAGCTCGAACAATACATCAATCTTCGCCCGGTCAAACTCTACGACGACCGCTTCTGCCCGCTGCGCGACAAAGGACCATCCGACATCGATTTTGTCGTCGTGCGCGAGAACAACGAGGGGCTCTACACGGGATCGGGCGGATTTGTTTTCAAAGGCACGCCCCACGAAATCGCGGTCCAGGAAAGCATCAACACGCGCCGTGGTGTGGAGCGTTGTTTGCGTTACGCCTTCGAAATCGCGCGCAAGCGCAACAAGGACAAAAAGCTGACGCTCTGCGGCAAGACCAACGTGCTCACGTTCGCCTTCGATCTCTGGGAGCGAGCCTTCCATGAAGTCGGTGCCGCAGAGTTCCCGGACATCAAAAGGGACTATGCGCATGTGGACGCCACCACCATGTGGTTCGTGAAGAATCCCGAATGGTTCGATGTGATCGTGACGGACAACATGTTCGGTGACATCATCACCGACCTCGGTGCCATGATCCAGGGCGGCATGGGAATCGCCGCCGGCGGTAATATCAATCCCTCCGGCACCAGCATGTTTGAACCGATCGGCGGCAGTGCGCCGAAATACACGAATCAAGGTGTCATCAATCCGCTCGCGGCCATCTGTGCGGGTCAAATGCTTCTCGATTTCCTGGGAGAGTCCGCCGCCGCGAAGGCCATCGAAACCGCGGTCATCAAAACGACCCGCGAAAAAATCAAGTCTCTCGCCGCGGGCAAGATGGGTTACTCCACTTCACAAGTGGGAGACCTCGTCGCCGCCGCCCTCTGATCCCCGCCCAACGCCCGCCAAGAGGGAGCCACGCCGACCTCCTCTCGACGGCAGATCAAGCGGACTGCACGATCGGACTCACGCCTGAGAAACCCTCCCTCAAAAATTGCTCCGGCGGCGCCGGCTCGCATATGTGCCAGCCCTGGGCGAAATCCAGCCCGATTTCGACCACATGCCGGAATACCTGCGGGTTGGTGACGAATTCCGCCACCGTCTGCTTGCCCAAAATATGAGCCGTTTCATGCATGGCTCGAACCAAAGATCGGCTGACCGCGTCCTGATCCAGATGCTTGATGAAGTTGCCTTCGATTTTCACATAATCCACCGGCAGATCCCGCAAATAGGTCATCGAGGAAAAACCTGACCCGAAATCGTCCAAGGCAAAAGTGCTGCCCTGTTGCTTGATCCTATCGATCAACCGGCGCGTTTGCGCCAGATTCTGGATCGCGGCTGTTTCGGTGATTTCGAACGAGGCCCGCGCCGCGTCCACCCCTCTTTCCCGAAAACTTTCCTCCAGAAAGTCCGGCAACTCGGGATCACCCAATGTCTGTGCGGATAAATTGATCGCCAGATGCAAGCTGGGATGGGCTTGCAACAACTGAATCGACCTCCGGATCACAAACCGGTCTATGAGCGCCATGTTGCCAAAACGCTGGGCCGCGATCATGAAGGCACCGGGCAAAATCCGCTCCCCTCCGGTGTCCCGCATTCTGAGCAAGACCTCGAAATACACCCGGGTGATGGCTTCGCGAACCGGCAAAATCGGTTGCAGCCAAATCTCCATGCGATCCTCGCGCAACGCATCTTTGATGGCCACGGACCATCGCGACTCCGCGTCCAACTGCCGCAACGCCTGTTCATCGGGCTGAAATTCGGCAAACCCATTCCGCCCCCGCTCCTTGGCCACAAAACACGCCGAGGCGACATCCGACAAATGATCCTCCGCCGTCCTTCCGCTCCGCACCTGGGCCACTCCCACGCTGGCGGTTGCCGGATAGGCTCGTCCCTTGTCGAAGAAACGATGCCGGTCGAAGCGCTCGACCAATCGACGAGCCAAGGCCAGCGCTTCTTGCGCGTCCGCCTCCCGCATCAAGACCACAAAATCGTCGCCTCCAAACCGCGCGACCAGATTGGTCGGGTTGACTTCGGACTGAATCATCCCCGCGACATCCTTCAGCAACCGGTCGCCGGTTTCAAACCCGGCGGCCGCGTTCACCGCTTTGAATTGATCCAAATCCAGATAGAATACGTAGCCCTTCGCGGGCCTCGTCTCCAGGAACTGGTCGAGCTGTTCGGAAAAATAACGCCGATTCGCCAGCCCGGTCAGGGGATCATGATTGGCAAGGTAAAGCAATTCGCCCTCGAGCCGCTTGCGCTCCGTCAAATCGGTGAACAACAACACCACCTCTGCACCGCCCGTGAGGAGACTGGCCCGGCAGAGGCAAAACAACACCGCGCCCCCCGGACTCCTCACCGGAACCTCACCCGACCAGGATCGCCCGCACCGGCAGGTCTCCCATAACGTGGACCACCCGTCCTCCGCAAGTTCGAGCCGTTCCAATGGAAACACCCCTTCGACGCCGGCGGAGAACCCTCCGAACATCGCCGCGAACGAGGAATTGCTGTAAAGCACCCGGTTGTCTTCCGCCACGATCGCGATGGCGTCAGCTGCATGATCCACCGCGCTGCCCAATCGGCGCATTTCTTCGTGCGTGCGCGCGTTCTCCTTTTGGTGGGCTCGTTCCCATTCTTCGAAACGTGCCTTGCGTTGCAAGGTTGCGTGCACTCGCGCCAGCACCTCGGGAATCACAAAGGGCTTGTTGATATAATCCACCGCCCCCAAGGCAAAGGCCCGAACCTTGTCCTCCGTGCTCTGCCGTCCCGTCATCATGATCACCGGAACGCGAGTCAAACCGGGCTCCGACCGGAAAACAGCGCACGCCTCCAATCCATCCATCCCGGGTAAAACCAAATCGACCAACGCCAGATCGAATCCCTCGCGCCGCGCCAGCTCCAGCCCGCCTTCAGCATCGGCCGATTTCCAAACCTCCATCCCTTCGCCCCGCAACGCTGATTCCATGAGGTCCGCCACTTCCGGAATGTCCTCAATGATCAGAATTTTGCGTGGATTCATGGAGACATCACGAAGCGGGGCACCGCCCATCCTCTCCTCGCATCTTGGAGTGAGCGGAACGGTCTGTCGCGCCGACGGCAGGATTGCCTGCGGGGTTCTATCGATTCAAAACCCGGTAGAACCTCGCTGGAATCCCTCCCGCAAAATCGGTCACCACAAAATGATCGGCGGGTGCGGTGTTCGTCTTGAGGGAAATCCAACTCACCAGATCTGGTGAGGCCTGTAAAATGTAGGATCGGCCGGCCTTGCCCTCCAAGGTCAATTCCACAAAACCTCCCGAGGCCACTAATCCCAGAAACTTCGCCGAATCTCCTCCACCTCCTGTCGTGGCGTCGGCCTCGCCATGTAATCGAACGACGTAGGCGTAGTTGAATCCGTTCGCTTGCCGGAAATCTCCGCCCACCAGAATCGAGCCGTCCTGGGTCCGAGCCAGGGCGTTCGCCCTGGGAACAAACCCGCCCGCGATGCCGCTGCCTACATCAAAGCTCGGATCGAGTTGCCCTTGAGCGGTGAGGCGGGCCACCCCCGCGCGCGATTGGCCGAAAGCCTTGGTGAAACCTCCCGCCACAATCACCCTGCCGTCAGCCTGCACCGCCACGGCATTGATCGCCGCGTCCGTTCCAGCACCCGGGTTGAACAAAGGATCGAGCGCACCACTCATCATCAAGCGCGCCACCCCACCCCGGGCCTGGCCTTGCACTTGCCCAAACGCTCCCGCCACAAACACACTGCCGTCCTTTCCCAAACTCATCGCGTTCACCGCCTGGTCGGGGCCCGCACCCGGATCAAACCCCGCATCCAGTGTCCCATTGGACTTGAATCGAGCAACCCGGTTGCGCGGAATCCCGCCGGCCTCCGTGAAATCACCCGCCGCCACAATGTTCCCGCCCGCGTCAATGGCCAGCGCCGAAACCCGGGTCACCAACCCCCCCCCAATCCCGAGATTGTCGAACCCGAAGTCCAGACTCCCGTCCGTGTTCAGTCGCGTCAAACCGTTCCGGCGCTGTCCCGAGAATTGAGTGAACGCACCCCCCACCACAACCTTGCCGTCACTCTGCAATGCAATGGCATACACGGCATTATTACCTCCAGCGCCGATAGCGAAACTGGAATCCAGCGATCCATCCGGCATCAATCGCGCCAATCCCGGACGAGACACCCCGGAAACCCGATCGAAAGCGCCAGCTAACAGAAGCTTTCCATCCGCTTGAAGCGCCAGCGCGAAAACGGAATTGTTCGCTCCCGCCGACGGATTGAATCCCGCGTCCAAGGACCCGTCCGAGCGAATCCGGGCCACGCGCCCTCGCGAGACATCGTCATAAGTCGAGAATCCGCCCGCCACGAACCATCCACCCTGCCCGTCTGGAACGGCGGCCAACACCGGTCCGTTCGGGCCGATATAAGGGTTGAACGCACTATTCGGCTGTCCTGGAGTGGTCGGACCCGTGGAAACTCCGGTCATCGTCACCCCTGAGGATGTGGTGGTCGCGCCACGATTATCCGTGGCCACGGCCACGATCGAATAGGTGCCCGGTGGCAAATTGGAAACGACCAGGCTGAAAGGGGCGCTTTGGGCGCTGCCCAACAGGGAAGGTCCGGCGTAAAATTCGACTTTGGCAACCTGCCCGTCGAGGTCGCTGGCATTGGCCGAAAGTTTGATCGATTTGGGCGCAAAAAAGCGGGTGCCATTCAAGGGGCTCGACATGGATACAATCGGGGACAAATTGGCCCGCGGAGCCACCGTAATCACCGCCACACTGCTCGTGACGGACCCCGAACTGCTGTTGACCACCACGAAGTAGGAACCTGCGTTGGTGGACTCCACCGCCGGGATCTGGAAGAAGGGTGAGGATGCGCCCGGCAGGTTTGTTCCGTTAAATGCCCATTGGTAGCCCAGGGGCGGAACCCCCGCCGCTTCCACGCTCAACAGCAAAGGAGTGCCCACCACGAGAGTCTGGCTTTGCGGCTGAACCAAAATCGCCGGGGGCGTCTGCACGCTCAGTGTCGAGGCCAAACTCGTCACGGAACCGGCGCTGTTCGACACGGTGACTCGGTATTCGCCCGCGTTCAGCGGACTGACGATGGGGATGTTGAGGACGGCGCTCGTGGCTCCCGGAATGTTCGCGCCCCGAAACTGCCACTGGTAGGTCAACACCCCCTGCCCCGTGGCGACGACGCTGAAAGAAGCCGGCGAGCCCGAAGCCACCGCGACATCCGTCGGCTGGGTCACGATGACCGGCGGTTTCGTCTGCGGACCGGTCACGGTCAGATCAAAAAAATCGCTGGCATTCAAGCCCTGGGGATCCGCCACCGAAAGCGTGATGCGGCTGGTGCCCACCGCCGTCGCGGGCAGATTCAAAATCACCAGTCGATCCGATCCGGAACCGCCAAAGAAAATACTCGTGTCCGATACCGCCGCGAAGTTCGAGGAAAACCCGATGAGCACAAGGTTGCTCACCCCGTCGGGATCCTGCACTTTGAAGGGAACACTCACCAGGGTGCCTGCTTCCGCACGGACCGCTTTGTTCGTCACCACAATGGTGGGAGGATCGTTCAAATTAAACACCTTGAATTGGAACGAGGTGCTCGCCGCTAAATTCTCGCCATCCAACACGCTCACCGTGATGAGGGTCACGCCCACCTCGTTCGTGGCGGGAATGATCGTCAGAAACCGCTCGGCGCCCGTCCCTGAAATGATCACGTTGCCGGAAGGCACGAGTTGCGTGTTGGAGGATACCGACGCCACCCGGAGGGACGCCGCTGGAGTTTCGGCATCGTTCACCGTGAAGGGGATCGGCTCCCCCGGAGTGTCCTCCGTCACGAATCGATCCGTGATCACCGAAATCGTGGGAGGCACCGCCAGCGCCCGGGAAAATCCCAGGACCAAGAGCACAAAAACCGCCCCGAGGAGCGGCAGCCGGAAGATTTTGGGAAGAGTGCGAAGTGGATTCGCGTCGGATGCTTTCATGGAAGTTGGAACTGAAACGCTAAACGGACGCATCATTCGCATCGACCCGCCTGAAAACAAGCTCTTTGTGCCCCGCCCCACAGAGCAGAATCAATGGGGTCGAAAGGACCCGGTTGCGGAAACCTCATCATCATGGAATGTCACTTACTGAAATGCAGAGGCTCTCGCGGAACCACGAAGGCCAGGAGATGGGAAAGCATGCTTGAACCGTTGATCCCGTGAGGGAGACGGGCTTCGAATGCTTTCTCTCCGTCACTCTGTGCCTCCGTGAGAGCCATCCGACCGCCCGGTGCGCCCCAGCAGAATGCAAGTTTGTCGGGGACAGAAATCTTGGATCGTCTCCCCTGCTTCATCTCGAACTCTGCGATCTCTGCGCCTCTGCGCGAGAACAATCCCTGCTTTCACGAAAGCACGTCAGATTCGTCAAGTTTCTAGAGTTTCTAGGGGACAGAGATCTCGAGTTTGAACCGCCGAATCCTTCTCTCGGTCGAATGCGCCTGAGGGGTCGCATCTCACAATTCAACAATTGGCGAAGGGGCGATAAGACTTTCGAACAGGGTCCGACCGTTGCAGATCCAGCCACTGTTGAATGGTGAGATGGGAATCTATTCCATGACCCTCTTGCTGAGAACAACGGCTCCGCGGGTAGCCTGGGCGGAAATCGTGAGTTGCAACCGGCAGCGTCAAACCTCTCCCCGCCACCCCTCGGTGACGTGAACAGTCACGCACCCTTATTGCGTCTTAAAATCGACCCGTTCAAACCCAAGGGCGGTGAGCATGGCTCGCAGTTGCAAATGAGCTCGTTCCTCAGCTTCCTCGTAAATCCCACTGTTTCGCGCCCCAATCCGGATGTCGTTCACCGCTTGCTGCCTGGCATTCTGCTCCAGATTGGCGTCGGCCGTCCGCATCAGGCCGGTGGATCGCTCAATCACCCGTGTTTTTTTCTCGTCCAGGTAGGCATCGGTCACCATGGCACGAGGCAGTCGCAACAGGATCGACCGGCCCTCGATCACGATGTCCTCAGGCTTGATCTGGCCCAAATCGATCCCGGCCTTGACGACCCCGTGGGCAAGCAGAAGCAGGCGATTCTCCCCATACCACTTGACGTCCTCCAGAATCACCACTTTCTCCAAGACATACTTTACCGTCACCAAATGGGATAATCCCTGCACCTGGGTCAGCACCACGGATGCATTGATTCCCGGACGCGTGGAAAGTACAGGGCCGAGCGGAGGAAGCAACAGGCCCAGCAACACCCCAAACGCCAGCACCAGCGCCAGGATGACGGCGAAAAAGACGGCCCGTTGGCGCCCCATGGCAACCTCCTCTACTGTCCGATCTCGCCGAAACGGAGAACCGAGAGGACGATGAAAATGATGATGGCGAGCGCGAGGATGACGCCGACTCCAATAAAAATGAGATTGGCCTTGTTGCTCTTCTTCGCGAAACCGGGATTCTTGTCGAGCGCAACGCTCTTGGGAACACTCTCACTCTCGCCCAATCGCACCCCTTGACTGGGCCCTGACTCAACCGATTTCTTCGCAGCCGCAGCCGTAGCCGCTGGCGCAGCCGCCGGAGCTGCCGGCGTGTCGAGCTTCAGATCCACCTGGCCCAGCCGCAAGGTTTGGCCAGGTTTCAAAACCGACTCCGAAATCTTGTCGCCGTTGATGAAGGTCCCATTCGTCGAGTTTAGGTCCTTAATGACCACGTCCGAACCACGCAAAAAAACCTCGCAATGATGGCTCGAAATCGAAGCTTCGGCGATTTGGAAAGTATTGTCCTCGACACGCCCAATCGTCACTTTCTCCGTCGTGAGCTCGTAGCTCCTTCCCGCGTGGCCATCGCTGAGTACGACGAGTTTGGGCATAAAAGGTTTCGGTCCGCGAATTATCTTCACGAAGTCCGGCAAGTCAAACGGAATTCTAGCAAATCCTTGGTGCTCATACGAAAAGACAACTTGGCCGCCAAGTGGGCGCAGCAACGTTACACCTCTGGAGGCAAACGATTTGGGAGCGGGAGGCGAACCTTTGAATCCTCAGACTCCACACTCGAAATCCCCGCCGTTGGCAGACGTGAATCCCTGTTGACCTCAACGGGGAAACACCGACGAAGGCAGGGATCCCTCGGAATCGCAGCGGGAAACAGGAAAAGGTCATTCTCGACCTGGGGCGACCCTTCCCACCAGGAGAGTTCGTCGAAGATCCAATCGCATACCTCATCGTCAAGGATCGTCATCAGGTCCCCTCTGAAATCTTGCGCGGCAAGCAGGGACCCAGTCCAGGTCGATGTTGGCTAAGAGCGATGAAGCATCGGCATCTCGTCTGTCCTGTCTCAATCTTCGAATCGAATGATGAGACAAAAATGGAACGGGCTCTCACGGAGCCGCGAAGGCACGGAGATGGGGAGGTATGCTTGAACCGGTGACGTCGTGAGTGAGACGGGCTTCGAATCCTTTCTCTCCGTGTCTCTGTGCCTCCGTGAGAGCCGTCCATCCACCGGAACAAATCAGTTCAAGCGGTTCAGGACTTCGCGATGTCGATCAATCCCTCGGCCTCCAGGAAGTCACCCGAAATGCCGTCGCCGTTCTTGTCGAATGGCCGTGGGCATCCGCATTCAGACAAAAGGTGCTTGGGAGTGCAGCAAGTCGGACACGTCACGGCACGTGTCGGCAGCAACCCCGTCGAATCGAAAAACTGCTATCCGCATGAATCCGGAGGTGGTAGGAGCACTGGGTTACCTTGATGACACGCAACTCCTCGTTGGTATGAAAAGGTTATCGCTTCGATCCCTTCCTCCCGGCCCCGAGCCCCGGATGATCCCCGGCCCCAGCCGCGCGATTCGCGCCGGGTTCACCCTCATCGAACTTCTGGTGGTTATCGGGATCATTGCGATCCTCGCCAGCATGCTGTTGCCCGCGCTTTCCAAAGCCAAAGCGAAGGCGCAGCAAACCGCGTGTTTGAACAATCTCAAACAGCAAGGCCTCGCCCTGATTCTCTACGTCGACGAAACCCGGCAGTATCCGGGCAGTGTGCAGGAGGCCGGGGATTTGGTCGCCCTCTTGAACGGCAAAGTGAGTTGGCCCCCACGCATGCTCCCTTACCTCAGCAGCAATCACGTGGTCTTCAACTGCCCCACGGAAAAGCAGCGTTATCACTGGACCAACAACCCTTCCAAGGGACCCCCTTTCCCATTCAACATCCTTCCCAATCAAACCGGGTTCACCTATGGCTACAACGATTGGGGCGTCGGAGAGGGCGGTCGCAACAGCTCGCGAGCCACGCTCGGATTGGGCAGCCACTTGGGCCTGGGCGATCCCCAACTCAGGCCCATCAAGGACACGGATATCCTGGTGCCCAGCGACATGATCGCCATCACGGACACGAAGTCCGACAACAATTGGGACAGCGTCACCGATCCCTCCGATCCGGGCACCTTTGCCAATCCGGCAGGCGAATGGCCGAGCCGGCGGCACAGTCTTGGATCGAATGTGTTGTTCACGGATGGACACGTGGAATCCTGGAAGCAAATGCGACTGGTCGCCCGCGATGAAAACGTGCGCAAGAAATGGAACAACGACAATCTGCCTCACAAGGAGGCGTGGTGACCCGGGGCATCCGCGGGATGTCGTTGACACGCGCCGGGGCTGACAGGCACGGCGTTCAAGCCGCTTCAAGGCGGGTTGTCGAAGTAGCACGGCAAGCCCGAGGCGCAAAGGTGTTGCCAGGGCGAAGGCATGTCCACTGGGCGGGCCATCGACCCGGAGGAGATCGCCGCGGGTGGGTTCGCGCGCGCGGAAGCGCCGTGAACGGCGCGGTCCGGCAACTCGGGGAGGCACCGGGATTGACCCGCTAGAGGCTCTTGGAAGTTTCGCCTGCGCTGGCTTCCATTCCCGCGCTGCCTGATCGCCCGGCGGCGCCAGACTCCAGCCCTTCGAGGTTCATCCTGACCTTTCGATGAAAAATACCGTTCTCCTCGCCCTGGCCCTGGCCCTCCTGGCGGGCAGCGTTCTGGCCTTGCGAAATTACGTCCGCGAGCAGCGCCAGAGCGAAGATTTCCCTGAAGGCGCCCATTGGTTGTGCCTCCAATGCCGGGAGGGTTTCACGGTGAGCCTTGAACAGGTGAACCAGTGGGCAGGCACCGATCCCGCCGGTGGTTTCGCGTGTCCGAAGTGCAAGAGCGGCCAAACTGCGCGCGCCAAGAAATGCCCCCTCCCTGCCTGCGGCAAGTTTTACCTCGAACGTAATCTGGTCATTGACGACAAAGTGTGCTGCCCGATCTGCAAGTCACCCCTGCCCTGAGCCAGGCTCGCGAGGCCGAATTTGGATTGCCCGAGCCGGGGGTTCCCATAACCTAGCAGCCATGTATGCGCCGTCCGATTTGTTCGATCTCAATCACACCCGCCACGCTGCCCTGTTCCAAGGCTGCGAATTTGCCTGGGATGGATTGAAGAGGCTCAAGGATTACCTCCGCCAACATCTCAAGCCAGGACTTCACAATCGCTGCGAAGGCCGCGCCTTCATCGGCGAGAACGTTTTCATCGGCGAAGGCACCGTCGTGGAAGACGGCGTCATGATCAAGGGCCCCGCCCTCATCGGACGCAACTGCCAGATCCGCCACAACGCCTACATCCGCGAAGACGTCATCATCGGCGACGATTGCGTGGTGGGAAATTCCACGGAACTCAAGCACTGCCTGCTCTTCGACCATGCCGTCGCGCCCCACTTCAACTACGCGGGCGATTCGATCCTGGGCTACAAGAGCCATCTCGGCGCCGGCGTCATCCTCTCCAATCTCAAAGTCGTGCCGGGTAACGTCACCGTGGAGAAGGACGGTGTCCCTTTTGACACCGGTCTGCGAAAGTTCGGAGCGCTCATCGGCGATAGCGCCGACATCGGCTGCAACAGCGTGCTCAACCCCGGATCGATTCTCGGACGCGGCTGCCTGCTCTATCCCGGCGTCAATTGGCGGGGCTTTCTCCCGGCCAACATGATCGTGAAAAACAAGGCGCAATCCGAAGTCGTGGTCCGTCGTCCGCGCGGCGTGTAGCACCGACTGGTCATGATCGGCTTCCTGGATGAGACCGGGAAAAGCGCGGCATCCAGCTTGGTGGACAAGGTGGAGGCGATCTTTTCCCCGACGGGCCTTTTGTCCGGCGCGAGTTCTTTCGAATACCGCCCGCAACAGCAGCGCATGGCGGTGGAAGTGGCGCGCGCGCTCATGTCCAAGCAATCCTTGGTCGTGGAAGCCGGCACCGGCGTGGGAAAGAGCCTGGCCTATTTGATCCCCTCCATCCTCTACGCGATGCAGGAGGGTAAAAAGGCCGTCATTTCCACACACACGATCAATTTGCAGGAACAACTGATCGAAAAGGATTTGCCCCTGCTCTCCCGCATCCTCGAAGTCCCCTTCCGCTACACGATGCTGAAGGGGCGATCCAACTATCTCTGCACCCGCCGGCTTCAAAAAGCCCTGCAACAAGCCTCGACGCTCTTCACCTCGCCCGAAACCGCCGAGTTGCACCGCATCGCCGAATGGGCCAAGACCACCGGCGATGGAAGCCTGTCCGACTTCGAAATCGAACCGGATCCGAAGGTGTGGACCCAGGTCTGCTCCGAGCGCGGCATCTGCACGCCCAAGAGATGCGGGGCCACGAGCGACTTCGCGCGCGATCACGGCCCCTGTTTTTTTCAAAAAGTCAGGCAACGCATCCTTTCCTCGGACGTGCTCGTCCTGAACCACACGCTTTTTTTCACGATGCTTTCGGGCGTGGACGAGGAACAAACGAGCGGCATCCTTTTCAAGAACGACTTCGTCGTGTTCGATGAAGCCCACACCGTCGAGAGCGTGGCCGCGCGCCACAGCGGCCTGAGCGTCTCCAACACTCAACTGCGTTACGCCGCTCAACGGCTCTGGAATCCCAACTCCGGAAAGGGCCTTCTGGCGGACCTCGTGAAAAGCCAGCCGGTTCAACTGGTGGACGAGTTGATGGAGGCGGGAGCCTCCTTCTTCCAGGCAGTCGAGCAAGCCTGCGATGAACTGGAAGCCCGGAGCGCTCGAAAGTCCCCCGGATTGCGCGAGAAAGCAGCCGGAGAGGCCGGCGCCCCTCGCCGCTCCTGGTCCGAGCTTCGCATCCGGCGGCCCGACTTGATCCCCGACACGGTCACGCTTCCAATCCAGCGGGTGCGGGAGGCGATCGGGAAACTGATCGAATCCAGCGAGGATAAGGAAGCAGGCCTGGAGTTGATCGAATGCAATCGCCGGCTCGGAGAACTCAAGGAAGCCACGGCGGTGTTTCTCAGCCAGGCCGAGGAAGGCTTGGTTTATTGGGTGGAGCGCGCGGGCAAAGGACAGCAGATTCTGTCCCTCAATGCCGCGCCCGTCGATGTGGCCGGCTACTTGCGGCGGCGTTTGTTTGGAGGCCAAACCTCGGTCGTGATGACCAGCGCCACACTGGGCACGATCGCGAGCGAGCGCGAGTCATCCCAGCCTTCCCCCGGCCAAGCGCCGACCCGCCCGGTCCGGCGGGAGTTGCCCGCACCTTCCCCCGATGCGCCCCTGGCCTACTTCACGGGACGAGTGGGCGCGGAAAAGATCCGCGCGCTGCAAGTCGGATCTCCCTTCGATTACAAGCATCAGATGCGGGTCTACGTGGTCAATCGCATGCCGGACCCGCGCGATGCGGAATACACGAAGTCCTTGACCCATTGGATTGAACATTTCGTCAGGAAGACACACGGGAAAGCCTTCGTGCTGTTCACCAGCTTCAAGCTGATGCACGAGGTGGCCGGTCGCCTGGATCGGTTTTTCGCCGAACTGGGGGTCAACGTGTTTGTGCAAGGCATGGGAACCCCGCGCTCGACCATGCTCGAGAAATTCAAGGAAGACGTGGATTCCGTGTTGTTCGGCACGGACAGCTTTTGGCAAGGGGTGGACGTCCCGGGCGAGGCGCTCTCCAACGTCATCATCACCCGGCTGCCGTTTGCGGTGCCGGATCATCCTTTGGTCGAGGCGCGCGTCGAGAACATCGAAGCGCGCGGGGGCAATTCTTTTGGAGAATTTTCGCTGCCCGAGGCCATTTTGAAGTTCCGCCAGGGCGTGGGCCGCCTGATTCGTCGGAAATCCGACCAAGGCATCGTGGTCATCCTGGACAACCGCGTGCTCACCAAGGGATATGGCAAGTCGTTCCTCGATTCGATCCCGGAATGCGAAGTGGAAATCGTGTAAGGTTCGCATCGAGAGCGAGCCGGACTTCATCCGTATTACCAAAGTGTCATGAACGCGTAATCGGGGGGACATTTCGCAGGAGTGGAATGGAACTGACATGAAACCCCCGCGATCCCAAACCAGCGCTCTGGGTCCCCTGCTCCGCCAGGAAGCATGCGCCCTGCTGGACCGCATTCGCTATGGAATCCTGGGAGTTCTGGTGTGCGCCGCGTTGGGCCACACCGTTCATCGCGAGTTCCTGGACACCGCTCTCAGTCCGGAACCCATTTCGCCCACGCAGGCGATTCAATCAAAGCCGCCGCGCCGGCGCCCGGTGATTCCGGCTGAACTTCAATTTCCCGTGGCTCTTCAGGAAGTCCGTCCGCAAGAGATCGGGCGGCAGCCATCCTGCCTTTCCGAACCGTCCATGGTCGTCCGCCCGGGGGCCATGGCGCGGGTTCGGACGGCCTAGGATGTCTGCCGCCCGATTTCACGAGCGGCGGGCTTTCAGCGGAGCCTCCCCCGGCCGCCAGCGTGCAGTCGCACCGGGTGCATGAAAGAGTTTCCTTCAATCTTGCTGTACGAACACGGTCGGGCATCATGGGCGGCGCATGCGAATCTTGGTGGTTGAAGACGATCCGAAGATTGCGTCGTTCATCGTCAAAGGCTTGAAACAGCATAGCTTCGGGGTGGATGCGTGCCCCGATGGCGAGGAAGCCATGAGTTTGGCCCTGACGACCGATTACGACACCGCGATCGTGGATATCATGCTCCCCAAATTGGACGGCCTCAGCCTCGTGCAACGCTGGCGCGCCAAAGGAATCAAGATCCCCGTATTGTTCCTGAGCGCCAAAGCCACGGTGGACGACCGGGTGCGGGGCTTGCAGGCGGGGGCGGACGACTACTTGACCAAGCCCTTTGCCTTTTCGGAGTTGTTGGCGCGCGTCCAGGCGCTCATCCGGCGCGCCACGCGTCCCGCGGAGCCGAATCTGCTCGTGTGCGGAGATCTCGCGCTCGACTTGCTGACGCGGGAGGCGACACGAGGCCAGGAACAAATCGAGCTGCAGCCCCGCGAGTTCGCCCTGCTCGAATATCTCATGCGGAATTCGGGACGGACGGTCACCAAGACGATGGTGTTGGAACACGTTTGGGATTACAGTTTCGATCCGCAGACCAATGTTGTGGATGTCCTGGTTCACCGCTTGCGCGCCAAAATCGATCCCGACAAATCAAGACTCCACACGTTGCGTGGCGTCGGCTATGTCCTCAAACCTGCTCCAACGGCTCCGGCGTGACGTCAGCGTCCGGATCACTCTCTGGCACGCCGGGCTTTTCTCCGTCGGGACGGGGGCGCTCTTCTTCCTCGCCTATTACCTGCTGGTCTCGGCGATCGTAGGCAAGGACGCGGAGATCCTGGAAGCGAAGCTCAAGGAATACGCGGTCACTTATCGCGCGGGAGGGGCTCCGGCGTTGCAAAGCGCGGTCAATCGGGACGCCTCCACCGGCAGCCAGAGGCGTCTCTTTGTGCGGCTGGTCAACCGGAGGAATGACATCATTTTGACCGAGGTCCCTCCGGAATGGATCACCGTGAAAGAGGTTGAGACAGGATTTGAGGGCTGGCGTCGCCGGGTGGGAGTGATTCGCATTCCCGTCAATGAGGAGCGGGAACTGGCCCTTTCCTCGACCGCCCTCCATGACGGCTCGCTGCTGCTGGTGGGGCGAAGCTCGCAAAACCAAACCGCCGTGCTCGAACCCTTCAAGCGCGTCTTTCTCGGGGTCGGAGGCGGCATGATCTTGTTCAGTCTGGGCGCGGGATGGCTCATCGCCCGGCGCGCGATGCTTCCGGTGCGGCAGGTGGTCGAGACCGCGCAATCGATTCTGAGCACGGGCAATCTTGACTCGCGGGTGCCCACCCATTCTTCGCACGACGAGTTGAGCGAGATGGCCGACTTGTTCAACACCCTGCTCGACCGCAATCAAGCTCTGATCCGGGCCATGCGAGAATCGCTCGACAACGTGGGTCACGACCTTCGCACCCCGCTCACCCGCCTGCGGGGCACCGCCGAAATGGCCCTTCAAGAACACGTCGATCCAAACGTCATCCGCGAGGCCCTGGCGGATTGCGTTGAGGAATCGGAACGTGTGCTCAGCATCTTGCGAACGCTCATGGATGTCACCGAGGCGGAGGCGGGAATGATGAGGCTCCACAAGGAGACGCTTGACCTCAACGCCTTGCTCAAGGAAGTGGTGGAGCTCTATGAATACGTGGCTGAGGAAAAGAACCTTCGCATTCGCCTGGACTTGCCCGCCCGCAGCGTGGCCTTCGCGGATCGCAACCGCCTGCGGCAGGTGTTTGCCAACTTGCTCGACAACGCGGTCAAATACACGCCTGAAGGAGGTCACATCGTCGTCAGCGCCCGTTCGGATTCCGGGCGGGCCATCGTGCGTTTCAACGACTCCGGACTCGGAATTTCAGAGGAGGAACAGCCAAAGATTTGGACCCGGCTTTATCGCGGTGACAAGAGCCGGTCTCAGCGCGGACTTGGTCTGGGCCTGAGCTTGGTCAAAGCCATCGTGGAAGCGCACGGCGGCATCGCGACGGTGTCCAGCCAGCCGGGCGTGGGCTCCTCATTCTCCGTCGAACTGCCCAATCCAGGCTCCTCCACGGGAGCGGGACTGCTTGCCCTCAAGGAGGCTTCGGAAAAAAGCGCTGGTGAAACAGGTGTGAAAGCGCCCACCACTCAAGCGGCTCCGGTTTCCTGAACGATTTGCAGCAGCGTGACCTGCCCTGCCGCGCGGGCTTCCGCGTGCCGCACGGCGTCCACGTGTTTGGAGACGGGCGCCAGCGCGGGATCGGAGCGAGTGGCAATGGCAATGCCCTGACCGGACCGCATCGATTGCAGCACGTGATGCACGGTGATCTGGTCCAGCGGCCTGGCCGGAACGAACGTCGGATTCGCGGCGGCGGCTTCGGCCACCAAACCGGATTTGACGAGCATTTGCATCAGCCTCAGCGCCAGGGTTTCAGGGATCTCGAGTGCGGCCGCCCATTCTCGTATGGCCTTGGGCGATTCGCCCTTGTGGAAACTCAAGGCCAAAGCGGTCATCAATCTCAACGCGGCAAACTCTCGGCCGCTCTGATGAACCGCATCGCTTTGCAGGCCGATGGCGTAGGCCCGGCGGCTTTGAAAGGCGCAGGCGACCTGGGCGCCAAACAACATGATCATCCATGAAAAATAAAGGCCCAGGAGGAACACCGGCAAAAGAGACATCGGACCGTAGATGGTCGCGTAAGTGAACACCTTCGAGGCATAGTGCACGTTGACCAGGTTGTTCAACTGCCACAGGCATCCGCCTACCGCGCCCCCAACCAGCGCCGCCCGCCAATCCACTTTGGTGTTGGGCATCACCTGGTAAAACAAAGCGAATCCGAGGCTCAACAGCGCAAAGGGAAACAAGGACACCAAAAAGACCCCGACGAAAGGTAGCGATTCGATCCATTGCCGCGTGAGGGCAAAATGGGATCCGGTGGTCACGCCGATGGCGAGCAGGAGGAAGAGCGGCCCCAGCGAGATGGCCGCCCAATAGTGCACCACCCGGGAAAACCAACTGCGTCCGCGCGGCACACCCCAGATGTCGTTGAACGCGGTTTCGATGGTGGCCAGCAAGGACACGGCGACGAAGACCAGGCCGAGCACGCCGCCCACGTTGAGCGCCCCGCTTTGAATTCTTCCGATGTACTGCGTGATGCTTTGCACCACCTCCCGGCGTCCGTCCTTCACCTCGGCGTTGGGATTCTTGGAAACCAAGTCCAGTTGGGGAGCGACTTTGGCGACGGCGGACTCAATCAGCGCCTCGATCGGTCGTTCTCCCTGTTTCTTGAGGAGACTGGAGCTGATGCCGACGGCCAAAGCCAGCAAGGGCACGATGGCCAGCAGCGTGGTGTAAGCGAGCGCGGAGGCGCGGGACGGACAGCGATTTCGACCGTAGCTCTTGCCGACACTCACCCAGAACTGGAGAAAAGACCGCCCGGCCGGAGGCATCGCTCCCGGCACAAGATGGACCGAAGGGTCATCTTCCAGGATGGCTTGAGCCTCCTCTTGCAGACGCTTGAGCTTCAGCACTGGGGTCGCGGGTTCAGCCATGGAACTAAGCCTCCGTCGCCTCACGATAGGCCCGCACGCGCGCGTCGATGTCCGACCGGCTGACCTTGGTTGTTCGCGTCAGACCGAATCCTTCGCAACAAAACGAGGCCACGACGCTGCCATGCACGATCGCCTGGCGAAGGTTTTTCTCGATGGAGCCTTTGCAGCCGGCGAGATAGCCGAGCAGTCCTCCGACAAACGAATCTCCCGCCCCGGTGGGATCGATGACGTTCTCGAGCGGAAATGCAGGAGCCACGAATAAACCCGAAGGCCCGGACAACAAGGCGCCGTGCTCCCCCTTCTTGATGATGACAAACTTCGGACCCAATCGATGAATCTTGCGCAATGCGGTCAGCAGATTCTCGGTGCCGGCCAACTGCCGGGCCTCGCTGTCGTTGAGAACGAAGGCATCGATCTTCTTCAGCAGGCGCAGCAAATCCGGCAGCGCGATGTTGAGCCAAAGATCCATCGTGTCGGCCACGATGAAACGCGGGCGGTTCACCTGGCTCAGGACGTGCAACTGAAGGGAAGGTGCGATGTTGGCAAGGAGCACATACGGAGTGTCTCGATGCCGGTCGGGAAGGCGCGGAGAAAAAGTCTCAAAAACCCCCAACTCGGTGGCCAGCGTGCGTCGGTGATTCATGTTGAGCTCATATTCGCCCGACCAGTGGAATGTCTTGCCCCCGGTTTGTTGCAGTCCTTCCAGATCGATCCCATGCTTGCGGTAAAGAGCCCGATAACGGGGGGGGAAATCCGCCCCCACGATTCCAACCAGTTTGGTCGGAGCAAAAAAGCTCGCGGCCACAGCGGCGTGGCTGGCGGAACCACCCAGCAATCGCGGGTTCTCACGGGTCGGAGTCTTGATGGAATCGAGTGCGGTGGATCCAACGACGAGTACGCTCATGTAGCCTTGGACTCTAAGCGTTTCCGAAAGGCACGGCAAGCTTGAGCCACATCCGGAGCCTTGAGGATCGCCGAGACGACACAAATCCGCCGGGCGCCAGCCTCCAGCACCGCCGCGAGTCGTTCCCCATCAATCCCTCCGATGGCAAACCACGGAATCGTGAGGTTGGCCGCCGCCCACCGGACATACTCCAGGGTCACGGGGAGGGCGCCGGGCTTCGTGCCTGTCGCATACACAGGACCGATGGCGACGTAGTCCGCCCTGGCTTGAACCGCGCGAAGGGCCTGTTCGGGCGCGTGTGAACTCAGCCCCAGCCGCCAGACTGCCCCTGAACCACGCGCGTCATCGGCAGATCGATGACCCGCCTCGAAGAAATCCTCTTGCCCCAGGTGGCAAAAATCCGCGCCGCACGCCCGGGCAATCTCGGGATGATCGTTGATCACCAGCCCCACGCTTCCCGCGTGGAGAATCGGCTGGATCGCCTCCGCCACCTTCAAGATCCTGTCCGGAGACCAGTCCTTGGCCCGCAACTGAACGAGGTCGGACCCTCCGTCCACAAGGGCGCGCGCAATTTCGACGGGCAACCTGCCCTCCAGATACGCCGAATCGATGAAGGTGTAGAGCCGGCAATCGCCGAGGGGTTTCACGGCGACTTCTTGAGGGTGGTCAGGTATTCGACCAAATCCACCAATTCCTCCACCGTCATCGCTTGATCCAAACCGGCGGGCATGATGGAAAGTTTTTGCTGCTCTTTCCGGATCACTTCCGACTTCGGATAGCGGGTGACAATGCCGGTTTGCGCCTTGATCGAGATCTGGTCCACGGTCTCACTGGCAAGCAAGCCGAAAGGTTCATCGCCGTTCTTGAGTTCCAACGCCCAAGCCTCAAACCCGAAGGAAACTCCAGCGCTGGGATTAAGAATGGCCTCGTAAAGCGCGTCCTTTCCAAGTTTGTCGCCGATCTCCGTGAGACCCGGACCGAAATCCACACCTTCCTGGCCCACCTGATGGCACTTGATGCAACCCACCTCGTCCCGCCGGTAAATCTTGGCGCCGCGAACAGGATCACCTTTCCGGGCTAACAGTTCGGCGACGGGAGGCAGCTTCTTCTCGGTTTCGGCAGGGACGGGAGGCAGCACCTTGGCAGCCTCCGCCCGAAGGTCCAGCCAGCGGATCTTGCTTAACTCCGCCGCAGCCAAAGGTTTCAGGTCCTCCACGAGGCGCCCCTGGATGGCCGACGCGATGAGGCTGGCGGCGCCGGATTCCACGCGGGCGAGCGAGCGGACGGCTTCCTGGCGCAAGGGCGGATCGAAGTGGGCGTTCTGAACCAGCGGTTGCAGCAACGCGCCGATTTGGTTCGCTTCCGTATTGCCCGCGAGCCTGGTCAAACTGATCGCTTGCGAAGCATTGGTGCCCTGCAACACGCCTTTCACCAGATCGGTCGAACCATGATCCAGGATGATCCGCAATGACTCGACGCCCGTGGCGTTGTCCGGATGCTTCAGGGCCAACTTAAGCAACTCGGCGTCCTGGTCCTTGATCTTGAAGTCGCGAACGATCTCCAGGAACTGGGGGCGTCCCCGGGTCTGGCTGAGGACCTTGTAGACCGCGCTTTTGACCGCGGTGTTGGATTCCAAATCGACGCCCTTCAAGCGGTCGAGCGCCTCGATGGCAATGGCCAGCTTTTGCGCCTCCGCATCGTTGGAACTCTCCGCGCCACGAACGACGCCCACAGCCAGAGCCAAGCCCCATGAAACCAGAAATGCACGTTTCCCCCAGGCAAGGACAGGGCATGCCGCCACCCGTCGCAAGGAGTCGCGCAGGATGGTGGACTTGTCTCCTTCCAACTGCGGGAACCGATCCTTCATGCGGATCTTACTTGGTCGAAATCAATTCCACCAAGGCCGCGTCCTTTTCCGGCCCGCTGATGAAGTCCAGGGACCGGAAGTAGCGATCACGCTCGGCTTGCGAGATGGACTTGTCGCCGATGAGTTTCACCAGGAGTGCGGGCGTTTGTTTCCCGCGGGACCGCCAGATGATATCCCGCTTGGCGGGGCTGGCGAGATCGGAGCCCGCTTTGGCGAGGTAAGCGCTCAGGCAAGCGTCCCATTTTTGATCCGCCCCGATGCCCAAAGCTTCCAAGTACCATCGATCCTTGCCGTCATGTTGCATGGCCAGCGAGGCCCAAAGGGCAGGAACCTCAGGACTCTTGTGGTGTCGCAAGGCAATGGCCACTTCGCGGCGCACGGCGGGCGACTTATCCGAGGCGAGCTGCTTGCCGTATCGAATCACATCGAGCTTCAGCGACCGGGCGATGCGCAGCCCCGTGATGCGGATGTCCGCATTCGCGTCCTTCAAGGCCGATTCCACGTACTTCTTTTCCTTCCCAGGAATCCGCGCCAGCAAATGCAGGGCGCGGGCCCTCATCGCGGGCTGCGAGGACTTCCACAAGGCTTCCAATTCCTTTTCGGCTTTGCCTTGCATGGCCTTCAACGCGGTGAACGCATGATACCGAACCGCGAGATTGGGCGACTGCAAGGCGCTGACCGCGCCCGCAGCCGTGGACCCGTCCAGCTTGGGCACCACGGGCTTGTGTCCGGAAGGCGCGACACGATAAATGCGGCCGGTCATGGTGGCCAGTTTGCGGTCCGCCATGTTGTGCCCCCCGACTCCGGCGTCATTCCAGTCCGCAATCAACAGCGATCCGTCGGGGGCGGCGCACACGTCCGCAGGGCGGTACCACGTGTCGGCACTGGTCAGCAAATCCTCGATTCGTCCTGCATAGCCCGCCCCTGAGGGAGTGGCGGGGTAAGCCCGCACCACGCGGGGACCCGCGTCGCAATGGATCGGCTGGCCGCGAAAAACCTCCGGCAGCAACTGTCCTTCGTAAAGGAGAATGCCGGTGGGAGATCCATTGCCGGTCTGAATGAAATTCGGAACGACACCCGGATCAGAGAGATGCCAATGATAATCCGGACGCTCCGCCTCCTGGACGCCCTTGCCCTGCGCCTTTTTCCAAGCTACGGACCAGCCGGCGCCTGTCAGTTCATCCACGTAGCCGTAATTGCCGAACTCGAAAACGTAATTGATGCGCACCCCGCGATTGCCATCGTCATCGTTGTCCGATTGCCACAGCCCGCCAAAAGAATCGACCGCCACCTCGTAGTTATTGCGAAAGTTCCAGGCGAGCGTTTCCACTTCGGAGCCGTCCAGATTGCAGCGGAAAATCATGCCCTGGCGGTAGGGCTTGCCTTTGTTGGTGACTTCCACGCCATCCATGTCAATCACCGGAGTGGTGGTGTGATCCGGAATGGGACCGTGCAGAGGCAACTGGGAAAGCCCGCTGGGGCGAAGCAGTTTTGGACTGTCATTGCCGAAGTTGAAGTAGAGTTTGCCATCCGGCCCGAAGACGAAAGCGTGCAAGTCGTGATCGTGATCTCCCTGGCCGCCATCCTCGAAGAGAATTTCCCGCTTGTCGGCCCGATCGTCCCCGTCGGTGTCCGTAAGCACGAAAACATAGGGTGACACCGAAACGATCACTTTGTTCCCCAGCACACAAATGCCGAGCGCCGCATCGATGGTCCGATCCTGGTAAAAAGTCTTGGCGTCATCCGCCACGCCATCCAGGTTCTTGTCTTCCAAAATGACGATGCGATCGCCTTCGGGTCGCAGCACGCCCCACTCCCGCTTCATGCGTTTGGAAACGCGATAATTCGCGCCTTCGGTCACCCAGACCCGGCCCCGAGAGTCGATATCCAGATTGGTGGGATTCACCACCATGGGTTCCGTGGCGAAGAGTTTGGCCTCGAGACCGGACGCTACTTTGGCCGACTTGAGTTGCTCCAAGGCGGCCTCCATGCCGGAACGGTTGGAGGCATCCGCGGCCCGAAGGGTCGGCAAAGCGAAAGGAAGCACCAAACCAGCCAGGGCAAATCCGCGCCGGAAGGGAGAAGGAAGCGATTTCATAACTTGGCCTAGAGGTCGAGATTGGCTATTTCTTGGACTTGTCGTCGAGATTTTGTTTCAGGTCGTCCTCCGTAAGGGAAGACTCGACCCCGCCGGGCGGCACGTCCACGTGAGCGATCCAAAGGAAGGCGTTGAGCACCGCTTTGCGAAACGAGTCGTTGCCCCAATTGACATGGCGATGGCCGCCCGTGAATCCAAATCCACGCCCGCCTCCGGGCCTTTGGAAGGCCCACATCATGGTCTCCGTGCGCCCCTTGGCCTCCTGAATGTGCGGATACGGGCCCTTGGGATAAACGTAAGGACCGTCGCGGACATCGTCCGAGGGCACCGCAACCAGAATCGGCGTCACCTTGTCCGAGCCCCATCGCATATTGAAGTACCACTCGTCCTTGACCGAGAAAGGTTTGACCCCGCGAGCGATGGGATGGTCGGGCAGAAACTTGAATTCAGGACTCCACATCGGATTCACGGAGTATTGATGTTCGTAATAGCCGCCGATCCACCGATGCATCGCCTGGCCAGGATCCCCTTTAGGCACCTCGACGCCGTAGTGCATGCATCCGAGGCCCACCCCCTTCGCGGCGAGCGCGTCGAGGCGTTTCAAGCGGTCCGCCTGAATGGCGGGGTGCCCCCCTCCGCCGTCCGCGTAAATAACAATCGCCGCCGCCGAATCCAGGAGCCCCTCGTCAGAAAGCCAGCCGTTGGTCCGCACGTGCAGTTGAATCCCGGGATAACCGCGCAGTGATTTCTGCAACAACAAGCTGCCGGCACGGAACTCGTGATCGCCGGGGCCGTGGCTGACACGGCCCGCAATCAAGACGATATGTTTATCAGCCGCCTGCAGCGGAGCGGCCACCAGGAGAGTCCATGCCAGGAGATAAAGGGTGCTTTTCATGAGTGCGAACTGGAGTTCAAATTCCAGGCAACGTCGCCCGGCGGGCAAGCCGGAAAACGTCTGGAACGACCAAGAACACCGCACTTTCCGACGCGCCGTCAAAGCCAAATGTTCAAAGTCTGACTCGACCCGTGTATCCCGATGTTGTTGGTAGGGCGGGCCTGTCCCAGCCCGCCGCCCACGGGATGCAAAACATCATGCTCCGGCGGCGCGCCGGGACGGACGCGCCCTACCTGCATCTCCGGCAACATCGGGACGCACCGTGACTCGACTCGATCCACCCGCAGCAGCCATGCCCACCCATTCGCCCTTGACGGCTGGGAACGAATGCAGGCTGGCTTGACCCATGATGTGTCGATGGCTGGCTCTGGGGATTCCAATGGCCGTGGGCGGGCTGTGCACTTGGCTCGCGGGACAACCCGGGGCTACGGCCCAAACCGATCCCGCCTCACGCATCGAGCGAGGACGGCAACTCTATGCCACGCATTGTTTCGCGTGCCACCAGATCAACGGAGAAGGAGTGCCCGGCGTGTTCCCGCCGCTCGCGAAATCCGACTTTTTGGCGGCGGACCTGGAAAGAAGCATTCGTGCGGTCTTGGAGGGACTCACCGGCGAGATCACGGTCAATGGGCAGAAATACGCCGGCGCCATGCCGCCCACGGTCGCCAATGACCAGGAGGTGGCGGATATCTTCACCTTCATTTTGCAAAGTTGGGGGAATTCCGGGGGCGAGGTGGGCCCGGAAACGGTGACGCGCATTCGCAGTCGCACGGCGTTTCCAACCTTCGAGAAACTCCAAGAGGCCAACGTCTATCCCCCACTTCCAGCCGCCCCGAAGGGATTCACCCTGCGCGAAGTGGTTCGACTGCCCCAAAAAGGCGTCCGCATGGCCAGCGACGGGAAAGGAAACTCGCTCTACATCCTCACGGAACAAGGAGATGTGTGGCGGCTCGAACCCTCCCTCGGCAGCCTCACCCAGGTCCTCTGGGGCGATCGCTATCTGGAAAAACGCCCAGGAGATCTCGGCGGACCCCTGTTCGTGCTGGGGTTGGCCATGGACAAGCAGAACCGGCTTTACATCGCCTCCAACCAACAGAACGAATCCTCCTTGCCGGTGCAGAATATCGTCACGGTGTACCGCACGGACCCCATCGTCAAAGGACTCGTGCCTCCGCCCGGTCCCTGGTTCCAAACGAATTACCCGGGCAACGCCGCCTATGTTCACGGGGTCGAGCACATCGCCTTTGGCCCGGACGGTTTTCTGTATGTGGGCAACGGAGCGCGCACCGATGCGGGACAGACCGGGAAAGATCGCCGATGGCACGGCGAGGGCGAAACCCCCATCACGGCCTGCCTGTGGCGGATCGATCCCAAGACTTCCCCCCCAACCATGGAGATCTATGCTCGAGGCATTCGCAACGCCTACGGTTTCTGCTGGAACGATCGCGGTGAGATGTTCGCGACCGAAAACGGTCCGGATGCAGACGCGCCCGAGGAATTAAACTTGATCGAGCGAGGCCGGCATTACGGCTTCCCCTATCAGTTTGCCGACTGGAAAAGAAAGGCCTACGGGCACACGCCGGATCCGCCGCCGGGGTTGGAGCCGACGTTCCCCATCCCCAATCTGGGCCCCGACGGGGGATTTGCCGGCCAGCCCCTTTACACGTTCGATCCGCATTCGGGGCCGGGCGGCATCGTGTTCTTGGGCGGCGATTTTCCCGAGGATTACCGAGGCACTTTTTTCATCACGCGTTTCGGCAATTTCATTCGCACTCCGAAAGACAATGTCGGTTTCGACGTGCTTCAAGCCAGGCTCCGCAAGGGCGAGAACGGCCAGTATGAGGCCCGCATCCATACCTTGCTCGCGCCTCTGGGCCGGCCCATTGATATTCACCTCAGCGGAAAGGGCACGATCTTTATCTGCGAGTATTCGCGAGGCACCAACAGCGCGTCCTCCTATGCTCCTCCCGGGAGAATCCTGGAACTGAAGGCGAAGCTCGAGTAGGGCTGGAAATCGCCGCCAGGCAAGTTTAACGCGCCCAACCGGAAGCCCGATCGAGCGCGCGTTTCCATTCCGCCCGCAACTGTCCGCGTTTCGCGGCCGTCATGCGCGGCTTGAACACGGTCTCGGCTTGCCATTGGCGGGACAAGGCACCGCGATCCTTGAAGAAGCCGACGGCTAATCCCGCCAAATAAGCCGCACCCAACGCGGTGGTCTCAGCAACTCTGGGACGCACAACCCGCGTCCCCAGCAAGTCGCTTTGAAATTGCATCAACAGATTGTTGACGCAGGCCCCGCCATCGACCCGCAATTCCCTCAGTCGAAGCCCGGCATCTTTTTCCATCGCGGCGAGCACATCGGCAACCTGGTAGGCGATGCCTTCCAAGGCGGCGCGGGCGACATGCGCCCGGGTCACACCCCGGGTCAATCCCGCGATCACCCCCCGGGCATACTGATCCCAATGCGGCGCGCCAAGCCCCGCAAAAGCCGGAACGAAATACACCCCGCCATTGTCCGCCACCTGGGCCGCCAGAGCCTCGATTTCCGCGGAGGACCGAATGAGCCCCAATCCATCCCTTAACCACTGCACGACCGCTCCTGCGATAAAAATGCTTCCTTCCAACGCGTATTCCAAACGCCCTCCCAATCGCCAGGCCACCGTCGTCAGGAGTTGATTCTTCGAGGTCATGGGCTTCTCGCCGGTCTGCATAAGCATGAAACAGCCCGTGCCATAAGTGTTCTTCACCATCCCGGGCTTCCAACACCCCTGGCCAAACAACGCCGCTTGCTGATCACCCGCCATGCCCGCGATGGGCGTTTCCCCTCCCAACACGGAAGTCGAACCCACGACCTCGCTCGAGTCCCGAACCTCAGGGAGCATGGACCTCGGCACCCCGAAAAGGCGCAGCAAGTCGTCGTCCCAATCCCCAGTCTTGAGATTGAAAAGCATGGTGCGGGATGCATTGCTCGCATCCGTGACGTGGCAGCGTCCCCCGGTCAAATTCCAGATCAACCAGGCGTCGATCGTGCCGAACGCGAGCCGTCCCTGCCTGGCTTTCGCGGCGGCGCCTGGAATGTGTTTCAGAAGCCACTGCACTTTTGTCGCCGAAAAATAGGCATCCACCACCAAACCGGTTTTCCGCCGGATCACCGCCGCCCATCCCTTTTTCCGCAGCCGGTCACAATGCTCCGCCGTGCGACGGTCCTGCCAGACGATGGCGGGGGCGATCGGACGTCCCGAGTCGCGATCCCAGACCACTGTCGTCTCGCGTTGATTCGTGATGCCGATGGCGGCCACGTCCGTCGCGGTGGACCCCGCCTTCTCGAGAGCCTCCCGGGCGACAGCCGCCTGGCTGGACCAAATCTCCATGGCGTCATGCTCAACCCAGCCGGGCTGGGGGAAGAACTGGCCAAATTCCCGTTGCGCAACCGCGATCATCCCTCCGGATTGATCAAACAAAATGGCTCGAGAACTCGTGGTTCCCTGATCCAGCGCGAGAACGTACTTCATATCATGGATTCCAAAAATAAACGTAAAACTGAGCCCCAGCGATGCCTCCCAGAATGGGTCCTAAAATCGGCACCCAGGCGTATCCCCAATCCGAACCGCCTTTGCCCGCGATCGGAAGGAGAGCGTGAGCCAGTCTCGGACCGAAATCGCGAACCGGATTGATGGCGTAACCCGTGGGGCCGCCAAGCGACAATCCAATGGACCACACGATCAAACCGATCAGCGCCGGCCCCAGACCTTTGTCGAACCCCGAACCTGGAACCAAGTTGGCGGGCGAAGCGACCGCCAAGGCCCCCAGTACCAACACGAACGTACCGATCACCTCCGACATGACGTTTCCGACCGCATGGCGGCAAGCGGGTGCCGTGCAAAAGACCGCTAATTTAGTTGCAGGATCTTGGGTAGCCGCCCAGTGAGGCAAGTACGCGAGCCACACCAGCACCGATCCCGTCATCGCCCCAAGCAGTTGGGCGGCCAGATACGTGGGAACCTTCGCCCAGGCCAATTTCCCAATGGAGGCAAGCCCAAGCGTCACGGCCGGATTGAGGTGCCCTCCGCTAGCGGAACCCACACAATAGACCGCAAGGGTCACAGCCAGCGCCCAGCCGGTGGTGATCACGATCCAGCCTGATCCAGCGCCTTTCGAACGTGTTAACACAACGTTGGCGACCACACCACTTCCCAGAAGGATGAGGAGCATGGTGCCGATAAACTCCGCGGCAAAAAGAGACATAAGAACTAAACTCGATGGGATTGCCAGACCTCCTACCAGAAGACCCCGCAAAACACCATGCAAAAGAATGGCGCCCGTTCGACCACCGTGTATCCCGATGTTGTTGGTAGGGCGGGCCTGTCCCAGCCCGCCGCCCACGGGATGCAAAACATCATGCTCCGGCGGCGCGCCGGGACGGACGCGCCCTACCTGCATCACCGGCAACATCGGGATGCACCGGTTCGACCAAGGTGCCTCCGCAAGTGGTCGCTGACCGGGTTGTCGTGGTCACGCCGACAGCCCTGTCTGCCGTTTCGCAGGCTCCCCAAACTGCGGGGCGACGAAGGGAACCCGTCGTGTGGAGAGCATGGAAGGGCCTCATTCTTCACCCGCCGGACCGACGGGCCTTCGGCGATACGGCAGGCTGGGCAGCCTGCGCCACACGACAGACAACTTCAGGATGCACGGGTTCGCCTAGGGCTTCGAGTCCATCACCCCAGTCCCACTGGATCGTGAATTCGAACTCTTGCTCTCGCGTTTCAACCACACTCCACGCTTGGTGTCGAAAATCCTTACATCCCCATTCCCCAGCACACCACTACACAACCACCTCATTTCCAAAGAGTTGAAAACCACAAGCCTCAAAGCGCATTCCATCCGTCAGAAAAATCGTCGGAAGACCTTACAATTCTTGGATCTTGCAAAACAGAATCCTCGGAACATAAAAAACTCACGATGTTATTCATCAACCACTTATAACGATTTCAAATGAAACGGCCTAATTCCTGCTCTCAATTTGGTCATTCAAGCATTCAACGCGAATTATGAAAAAGCATCTTTGTTCATGGGTTGCAGGAGTGAGTCTGGCCATCCTAACTTCCCACGCCGCTAAGGTTTCGGTTACATTTCCGGAAGTGGACGGTCCTTTATTTTCGACCGGCTTCCGTTTGCCTCCCGCGGCTGTGTCGACAGAACTGTTTTCGCTTCCTCCGGGAGCCGCGATCTCTTCTGCAACGTTGGAAGGCACTTTTGGGGCGACATCAACATTCGTCGGAAGTACGGCGCATCATGCGCTTTTGATTGATGGAGTGGTGTTCGGAGGCACCGGCATCGTTGTTCCCGATCCTTTTTCCTCGGTTGTTCCTTTCAGTTTCACGTTGCCCAATGTTGCTGGAGTCTTGGACGGCTTGTTGGACGGTGACGCCACACTCTCCTACATCCAAACGTCTCCTTTCAGGGTTCGGTTCAGCGAGACCACTTTGACCATCGAATACGATGTCGTGGGCGTGCCGGATGCGGGTTCGACCGCCGCCTTGCTCGCGCTGGCCGGAGTGGTGGCGATTCGCCGCCGACGCCGCTAAGCATTTTCCGACCCTTTTCAAACCAACGCGAAGCCCCTGCGGGCTTCGCGTTTTGTTTGTTTTGTTTGATCCCGCATCTCCCGGCTTGCCCCGCCCCGGCGGCACAGTTCATCTTGCCTCCATGACAGAGGATCGCCAAGCGGGCATCGCCCGCATCCGGGACGCCTGCAAATCGATCGCCCTCGAAATGATGAAAATCCACCCAACCCTTCCAAGCCTTCAGGACACCGAGGCCCAGGGAGAGATTCTGAAAGCCTTGTTCGAAGCAACGAAGCAGGTCGAAATCATCAAGAAACGCCTGGCCAAATTGGAGGCCAAAGATGACTCGGCACTGCTCTAACCTGTCCAGGCTCGTCCGCCCCATCGGCATGGGATTTCCCTGTTAAAAGCAGGGTTTCACGTGCCGTGCGGACCATGTTTTCGCGATGCATTTTAATGTGCCACCAGACGCACATTTGTCGGCGAGTCAAGATTTGGTAACTAAGGACTAGGTTAACGGTTGTATTGCCAGAGTCTTCGAGTCACTGGGTAAACGGAAACGGCGGCCTCTCGGAGGCCGCCGCTTTTCTTTTCTCTCCACCGACCCCTCCTCCGCTTCACGACCGATCCCACTTCAATCCATCGTGGCCACGCAAGCACTCAACCTTGCTCGGCGAGACGGATTGCTGGCACCTCCATCCCCTTCGTCAACTCCATGACGCCAACTTCGAGCCCAACCCGGCTTGCCGTGCTCGTCAACGGATCAATCGGATCAATCGAATGGATTCGCGCCACCCAGCATCTCGGCTTCACTTCCAACGACTCAACCCTGTTGCTGGTTCGACGCGGCGGATCGCTTTCCACTTGGATTTCCTGGATCCAAGAATGCCAGCGTTTTCGTCCCGAGTTGCTCTATGTGATCAACACCGCCAGTCCGGGAGTGCCGTTCGCGTTGTGGAGAAAACTCGTTGGGAACATCCCGTTCGTCCTCGACACAGGCGACCTCGTTTTCGAAATGGCGCGGAGAAGCGGCATCGAACCCGCCGCCAAATGGCCCATCCTCTGGGCGGGCGAGCAAGCAGGGTGGCACGCGTGCGAAACGCTGGTCGTGCGAAGCGAATGCTTCCGCCAGCACCTCCACGAACTGGGATTCCATCACGCGATGACCTTGCCCGATGGCTTCGCACCGCCCCCGGAACTCACGGACCGCTTCGCCATCCAATCGCTTCGACGGAAGCTCGGACTTGGTGGCTTCCTGGTGGCCGGCGTCATGGGATCCTTGATTCACAGTCCGAAGCTGAACCTCTGTTACGGATGGGACCTCATCAGCGCTCTCCCCATGCTGACAGACCTGCCCTTTCGGGCCTTGATCGTCGGGGATGGGCCGGGGCGCCCATGGCTTGAGAAACTCGCCCTCCGCCTCAGCGTGCAGGATCGTGTGGTGTTCGCCGGAAGGGTGCCTTACGCGGAACTTCACCATTACCTTCAGCTGATGGACGTCGCCATTTCCACGCAGACCAACAACCTGCCCGGCCGGGTTCGCACGACAGGAAAACTGCCCGAGTACATGGCTGCGGGTCGATTCATCCTGGCGTCCAAGGTCGGCGAAGCAGCGCGGGTGCTCCCCGAACCGATGCTGATTGATTACGAAGGTGACGTGGACTTGAACTATCCGAAGCGCCTGGCAGAGCGATTACGCGGAGTCGCCGGCGATCCCGAAAAGGCGCGTGTCATGGGGACCAGCAACCGGGCCTTGGCAGAGAAGCATTTCGGAAAGGAGACTCTGCAATCGGCCCTGCGTGGAATTTTGGCGCGCAACGCGAAACGATAGTTTGACGGCAATGATCTTTCTCAAGTTTCAATGGATCACCTTGCGGATACCCCTCAACTTTCGGCGGGCCTTTGCCACTCAAGCTTTGGCGCCTCTCGACACGCTCGACGGCTCCGTTTTGGTTGAACGAAGCGACGCCCGTGCTAAGGAAACGCGGTTGATCCATGAAATCCGCCTCGCTCGCGGTCGTCTCAAGGATTTCTTGTCTCCTTATCCGGGGTTTTGGGCCTTGCCTTACGGATTGATTCCGAGGTGCCAGGGGGTGAGCATTGGCCTTCATCTCGACCATGATTTCCTATCACTCCGTCTGTCCCAACCCTGGACTTCGAGAAATCCGTTGCTTGCATGTGCTTGATCCCTAGTGCGTGCTTCCGCTCGGTTCTTACGCTTTCCTGGAGTATTACTGCGAAGACAACGATTGCGACTGCCGAAGGGTATTGATTGAAATCCGTTCGCAGGATGATCCGGAGAATTCGTTGGCCACCATCAACTACGGTTGGGAGAGCGAGGCATTCTACACCGAATGGATGCATGGCGACGCCGAGGCCGGACGTGAAATCGCTTCCGCGTCACTCGACCCTCTGCTTCCGCAGTCGGAGTGGGCTGATCTTTTTCTGAGTTACTTCCAGGAGGAGATGATCACACGCCCCGATTACGTGGACCGTTTGATGCGCCATTATGACCAGGTCAAGCAGGCTCTGCTTCGCCCGCAACCGGTCCGCGTTGGACGCAACGAGCCTTGCCCATGCGGCAGCGGTCGCAAGTTCAAGAAATGCTGCGGTGCGGCCAACCCGCATCGGTCAAGCAGGATTGGAGCGGGAATCAATCTCCCTCGAGATGTCCGAGCCTTGCCGCCATGTCCGCCGGAGAAATGAAGACCATCGATTTGCCTTTCTTTCGCATTTCCAACAAACCGCCGGGCAACATGGCCTGGTAGGACAGCGCTCGATCGGCGCGCCCGTAACGTCCACAAAGGGATGATCGCAGGTCAGCCGGAAGTGGAGCACCAACGCCCTCACCGCCGGATGCACGAAGTAGGTGGGCATTTCTCCAATCGCGAAGGCACAGTCGGCGTTGATGCGACCCTCGAAGTCCCCGTCTCGATCCGGACTCGCGCCTCGGAAACACCTCGTGCATACTGCTGCACCATGACGCGCGACCTCTCCTGCTCTCCTCCTCCATGGCCCGCTTGGCTCCCGCTGCTGATCGCGCTGATGTCCGTTTCATTCGGCTCAAGCCGGTCACTGGAAGCCGACGAGTCACGCCCATCTTCTGCCCAAAACTCCAGGAACCATTGGGCTTTTCAGTTGCCACCCCGGCCCGAGCCGCCGCCATCGCGTTTCCGAAAGTTCGTGCGCAACCCCATCGACGCGTTCGTCCACGCACGGCTCGAGCGCGAGAAACTCACACCCTCGCCCGAGGCGGACAAACCCACACTCCTCCGCCGGCTCCACCTCGATTTGACGGGACTTCCGCCCAGCCCCGCCGAAGTCGACGCGTTCATGCAAGACCGCCGTCCCGATGCCTACTCGCGTGGGGTGGAAAAACTCCTCGATTCCCCGCACTACGGCGAGCGCTGGGGACGGCACTGGTTGGACGCGGCCCGCTACGCCGATTCCAATGGATTCGAGAAAGACCGCACACGCACGATCTGGCCTTACCGCGATTGGGTCATTCGCGCGGTTCAACACGATCTCCCCTTCGACCAATTCACGCTGCACCAACTCGCGGGCGACTTGCTGCCCCATCCCACCACGGAGCAGCGTGTAGCCACGGGATTCCTGCGCAATTCCATGCTCAACGAGGAGGGCGGCGTGGAACCGGAAAAATTCCGCGTCGATGCCATGATCGACCGGGTGGATGCCGTGGGACGCACCTGGCTCGGACTCACCATCGCCTGCGCCCAATGCCACGATCACAAATATGACCCCGTCTCCCAACGGGAGTACTTCCGCTTCTACTCCCTGCTCAACCAGGACGCAGAAACTCATGTGGAAGTCCCCACCCCAGCCCAGGCCGCTCAACGCGAAGCGATTTTGAAACACGCCCGGGAACTCGAAAGCCAATGTCGTGCTTCCATCCCCCATCTCGACGAGCGTCTGAAAACCTGGGTTCAATCCCAGTCGTCCCGCGCGGGATCCTGGATCCCGATCGATTCCTCGGAATGGCACAGCCAGCCCATGAAGTACGAGAAGCAAGAGGACCTTTCCTTCTTGGGCGGCGGAGACGCCACCATGGATACGGTCATCCGCGTGTGGTGGGACAGCTCGATCGAGGGCATCACGGGCTTCCGGCTCGAGGCCATGACCGACGCCAACCTGCCGCTCAACGGTCCCGGACTGCGCGCGGACGGGTCCTTCAATGTCGCCGAATTTGTGGTCGAGACCACTCCGTTATCCGACTTGAAACAAGACCTGCACCAACCCGCGACCAACAGGGTCGAATTCGCCCGGGCCATGGCCGACGCGGAAGCGAAACATTGGGAAGCCTCAAAGACGATCGACGGCGAAACCACACGCGGAGGCTGGGCCAACGCTTTCACCGCCGGCCGACGCAACCAGTCGCGCCGTCTCGTCCTGCAAGCGCGAAATCCCGTCGGCTCCAAACAAGGCCTGCGCTATCTCATCACCATCCACTCGAAAGCCCAGCAAACCGGCTTGCCCAATCAAGCGCTCGGACGCTTCCGCATCAGCTACACGACCGCCCCCGGCACGCTCTCCGTCGATCCCTTCACCGAAGCCCAGCGCGAACTGTTCACTTCCGGCCAAGTGCTTTCATCCAGCCAGCAGTCTGAACTCTTCCAAATTTTCCGCCTGCACCAACCTGAACTGGTGGAATGGAATCAAAGATTGGACGACGCCTGGAAAGGTTGGCCCTCCACCATCACCAGCCTGGCGCTCCAACAACGACCCGTGCCGCGGAAAACCCGCATCTTTCACCGCGGCGATTGGACCAAACCGACGAAGATCGTCGAAGGCGGTGTCCCCGCCATCCTTCCGCCCCTTCCTCTCGAAGCGCCCCGCAACCGCCTGGGCTTGGCGCAATGGCTGGTCTCGACCAACCAACCCCTGACGGCTCGGGTGATGGTCAATCGTGTTTGGCAGACTTACTTCGGCCAGGGCCTCGTCCCGACTCCGGAAGATTTTGGCACCCGTGCCGAATCGCCTTCCCACCCCGAACTCCTCAACTGGCTTGCCTGGGAATGGATGTCACCCCGCACGATCGCCTCCTCCGCGGAACGGCATCGTCCGCTCGTCCCCTGGAGCCTGAAACATCTGCATCGGCTCATCGTCCATTCCTGGACCTACCGCCAACGCTCGAACATGACGCCCGAAATGCTGGAAAGGGATCCCTACAACCGCCTCCTGGCCCGGGCGAGCCGATTCCGGGTGGAAGCCGAAGTCATCCAGGATATCGCGCTCAAGGCCTCGGGATTGCTCAGTCCCAAAGTGGGCGGCCCGAGTGTGTTTCCACCCCTGCCCGAAGGCTTCATGCAACTCGCCTACGGACCCATCCCTTGGAACATCAGTGAAGGCGAGGACCGTTACCGCCGCTCGCTCTATACTTTTTGGAAGCGATCGGTGCCTTTTCCCACCATGGTGACGTTTGACGCGCCGCCCGCCGAACAATCCTGCGTCCGCCGCACCCGCTCGAACACCCCGCTCCAGGCCCTCACCACGTTGAATGAACCCACCTTCAATCACGCCGCCCGTTGGCTCGCCTATCGAGCCATCCGCGAAGGCGGGGACAGCGATCGCGCCCGTCTCAACTACGCCTTCAAACTTTGCGTCGCCCGGGCACCCGCGCCCAAGGAACTTCAGACGTTGGCAAGGCTGCTCGAAGACACCGCCCGCGAATACGAAAAGCAACCCCAGGAGGCTGCCCGCGCCGCCTTTCTCGATCCCAAAGCCCCGCCGCCTTTGCCTGACGGCGTTTCGGTTCCACAGCTCGCGGCGTGGGCTTCGGTCGCCCGAGCCCTCTTGAATCTCGATGAAACCGTCACTCGCGAATAACACGCTATGAATCCTTCCTTCGCTCGCGAACTGCTCGCCGAAAGATCCCGTTTCCTCGCGCGCCGCTGGTTCCTGCGTGATTGCGCGCTCGGACTCGGCGGCATCGCCCTGTCCTCCCTGCTCCATCGGAACGCTTCCGCCAAGGAGGCCGCAGCTCTCGCGTCCGCTCCCGCCGGTCCCATGGCGCCCAAACACCCCCACTATCCGGCTCGCGCCAAACGCGTCATTTACCTTTTCCAGGCAGGCGCTCCCAGCCAACTCGACCTGTTCGATCCCAAGCCCGCCCTGGCCAAGTGGAATGGCAAACCCGTGCCCAAAGAAGTCGTCAAAGACCAAACCTACGCCTTCATCAAGCCGGACGCCGCCCTCTACGCGTCCGAGTTCAAATTCTCGCGCCACGGCCAATCCGGAGCCGAGATCAGCGAAGCCATGCCTCACCTGGCCGGCGTGGCGGATGACGTCGCCTTCATCCGTTCGATGACCACGGACGCCTTCAACCACGCGCCCGGCCAGATCTTCATGAACACCGGCTCGCAACTGTTCGGCCGTCCCAGCATGGGCGCCTGGGTCACCTACGGACTCGGCAGCGAATCCCAAGATTTACCGGGCTTCGTCGTGCTCAGCTCGGCCGGCGGGCTCAGCGGCGGCTCGGGCAATTTCGGCTGTGGTTTCCTGCCCACGGTGTTTCAGGGCGTTCCGTTCCGCCGCACCGGCGATCCCGTGCTCTACCTCTCGAATCCACCCGGCGTGTCCGGCTCGGTGCAACGGCGCACGCTGGACGCCATCAAAGAACTCAACCAGCAGCGGCTGGGCGCGGTGGGAGACCCTGAGATCGCCACACGCATCAACTCCTTCGAAATGGCCTATCGCATGCAGGCGAGCGCCCCCGAGCTCATGGACCTTTCGAAGGAACCCAAGTCCATCCTCGACCTCTATGGCGTCGAACCCGGCAAGGCTTCTTACGCCGCCAATTGTCTTCTGGCCCGCCGCCTGATCGAACGAGGCGTCCGCTTCGTGCAGCTTTTTCACGAGGCTTGGGACCACCACAGCGATGTGAAGGGGGGCGTGAATGCCCAATGCCAGCTGACGGACAAAGCGAACGCCGCGCTGGTCAGGGACCTCAAACAGCGCGGACTCCTCGAGGATACCCTGGTGGTTTGGGGCGGCGAGTTTGGGCGCACGCCGATGGTCGAGGCCAGCATCGAACTCGGACGTAAACTCGGACGCGATCATCATCCGCAGGCCTTCACCGTATGGATGGCTGGGGGAGGCGTGAAGCCGGGTGTGACGGTCGGTGCCACCGACGATTTCGGTTTTCACGTGGTCAAGGACCGGGTTCACGTGCATGACCTGCACGCCACGCTGCTGCACCTGCTGGGATTTGACCACACGCGCCTGACCTTCCGCTTCCAGGGCCGCGACTTCCGCCTGACCGACGTGCATGGCGACGTCGTCAACCAAGTCCTGGCCTGACGCCGAATAGAACAGCCCAGAAACCACGGAGAGGGAACAGGCCGGTCGCAAAGCACAGGCATCACACCCTTTTCCCTCTCGCCCCGCGAGGCACGAGTGGGGAGAGAGCCGGAGAGAGGGGAACTCTCAGCCAACCCCCTCTCCTCGGTCCTCTCCCCACTCATTCTTCGCAGGGAGAGGATGAAAGTTTTCCGGCCGCACCACCGCTGGTTTGGCCCTCACCACCATCGCGTGCGGCGAGCAAATGCCGTTCGTCTCCGCCCCCTTCATCTGGCGCTGATCCGCCCGGCGTCGGCCAAAAATGACGTCGCCCTTCCGAAACCGCAGCTTCGTGCCAATAACATCGCTGCCCTTGCCCCACCGCCGGATGTGCAAGCTCTCCGAATTGAAATCATCCAACCCGACGAACATTTCTTCCGCCGCATCCACCGGATCAAAGCCCTCATTGCCGCTCTCCGCACACCGCCCAAACGCCGGCCGCTGCCACCCCTTGCGATCCAACAGCGGCAGCCTGGCCCAGTTGGAGTTGGGCTGGAGCTTGGCGAGGGACGGGATTTTGGGGCTCACGATTTTTCAAGTGACCAACCGGGGATCGAAGCTGAACGGCTCAGGTTTGCCGATCTTGATTTTGGCAAAGTCAGAATGCGCCGGATTGATGAGGAAGTTGGTTTCGCCGGTGATGACGCTGGGCAGGGCGAGCAGTGCGGATTGGGCGTTTTTCACCCAGGCATCGCCGATTTGTTGCGAGATCAGGGAGGGCGGCTCGGCATCCCATCCGTCCGGCAGCGTGGCGGGCGGGAAGGTTTCCACCAACGCATCGTGGAACCGGAGCGGGATGGCGACGTATTTGGACGTCACCGGCAGTTTCAAATGGACCAGCGTTTCCAATGCGGCCAGCGATTTGGTGACGCTCACATAAACCGCGCGCACGCCGACGGAGTTCCAGCGACCGCCATTGAGCCTTGCGCCCTCGCCATCGAAGGCGGCGGCCGCGTGCTTCCGCTTCACGATGCGCCAAGCTTCGCCCATCAGGAATAGACTCCGTATTCGATGCGGCCCAGGAGATTCTCAACTTCGCGTGCGCCGACTTCAGTTTCGGCATATTCGAGGGGCACAGCGCCGCCAAGGCCGAACTGCGGTGAATGGAGCCACTGCCGGGCATTTTCCTCGGACTCCATGACTTCCACGGCCTTCCCCATCAAGCGGGCGTAGCGGACGACGCGGTCGGACTCCGCCTGATCGAGCCGGCCCTCGATCTTGCGCCGATGAAGCGTGGCCTTGGAAATGCCGAGCATGGGCGCGAGCTTGTCCATCGGCACGGCGAGGGTGGCTTGCAGGTCGTTGAGTTCCTGGACCGGCAGGCCGACGCGGAGCACTTCAACGAGCTTGGCCGGAGCAAAGGTCAGCTTGCCAGACGGCCCGTGAACGCAGGAGCTGACAACGCCGCCGATGGCTTTCTTAAGCGCCACCGGCGCGGCCTTGCGGCGGGCGACCGGCTTGACGGTGAATTTCTTCGGCAACGGTTTGGTCCAGGGATTGCTCATTTGACATTTTTTATAGTCTCAATTGAAACCGATGTCAACTGGCCTCTTTTCCGGCCGTCTATCCCGATGTTGTCGGTAGGGCGGGCCTGTCCCAGCCCGCCGCCCACGGGATGCAAAACATCATGCTCCGGCGGCGCGCCGGGACGGACGCGCCCTACCTGCATCACCGGCAACATCGGGATGCACCGCTTTTCCGGGCAGCCCAGCCAAGGCGGCCGGGACGCCAGTCGAGCCGCCCATTCAGCCCGCCAACGCCGCTGGCAGGGTAGCGGTGTTCGTGGTTTCGAGATGGGGCGCCGGGTGGCACTTCGAGCATCTCGGTCATCCGGTGGACGACGGTGCGGTGGGTGGAAAACTCGGAGGAGAGGCGGCCGGTTTCGTCGGTCTCATCGAAGCCGTGGATGGAGAGTCGTGACCATTCCGAACGACGAATTTCGAATGTCCAACTGGCTGAACTCCAGAACTCGCAGCTCGAACTTCGCAGTTCTTTGGGCGAAACTGGTCGTTACTGCCCCAGAGACGTTTTTCAAGCAAGGCGTTGTCCTATTCTCAGACATCCTAACCCCGCGAGCGGGGGATGCGGGATGGATGCAGAAGGGATGTGAGACCAGAGTGACGTGAAGCGGCTCAGTCGCAAGCCGGAGGCTTGCCAGCTTTTAGCCGGTGGTTGAGGAGCGCAGCGACGATACCACCGGTCCACCGGGTCGCCCCAGCATGGGCATCCTGGAGGGATGCCAGCGTCGCAGGTGCCCAGACCCGGGGTGTGCGGGATTCAGGTCTCCAGGGCCGATTCTTCATGGGCAAGGGGCGGACCGCTCATCCCTGAGCTTCAGGCCTACTGACTTCGATCTGCGATTACCTGCGGAGACGGGAACACTCTTGAGACCACCAACCTCGGCATGATCGATCGCCAACGGGGTTCATCCTGATTCTACCCCGGGTCAGGATGTCTGATTTTTTTTCGGATGGGGCGATCCTGTGCATCCGTTGGGGCGAGGAGACCGAAGGGTTTGCCGGTTAACAAGCGCGGTTCTGCCGCAGGCGCGGGGCGGATCACCCGCGGGTCTTCGCGTCCCAGGCGCGAGCAAAGCACCAACCGCAGCGACTTCACGGCCTCCACTGCAACGTGGCCACGGACTTGGGAGGGAGCGTCGTCATCAGAATCCCGCCGCGCCAACTGAGGGACAGCGGGCGCTTGGTGCTCAGCGGGTTGGCCGCGACCAACACGATGCTTCCGCCCGGGTTCCTAAACGCCACGTTCGCCGGGGCCGCGCGAGGGTTGGTGGTGGCGATCCGCACCGCCCCGGGTTGGATGAACTTCATGAACTGGCCGTAGAGATAGAAGTCGGCGCGGTACTCCGTCGCAAGCGTGTCACGATTCAGCACGATGATGGTCGGATCGCAATCGTGGAATCCCGAGACGTTCGGCTTGCCTTGGTGATCAATCATCGTCACCCACGCGTTGTAACTGCCGGCCCAGTGGCGAAAGTAGGAGATGATTTCCGCGGCGCCCTGGGCGCCGTAAACGGAACCTTCGGTGAAGTAGATGGGCTTGCCCGGAAACTGGCGATGGAGTTTGGACATCGCCTCGGGCCGGCCCTCGTAGAGATGAAAGGCGCTGCCCCCGACGAATTGCGCCGCCTGCGGATCGCGCAGGATGGTCGCGGGAAAACCCGGGTTGTTGAAGTTGTGGTCGAATACCCAGATGACCGTGCGAATGCCCCGCGCCTGAAACAGCGGCCCCAGGTGATCGCGGATGAAATCCCGTTGCTCGGCGGCGGTCCAGAGGCAGCTCGGATAAGGCTCAGGGCCGAACTCCGGTTCGTTCTGCACGGTGAGGGCGTGGATCTCGATGCCTTCGCGCCGATAGGCTTCGATGAATCGAACGAGATACTCCGCGAAGTAAGGATAACACTCCCGGCGAAGCCGGCCGCCGCCGTAGCGGCCGTTGGTCTTCATCCACGGCGGAGGCGTCCACGGTGAGGCAAAGAACTTCAGATTCGGATTGAGGCGCTGGGCGGTCTTGATCACCGGCAACACGTACTCCCGATCCCGTTCGATCGAGAAACGCTCCAGCTTCGGATCCTCCTGGCCCGCGGGCAGGTCGTTGTAGGTGTAGAACGGACCCGGCGCGAAATCCGAAGTGCCGATGCAAAGGCGCATCAAATTCATGCCGATGCCGTGCTCGGCGTGGACGAGGCTCTCGATCACCTTTTCCCGCCGAGCCGCCGGCAGCAGGCTGAGGTTGTAACAGGTGCTGTGCTCGAAGGAACTGCCGAGCCCCAGCACGGGTTGATAGGTGGTGGTGTCGTCGATCTGGATGGCCTCGCGTCCCGAGGTGGGTCCAGCTTGAAACTGAAGCTCCGGCTGCGGCGTGAGCTTGGCCGTGCCGTCCTCCGACGAGAGCCACTCTTGAACCTTCGTGCCCGAACCTTGCCGGCTGCCGCGCTCTCCGGTCGATTCCGCTGTCGATGCTTGGGAAGAACCGTTGACTGCGGCCAGGCGTGTTCCGCACCCGGCAACCGCGAAGCCGAGAACGGAGATCAGCGCGGCGCAGATCGCCGTGGAACGTAATGAAGTCCGGAGCGTGGCCTCGCGACGGGGATCGATGTTGGCGTGCATGCTTGAAATCATGGAACTCCGATTCAGAAACGCAGCGTGGCGAGGGCCGCGCTCACCCAAGCCGGCGTGATTTCGTGCTCGTTGATCACGGTGTGCCAGAGGTCGCGGCGGCCGGCGACATACGAACGCAGGTTCAAAAGTGAGGCTTCGAGATCGCCGCGGCGGATTTCCATGTCCGCGGGCTGATAACGCAATCCCACGTCGTCCATGAACGCCACCATCTCCGCGTGACGGTTTTCCTGCCACCGGCTGAGCAGGTGGATGCCGAGCCCCACGATCCAGCCGTGGATGAAGGAGCGCTCGAGCCGTTCCTCCAATTCGTAGAACAGATAATGCTCGCTGCCCTCTTCCACCCGGTAATGCCCGGCCGGCAGACAGATCGTGTTCACGCGCATATAGCCCTCGACGATGGCGCGCAGACCGTCATCGGTGCAGGCCCGGATGGCACCGGCCTTCGCCATCGTGTCGGCGAGGATGGCGCGAGCCTGGGCAATGTCCTCCGTCCGGAAGGGATACTCACTCCTGCCCGCGCGTCCTGCGAGTTCCCAGTCGAAGCAGGCGGTGTGAATCGAAAGCAGATCGCCCACGCCCGCAATGTTCAGCTCCGGCGGGGCGGTGCGGATTAAATCATAGTCAATCACCAGCGGGTCGGGACTGGTCTGGCCAACGTATTCCACGCGATGTCCGCGACGAATGCCGGCGGCGGGCGTGACGAAGGCGTCCACACTCAGGATGGTTGGAACACTCACCAGCCGCAGACCGCGTTTCCACGCGATGTACTTCGCCAGATCGATGGCCTGACCACCGCCAATGCCGACCACCGTGTCCGCAACCGGCGCGGCGGTCAGTTGGCGGTCGAGGGTCTCGACTTCCATGTTTTCCACGAACAAGACGGCCTTGGGCCGGGCTTTGAGCCGGGGTTCAGCATGGCGCCAGGGTACTTCCATGGTGGTCACCAGAAAGCTTCCCGGGGCCAAATCCAATTCACTCAAGGAGCCGGCGCCGAAGCGGGCGGAACGAACGTTGGTGTTTCCTTCAATCATAGGGTGGCTATGGGTGGGTGGAGGGGATGTCTTCTCCGGGAGCCGGTGGTCCAGCTTCACCGCGGAGCAATCGACGCCGGATCAAGGTGAGATAGAGGACCACGCCGATGCCCAATCCCACCAGTGTCGAAAGCAGGGGCAGATGCTGCGTGCGAATGCCGGCCAGTTCCGTCGGAGGGATGGTCAGCGCGGCCACCACCCCCAACACCCAGATCAGCGCGGCGGTCCCGATCCATGGACGCGCCCGGCCGAGTCGCCAGCCATCGGATTGCGTCGGCGGCGGGGCAATCAAGGCGGCGATGACAATGCCGGCATAGCCGAGGTAACCGGCGACGGCAGAAATCTGCGTAACGATGTCGAGGGTGGGCAGTCCGAGGACGACGGCCGACGACACGAGCCAGATGAACAGGATGGCGTTGCGGGGAGTGCGATGGCTCTCGGTCACCGAGGCCAGCCATCGGGAACCGGGCAGCATTCGGTCGCGGCCCAGCGCAAATAGCAACCGGCTCGTGGCCGCCATGCTGGCCAGTCCGCAGGCAAAGATCGAAATGCCAATCACAACCCGCACCACCCCGGCCCCGCCCGTGCCCAGGGCCTGCCGCAGCGTGGTCATCAGCGGATCGCCCGCCTTCTGCGCGGCCGCCAGATCACCCACCGCCAGCATGACCCCGCTCAGCAACAGGAACCCTGCAACGCCTGAGCCCAGAAGCGACAGCAGGATCGCCCGTGGCACCACGCGCTTCGGCTGCCGCGTCTCCTCGGCCAAATCAGCGGCGGCTTCGAACCCGGTCAAACACCAGGCCCCGACCAGCAGCGACAGCGCCCAGGCTCCCAAGCCCGCCGGGCTTCCGGTGGTGGCGTTCGTGGAGTCGAACAAAACCGCGGGCGAAGCGCCGCGCTGCAAGGCCAGCACGATCAGCACGAGGCTCGCCAAGAACACGCCCAACAGTTCCGTCCACACGCCGGCATCGTTGACCCGAGCCGCCCATCGGATGCCAAACAGGTGGATCATGGCCGTCAACGCAATGATCGACAGCGTGAGGGCGGTCACCGCCGGGGACGAGGCCCACTCGCCACCCATCCAGTGGCCGGTCTGCGCGGCGAGCGTGGCGCAGACGCCGGGAAAGCCCGTGAGGAATTGAAGCAGGAGCAGCCAGCCCACCGAGAATCCGAAATGCGGATTCACCAGCCGACTGGCCCACTGGTAACCGTATCCGGAAAGCGGTATCCGCGTGGCCAGCTCAGCCAGCAGCAGCGCCACGAGCATCTGCCCCGCGAGCACGATCAGCCATGACCAGACAATCCCACCGCCGACTTGCCGAAGTCCGTGACCGAAGTTGGCCGAAACGCCCGTGAAGACGGAGATCAACGAAAACGCCACCGCAAAACTGGAGAACCCGCCCAGGGTCCGGCGCAGTTGTTGCGCATAGCCAAAGCGCTGCAGCTCGCGTTCATCCGGATCGTGCATGGACAAAGAGTGCCGACTGAAGCCCGATGTGCCTAGACAAAATGTCGGCCGCCACGCTGGAAGGCACTCTTGATGCTGAAGTTACTTACCGTTCCGCACCCCGGCCCGCCGGAGTTTTTTGACTAGAAACGGCAATTCAGCAGCGTCGAGATGCGCAAAAGATTGAGTGGCAAAGGCCTGCCGAAAGTTGAGGTGAATCCGGGATTGCTAGTAAAAGTTCACTTCCCTGAATGGATACGCTCGGGAGTACGACCCCATGCTGGATGAGTTTAGAATCCGATAGGGCTGTGCCTGTGTCATGATCCTTCATGGCGATTACGGACGCCGCGAAGGAGCGCTTTGTGATTATAACTCGCAAGACACACCTGTTTAAGAAAATCTTTTCGAAAACATTTGACGCAACCTAACACACCAGGTAATAGTCTAGCAGGTTCGATGCAAACCTGCACTTACATAGCAGCCGCGAATAGGCCGACGATGTCGGTCGCGAAAGCGACACGTCATAGCCGGTTGAGTCAAGGTTGTGTTTTCGGCCTTGGCCTATCCAGATTGGATCAAGGGCAAGCCCTCGAAACGAATTTGGATAACCCGGAGGCAAGCAGGTAAAAGAAGATCCATAGAATTTTCCAAACCCTGCTTACCGAAAAATAAGCAGGGTTTTTTGTCTTCCCCGAATGACTAACAACACAAACGAAAGGTGAACGATCTGTGAACGAAACAAAGGCGACATCTCGATGATGTCAACCGACACAAAATTAAGACGGGCGCGGGAGAGCCGAGGTTCTCCACCGAGGGGCCATGCCCAACGGTTGCCAAGAAACGCGCCCCTTGTGTTCAGCCAGAATTTACATTCCAAGGGCTTCGGAGGAGGTGTGCCCTTAAACACCGAAAGAGCCGCCGTGAAACCGCGGGTTGGGATCGAGTAGATCACCAAGAGGTGTTTGTTCTTTGTTGAAATGGCATGGGCCGGGAGCGAGAGATCGCTTCCGGCCCTCTTCCTTTCGCGGCTGTGGTTTAACAGCAGAATGTCTTCCGACCATGTCGATGGTCCGGGTGCCGTTCCCGGCAGCCGCAATTATTCCTCTAGGCTGCGCGTCAGCACGCGGCCGAGTCTCCACAACTCAGCTTACTCCGGGCAGCACGGAGGCAGCCTGCCCTTTTCATTTGGGGTCGTGGCAGACAAGCAATGCACTTGCCCTGCAAGCAAGCTGATGTGGGAGCGTTACCCACCGACTCCACCAATCTTCAACTGCGGGAAACTCGACCAGATGCACAGAGAGAAGCCTCATAAACTTCTTCAGGTGGGTGTGACTCCCACTCCCGCTACCAATTCACTGGGAAGTGATCCGGCTGCCCGACGGTAAATCGGGCGTCAGAAAACAAAAGCGGAAGTGACGAACTGGAGCATGACCAGCACTTCCCACCAGCCTTCGCCATAGCTTCGCTGGGCCAGCCATTTCGGACTCGTAGCTCAATGAGCAGAGCAACCCGTTGTCTGCGGGAAGGCTGAGGGTGCAAGTCCCTTCGGGTCCGCCATTTCTCGGAACGCAGCTCAGTCTTTAGAGCACCCGGCTTGGGACCGGGAGGCCACAGGTGGAAATCCTGCCGTTCCGTGCCAGCGGTCGAATCAAATTGACCCGTCCGGGGTCGAAATGATTGACCCGTCGCTCATTGTCGCAAAAAGAGACATGTTTTCTTTAAATCATTCCGCAACAACGTGATAAGGGAGTGATTTAAAGGAAACATGTCGGCCAGGGTGGGTCAGCCATTTCGACCCCGGACGGGTCAATCAATTCGACCGCTGACAGTTCCGACCATCTCCTATTGCTGCCGTGGTCGAATACATGAGGCGTCCGTCTTCTAAACGGAACGATGCAGGTGGGGATCCTGTCGGCAGCACCATTGCCAGGTAGTGTGAAAGTAGCACGGCGGCCTGTTAAGCCGCTTGTCTTGGTGCGAGTCCAAGTCTGGCAGCCAATATAAGTTAGTTCATTCGCGATGGGCGAGCCTCGTGCGGATCGCCGCGTCAATCTCAACCCTGAATTGCCACATCCTCCGGATGATTGGCCGAGCAGAAATAACCCGGTCCCGAATACCGACTGAAACTCCGGGTTGCGTGGCCGCCATCTCTGGACCATCCGCCCTTTTCAAACACTTAACGAAAGGACACTCCATTCCATGAAGCCTGTCATCCGTAATCAAAGCTCATTGCTCTTTCGCAAGAGCTATAAGCCGAATCGTCTTATTCGCATCCGACCCACGGCCAAGCCCGGCGTCACCTTTCGTCCGATGCGACAGTTCGGTTTGAAGCCGCAACTTGAATTCGTCTCGTAGCTCAAAAGCAGAGCACCCGCCTGATAAGCGGGAGAACGCGGAGCGTTACCGCGCGGGACGACCATCCTTCGCTCCCCGAGCTACGGCTCGGCGAGTCCCTTCCCCGAGTAGCTGAGGCAGATTAGCGCCTCGCTGAAGACGAGGAGACGTTGGTGCGATACCAACCTCGGGGACCATTTCGGTCCGTGAATGCAAAACAGCTCAAGCAGCCGGCCTTTCAAGTCGGGCCTAATCGGTGCAAGTCCGATCACGGATGCCATTTTGTCCGCGTAGCTCAGTGAGATCAGAGCGCCACCGTGCGAAGGTGGAGGTCGCAGGTGCGATTCCTGCCGTGGACGCCACTTTGCCTCTGTGCCTCAGAAGCGACAGGACGAGTTTTGTAAACTCGTATTCGTCGGTGCGAGTCCGACCAGAGGCTCCATTTCATGGTGATCATGATGTAACAGCAGCATCACGCCCCGTGAAGGCGTTTGTGCCGGTGCGAATCCGACTGGTCACCCCATTTTCGACGGGTCGCAGGATTGGGTTATCGTTCATCACGACGTGGTCGCCGGTTCGAGTCCGGCCTCCGGAACCAATGCCGGAGTAGCTCAGGGGTAGAGCGCGTATTCCCAGTTCGTCTCTTATCCGTCGTCCATCGCTGCGGCTCGACCAAGTCGCAGCCTAATCCTCCACAATACAAATCGTACTTATGAGATCAGACATGCACAAAGTCGTCGTCGAGCGGCCACGGAAAGATCGCCATTGGGCCAAGTCGCGACCGCGTCCGAAACCGCCCTTCGATGACCTGCCTCACCATGAATCCATCAAAGCTCGGCACATACACCGCAAACACTTCAGCGATCTGCTTGGGCCCCTCAAACGTTGGTTGCGCTCGCAAGTCGGCCGTCCCTGGAACGATATTTATTCCGAGGCGTGTGCGGTCATCAAACCGGACAGCATCGTCCGCGCCCACATCAAGGGACACATGCTCCAATATGTGCAACGCCACACCTTCATGCACGGTGGTAAGGTTTGCGTGATCGATCAAGACTATCTTAGGTTGGGTATGATTCCTGTGGAGGAACGGCAGCACTGTTCAAATCTATTCTTTGTTCATCCTGACACAGGCTTGCTGTGCGCTGTCGCACAGCCGCCAAGCAAACACCTCGAGATTCCGAGGCCGCGGAAGCAGCCGGAGACACTACGCTGGCTCAACGAATGTTTTGCGTTAAAACAAATAAAGGGCCTTTGGTTTGAATGCCAGTTTCGCCACGTCCCGCCCAAAGGACAACTTCGGGTCTACGACCATGCGCTTGGAAAGCATGTCCTCCGCAAGAAATTGCATTGGCGCGATGGGCAACAACTGCACTGTTTCGCCAAGCGCCAGCTTTCGCGCCGCCAATTGCGCCACTTTGGCCTGCGCAATTCACCGATCGCTTCCTCCATTGGGGCGCAGTCTTCAGTCCGAAGCTTTGGCTTTGGGTTGAGGACTGCGCTCCAGTAGTGGCGGGCCGGACCTAGATTGTGGGTTCTCGCGTGTTATGGGTTCAAATCCAGCGGCCGGCTCGACAGGTCGGCCTAGCTCAACGGTAGAGCAGCCCCGCTTTGTTCGCGGGGAAATTCCACGGCATCCCTTGCCCATCTGAATCTTGATCGGTCCGCGGCTGTCGACATCCAACCGCACCATGCATACGGAGGCCGTATGGCAAACAACACACAAGATGATTCCCCTTTTGAAATCACCAGCAAGCGACGCAAAGGTTTCCCGTCGAGACTCGGGTGAAACGTGGCGTGCGCGTCGTTCACGGTCAAAAGGAGCTCTTTGAAAGGCTCGGGCGCAAGGATCTTTGCCCGTGCGGTTCAGGACGCAGCTTTTAAGAACTGCTGTCTCCGCTCCGGACGTTACGACGGTTCAAAACGGAATCACTTTTTTCCGCGAGTAGTCATCCATCAATTTCTGCGGGCCGAAGAACATGGGTTACCTCTGTTCAAGGACAATTCCCACGTTCCCAACTTGCCCGCAGTTCAACCCACGCAATCGTGCCGAGAGTTGGCGGCGCATCAGATGAAAGGAGGCCTCCATGGCTATCCACTACGCGAAGCATTTGAACCGACGCCGCACACCCCAGTCGCAACCGATTCCCGGCACGAACCAGGTTCGCAACTCGAACAGCTGTTGCTCGTGGCAGGTGGATGACTGGACGCGCCTCGACCGCTTCCTGATCCTCGGTGCTGAAGGCGGCACCTACTACATCAACGAGCGCGATCTGGTGAAGCAGAACCACGACGCCATCGTGCGTTGCATCAAGGCGGACGGTGTTCGCGCCGTGAACCGCATCGTTGAAATCAGCGATGCCGGTCGCGCGCCGAAGAACGATCCGGCCATCTTCGCTCTCGCGCTGGTCGCGACGCACGGTGATGCGCAGGCCAAGGCTGCTGCGTTCGCGAACCTGGGCAAGGTCTGCCGCATCGGGACCCACCTGTTCCACTTCGCGGAATACGTGAACGCGATGCGCGGTTGGGGTCGCGGTCTGCGCAACGCCGTGGCGCGTTGGTATGGGGACTCTGAAGCCGACGCTCTCGCCTACCAGGCTGTGAAGTATCAGCAGCGCGACGGTTGGTCGCACGGTGACCTGCTCCGCCTTGCTCATCCGAAGGCCCCTTCGCCACAGCACGATGCGGTCTTCCGCTGGATGCTCAACGGCGCGGAGTCGCTCCGCGAACGCGAAGTGAAGCGCAAGGTTCGCGGTGAGGACCGCGTGGCAAAGTATGGTGCGGTCGGCGCACTGCCGAAGATCATCGAAGCGTTCGAGCAGGCCAAGCGAGCATCGAGCAAGGATGAAATCGTGAAGCTCATCACGGAGTTCGACCTGCCGCGCGAAGCCCTCCCGACGCAGTGGCTCAACGAGGTCGCTGTCTGGGACGCGCTGCTCGCTCGCATGCCCATGATGGCCATGGTTCGCAACCTCGCCAAGATGACAAGCATCGGCCTCATCAAGCCATTCAGCGATGCCAAGAAACTCGTTCTTCGGAAGCTGAAGGATGAAACGGCGCTGAAGCGTTCGCGCCTCCACCCGCTCGCCGTTCTGGTGGCACAGAAAATCTACGCCCAGGGGCACGGCGACAAAGCTGCGCTAAAGTGGTCGCCAGTCTCGGCGATCGTAGACGCACTGGATGAGGCGTTCTACGCGACGTTCCCTAACGTTGAGCCGTGCAACAAGCCGGTTCTGCTCGCACTCGACGTGAGCGGTTCGATGGCGTGCTCGATCATCGCCGGTTCCAGTATCAACGCCCGTGAAGCGAGCGCAGCCATGGCGCTGATCACGGCGGCGACGGAGCCGGAACATGAAATCATCGGGTTCTCCGCTCCAGATCGTGGTGGTTACGGCGGGATGCATGGCGGCGGTGAACCGGGCATCACCCGCGTCAACGTGTCGCCTCGCATGAGACTCTCCGAAGTCATCAAGCACATCGAAAGCATTCCGATGGGCGGCACGGACTGCTCTCTGCCCATGTTGTGGGCGGCCCGCAACAAGCTGAACGTGTCAGGCTTCGTGACCTACACGGACAGTGAAACGTGGGCGGGCAACATTCATCCGGCGCAAGCGCTGCGTCAGTATCGCAGTGAGTTCGTCGGAGACGCAAAGGCGGTCGTTGTCGGCATGACCTCCAACGGCTTCACCCTCGCTGATCCGAACGACCGCGGAATGCTCGACGTGGTGGGCTTCGACACATCCGTGCCGGCAGTGATTGCGAACTTCGTTCGCGAGTAGCGAACGGTCCAAAGGACGCCAAGACAAGGTAACCACGCAGGCGGAGGTGAAAGCTTCCGCCTGCGCTTCCCACTTCTATCCCGTTGGCCGAGCAGTTCAGGCGGCGGTTTGCAAAACCGCAGAGGCTGGTGCGATTCCAGCACGGGATTCCATTTCTCCGAGCATAAGTGTTGAGAGATACACGCCGGTCTTCCAAACCGGAATACAGGGCGCGCTACCCTGATGCTCGTCCATTTTCGCGACGCGAACCGGTGCCGGTCAGGACTTCACAGGCCTGGCTGCGGCGGTTCAACTCCGCCTTCGCGTCGCGTCTCTTTCGGGCTGCAAGCACTGCAGCGATGCAGCGGTCTCTTAAACCCACAAAGCGCAGAGGTCCTTGCGCACGGCCCTCAAGGGCAGCACCGAGGCGACCCACCATCCTTCGCCGATGTGGCTCAGCAGCGACAGCACCCGTTTGGTAAGCTCAGACATCCTGACCTCAAGCGGGAGATGCGGGACGGATGCAGAAGGGATGTGAGACCAGAGTGACGTGAAGCCGGCTCAGTCGCAAGCCGGAGGCTTGCCAGCTGTGAGCCGGTGGTTGAGAGGCGAAGCGACGATACCACCGGTCCACAGGGTCGCCCAAGCATATGCATCCGGAAGGGATGCCAGCGTCACAGGTGCCGATACCCGGGGTGTGCGGGTTTCAGGTCTCCAGAGCCGATGCTTCATGGGCAAGGGGCGGACCGCTCATCCCTGAGCTCCAGGTCAAAAGAACAAGGGAGAGAACCGGAAGTAATGGTTGCACGGTTCCTTAGCCCTCTGCGACCCCTTCCGGGGTCGACGACGCTGTCGTGCCCAGGATCCGGGGGTGGCGCTCGTGCCTCGCGCCACCCCCGGGTTATGGCTGGCATCCCTTCGGGATGACCCGTGGTCGAGCAGACTTTTGTTCCGCGACCGATGCGTTGTGTTTTTTCGCCGCTTCAGACCGTCGCATGCTGAGACCACTAACCTCCGCATCGTCGATCGGCTCCATTTCGAGGAAGGAACGGCAGATTGAACAATCGTTGAGAGAACCGTTGGGCATCATCGTTCAACGGGATCTCTGCCTTCGGCGCTCCTTCTTCGATCCTTTTGCTCCCGTAGCTCAACCATCAGAGCGCCGCGCTTCGAACGCGGAGGTTGCAGGTGAGATTCCTGCCGGGAGTGCCAATTGCGGGCATGGGGTTCAACCCGAACAGCAGAGGGTCCAGACTCAGAATCGAACAGCCTGGGGAGTGCAATGCTCCCCACGCCGACCCGTTTGGAATGTCAACCGGACGAGCGAGCCGGACCTGTTTGCTAAACAGTGGGCTCCCCGAATGGGGAGTGTGGTGCGAGTCCACGGCATTCCGCCATTCTCTCGTCGAGTTAGGAGGCTTCCGGAGCCATGGCCTACTCGAGTTGCGCGATCCTTTCGGCTTCGCGCAGCAAGCCATTGAGTGCTTCGCGATCCAGATACCGTCCACGCAAAACCACAGCGCGAATCCCTTTGGTGTTGGTAATCTTCTCCAACGGATTCGCGTCCAGCAGGACGAGGTCGGCGATCTTGCCCACAGCGACGGTGCCTGTGTCGTCCAACTTCAGAAACGCGGCGGGATTGCGCGTGGCGGACTGCAGGGCCTGCATCGGCGTGAGTCCGGCCTGGACCATCAGTTCAAGTTCGTCGTGGAGGTCGAATCCCGGATACGAACCGGCCGGACCCACATCGGAACCGGCGAGCAAGAGCACACCGGCCTGTTGCATCTTTTTGACGAGCGGCAGTGCGATCCGGAATTCCTGCGCCTTGTTCTCATAAAATTCCGGCGTCAACTGATTCTTGTCTCGGGAGACCAGTTCCGCGGTCCACTGGGCGGCGGATCGTGAGACGTATTTGTCCCGCGGGTTCGGATTCGTCCGGCCGAACTGAGTCGCCATCCGATGCGAGACCAGGGTGGGAGTAAAGGCCGTCTTGTTGCTGGAGAAGAGCGCAAACAACGCGTCCGCCGATTCCTGTGCGAACCTGTCGAGTGCCGCGGCGTAAGATTCGCTTTGGTGAGAATGGGCGAAAGTTCCTTCGAAGAGCGTTATCACGTGCTCAATGAATGCTTGTCCCGCCTGGGAGGCCTCCTGCGGCGTCACCGTTCTCGGAATGTGCCCCGCGACCGAAAGCCCCAGCTTCCGGCTTTCATCGACCGCACCGAAGTAGGCCTCGCGGGAAATCGCACGATGAACCTTGATGCAGTCCACTCCACACTTGTAAAGGGCACGCACGGCCCCGCGCGCCTCTGATTCGTTCATGACCGCAACCTAGTGAACTCCAAACTGGCGGCCGTTCAGCGTTGGCCCGGCGCGGATAATGCGCGGACCGACCAACAATCCTGAGTCGATTTTGATTCGCCATTCGTCGATGTCCCGGAGAAGACCGCCCAAATCACGCACGCCGGTCACTCCGTTCGCGACCAGCGCCGGCAAGGCGCTCGCTCTCGTCGAGAACATGTGAATATGCATGTCCCAGAGCCCAGGGATCAGATATTTGCCGGAGGCATCGATCACCTTTGCGTTCCGGGGAACCGCCACGCTTCCATCCTTGCCCAGCGCCTGAATCCGGTTACCTTCAATCACCACCGTCATTCCGGACTGGGCCAATGCGCCGGAGCCGTCGATGACCGTCACGTGGGAAATGACAGCTAGGTTCGTGTCGGTGGTCGGCTGGGCGGCGAAAACTGGAAGCGCCGCCGCAGCGAAGAGGATGAGCAGCCGAACCATAAGGCAACCTATGAAAAGTCATGTTTCACGTCATGAAAATTCTCGCACCAACGGTGGCGGGAATTCCCGGTGCCAGCCCCGATTCCGAATGGATTTCCTTCATGCGCGCGTAGCTCAAAGAGAGCCGGCGGCCTTATACCCCGCATCGCACTAGATCAGTGCCGGGTTCCGGAGCGTTACCGGACGCGCCTACCCATTTGTCCCCATAGCTCAACCCACAGAGCAGACGTGTCCTCAGCGTCAGGTTGTCGGTGAGAGTCCGGCTGGGGACACCACTTTGGGCGGGTGGTTAAGCGGGAAAAGCAGACCGCGCAGATCGAGAGTCTATGAGCCTTGGAGGTGCAAGTCCTCTCTCGCCCATTCATTTCAAGGAGTCGAAGCCACAGCAGACCGGCACCGGACTTTTAATCCGGTAGGGTGAGGTTGCAACTACCTCCGGCTCCACCAATTCATTGCCGGGTCGTCTAATCGTAGGACAGCGCCCTTTGAAGGCGCGAATGCTGGTGCGATTCCAGCCCTGGCAGCCAGTCCTGGCAAGTCGAGCTTCAACCCGCCCGGTGGTGAAATAGCATCACGTCTGGCCTACACCCAGAAATCGAGGGGGCAGAACCTTCTCGGGCGACCATGGCCTCGTTGCATCATCAGGAGTGCGCCGGTCTCTGACACCGGAGGACCTGGAGCGAAGCCAGGCGAGGCAGCCCATTTCCCATGGCCGTGCGCAAGCACCAACAAAGAACAAACACCTCATTGCGCGAAACGCAGCGGCCGTGTGCAAACGCTTTATGAGCGACATACTGAACAAGACCATTGTGCTGGTGCTGAACCGCAACTGGCAGGCGATGAACATTCGCACGCCACAGGAGGCGTTCTGCCAAATGGCCACGAACGTTGCGACCGCGCTGGAAATTGACGGCGAGAACCACATCCGCCCCGTCACGTGGGACGAGTGGATCACGCTGCCCATCCGCGATGGCGACAACGCGGTCCAGACTGTGCGCGGTGCGATCCGCGTGCCAACCGTAATTGTGGCGATGAACTTCGCGAAGGTGCCCAAGAAGCGTCCGAAGCTCTGCGCAAAGACCATCCGCGAACGCGACGGCAATCGTTGCCAGTACAGCGGCAAGCTTCTGCGCCCTGACGAAGGCAGCCTCGACCACGTTCTTCCCCGCTCCCGCGGCGGCAAGGACGCCTGGGACAATCTCGTGTGGGCAGACAAGGCCGTGAACGCGAAGAAAGGCAACCGCCTGCCGCACGAGGCTGGCTTGCAGCTACTCACCCTGCCGCGCGCACCGAAGGAACTGCCCGTGACGGCACTCATTCGCAACGCCTACGGCATCGTGGATTGGAAGATGTTCGTGAAGGAATGAATCAACGGGCGGGCGGGCCGCAAGGCTCGCCCTGCCCAACCATGTAAAATAGACTATGACTGTGAACGACCTGCCGACGATTTGCCGGTTTTCAGTGTCCACATCATCTGAGAAATCGAAGTCGTCGTTCAACTCAGGAAGAACTGCCAATATGACCCCAACTCAAATCCACACCACGGATTGCCGCCTTTATCCGAAGGACGAAGCGCCAGCCGCTTATAAAGACTTCAACGCAGTGCTCGATTCCGTGAAAGCCGCTGGACTGGCAAGCGAAGTCGCACGACTTAATGCCCGCTTCGTCATCAAAGATTCCGAGATGAGCCTGAAAGGGGCGGCTTGAGCAGAACAATAGTTTTGGAGTGACGGGGTGGAAGCAGACCTGATGCTGGGTTTCGATGGAGCCAGCACGATGTGCCTGGTCCGCTCAATTCATCCGGTGCTTGCGAAATGGCATCTTGAAGCCGACGCGTCGGGAGCCCGCCTTGGCCCTGTAGCGAGCGGCTACAAGATCATACCAATGACTCCACGCGGACAGAATTGAGTTCTGCCACTGATCTCGAAAACCTCGTGCTCAGTTATCGTGCTCCCTCTCGTTCTTCACTGCGGAGAGCGCGGAATCGGAAAAGTCCCTGACCGGGGGGGCAATCCCTCTATCTCAGCAGAACGCGATAGAATTCCTGCTGAGCAGCGGGTTTAGGGAACGTGCCAATGATCGTTCCGCCCGAGCCCGGTCGGAACGTGACACCCGAGACATCCGTCCACTGAATCGGACTGAGTTGCGGGGTTCGCTGAATCACATGATTTCCCGTAGCGCTCGACGTGGCCACCGTCAGTTCCAGGTTGTTTCCCGCAATGGTCGCGCTTCGAATCGAGATGTTCCCGCCGCCGGAGGATCCGCTCCCCACGAGCGTGAGCTTACCGTAGGTGAATTCGCTGTGCGCTCGACCACTCCAACCCATTTGCGCTTCGCGGTTGGCTCCATCGTCGTCATTGACCGCGATGTGGAAGCCCAACGAACTGCCGTCCGCGGGATTGAGCAGGGCTGATTTCTTCACTCTAAACTCCACCTGATAGCCTTTCAGCGTCTTCTTCGTGCTGGCAAACCAATCACCCGATTCACCAAAGGTGGGGTTATTCGCTTCATTGTCCCGCCACGCTCCATTGGCCGAGATCACATACTGTCCCTCAAACTTCTCACCGCCGCGTCCGACGTCTTTGCTGTTGTTCGGATCAAAGAAAATTTCCACGCTGTCGTCCTCCCAAGTATTCCCATCTTCAGACCCGGCTTCGGCGGAATCCGTCGTCACCACGCTGTCCATGACGTCGACCGCGACAAAGACCGAGTCGGCTGAATGAACAACCCACGCGCGGTAGCTCAGATCATCGGTTTCAAACGTATCGTCCCCGGAAGGGATGTCAAAAACCGCATTTTCGGAGTGGATGCGAATCTCTTGTGCGTTGGCGTACTCGGCGGCTCTGATGATGCCGTCGACCGTTGGTGCGGCAGATTTCACGGCGTCGTAGCTCCGGGCTCCGAGAATCAAGTTTCCGTAACTCGATTCGATGTGAGGTTTTCCGACCCAGATCACCTGACGTTCGCCGCCGCCCCCGTCGTCGTCGTCGTTGACCGCAACCGTGAACCCAATCAGTTCGCCCGGCTTCGGGTTGCCGATGGCACTGAGCGCAATCCGGAATTCAGCCTCGTAGCCCGCGGCCGTCTTCGCTGTCTTGGCATACCACACTTGATCGCCGCCATAGCCGGGCTTACCCGCTTCGGCATGTCGATAGGCATTGTTGACGGTAATAACGTATTGCCCGCCTGAGCCGACCAACTCACGGTTGGACCCGCTCGTATCGCGAACCGGAAAATTCGAATTGTCCCCATCCACAAACACCTCAACACTGTCATCCATCCAGGTCGTGCCGTCTTCGGAATCCGCAGCGGCACTGTCATCTTGAATCACGTCGTCCGTCACTTTCACCGCCACGTAGAGGTTTTTCGCGTCGTAACCGGCGTAGACTACATAACTCAGGTCGGCGGAATCTTTCGGAGGATTGTTGCTGCCGTCGCCCAGCGCACCGCCTTGGATTTTGTCGGCCAGTTTGTCATTGAACACGACCCGCCAAAAATCGCCTGCCGCACCGCCGGCGCGCCTCCATTCGTCGGGTTTGACCGTCCCATCGATCGTTGGCGCCGTTTCGAGGAAATGAGCGAACTGAGTGCGGGTCGGATCGGCGTTCTTGCGTCCGACGGGATCAACCGACACTTGCGCGGCTCCGCCAAGATGGAGCACGCCGTAGGTGAATTCGCTGTGGGCACGCCCGCTCCAACCCATCTGAGCTTCCCGGTTCGAGCCGTCGTCATCATTCACGGCGATGTGAAACCCGAGCTTGCCGCCATCGGCGGGATTAAGGAGCGCGCTTTTCTTAATTTTAAACTCCACCTGATATCCTTTGAACGTTTTCTGCGTCTTGGCGTGCCAATCCCCACTCTCCCCAAAGGCGGGGTTGTTGGCCTCGTTATCGCGATGAGCTCCATTGGCCGAGATGACATACTGTCCCTCAAACTTCTCACTGCCGCGTCCGGGGTCTTTACTGTTGTTCGGATCAAAGAATATTTCCACGCTATCGTCTTCCCAAGTGTTGCCGTCCTCGGAGTCAGCTTCGGCCGAATCGGTGTTGACCGAGTCGTCCGTGATGTCAACCGCCACGTAAATCGCATCCGCCGCGTGGACAATCCAGGCGCTGTAGCTGAGATCTGAGTTCGAAAAGGTGTCGTCCCCGGACGGAATATCAAAAATGGCATTGTTCGAATCGATCCGAATCGGCGTCGCTCCCGCATACTCGCTCGGAAGGATCCGACCATCTACGGTCGGCGCTGCCGTTTTCGGCGCGGTATACTCGCGCCCGCTGAGCAGCAAGTTGCCATAGCTGCATTCCGTGTGCGGCTTCCCCACCCAGATCACCTGACGTTCGCCGCCGCCACCGTCGTCGTCGTCGTTGACCGCCACCGTGAACCCGATTAACTCGCCCGGCTTCGGGTTTCCAATCGACTTCAGCGAGATTCGAAACTCCGCTTCGTATCCGTCCGCCGTCTTGGCCGTCTTCGCAAACCACGCCTGGTTCGGGCCGTAGCCGGGCTTGCCCGCCTCGGCATGGCGATACGCGTTGTTCACGGTAATGACGTACTGCCCGCCCGTGCCAACGACATCCGCATTCGAACCGCTGGTGTCGCGCTGCGGGAAATTGCTGTTATCGCCGTCGATAAACACTTCGACACTGTCGTCCATCCAGGTCGTGCCGTCCTCGGAGTCACCCGCAGCACTATCCTCTTGCAAGACATCATCCTTAACTCGAACGGCCACGTAGAGATTGTTGGCATCGTAGCCAGCAAAAACAGTGAAGCTCAGGTCGGCCGAGTCTTTCGGGGGATTGGCGGCGCCGTCGCCGAGAGCCCCGCCGCGGATCTTGTCGTCCAACTTGTCGTCGAAGGTGACATTCCAAAACGAGCCCGCGGCGCCGCCAGCGAGCGACCACTCGCCGGCCGCGATCGTTCCGTCAATGGTTGGCGCGGTTCGGAGTGGAAGCGCGATTTGCGTCCGGGTCGAGTCCGGTGTGGAGCGATCAGCCAGCGCAACCCAGGTGCATGCAAAGAGGATCGTCGCCTGCAATATTCTCGTGATTTTCTTCATCGTGATCAGGTGGGAGAGTTGAGGAGCACATTGAGAGATCCAAGGACCTCAGGAAAACGCAAATTGCCGCACTCAGGGATCGAGCTCGCCATCGGCGCGGACGCGACCTGCCCCAAAGGAGATCCGGTCTTCGCCCGTGCGCGCATGAGCCACATGTTGTGAATATGCTTGTTCAACGTTTTGAAAGTGGCGGGGAAGATGTATTTTCAGGAGCCTTTCCGCAAGCGAAAATCGATTATTTTTCGGCCTTCCAGCATAAGCGGTCATCGGGGTGCGGTCTATGCGAGGCGGAGGCAAAGGGTAGATTCGGAGGATAAAACGTCATCGAGCAGCCAGTTTGACTGCGAGTTCCAACGAGATGGCCGACATCATCGTGAGATACCAAGCGAGCGGACCCAGACGTAAAGCCTTTGCTTTGGACGAGGTCATGCCGCCGGGGCGGTTGCACCAGAAGCCATCTCAGAGATGTCTGAGAAGGATCCTCGCAGCTCCGAGGTGGGGGAAACCCTGAAAGTCTTTAGCCTGCCGTTCGTCGCGAACCACGAGACGCCGGAAGTTGAAGAGCCAGGCGAAGAGTCGCTCATTCTTCCATCGCCGGGCGTAGCGAGGCAGCGCTCGTCTGTTCTGTTTGGTGCGGTGCAGCCGGACAGGCTCTAACATTAGTGTGGCGTCTCGGGGAAATGCGGACAGACAGAACGGGAAATGAGTAGTGCCGAGGCTGCACTCAGCCTTCGGCTGCCCGATCTCCCAGCATCTTCCTTCCTCCTTCGATTCTCTCTCCTCTCGGGGAGGCTGCCTTTCGATGCCCTTCGAGAATGCGCCGACCTTGATCTGTCCCAGGATCATCTCCGAGACGCTCCATTCCCGGATCAGGGGGGTCAGGAGGCTTAGGGCGGCAGGAAAGCGACCTCGGCGGTGGCTGCCACGAGTGGCGCAACGGAGACGGCTTGAGAGGGGAGAGGTGGGTTCAGGGAGGCGGACTTTCTGCCTCGGACGTATTTGTGGCATTCGACACAGCTCATGGTCATGCGGACATAGGCAAGCGTCGCGCCATCGAGGCTTGCCAGGTTGGCGGCTTTGACCAGCGCAGCGGCGTTGCGACGAAAGTTAGCGCTGTGCTCCGCGTACTCAGTCCCTTCCACAGCTTGCCATACCCCCTCTTGGCTCATGGCCCCGAGCTTTCGCGCATTCACCAAGATCAAGTCGTAGTCTTCGAGCGTGATACCCTCAAGGACCGCTTGGGAGTGGTTGAGTTTCTGGCGCATGAACTCTCGGATCGCGGGAGGTTGTGCACGGCGGACCTTGTCCTCCGCCGCCCATCCCAGGACGAGTCCTGCCATGATGAGGGCCGCCAGCCATCCCGATCGATTTTGCCACATAAGACGGGAATATGTGCCACCGGCGGTCCGGAGCTTCTCGTGGATTGCTCGAGTTCGAGCAGATCTTGCCTGGATTTTTGTCTCTCCCCCGTAAGGTCTGTCTGAAAATTTCGACGAGCTCTTCGAGTGAACTGATGGGAATTCGCGATTTCAAAGTAAGGCGAGTGCGGCGGCGGCTCCAAACGAGAATCCTTCCCAGCCTTCCAAGAAGGGGCCTCGTTCGGATTGAGCCCAGGAGCGACAGCAGGATCGTCCGTGGCGCATGAGCGAGAAGCAGGTCCGCGATCCCAACCATCCTGGGCTGCGCCTCGGCCAAGGCATTCCGGCGCGCGAGCCGAACCTGCCGGTCGAGCGGGTAACCATCGAGGACCGCGTCGAGAAGCAGTTGGCCGCGCTCCTCGCGGACTCGGCCAAGCACAAGCGGATGTCGACTGACGAAACGCTGGAGGAAACACTGTTGCACGTGTTTGATAAAGTGGAACGCGGCGGTGGGGCGAGTGCGGACTGAATGACGGGCGTCGTCGAGGGCAAAAGTCCAGACTTCGCGCGTGGCTCGGGCCCGGAATCGCGCGAGGGGCTGGGATAGCCGGGCCGCGCCTCCGTCAGCACCGCGTGTGGAGCCAGGCCCAGTTCGATGCGCGAAGTTCCGCTGGTCACGAAGCCTGCCGGTGCGTCAGCGCAGCTCACGCGGACAAAAGCTTCCATCGGTTGCCCGCCGCGTGCGGTGGCGGTGCCGTGGGTGCGGAAGAGGGCGATTTCTTGGATCTGACCGAATCCAAGGGTCAGGAGGCTGGGCAGGTTGAGCTGCCACCAGTCAAGCGTATCACCCGGCGCGATGACGTGGGAGAAATTCGTGCCCTGGTCGGCGCGCTGCGGGAGAGCACGGCCGGTGCCGTCGTGCGCGGTGACGCTCCAGAACCAAAGGGCACCGGCGGCACCACGGCCAGCGCCTGTTCCGGTGTGAAGCGGCCCGCCTTCATCGCCTGCCGGAGATTCACGCCGTCCACAAACTCCATGAGCAGGAAATAGAAGCCGCCTGCTTTTCCGAAGTCATGCACCGCGACGATGTGCGGATGATTCAGCGCCGCGAGGGCCTGCGCTTCTTTTTCAAATCGCACTGCAAACTGCGGATCATCCGCGCGCTCCGGCGCGAGCAGCTTCAGTGCGACGAGCCGGTTCAGCGATTTCTGCCGCGCCTTGTAAACCACGCCCATCCCGCCGCGTCCAAGGCACTCCAGGATTTCCAGTTGCGGGAAGTGGGGCGCGAGTTCCGCGGGCGCAGGGCTCCTTCGGGACGGAGCCGGTTCATCCGCGTCCTGCGTCGGCACCATCGCCTCGGCCAGGAGGCACTTGGGACAAAGCCCCTTCGTGGCGGCGGAAGGCAGGGTCGCCCCGCACCGCGGGCAGGAGTTCAAGGCTGGCGATGGTTCGCTCATGTCCGTGTCCTGACGCGATGGCGTGGATTGGTTACCAAGATTCTTTCTCAACCGCCGAGGGCTTCGAACAACGCGCGCATCTCGGCCTCGACGGCGCCAGGATCTTCCAGGGTGCCGGCGACCTCGGCTTTCAGCAACTCGCGGAACCGACGCTTCAACCGATGCCGTGCATCCCGATGTTGTTGGTAGGGCGGGCCTGTCCCAGCCCGCCGCCCACGGGATGCAAAACATCATGCTCCGGCGGCGCGCCGGGACGGACGCGCCCTACCTGCATCACCGGCAACATCGGGATGCACCGCAACCGATGGACCGCGACCTTGAGCGCGTTCGCGTTCAGCCCGCACTGCGCCGCCAACGCAGTCTGGTCGCCATGCGCGGCTTCGCCGGTGAGCCACGGTTTGACTCGCTCGAAGAACTCCCCGCGTCCCCCGGCGACGCATTCCTGCCGGAGCGCTTCGAGTGCACGCGCCAGCACGGTTACCGCCCATTGCCGGTCGAAGGCCGCGTCGGGCGACAACACGCTCGCATCCGCCAGCATCGTCGCAAAGAAATCGTGAGCCAGATCCCGCGCCGCCTCGGCATCGCGCAACTCGCACCGGAGGAACGCCGCCACCGGCTCGTAATAGGCGCCGCACAGTTCGGTCAAAGCCCGCAGCCCTTCCGGGGAGTCGGCCTGCGCACGGCTCACCTGTGTCCACCGCGTCGTGCGAAAGCTGTCGTCAGCCGCTGGCGCGGGCTGTGTTGGTTCAGTGGTCATCGAGAGCCGGATGGATCATACCACAGGCTCCTAACGTTTTAGAGGGAAACGGTTACCACGGTTCAACCAACACCGCCGGATCTCGATCCTGGAACGGGAATGCGCCTGCGCATGTCGGCGACGAATCCGGCTGCCTTTGACCACGCCCAAGCCCGCCGCCTGCAACGGATGGGAAATTGATTTTTGACTCGGCGCGGTTCCGATCCTGACGCGGCTGCGCATTCACTTCATCCACGCCGGGAAACCACGCGTCGGAATGGCCTGCTGGTTGTATTCCGCATTCCACTTGAGTGACCAAAGTTGGGTTGGCTTCAAGGCTCGCGTTGAACCGTCGAAGAAAACGGCATTGACAGAACGTCCGTGGCGCTTGAGGGCAAAGTGCCACATCTCCATGTCCGCACCACCCCAGAATCCATTGGAGGAGGGCGCGGCAAGCACGGAGGGATCGGAATGGTGAGGTCCGCCCCCACGCCACATCGAATCGAGCATGAGCGGCACTTCCGTGGGCTGCGTCGCATGATCGAGCTTCCGCCAGTGATACCGGCTGGGACGCCCTTGGATCGCAGTGATCTGCGGAGGAGGATCGTATACCCAGTTGTTTTGCCCGTAGCTGGAGATGATCAATCCATTGCGAGCGCCGGAGGCTTCAGGGTCCGGCACGGGGAAGTCATAGGCTGTGCGGGGCCCGCCATAAACCGCCACCCCTCCCGAGGATGCCGCAGCGGGGATTTCGCGGGAAGGGGAACCCTCCCGCCTCCGCCGCGTGGCTTCCGGACACAAGAGCAGGTACGGCCGCTTCTGGTAATGTTTCCTCAGGGCATTCAACCACTCCCCGCGCGCCCACCCAACCGCGGAACCCTGGCTGAAAGACCCGTTGTTTTCGTCCGTATAAAAGGTCCAGGCCAGGCCCCACTGGCGGAGGTTCGAAATACACTGGGTGGCGCGCGCTTTCTGCTTCGCTTTGCCCAGTGCGGGCAAAAGCATGGATGCCAAGATCCCGATGATGGCGACCACCACCAGCAACTCGATCAAAGTGAACCCCAATGCGCGTGCGGTCCGGTCGGGCATGAGAATCCAAAAAAATTGACGATGGTGGCTGACCTGTCAACGAGGAACTTGGCCGCAGAGGGCGTCTCCGTGTATCCCGATGTTGTTGGTAGGGCGGGCCTGTCCCAGCCCGCCGCCCACGGGATGCAAAACATCATGCTCCGGCGGCGCGCCGGGACGGACGCGCCCTACCTGCATCCCCGGCAACTTCGGGATGCACCGAGGGCGTCTCGGTGCATCCCGAGGTTTTCGGTGACCGGGTGGTCGTGGGAACGCAGACAGCCCTGTCGGCTGTGGCGTAGGCTGCCCAGCCTGCGGGGCGACAAAGGGAACCAAGCGCGTGGAGATCATGGAAAGGCCTCGTTCTTCACCCGCCGGGCCGTCGGCGATTCGGCAGGCTGGGCAAGAACGTTGAGGATCCACGTTCCAAACGGATGGTGACTCATCATGAGCCGGAGCAACGGTGGAGATGCCATCATTAGAATCCACCAGGACCGGCAGCGTTTCCTGGGACTGTTGGAGGAACTTCCTGGCCGCTTCCGGGCCGAACTGTATGCTTTTGTGCTCATGGATAATCACTACCATCAGATCCATCGTTCCCGGTCGGCGGAAGTGCTCGCCATGCTGCGTAACTTCACCCTCACATGAACCGCGTCTCGTTCACCATGAGCCCACAGAAACAACGGAAAACACTGTGTAAATCGCCATGAACACTCGTAGCTTCGTGCTCGCCTCTCTCCTCGCGCTCGGGATGACGTCGCTCTTCGCCGCCGAATCGGGCGGCGCTGGAGGAATCCATTTCATCGTCGGCCCCTCCAATCATCCGCCCGGCACCCATGAAGTGGCGGCCGGCGCTCGCCTGCTGAAATACTGCCTAGAGCATTCGGGCCTTCAAGCACTGCCGAAAACGCATCTACACGAAGGCTGGCCGGAGAACCCCGGCACACTGTCCGGCGCGCGGGCCATCGTCTTCTGCGGCGACCAGTTTCCCCCAGCCCGGTTCAAAAACACCGGCGCGATTCTGGAGCAATTGTCGTGGCTCGCGGACCAGCGCTGCGGATTCGTCGCCATTCACTACGCGATCGGGGTCAACCCCCCGCAGCCGACGACGCGGCCATTCGGTCCATGCTGGACCATTTGTTCGGCGGGTTCTCCAACTTCATTCCGGTGAACGAAGGCGGCACCGTTCCGAGGGTCTTGCAGGCCACCATCACGCCAACGAAGACGGACCATCCGGCGCTGCGCGGCGTGAAGCCGTTTGGCCTGCATGACGAGCCGTATTACAAGAACCGCTTCCCAGCCAGGTCGCCCGGCAGCACCTTCACCCCCCTCGCGACGGCACTGCTCCCGCCCGAAGCGCCGCAGGAAGAGACCGTCGCCTGGAGCCTCGAACGCGAACAAGGCGGTCGCGGGATTGCGATCGTCATGCCGCATTTCTACCGCAACTGGCAAAATGACGACCTGCGCAAGCTCGTGCTCAACAGCATTTGCTGGACGGCGGGCCTGGAGATTCCCGCCGCCGGGATGCCCTCAACCCTGCCCGCCCTGGAGACTTTCCAGCCGGCGTCGGTCGAACCCGCTTCCGGCCCGGCGAAAACCCAGCCGCGCGAGATGAGCGGCGCCACCCACGTTACCGTGCGGCACGAAAAAGGCCGCTGTTACGGGTGGCCGGCCAACGGCGGCATCTGGAGCTGGGGCAACGAAATGCTCGTGCAATACCGTGGCGGCGAGTTCCAGGACAAGCCGGTGGGCTCGCACGACATCAACTTCGACAAGCCCATCGGCATCGAGCAGTCGCGTTCCCTCGACGGCGGGTTGACCTGGACGCAACACACGGCTGTGCCCATCCAAATCACGGAGCCGACTTTCACCGGCCCAGCCGGCGCCAAGTTCCCGGAATTCGGTCCGCCGCTGAAAGGGGTGCCCGCGCTGACGACCCCGCTCAACTTCGCCGACCCGAACACGATTCTGCACTTTTCATGGGGCGGCTATCTCTACCACTCGCCGGACCGGGGCGTGACCTGGAAGGGGCCATTTCAACTGCCGCTGTTCGATCAGGTTTCGTGGCAACTGCGAACGGACTACCTGGTCGAGGACAAGAACAGCGTGCTGGCCTTCTGGTCGGGATCGAAGGTGGGCATCAAACGCAACGAAAACGGCGGCATGGTCTATATGGTCAAAACCGCGGATGGGGGATTGACCTGGACCCAGGAATCGCTGGTGAGCCGGGTCACGGAGCCTTCGGAAACCCGGCACGACGTGGCCCTGATGCCCGCGACGGTGCGCGCGAGTCCCACCAGACTGGTCTGTTGCATCCGCAACCTTTCGGCGTATCCGAAGAGAGGCTGGATTGATTGCCGGGTGTCCGAGGACAACGGGCGCACCTGGAAACTGGCCTCAACGCCGGTGGGCGACGAAGCCGGCACGACGCCGCCCGCGCTGACGCGGCTCCATGACGGGCGTTTGGTGTTGACCTACGGCTATCGCAAGCCGATCAAAGGCCCGACCTCCATCCGGGCGAAGATCAGCGAGGACGATGGCGCGACCTGGGGCGGGGAACTGATCCTGCGCAACGGCGGGGGCGACGAAGACATTGGCTACACGCGCAACGCCCTCCGGCCCGATGGCAAGGTCGTGACCATTTACTACTGGCAGGAAAACGAAAAGGCCGAACGCGACATCGCCGCCACCATCTGGACGCCGCCAGCGCGCATGAACACCAAAGCGAAAGGACAGCCATGAATGGCAAACCGAACCTGAAATCCCGTCTGAGTCTGAAGTGGCTCACGCTGGTGGCCGCCGCGTGCTCTTTGCAGGCGCTGTGGGTGGCGGAGCTGAGGGGCGCTGAAAAGCCCAACATCGTTTTTATCATGACGGATGATCTCGGCTACGGCGACCTGGGTTGCTACGGCGCGAAGGACATTCGCACGCCGCACATGGACCGGCTCGCGCGGGAGGGGACGCGCTTCACCAGCTTCTACGTCGCGCAGGCGGTTTGCACGGCGTCGCGCGCGGCGCTGCTCACGGGCTGTTACGCCAACCGCGTCGGGATGGCGGGCGCGTTGAATCACACCAGCAAGACCGGACTTCACCAGAACGAGAGGCTCCTCAGTGAATTGCTCAAGGGGCAGGGTTACGCGACGGCCATCTTCGGCAAGTGGCATCTCGGTCATCGCGAGCCGTTTCTCCCCACCCGGCGTGGCTTTGATGAATGGTTCGGCATCCCCTACTCGAACGACAACGGGCCGCTGCATCCCACCACGCGCGGCATTCCCTCTCTGCCGCTTTACGAAAACGAGAGGGTTACGGAACTCGATCCCGACCAGTCGCAATTCACACGCCGCCTCACGGAGCGCGCGGTGAGGTTCATCGAGCGACACAGGGACAAGCCCTTCTTCCTCTACGTGCCGCACATCATGCCTCATGTGCCCATCTTCGCGTCGGCGAAGTTCAAGGGCACGAGCCAGCGCGGCCTCTACGGCGATGTCGTGCAGGAACTCGACTGGTCGGTGGGCGAAATCATGACCACGCTGCGGAAGCACGGAATCGATAAGCGCACGCTGGTGGTGTTCACGTCGGACAACGGACCGTTTCTTTCCTACGGCGAACATGCCGGCTCGGCCGGGCCGCTGCGCGAAGGCAAGCTCACCACGTTCGGCGGCGGCGTGGGGGTGCCCTGCCTGATGCGCTGGCCGGGCCGCGTGCCCGCCGGTCGCGTGACGGATGAACTCGTGACCACGATGGACCTCTACGTGTCCTTCGCGCGCCTCGCCGGGGCTTCGCTGCCGTCAGCAAAGATCGACGGCACGGACCTCACGCCCCTTCTGCTCGGCCAAAAAGGGGCGAAGGGCCGCGACGCGTTTTGGTTCTACTCCGGCGAGGAATTGCACGCCGTCCGGGTTGGCGATTGGAAGCTGCACTTGCCGCACGAGTATCTCACCGTCGCCGCCGCGCCGGGACGCGGCGGCAAGCCGTCGACCTGGGAGAACATGAAACCGCAGGCCATCGAAGTCTCCGGCATTCGCGGCATCGCCAGCCGGCATGGCTATCGCGTCGACAAGCTCGGACTGGCGCTTTACGACCTCAAGCGTGATCCCGGCGAAACCCGCGACCTAGCCGGCGCGCATCCCGACATCGTGACGCGCCTGCAAGCAGAAGCAGCCAGGGCTCGCGCTGATCTCGGCGACTCGTTAACCGGCGTTCGCGCGACGCACGCGCGGCCCGCGGGTAATGTGACTGTTTCAGAAGGTCCGGGTGAAAAACCCGCGACGCCAATGAAATCATCAGTTAATACAGGACCATGATTCTCCGAGAATCGTGCCCCGATAGGCTTTGGCGGTCTGCGAATGTCCAGCGCGCGCCGAGGGTCGGAAACTGCGCTCATTGATGAACTGGCCGACAACCATTGTTGTATTGCTGCTGGCGGTGCGCGCGGGCTTCGCGGCGACGCCAGTCAAACCGGACTTCAACCGGGACGTGCGGCCCATCCTCTCGGAGAACTGCTTCTACTGCCACGGCCAGGATCCGAATCATCGCAAGGCCGACCTTCGCCTGGACGACCGCGAGACGGCGTTGAAGCTCAAGGCGATTGTTCCGGGCAAACCCGGCGAAAGCGAACTGGTGCGGCGCATCTTCGCCACGGACGACGATTTGATGCCTCCCGAGAAGTCGCATCGCACGCTGACGGCGGCACAGAAGGAGACCTTAAAACACTGGGTCGCGTCCGGCGCGGAGTATCAAGCGCACTGGGCCTACCAGACGCCGGTGCGCCCGGCGGTTCCAGCGGTGAAGAACAAGCCGTGGGCGCGCAATGACCTCGACCGTTTCGTGCTCGCGAAGCTGGAGCAGGAAGAATTCAAGCCGTCGCCCGAGGCGGATCGCGCCACGCTCATCCGCCGGCTCTCCATTGATCTCGTGGGCCTCCCGCCGACGCCGGAGGAAGTGGACGCCTTCCTCGCGGACCCGCGGCCCGACGCCTACGAGCAGTTGGTGGAGCGGCTGCTGGCCTCGCCGCATTACGGCGAGCGGCTGGCACTGCCGTGGCTGGACGCGGCCCGTTACGCGGACAGCAATGGATTCCAACAGGACGGCGATTCGTTCCAATGGTTGTGGCGCGACTGGCTGGTGCGCGCGTTGAACGCGGACGTGCCGTTCGATCAATTTTCCATCGAGCAGCTCGCGGGTGACTTGCTGCCCAAGGCCACGCCGGAGCAAAAGCTGGCCACGGCTTTCAATCGCAATCACTTGCTCAATGGCGAGGGCGGAGCCATCGCGGAAGAGCAACGTTTCGTCGCCATGTTCGACCGCGTGGACACCACGGCGACGACCTGGCTCGGCCTCACGATGGCCTGCGCGCAATGCCACGACCACAAATACGATCCGATGACGCAGCGCGATTACTACGGGATGATGGCGTTGTTCAA
>Ga0194132_10000722_pt1 | contig 67107 bp, 82 predicted proteins | sample TA2KigOf80mmetaG_FD_148612 | JGI IMG/M metagenome (GOLD analysis project Ga0194132, IMG submission 148612) | Freshwater microbial communities from Lake Tanganyika, Tanzania - TA2015054 Kigoma Offshore 80m | ecosystem: Environmental > Aquatic > Freshwater > Lake | place: Tanzania: Lake...
CGGGGGACAACATCCGGATGGACGTGACGCTGATCTCGCCGATCGCGATGGACGAGGGCCTGCGCTTCGCCATCCGCGAGGGCGGCAAGACCGTCGGCGCTGGCGTCGTCGCCAAAATCATCGAGTAATCGGGTATCATGGAAAGCCAGAACATCCGCATCCGCCTCAAGGCGTTCGATCATCGCGTGCTGGACCAGTCCGCGCGCGAGATCGTCGGCACCGCGCAACGGACAGGCGCGCAGGTGCGGGGGCCGATTCCGCTGCCGACCCGGATCGAGCGATTCACCGTCAACCGTTCGCCGCACATCGACAAGAAATCGCGCGAGCAATACGAAATCCGCACCCACAAGCGGGTGCTCGACATCGTCGACCCGACCCCGCAAACGGTGGACGCGCTGATGAAGCTCGATCTCGCCGCCGGCGTGGACGTGGAGATCAAGCTCTAACAACGGAACGATCGAGATGCGCCCGCAACAACGAACCGGACTGATCGCACGCAAGGTGGGTATGACCCGCCTATTCGGCGACGACGGCAGCCACGTGCCGGTCACGGTCCTGCACGTCGACAACGTCCAGGTGGTCGCCCGCCGTACCGAGGACAAGGACGGCTATTCGGCGGTCCAGCTCGGCATCGGGCAGGCTAAGGCTAAGAACCGGACCAAGGCCGAGCGCGGCCATTTCGCCAAGGCGAAGCTGGAGCCGAAGGATCGCCTGGTCGAGTTCCGCGTCGCGCCGGAAAACCTGCTCGATATCGGCGCCGAACTGTCGGCCGGGCATTTCGTGCCGGGGCAACGGGTCGACATCGTCGGCACCACCATCGGCAAGGGCTTCGCCGGCGTCATCAAGCGCTGGAACTTCAAGGGCCTGCGCGCCAGCCACGGCGTCTCCATCAGCCATCGCAGCCACGGCTCGACCGGCAACCGCCAAGACCCCGGCCGCGTGTTCAAGGGCAAGAAGATGGCCGGACACATGGGCGACCGGCAGCGGACGCAGCAAAAACTCCTGGTCGTGAACACCGACGCCGAACGCGGCCTAATCATGGTCAAGGGCGCGGTGCCGGGCGCGGAAGGGAGCTACGTGCTGATCAAGGATTCGGCCAAGCTGCCGATCCCCAAGGACGCGCCCAAGCCGGCCGGTCTCAAGGGCGGGGCCGAAGCGGCCGCTCCGGCGGACGTGGCGCTCGAAGCGGCGAAAGAATAGAACGAGGACTCGACGGTCATGAAGTGGGACGTCACCACGCTCGAAGCTAAGAAGGTCGGCGACATCGACCTCGATGACGCCGTATTCGGCGTCGAGGTGCGCGCCGACATCATCGCGCGCATGGTCAATTGGCAGCTCAACAAGCGCCGCGCCGGCACCCACGCGGTCAAGCACCGCGGCGAGGTTCAGGGCACGACCCGCAAGCCGTTCGCGCAGAAGGGTACCGGCCGCGCCCGTCAAGGCACGCGCCGCGCGCCGCAGATGCGCGGCGGCGCCGTAGTGTTCGGGCCGGTGGTGCGCAGCCACTCGACCAGGCTGCCGAAGAAGGTACGCGCCCTGGCGCTGCGCTGCGCGCTGTCGGCCAAGCGCGCCGACGGCAAGCTGGTGATCCTCGATGACGCCAAGATGGCGACCGCCAAGACCAAGGATCTGGCCAAGCGCGTGGCCAAGCTCGGCTGGAATAGCGCGCTGGTGATCGACGCTCCGGCGATCGACGAAAACTTCAAGCGCGCGGCGGCCAACATCGCCGGGATCGACGTGCTGCCCAGCCAGGGCACCAACGTCTACGATATTTTACGCCGCGATACCCTGGTGCTGACCCGCGCCGCGGTCGACAAGCTGGTGGAGCGCCTGCGATGAACACCGAGAAAGCCGTCGCGCCCGCGCGGGAAAAGCCGGAATTCAAGCTGACCGAGGAGCGGATGTACTCCGTGATCCGTTCGCCGGTCATCACCGAAAAGGCGACCCAGATTTCGAGTTTTAATCAGGTCACGTTCCGCGTGCCGCTGGACGCGACCAAGCCGGAGATCAAGGCCGCGGTCGAAAAGCTGTTCAAGGTCAAGGTCGAATCGGTCAACACGCTTCGGCGCAAGGGCAAGCTGAAGCGGTTTCGCGGCCGTCCCGGCCGGCAGAGCGACGTCAAAAAGGCGATCGTGACTCTGGCCGAAGGTCAGTCCATCGACGTGACGACGGGAGTGTGACGTTATGCCGTTGAAATCCTATCGGCCGACATCCGCAGGCCGCCGTGCGCTGGTCGCGATCGACCGTTCCGGCCTATGGAAGGGCAAGCCGGAAAAGAAGTTGACCGAGGGCCTGGTGTCTACCGGCGGGCGCAACAATCTCGGGCGCATCACCACCCGTCATCACGGCGGCGGGCACAAGAAGCGCTATCGTCTGATCGACTTCAAGCGCCGGAAATTCGATGTCGAAGGCACCGTCGAGCGACTCGAATACGACCCGAACCGTTCCGCCTTTATCGCCTTGGTGCGCTATGCCGACGGCGAAAAGGCCTACATCCTGGCCCCGCAGCGGCTACGCGCGGGCGACAAGGTGGTGGCCGGACAAAACGTCGATATCAAACCCGGCAACGCCATGCCGTTGCAGAACATTCCGGTCGGCACCGTCGTCCATAACGTGGAGATGAAGATCGGCAAGGGCGGCCAGATCGCTCGTTCGGCCGGCTCCTACGTTCAGCTGGTGGGCAAGGATCAAGGCTGGGCCCAGATCCGGCTCAACTCCGGCGAGTTGCGCATGGTGCGCGCCGAGTGCATGGCCTCGATCGGCGCGGTATCGAACCCGGACCATCAGAACGTCAATATCGGCAAGGCCGGGCGCAACCGGTGGAAGGGCTGGCGACCGCACGTGCGCGGCGTCGCCATGAACCCGATCGATCATCCGCTCGGCGGCGGCGAAGGGCGGACCTCGGGCGGGCGCCATCCGGTTAGCCCGTGGGGCCAACCGACCAAGGGTTACAAGACTCGCACCAACAAGCGGACGGCGCGCTTCATTATGCGCAGCCGCCACGCCAAGAAGCAGCAACAGCAGCAGTAAGGAGAGACAAAGGTGGCGCGCTCTGTTTGGAAAGGTCCGTTCGTGGACGGCTATCTGCTCAATAAGGCCGACGAAGCGCGCGCGTCGGGGCGCAACGCCTTGGTCAAGACATGGTCGCGCCGCTCCACCATCCTGCCCCAGTTCGTCGGGCTGACCTTTGGCGTTTACAACGGCAACAAATTCATTCCGGTGATGGTGACCGAGGACATGATCGGCCACAAGTTCGGCGAATTTTCGCCGACTCGCTCGTTCCACGGCCACGGCACCGCCGACAAGAAGCTGGCGGTGGGCGGTGCGCCGGGCGCCCCGAGTGCCCCGGCTCCAGCCGCGCCCGCGCCCGCACCGGCCGCCGCACCGGCCCCGGCGAAGAAGGGCTGAGAGGTTAGGCCATGAGCAAACCGTCCGCGCCCCGCCGTCTCGCCGACAACGAGGCGATCGCCAAGATCAGCAACTTGCGCGTCAGCCCGCGCAAGCTCGGCCTGGTCGCCGGCCTGATCCGCGGCAAAAGCTGCGAACAGGCGCTGGCGGAACTCCGTTTTTCCCGCCGTCGCATCGCCCAGGACGTGAAAAAAGCTCTCCAATCCGCGATCGCCAACGCCGAAAACAATCACCAGCTCGACGTCGACAAACTTTACGTGTCCGAGGTTTCGATCGGTCGCGGCCTGGTCATGCGCCGCTTCCACGCGCGCGGCCGCGGACGCTCGGCGGGTATCGAAAAACCGTTCAGCAATCTGCGTTTGGTCGTGCGCGAGCGCGAAGCCAAACCCGAGCCGGAGGCCAAGGCCGAAGGCAAATCCCAGGATAAGGCCGCGGCCAAGGGCAAACGCGCGGCGAAGAAGGAAGGGGCGTAACGCATGGGCCAAAAGGTCAATCCGGTCGGGCTCAGGCTCGGCATTAACCGGACCTGGGATTCCCGTTGGTTCGCCGAGAACGACTATGGCAAACTGCTGCACGAGGATTTGCGCATCCGCAAGCTGTTGACGGAGCGGCTCGCGCAAGCGGGCGTGTCGCGGATCGTGATCGAACGTCCGGCGAAAAGGGCGCGGGTGACCATCCATACTGCGCGGCCCGGGATCGTGATCGGCCGCAAGGGCGCCGACATCGAGAAGCTCAAGGCCGAGGTCCAGAAGATGACCGGCTCCGAAGTCCACTTGAACATCGTCGAAATCCGCAAGCCGGAAATCGACGCTCGCCTGGTGGCTGAAAACATCGCCCAGCAGATGGAACGGCGCGTGTCGATCCGCCGCGCGGTCAAGCGGGCGGTACAATCGGCACAGCGTCTCGGCGCCGAAGGCATTCGCGTCAACTGCTCCGGGCGGCTCGGCGGCGCGGAAATCGCGCGCCTGGTGTGGTACCGCGAGGGCCGGGTGCCGCTACATACGCTGCGCGCCAACATCGATTTCGGCACCGCGACGGCTAAGACCTCCTATGGCACCTGCGGCGTCAAGGTTTGGATCTACAAGGGCGAGATCATGGCTCATGACCCGATGGCGCTCGACAAGCTTGCCATCGAGCAACAGCCGGCGCGCTGAACGGGAACCGAATAACCAATACGGATCGTCTCATGCAATCTCCGCTCAATGTCAAATACCGCAAGGCGCACAAGGGCCGCATCCACGGCAAGGCCAAGGGCGGGTTCAGCCTGAACTTTGGCGAATACGGCCTTAAGGCGCTTGAGCCCGAGCGGGTCACCGCCCGCCAGATCGAAGCCGCGCGTCGGGCCCTGACCCGCCGCATGAGCCGTACCGGGCGCGTGTGGGTACGCGTGTTTCCCGACGTGCCGGTGTCGAAGAAGCCCGCCGAAGTGCGCATGGGCAGCGGCAAGGGCAGCCCGGAATTCTGGGTATGTCGGGTCAAGCCGGGCCGCATCCTGTTCGAGGTCGACGGCGTGTCGCGCGACGTGGCGGAGCAAGCATTCGCGCTCGCCGCCGCCAAGCTGCCGATCAAGACCCGGCTCGTGACCCGCGCGTTGAAAGGGGCCTGAACCGATGAAGCCCGCCGAAATCCGGACCATGAGCGACGATCAGTTGAAGGAATCTCTGGTCGGGTTGCGCAAGGAGGCGTTCAACCTGCGTTTCCAACGCGCGAGCGGCCAACTCGAGAATACGGCACGCGTGCGCGCCATCCGTCGCGACATCGCGCGCATCAAGACCCAGTTGACTCAACGGAAACTCGGCCAAGCGGCGCCGGTCAAAGCCGCTCCGGCGAAAAAACCGAAGGCCAAGGCCAAGGCCAAGTTGGCGTAGGAAAGACAGGAGATAGCGTAATGCCCAGGCGGGTTATGAGCGGTGTCGTCGTCAGCGACAAGATGGACAAGACGGTGGTGGTGCGCGTCGAGCGCCGCTTCGCGCACCCGATGTACAAAAAGATCATTCGTCGGTCCAAGAAATACGCCGCGCACGACGAAACGAACAAGCACAAGATCGGCGACATGGTGACGATCCGCGAATGTCGCCCGATTTCGAAGAACAAGTGTTGGGAAGTGATCGCGGAATGACATCCGGGCTTCCGGGCGCGCGAAAGGTAAACCGATGATTCAAGTCGAAACGAATTTGGAAGTAGCGGACAATTCCGGCGCGCGCCGCGTGCAGTGCATCAAGGTGCTCGGCGGATCGAAGCGGCGCTACGCCACCATTGGCGATGTAATCGTCGTATCGGTTAAAGACGCGATTCCGCGCGGCCGGGTCAAGAAGGGCGAGGTCGTGCAGGCGGTGATCGTTCGCACGACCAAGGACATCCGCCGCGCCGACGGTTCGGTGATCCGGTTCGATCGCAACGCCGCCGTGCTGGTCGATAAGCAGGGTGAACCGATCGGCACCCGCATCTTCGGGCCGGTCACCCGCGAGCTGCGAGCGAAAAAGTACATGAAGATCGTCTCGCTCGCGCCGGAAGTGTTGTGAGGTAAGGCATTCGAGTCATGGCCATGAAGCTGAAGATCAAGAAAGGCGACCGGGTCGTCGTCATTGCCGGTCGCGATAAAGGCAAGGTCGGCGAGGTGCTCAAGATGTATCCGCGCGAACTGCGTGCGGTCGTCCAAGGCGTGCATCGCGTCAAGCGTCACACCCGGCCGACCCAGGCCAATCCCCAGGGCGGGATCATCGAAAAAGAGGGGACGATCCACGTCTCCAACCTCGCGCTGGTCGATCCCAAGTCCGGCAAGGCGACCCGCGTCGGCTACAAGATTCTGAAGGACGGCCAAAAAGTGCGTTTTGCCCGCAAGTCGGGCGAAGTGATCGACAAGTGAGGAAGGCGCCATGACGGCACGGTTGCAGGAACATTACGTCAAGACGGTCGCGCCGGCGCTGGCCAAGGAGTTCGGCTACACGAGCCCGATGCAGGTGCCGAAGCTGAGAAAGATCGTCATCAACATGGGTGTCGGCGAAGCCTCCCAGGACAAGAAGAAGATCGAAGGCGCGGTAAAGGAATTGACAGCGATCTCTGGACAGAAGCCAGTCGTCACGACGTCGCGCAAGTCGATCGCCACTTTCAAACTGCGCAAGGGCGTACCGGTCGGTTGCATGGTCACGCTTCGGCGCGAGCGCATGTACGAATTTATCGACCGGCTGGTCAACGTCGCGCTGCCGCGCGTCAAGGACTTCCGTGGGCTTTCGGGCAAGAGCTTCGACGGCCGCGGCAACTACACCATCGGCCTCAAGGAACAGACCGTGTTTCCCGAGATCGACTTCGACCAGATGGAGAAGACCCGGGGCATGGACATCGTGATTTGCACCACCGCCAAGACGGACTCAGAGGCCAAGGCCCTGCTCAAGGGCTTCGACCTGCCTTTTGCGTCCTGACCGGGAACGATCGGCAACTCAGGAGCGATACAGTATGGCTAAGAAAAGTGCCATCGAGAGAAACGAAAAGCGCCGCCGGCTGACGAAAAAGCATGCCGCTCGCCGCGCCAAGCTGAAAGCGCTGGCCAGTGACAAGTCGCTGTCGCCGGAGGAACGGTTCGCCGCGCGGCTTAAGCTCGCGCAGCTGCCGCGCAATTCTTCGCCAAGTCGGTTTCGCCTGCGTTGCGAGCTGACCGGGCGCCCGCGCGGCAACTACCGAAAATTCAAGTTGTGCCGCATGGCGATTCGCGAGCTCGGCTCGTCGGGACAGATTCCCGGCATGATCAAGTCGAGCTGGTAAGGGAGACACCGGATATGGCGATGACCGATCCCATCGGCGATATGATCGCGCGGATCCGCAACGGCCAGCACGCGCGCCTGAGCGAGGTGACCGTGCAGGCGTCGCGCTTCCGCAGCGACGTGCTCGATGTCCTGAAGCGCGAGGGATTCATCCGCAACTTCGAGGTGACCGAAGTTTGTCCCGGCGTCGGCGAAATCCGGATCGAACTCAAGTACCACGAGGGAGACCCGGTGATCCGCGAAATTTCGCGCGTATCGCGCCCCGGCCGTCGGGTCTATTCCAAGATCAAAGAGCTGAGCAAGGTCTACAACGGCCTCGGCATCTCGATCCTGTCCACGCCGCGCGGCGTGATGTCGGATGCGGAAGCGCGTGCCGCCAACGTCGGCGGTGAAGTGCTCTGCCGCGTGTTCTAAGAAGATCCAAGGAACGCAACCATGTCTCGCGTCGGAAAAAATCCCGTCAAGGTGCCCGCCGGAGTTACGGTCGAGTTGGCCGGAACCCGGGTTACCGCCAAGGGCAAGCTTGGCGAGCTTACGGCCGACTACGGCCGCGATGTCGTGCTCGCGCGCGAGGGCGATGGAATCGTCGTCAGGCCGGCCTCCGAATCCCATCAGGCGCGTCGGATGTGGGGAACGGCGCGCGCTGGCATCCGCAACATGATCGAGGGCGTAACGGCCGGGTATTCGGAAAAACTCGATATCAGCGGGGTCGGCTTCCGCGCCGCCGTTCAGGGCAAGGACCTGGTCTTGCAACTCGGCTATAGCCACGAGGTCCGTTACTCGATTCCGGCCGGCATCAAGATCGCGTGCCCGGAGCAGACCCAGATCACAATCGCCGGGTCGGACCGGCGCCTGGTCGGGCAGGTGGCGGCGAACATCCGCGGCTTCCGTCCACCCGAACCCTACAAGGGCAAGGGAATCAAGTACGCGAACGAAACGATTCTCCGCAAGGAAGGCAAGAAGAAGTAGCCATGGCCAAATCCAAGGTTCTATTCGGTCGGCGCAAGAAGCGGACCCGCCGGCATATCGCACGGGGCGGAGGCGGCCGTCCGCGCTTGTCGATATTCCGCTCCGGCCGGCACATCTACGCCCAGGTCATTGACGACCACAGGGGCGTTACGCTGGCGGCGGCATCGACGCTGGAAAAGGAATCGCGCGCGCGCCTAAAGAAAGGCGCCAACGTCGCCGCGGCGGGCGAGATCGGCAAGCTGATCGCCGAACGCGCGCTCAAGGCCGGAATCAAGGACGTGGTGTTCGATCGCGGCGGCTACCGCTACCACGGCCGCATCAAGGCGCTGGCCGACGCGGCCCGTGCCGGTGGCTTGTCGTTCTAGTCGAACGGAATTTCAGGAGGAGTCGCAAGCGATGGCGGATATTCAGGCAATAGCGGAGACGGAAGAGGCTGGCGAAAGAACGCAACGTCCGCGCGGGCGCGGGCGGGCCGGCGGCCGCGGCCGTGGACGCGGGCGCGGCGAAGGGCGCGAATCCCGCGAAGGCCAATCGCGCGAAGAATCCGATCTCGTCGACCGGCTGGTCAGCATCAACCGCGTCGCCAAGGTGGTTAAGGGCGGCCGCCGCTTCGCCTTCGCCGCATTGGTGGTGGTCGGCGACGGCAAGGGCCGCGTCGGCTACGGCACCGGCAAGGCGCGCGAAGTGCCGGAAGCGATCCGCAAGGCGACCGATCAGGCCAAGCGCGCCATGATCCGGGTGCCGCTGCGCGATCGGCGCACTCTGCATCACGATCTGGTCGGGCATTACGGCGCCGGACGCGTCGTGCTGCGCGCGGCCGATCCCGGCACCGGCATCATCGCTGGCGGCCCGATGCGCGCGGTATTCGAAACCATGGGCGTTCACGACGTGGTCGCCAAGTCGGTCGGCACCGCCAATCCGCACAACATGGTCAAGGCGACCTTCGCCGCCCTTAAGGGCATGATGTCGCCGCGCGTGGTTGCCTCCCGGCGCGGCAAGAAGGTCGGCGATCTGGTCGGCCGGCGCGGCGAAGCCGACCCCGGCGATAAAGACTGATAAAGAACTGGCGAGCGAGGGACCGCGGCAATGAACGCAAAATCCAAGAACCGCGTGCGCGTGATGCAAGTGCGCAGCGCCGGCAAGCGCACCAAGGACCAGCAAGCGACCTTGATCGGCCTCGGTCTCGGCAAGCTGCACCGCACCCGCGAGCTCGAGGATACGCCATCGGTGCGCGGCATGATCGCCAAGGTGAAACACCTGGTGACGGTCGACACGGCAAAATAAAGGACGGCGACCATGAAGTTGAACGAAATCCGCGATAATTTCGGCGCGACGCAGGTGCGCAAGCGCATCGGGCGAGGCATCGGCTCGGGCAAGGGCAAGACCGGCGGCCGCGGCGGCAAGGGCCAGACCGCGCGCAGCGGCGTCTCCTTGCTGTCGTTCGAGGGTGGCCAGATGCCGCTCTACCGCCGCCTGCCGAAGCGCGGCTTCAACAATCCCTTCCGCCGCGAGTTGGTCGAGGTCAATCTCGGCCAGGTACAACGCGCGGTCGATGCCGGCCGCCTCAAGTCGGATACGGTCGTCGACGGCGCGGCGATGATTGCCGCCGGCGTGATCCGGCGCGAACGCGACGGTGTCAAGCTGCTGGCCAAGGGCGAACTCAAGGCGCCGATCAAGTTTTCCGTGGTGGCCGCGTCAAAAGGCGCCCTCGAGCGGATTGCCAAGGTCGGCGGCCAGGTCGCGTTCCCGGCGCCCAAACCCGAACGGCCGACCCGCGGCAAGAAGATCAAGCGCGACGCGGCCGAGGCCCAGGCCAAGGCCGATCGCGCCAAGGCCGCCGCCGCGGCCGAGGCCAAGGCGGCCGAAGCCAAGTCGAAGCCCAAGGCCGAGAAGCCGGCCAGGGCCGAAGCCAAGAGCGCGCCCAAGCCCGACAAGGTCAAACCCGAAAAGGGTTGAGCGGTCGGATCGCGTCACGTCACCGGAGTAACGGAATCGGACCATGGCCTCCGCCGCCGAACAGCTTGCCGCCAACCTCAACTTCGGGGCGTTCGCCAAGGCGACCGAACTGAAGAAGCGGATCTGGTTCACCCTCGGCGCCCTGATCGTCTACCGGTTCGGCACCTACGTGCCGCTGCCGGGGATCGATCCGGCGGTGATGCAGGATATCTTCCGCCAGAACGCGGGCGGCATCCTCGGCATGATCGACATGTTCGCTGGCGGCGCCCTCGGGCGGATGACCGTGTTCGCCCTCAACATCATGCCGTACATCTCTGCGGCGATCATCATGCAGCTGATGGCAGCGGTCTCGCCCCAGATCGAGGCCCTCAAGAAGGAAGGCGAAGTCGGTCGCAAGAAGATCAACCAATACACGCGCTACCTGACCGTTCTGATCACGGTGGTGCAGTCCTACGGCGTCGCCACCGGTATCGAGGGCATGACCTCCAGCGTCGGCCCGGCGGTACCGGACCCCGGGTACTTTTTCCGCTTCTCGGTGGTGGTGACTCTGACCGGCGGCACCATGTTCCTGATGTGGCTCGGCGAACAGATCACCGAACGCGGCATCGGCAACGGCATCTCGCTCATCATCTTCAGCGGCATCGTCGCTAACCTGCCGCAGGCGCTGGCCGGAACTCTCGAACTGGGCCGCACCGGCGCGCTGGCGACGCCGCTCATCATCTTTTTTTTGGTGATGGCGGTCGCCGTCATCTTCCTGATCGTTTTCGTCGAGCGGGCGCAGCGGCGCATCATCGTCCAGTATCCGAAACGCCAGATGGGCAACAAGCTGTTCGGCGGCGAAAGCTCGCATCTGCCGCTCAAGATCAACACCTCGGGCGTGATCCCGCCGATTTTCGCGAGCTCGATCCTGTTGATGCCGCTCACGCTCATCAGCTTCCAGGCCGGGCAGGGACCGGAATGGCTGACCACGGTCGCCGCCTATCTCGGCCACGGCCAGCCGCTCTATCTGATCATCTACGCGCTTTTGATCGCGTTCTTCGCCTTTTTCTACACCGCGGTCGTCTTCAATCCGGTCGATACCGCCGACAATCTCAAGAAATACGGCGGCTTCATCCCCGGTATCCGTCCCGGCGCCAACACATCGGAATATCTCGATCGCGTGCTGACGCGCCTCACGGTGATCGGCGTCATCTACCTGGTGGCGGTGTCGCTGTTGCCGGAATTCCTGATCGCCAAGTATTCGGTGCCGTTCTATTTCGGCGGCACCAGCCTGCTAATCGTGGTCACGGTGACGCTCGATACGGTCGGGCAGATACAGTCCCACCTACTTGCCCACCAGTACGAAGGCTTGATCAAGAAAGCCAAGCTGCGGGGAAAGAAGTAACCATGCCGAATCTAATTCTTCTCGGGCCACCGGGCGCCGGCAAGGGCACCCAGGCCAAGATCGTCCAGGACAAGCATAAGATCGTTCAGCTGTCGACCGGCGACATGCTGCGCGCCGAGGTCGCGGCCGGTTCCGAACTCGGCCGCAAGGCGAAGGCGATCATGGAGAAGGGCGAGCTGGTCCCCGACGACCTGATCGTGAAGATGATCGAAAGCCGGATCGCCAAGCCGGACTGCATGAACGGCTTCATCCTCGACGGCTTCCCGCGCACCATCCCGCAGGCCGAGGCGTTGGACGCCATGCTCAAGAAGGCGGGGCTCAAGATCGACCACGTGATCGAAATGCGCGTCGACGACGAGGCCATGGTCAGCCGCATCACCGGGCGCTACGCCTGCGCCAAATGCGGGGCCGGTTACCACGACACCCTGCAGATGCCCAAGACCAAGGGGGTTTGCGACAAGTGCGGCGGAAAGGAGTTCACCCGCCGTGCCGACGACAACGCCGATACCGTCCGCTCGCGGCTCAAGGCTTACCACGCCCAGACCGCTCCGATCGCCGACCACTACCGGAAAAAGGGCAACCTCAAGGGGGTCGACGGCATGGCCCCGATCCCGGAAGTGACCCGCCAAATCGCGGCGATCCTGGGTTAGGGGAGAGGGGTAGGAAAAAGGGTAGGAATGGTTGACAGGTCGCAATCCACGCGTATAATCCGCGCCTCTTTCCACCCTCGCGGAGAGATTATCTTTTATTTCCAGATACTTAAGGAGAACCGGCCTTGGCGCGAATCGCTGGCGTGAACATTCCGACCGCCAAAAGGGTCGAGGTCGCCCTCACGTATATCTACGGCATCGGTCCGGTGCTGTCGAAGAAGATCTGCGGCGAGGTCGGCATCCCCGCCAACCGCCGGGTCAATCAGCTGACCGAGGAAGAGATCCTCCGCATCCGCGAGGTCATCGACCGCGACTACACGGTCGAAGGCGACCTCCGTCGCGAGGTGGCCACCAACATCAAGCGCCTGATGGATCTCGGCTGCTATCGGGGTTTGCGCCACCGCCGCGGCCTGCCGGTGCGCGGCCAGCGAACCCACACCAACGCGCGCACCCGCAAGGGCCCCGTGCGCATGGCCATCGCCGGCAAGAAGAAAGTTGCCAAGGGCTGATCCGTCTCTCTCCGGACCAGCCTCCGCTCGACCGTCGCTCGAAGTCACTCGCAAGGAACGATCATGGCCAAAACCGCATCCGCTCCCGCCCAGGCCGCCGCCGAAGCCAAACCGGCGACGCGCGCGCGGCGCAAGGAGCGCAAGAACATCGTCTCCGGCATCGCGCACGTGAACGCCAGCTTCAACAACACGATGATCACCATCACCGACGCGCAGGGCAACGCCATCGCCTGGGCGTCGGCCGGCAGCTCGGGCTTCAAGGGCTCGCGCAAGTCGACGCCCTACGCCGCCCAGGTGGCGGGCGAGGCGGCCGGGCGCAAGGCGCTCGAACACGGGATTAAAACGCTCGAGGTCGAAGTCAAAGGTCCGGGTTCGGGGCGCGAATCCGCGCTGCGTGCCCTGCAAAACGTCGGCTTCACCATCACCGCCATCCGCGATGTGACGCCGATACCGCACAACGGTTGCCGGCCGCGCAAGCGTCGACGGGTCTAGCCGTCCGACGTCGTCTTTCGATCGTGCTCGGCGCGCGGCGCGCCTTGCCGCAAGTCATAGCGAACAAGAGGGTCGATCCGTGATTCAGAAAAATTGGGAAAAGCTGATCAAGCCGTCCAAGCTCGAAATCCACGCGAGCGACGATCCGAAACGGCGTGCGACCATCATCGCCGAGCCGCTCGAGCACGGGTTCGGCCTGACGCTCGGCAACGCGCTCCGGCGGGTGCTGCTGTCCTCGCTCCAGGGCGCGGCGGTCACCTCGATCCAGATCGACGGCGTGCTGCATGAATTCTCGACCATCCCCGACGTGCGCGAGGACGTGACCGACATCGTCCTTAATATCAAAATGCTTGCCATCAAGATGCACGGCGACGGGCCGAAACGCATGACGCTGACGGCCGAAGGACCGTGCGAAGTCACCGCCGGCATGATTTCGGCGGGCGGCGATATCGAAATCCTCAATCCCGATCTCGTCATCTGCGCCCTCGACAAGAAAGCGACGCTGAACATGGAACTGATGGTCGAGTCGGGCAAAGGCTACGTTCCCGCCAATCAGAGCCGTCCGGAAGATTCGCCGATCGGGCGCATTCCGGTGGATGCCGTGTTTTCGCCGGTGCGGAAAGTGGCCTATAAGGTCGACGCTACTCGCCACGGCCAGTACACCGATTACGACAAGCTCACGCTCGACGTCACCACCAATGGCACTGTCAGCCCCGAGGACGCGGTCGCGCTCGCGGCGCGCATCGTCACCGACCAGATGCAACTTTTCATCAATTTCGAAGAGCCGAAGCTCGCCACTGCGGTGGAGGCGCGCGAAGACCTGCCGTTCAGCCGCAACCTGCTGAAAAAAGTCGAGGAATTGGAATTGTCGGTGCGTTCCGCCAACTGCCTCAAGAACGACAACATCATTTACATCGGCGATCTGGTCCAGAAGTCGGAGGCGGAAATGCTCCGCACCCCGAATTTCGGGCGCAAGTCGCTTAACGAAATCAAGGAAGTTCTCGCCCACATGGGGCTGCAACTCGGCATGCAGATTCCCAATTGGCCGCCCGAGAACATCGAGGAACTGGCCAAAAATCTGGAAGAGCCGTACTGAGATCGCCGAAAGGGAATTCCGCCCATGCGTCACGCCAATCGAGGCCGCAAACTGAACATGAAGACGCAGCATCGCCATGCGGTGCTGCGCGACCTCGCGACGGCGCTGTTTCGTCACGAGCAGATTTCGACCACGCTGCCCAAGGCCAAGGAACTGAAGCGCTTCGCCGAACGGCTGGTGACACTCGGCAAGAAGGGCACGCTCGCTGCTCGGCGCCAGGCGGCGGCGATCCTGCGCGACAACGAAGTGGTGCAGAAGCTGTTCGGGCCGCTGGCCACCCGCTACAAGACGCGTCGGGGAGGTTACACCCGCGTGCTTAAGGCGGGGTTTCGCTACGGCGACGCGGCGGCGATGGCCTTCATCGAGTTGGTCGACCGCGACCGCGCCGCCAAGGGCGCCGCCGACCGCGCACGCACCAAGAAGGCGGCCGAGGAAGCGGCCAAGGCCAAAGCATCCGCCGCAGCCTGACGCGGCGCGCGCGCCCCGCGCGCATCAATACCGATTTTAGCGTGGGCGGCCCGTCGCTAGCGGGCCGCCTTATGCTTTTGACGATGATCGGTAAATAATATATATTAAACGAATCAATGGGTTAGACAATTTTCACCGTGCCGAAAGGGGCTTCGGCGCGCCTATATACTGCCATGCTCCGGACCCCAAAGGTCGACGAGGCTCTCGCCATGATGCTTCAGCCGCGCGCATCGATCCTGGTCGTTTTGGCGATGGCCTTGGCGACCGGCCTGGCCGCGCCGCTTGCGGCTCAGGACACGCGCGTGCCGCAAACCCGCGCCGAAATGCACGCGTCCTTCGCGCCCCTGGTACGCAAGGCGGCCCCGGCGGTGGTCAACATCTACACCAGCAAAGTGGTGCTGACCCGGCGCGGTCCGAACCTGTTCGACGATCCCTTCTTCCGTCGCTTCTTCGGCGAGGCGTTCCCCGGCTTCGAAAGCCAGCGCGAGCAGACCCAGAACTCCCTCGGTTCGGGCGTGATCCTGCGGCCCGAGGGGCTGATCGTCACCAACGCCCACGTGATCGAGGGCGCCGAACAGATCGTGGTCGTATTGGCGGACCGCCGCCAGTTCCCGGCCCAGGTGATTGGACGCGACGAGCGCACCGACATCGCCATTCTGCGCGTCGAGGCGGACGAGCCGTTGCCGCACCTGGAGCTTGGGGATTCGGACGCGCTCGAGGTCGGCGACATCGTGCTCGCCATCGGCAATCCGTTCGGGGTCGGCCAGACCGTGACCAGCGGCATCGTTTCCGCGCTCGCGCGCACCAACGTCGGCGTATCCGATCTCAACTCCTTTATTCAGACCGACGCCGCCATCAATCCCGGCAATTCCGGCGGCGCTCTGGTGGCCATGGACGGGCGCGTGGTCGGGATCAACACCGCCATCTTTTCCCGCTCGGGCGGTTCGCACGGCATCGGCTTCGCCATTCCCTCGACCATGGTGCGCGCCGTGATCGCCGGCTTCGCCAAGGGGGACGGGCGGTTGGTCCGGCCCTGGCTCGGCGCCGTCACTCGCGCCGTCGGTCCTGACGACGCTTCCCAGTTGAAGCTACCCCGACCCGTGGGCGCAGTGGTCGAATCCGTCCATCCCAAGAGCCCGGCGGCCAAGGCCGGCATCCGTCCCGGCGACGTGATCCTATCTGTAAACGGCCGCGAGATCGAAGACGACAATGCGCTTCGCTACCGCATCGCCACCCTCGCGCTCGGCGATACCGCGACCTTCAAGCTGTGGCGCAAGGGCGCAAGCATCGAGGCGCGCGCACCCCTCGAAGCGCCGGTCGAGGACCCGCCGCGCGATCTCACCGCCCTGTCCGGGGCGCACCCGTTGGCCGGCGCAGTGGTCGCCAACATGTCTCCGGCGCTGGCCGAGGAGCTTGGCGGCGAACGCTTTCCCGCCGGGGTTTACGTTCTTCAAATCCGCGGCGGCTCGCCGGCAGCGCGTTTCGGCTTCCGCCCCGGCGACGCGCTGCGCGAGCTGAACGGTCGCAAGGTGGAAAAGGTGCGCGAATTGGTCCAGGCGCTGGAGCGTCCGACGGAACGCTGGGCGATCGGCCTCGACCGCGGCGGCCAGCGCCTGTCGGTGGTGATCGGGCGATGAGCACCTTGTTCGAAGCCCAGGCGCCCCGGCCGCTCGCCGACCGGCTCAGGCCCGCGTCGCTCGCCGAAGTGGTCGGCCAGGACCATCTGCTCGGGCCCGAGGGACCGATCGGGCGGATGGTGCGCGCAGGCAAGCTCGGCTCGATCATCCTGTGGGGACCGCCGGGTTCGGGCAAGACCACCATCGCCCGCTTGCTCGCCGAGCACACCTCGCTGCACTTCGAGCCGCTTTCGGCCGTGTTCTCGGGCGTCGCCGATCTCCGCCGGGTGTTCGACGCGGCCCGCAAGCGCCGCCAGGCGGGGCAGGGGACGCTGCTGTTCATCGACGAAATCCACCGTTTCAACCGCGCCCAGCAGGACGGTTTCCTGCCCTACGTCGAGGACGGCACCGTGACCCTGGTCGGCGCGACCACCGAAAACCCGTCGTTCGAGTTGGTCGCGGCGCTGCTCTCGCGCTGCCAGGTGCTGGTGCTGAAACGCCTCGACGACGCGGCGCTCGAAGCCCTGATCGCGCGGGCGGAGAAGATCGTGGGGCCGTTACCCTTGACCGGGGACGGCCGCGCGGCGCTCCGCGCCATGGCCGACGGGGATGGTCGCTATCTCTTCAACATGGCGGAGGCGTTGGCCGAAGCCCCGCCCAAAACCGCACTCGATGCCGCCGGGCTCGCGGGCTTCGTTCAGCGCCGCCGGCCGCTCTACGACAAGGGTCAGGAAGGCCATTACAACTTCATCAGCGCCCTGCATAAGTCGCTGCGCGGTTCCGACACCGATGCCGCCCTCTACTGGCTCGCGCGCATGCTGGCGGGGGGCGAGGACCCGCGCTACATCGCCCGCCGGTTGCTCCGTTTCGCGGTCGAGGACGTCGGCCTTGCCGATCCCGAGGCGGTCCATCAGGCGCTCGCCGCTTGGGACACTTACGAACGCCTGGGCAGCCCAGAAGGGGAAATCGGTCTCGTGCAATGCGTCGTCTATCTCGGCACCGCGCCCAAGTCGAATGCGCTCTACGTAGCCGAAGGGGTGGCCAAGCGCGCGGCAGAGGAAACCGGCTCGCTCATGCCGCCCATGCACATCCTTAACGCGCCGACGCGCCTAATGCGCGATCTCGGCTACGGTAAGGGTTACGAATACGACCACGACGCGCCGGAGGCTTTTTCCGGCCAAAACTATTTCCCGGACGGCATGGCGCGGCGGCGGTTTTACGAGCCGACCGAGCGCGGCTTCGAGCGCGAGATCGCCAAGCGCCTCGAATACTGGGACAAGCTGCGCGAGCGGCGCGTGGCGACCACGAAGGGATAATGGCCATGTCGATCCAGGTGATTGCTTCCATCGCCGTCGGCGGGGCGGCAGGCGCGGTCGCACGCCATGCCCTGATGGGCGCGGTCGGCCATTGGCTCGGCACGGGCTTTCCCTGGGCGACGCTCGCGGTCAATACGATCGGATGTTTCGTCATGGGGGCGCTGACGGAAGCCTTCGCGCTTGCCTGGTCGGCAAGCCCGGAGATGCGGGCGTTTCTGACGGTCGGATTTCTCGGCGCGTTCACCACGTTTTCCGCCTTCACTCTCGATGTCAACCTGCTGATGGTGCAGGGGCGGTTGATGCCCGCGGCCCTCTATGTCGCTGCGTCCGTGCTGTTGACCATTCTGGCGTTCTTCGCCGGCATGGCTTTGTTGAGGCAACTTTTGCCATGAACGCGCGTCCGCCCACCACCGTTGCTACCGTGCGGGTCGCTGCTGACGAGGATGGGCTGCGCCTGGATCGCTGGTTCCGCCGCCATTACCCGGAGCTGACCCACGGGCGGCTGGAAAAACTCCTGCGCACCGGCCAGGTACGGGTCGACGGCGGACGAGCCAAATCCGGCTTTAGGCTGGTGACGGGACAAACGGTCCGCGTGCCGCCGCTAGGCCGGCCGTCGAACCGTGCGGCGCCGGAAAAGCCGGTTGCCGCGGCGGATGCACGGATGCTCGCCGCGCGGGTGCTCTACAAGGATGACGACGTGATCGTGATTGACAAGCCCGCCGGTCTCGCCGTGCAGGGCGGAACCGGCACCCATCGGCATCTGGACGCGATGCTGGATGCGCTTCGCTTCGGGGGCGAGCGGCCGCGCTTGGTGCATCGTCTCGACCGCGACACCAGCGGCGTTCTGGTGCTGGCGCGTACGGCCCAGGCGGCGGCCAAGCTTGCGGCCGCCTTTCGCGGGCGCGACGCGCGGAAAGTGTATTGGGCGGCGGTCGCGGGCGTGCCCCATCCGTCCGAAGGCCGCATCGACGCGCCGCTCGCCAAGGAAGGCGGGCCGAAGGGCGAGCGGGTCGCGGTGGAGAACGAGGACGGCCAACGTGCTGTCACCCGCTATCGGGTCGCTGATCGGGCGGGTAAACGCGCGGCCTGGCTGGTGCTAGAGCCGGAAACCGGCCGCACTCACCAGCTCCGCGTTCATGCCGCTGCCCTCGGCACGCCTATTTTGGGCGACGGCAAGTATGGCGGGAAGGGAGCATTCCTGGCGGGAGGCGGCATCGCGCCCAAGTTGCATCTGCACGCTCGGGCGATCCGCATACCCCATCCGCGTTCGGGGACGATCGAAGTCGCTGCGCCGCTGCCCGAACACATGGCCGCGACTTGGCGATTCCTCGGGTTCGGTTCGTCGAATGAAAATAGGCCATTCGGCGACGGAAAAATCCTGCGGCCGGAAAAATCTCATTTTAGGACGCCCGAACATGGGGTTGCCGTATATGAATAATAAACTATATACACTCCTAAAGGTGTGTGGCTCAAACAATGCGAGCAGGGGTGTACAATGAACATGACGGCGTATCAATTTCTTTGGACGTTGGCGTTGAGCGGCAACGTACTTTTGGCAGCCGGATCGGTCGCGGCGCAGGGCGTCGAAATCAAACTCGACGTTACTGCGAGATGCCAGGATGGGGATGCCCAGTTCGAAGTCGTCAACGTCGGCGAAGCTTGGCCGGGAATGGCGATGGTGTCCCTTATTTGAACCGATACCAAAGCAATAATCACGCAAAGGGAAATGCGAATGAGACAGGGTCAAAGAATCGTCTACCGGGCAAAGGACGCGCCGGACGGCGTCGAAATCGGTCTCAGGATCGAGCCGGAGTGGTACAAGCGCGCACCCGCCTTGGATTCAATCATTACGTGCCTCACGCCCCCGGCTTCTTCGGAACCCGCGGCCGCGCCGCCATCAACCACACCGAGATAATCGTTCGATATTTACGATTCTTACTCGCCCTCTCTTCAGGGATGCGCGGGGGGGGGGTGGCTGATAGCTGAATCCCCCACCGTCCGTCTGGCCGTATTCGACTGCGATGGAACTCTGGTCGACAGCCAGCATTCCATTGTCGCGGCCATGCGCGCGGCGTGTGCCGCCCAGGAACTGGCGGAACCGTCGGCCGAGAAGATTCGCCGGGTGGTCGGCCTTCATCTGCTTGAAGCCATTCGCACTCTATTGCCCACCGAATCCGACGGCACCATCGAGCGCGTCCAAGCCGACTACATCGCCGTGTTCCGCGATTTGCGCGCAAGGGATTTGGTTCAAGATCCTCTCTATCCCGGTGCGCGCGAAGCCATCGAGTGTCTCAACGTGACGGGCTGGCTGCTCGGCGTAGCCACCGGCAAGTCTCACCGCGGCCTGATGGCGACGCTGGAGCGCCATGTGCTGGCCGATCGATTCGCCACCTTGCAGACGGCGGACCGGGCCGCGGGCAAGCCGCACCCCGAAATGTTGCATAAGGCGATGGCCGAAACGGGTGCCGATCCGTCGGCGACGGTGATGATCGGCGATACCACCTTCGACATGACGATGGCGCGCGCCGCCCGCACCCGGGCGGTAGGCGTGGCGTGGGGGTATCACCATGCCGATGAGTTGCGCGCGGCCGGCGCCGACTGCATCGTCTCCCGTTTTGCCGAGCTGCCGGCCGCCCTCGCGGCGTTGATGGGGGAAGCGACGTGAAAACCCTGGGAAAAATACTGGGCGGTCTCGTTGTGCTCGCCGTCGCCGTGATCGTCGCCGGCATCGCGGTTCTGAAGTCGATGGATTTCGATACCTATCGCGGCATGATCGCCGATCAGGTCAAGGCCGCGACCGGGCGCGAACTGGTGATCGCGGGACCGCTCAAGGTGGAAGTATCGCTCAATCCGGCGCTCGCGGTCGAAGGCGTGACGTTCGCCAACGCCCCTTGGGGCTCGCGCAAAGACATGATCGTCCTCAAGCGCCTGGCGGCGGAAGTCCAGCTGTTGCCGTTGCTCCGGGGCGAAGTGCGCGTGAATCGGATGGTGCTGAGTGGCCTCGACGCTTTGTTCGAGATCGACGGCCAGGGCCGCGCCAACTGGGATATCGCGCCCGCCGGGCCGCCGGCGGCCCGGCGCGGTGGCGACAGCCGACCGCTGCCGGTATTCGACAAAGTGGACATCCGCGACGTGCGGATCTCTTATCGCGACGCGCGCGACGGAACCGCAATGAATCTGACGGTCGAGGCGTTCGCCCTGGAAAGCAAGGATGCCAAAAGTCCGATCGCCGTGACCCTTAAGGCGGCGCACGACGGACGGGCGGTTTCGGTCACGGGGCGGATCGGCGCCCTCAAGTCGCTGATGGAGGCAAATGCCCGTTATCCCGTTCGGCTGGAGATCGAAATCGCCGGGGTGAAAGCGGCCGTCGACGGCCACGTTGTGAACCCGCGCGCACCGAAGGAGTTCGATTTCAAGGCCACGCTTGCGGGCGACTCCGTTTCCGCCCTTCTGCCCCCGGGACAAAATCTGCCCCCGGTCGGGCCGCTCAAGGCCGCGTTTCGGATCAAGGGCCAGGGGCGCACCTACGCGATCGAAAATCTTGAGGCTGGCATTGGACAAAGCTATTTCGCCGGATCGGCGCGCATCGCGCTCGCGCCACCTGTGGCGGACGTTACCGCCACGCTGCATTCCCGGCGGGTCGATCTCAAGCAGTGGCTGCCCCCGGACGCAAAGGCCGAGAAGCCATCCGCGAAGGGCGGCCGCGTATTTCCGGACGATCCCTTGCCGTTGGACGCCTTGCGCATCGTCAACGCGGACGTCAAGCATCGGGTCGAGACGGCTGTATTGCCGAACGGGTTGACGGTGCGCGAGGTGGACGCGCATCTGACGTTGAAAGACGGCCGGTTAGCGCTGCCGATCGCATTGGTTGCGGCGGGCGGCCGGATCAGGGCGGATGCGTCGATCGACGGTGCGCGCGTCCCGGCGCGCAACGGCATTGCGATCGAAACCGGCAAAATGACTGTCGCGGGAAGCGGGCACGCCGATCTCGGCGCCGAGACGTTGAATTTTGCGTTCAAGCCCGAGGCGCGCGAGGGGTTTGGTATCGGGCTCGGCAACCTGGTCGGGCGGATGCGAATCGAGGGCACATTCGCCGAGCCGACCTATGGCTTGGATCCTCTCGCCGCGGTGACCGGGACCGTCGGCGCCGTGACCGGCGCGGTTACCGGCGTGGTGTCGGGGGGACTTTCGACCATTACCGGGGTGCTGACCGGCGAGCGCGCCAAGACCGACGCTTCACCGTGCCAAGTGGCGCTCGGCCTCGCGCCAGCACGCTCGCCATCGGCGCCGGCGCCGACGCCGACGGCGGAGCCGAAGCCGGCCGAGGAGAAGAAGCAAGGTATCGGCGACGCGGTGCGGGGGCTCGGCGAAGGTATAGGTCGTGGCCTGAAGGGCATCCTTGGGCGTTGAGCGTGGTCATGCGCAAGCGCGATCGATTTTACACGGCCGTTGGCGTGCGAACGGCGTCTCAGGGATTCGCGATTGCCCTGGACGACCGGCCGGTGCGAACGCCGCTCGGGCGGCCGCTCGTTTTGCCGACCGAAGCGCTGGCCCAGGCGGTCGGAGATGAATGGGCCTCGCAAGGGAGCGTGATCGCGCCGGCGGCCATGCCGCTCACCGGGATCGCCAACACCGCCATCGACCGCGCGCGGGAAGATTGGGATTCGTTCCGCTCCGCCGTGGCGGCGTATGGGCGAAATGATCTGCTGTGCCAACGGGCCGACGCGCCGGCCGACTTGGTACGCCGGCAAGAAACGTCGTGGGGGCCGTGGCTTGCATGGGCGGCGGAACGTTACGGCGCGCGTCTCGCGGTGGGCACCGGAGTCATGCCGGTCCGGCAACCGCCCGAAGCCATGGCCGCGTTGGACGACGCCGTTGGCGCGCTCGACGAATGGGAGCTCGCCGCCGCCGGTGTGGCCGTCGCGGCCGGGGGATCTCTCGTGCTGGCGCTCGCCCTGGTCGAGGGGCGCATCGACGGCGGGGAGGCTTTTGCGCTCGCCATTCTCGACGAAACTTGGCAAAACGAGCGCTGGGGAGAAGATCGGGAAGCGCTTGTCCGGCGCGACGCGATCGCCGCCGACTTGGCGGCGGCCGGGCGGTTCACGCGGTTGGCGCGGAAAACGACGGGTTAAGCGGCCCTATCTTTCGACGTGATCGAGTTCCGCTGTTCCTGGCGGGAATCGACCACTTTGAGACCGCGTCGATCCGGGTGGACCGGAATGTTCTTCGTTCGCCGATCGGTGTTGGTCTGATTTGCGTGCTCGCGCCTTTCAGGTCCGTTCCATACCATCCGACGGCGGCGACGATCCGGGCCGAAAAAGTCGGCGAGACGGATGAACAGCCGCGGTTGTTCGATGATGGAGCGAATGCGGCAGAAAAGATGCTGCGCGGCGAAGGGTTTGGCGAGGAATTCGTGAATGCCGGCATCGCGGGCGAGATAAACCCGTTGCGAGTCGCAAAACGCGGTAATGACGATGAAAGGCGCGTAGAAATCCTTGCTCAACGGATCGTGGCGCACGCGCCGAACGAAATCGAGCGCGTCCACCTCGGGAGACCAATCGGAGATGATCAGGTCGGCGCCGTGTTCAGCGAAATAGCCGAAGGCATCGGAAACCCCGGCTGCCGGCGCGACCCGTTGAACGCCGAACTGGCGCAGGATATCGCACACGATCCCGCGCATCTGCTGGTGCCGTTCCGTCACCAGGATAGACATCCCGCTCAAATTCAAATCCAAATCCGCCACCCGGCTTCTCCGTCAGCAAGAATCAACACGCAACCGCACCCGCCGCGCGCCGAGCGCACGGAAACGGCTTTACTTCAAGCTCGAAACTCCCCCGAAGTTCATCTTTTTGTGTACGTGGAAATGCTCCCACGTGGCGCTCATGACGCCGTTTTTTGGTAGTTGATCCCTCAGCCGCATGTATATCCATTTATGATCGAATTGAACCCGCATTTCCCAGATGGACGATTGAACTGGACGGCGTCGAATCCATTTGAGCAATAGGACGCAACGTCTTGTCTCATTGGATCGGGGTCGCAGATGGTGCAGCCAGCGGGTGAAGCCCATTCCGATGCTCTGCGGCTCGATTTCGACCGCCGCCTCAAGCTTGAGTTCCACGGTTCGAGCGTCACCTCCGATGCGGGCTTGCTGGCCTATCGCGAGCTCGACGATGCGCTCGGCCTGATGGCTGTCGCGGGCCAGCACCTCGTCGATGGGCGCACAGGCCGCAACGGTCGCCACGATCTGGTGGGCATGCTGCGCCAGTCGGTGTTCGGCCGGCTGGCCGGCTACGAGGATGTCAACGACGCCGACCGGCTGGGGCGCGATCCCGCGATGCGCTGGATCGTCGGCGGCAAGGCCATCGAGCGCGATGCAGCCTCGACCAGCCAGATGGGGCGGTTCGAGACCGAGTGGCTGGCGAGCGACGAGAACCTTGCCGCGCTCACCGATCTGTCCGGACACTGGATCGACCGTGTTGACCGCCGGCGTGCGTCGCGCTCCATCGTGCTCGACATGGATTCGAGCGTCAGCCCGACCCATGGCGAGCAGGAAGGCACCGCCTACAATGGCCACTTCGCCTGCACCTGCTACCACCCGCTGTTCGTGTTCAACCAGTTCGGCGATCTGGAGCGTTGTGCGCTGCGTCCGGGCAACGTCCATTCGGCGGACGGCTGGCGAGACGTGCTCGAACCGGTCGTGGCCCGTTACCGCGAGCGCGACCTGCGCCGCTCCTTCCGCGCCGATGCCGCCTTCGCCAATCCCGAGGTCTACGCGTTCCTGGAAGCCGAAGGCTACCAGTACGCGATCCGGCTGCCGGCCAACCGCATTCTGCAGGAGCGCATCGGCCACCTGCTCAAGCGCCCTGTTGGTCGCCCACCGCTGACGGTCCGGCGCGCCTACGCCAGCCTCAGCTATCAGGCCCAAAGCTGGCCGACGCCGCGCCGCGTCGTGGCCAAGGTCGAGTGGCACCCCGGCGAGCTTTGTCCCCGCGTCGGCTTCATCGTCACCAACCTGTCGCGCCCGGCCGAGCGGGTCGTCGCCTTCTACAACAGGCGCGGGACCTGCGAGCAGTGGATCAAGGAAGGCAAGAACGCGATCAAGTGGACCCGGCTGTCGTGCTGCTCGTTCGCCGCCAACGCGGTGCGTCTACAGTTGCACGCGCTGGCCTACAATCTCGCCAACTTCATGCGCACCCTGGCGTTGCCCGAGGCGGTCGCGCAATGGTCGCTGACCAGCCTGCGGGAGAAACTGGTGAAGATCGGCGCCAAGGTCGTGCGCCATGCGCGTTACGCCGTCTTCCAGATGGCCGAGGTCGCGGTGCCGAGAGAACTGTTCGCGCAAGTCCTGCAGCTGATCGACGGACTGCGACGGCGACCAGCCCCAGCGTAAGACCGAACGAGGCGAATACGTCGTCACCACGGGAGGAGTGCGTCTGAATGACGAGAGAAAGGGCCAACTCGATGGATCAAGGCTCGTTTTGGACGTTGGGCACGGCGGAAGCGGCGGGCGAAACCGTACAGGCCGCCCATGGCTTCCCCGGAACCTGAACGAATGATAGCGTTCGCGTCATTCCACGGGTTCATCTGGGGAATGTCCGTTTAGTAGCAGCGGGTCGTTCCAAAACTATCGGTCCGGCATGTAGTCCCGTCGCTTCCACGGGTCGTACCGAAGCTGTCAGTCCGCCAGCTATTGCCGCGGTTGTCGCGTGTCGTCCCAAAACTGTCAGTTCGATACGTGGTGCCGTCGCTGCCGCGCGTTGTCCCGAAGCTATCCGTTCGCCAGCTATTGCCGCGATTGTCGCGGGTCGTTCCAAAACTGTCGGTCCGATACGTCGTGCCATCACTGCAGCGGGTTGTCCCGAAGCTATCAGCCCTGCAGCTCAGTCCCTGAGCCTCAACCGGGACGGGAGTTGTGACGGAAACAGCGAGAACTGAAAACATGAAAGCTGCAAACGGTAAAATGTGCATAACACACTCCGTTCTAGAATCCACACGTTAACGTGACATTTGATCCGGCATCCACCAGATGACTGGCTCTTGGGGGCAAGATTGACGCCTAGAGTGCGCATTGGCAAGCCCGAGCCCCGCCGCGGGCGGCCAGATGGCCCGGATGCGGATAAAATCGGTTAAGTCGCTGATTGGTTCAATGACATGCGGGTCATCCTCTTTGAATACTTGGTTTAGTTAGGGAGCATGACCCCACCCTGAAGGGTGGTATAACAAGAACTCTTTGGCGGACTTGAAGGGTCTGCCGTGGCGTTTCTATAAGGGATGGCTCACCATCGCGGACACCAAGCCATTCCGTCGGGGCCGCCTTTCAACCTCCACGCTCCGATTCGCAAGCGAACCGCTTATGCACGACATCATCCGTCAGCTCGATGAAAAACGCCGTCTCGCCCGGTTGGGGGGCGGCGAAAAGCGCATCGAGACCCAGCACGCCAAGGGCAAGCTCACGGCGCGCGAACGGATCAACGTCCTGCTCGACCCCGACTCCTTCGAGGAATGGGACATGTTCGTCGAGCACCGCTGTGTCGATTTCGGTATGGCCAACCAAGCCATTCCGGGCGACGGCGTGGTGACCGGCTACGGCACCGTCAACGGCCGGCTGGTGTTCGTATTCAGCCAGGATTTCACCGTTTTCGGCGGTTCGTTGTCCGAATCGCACGCGGAAAAGATCTGCAAGATCATGGACCAGGCGATGAAGGTGGGCGCGCCGGTCATCGGACTGAACGATTCGGGCGGCGCGCGCATTCAGGAAGGCGTCGCTTCGCTCGCCGGCTACGCCGAAGTGTTCCAGCGCAACGTCTTGGCTTCGGGCGTGGTGCCGCAAATCTCGGTGATCATGGGACCCTGCGCCGGCGGCGCGGTCTATTCGCCGGCCATGACCGATTTCATTTTCATGGTGCGCGACAGCTCCTACATGTTCGTGACCGGGCCCGACGTGGTGAAGACGGTAACGCACGAGGAAGTCACCCACGAAGAACTCGGCGGGGCGCAAACCCACACCACCCGTTCCGGCGTCGCCGACCGCGCCTTCGACAACGACATCGAGGCGTTGTTGTCGCTCCGCCGGTTCATCGATTTCCTGCCCGGCAGCAACAAGGAGAAGCCGCCGTCGCGACCCACCCCCGACAGCGCGGATCGGGTGGAGGAATCGCTCGACTCCCTGATTCCCGACAACCCGAACAAGCCCTACGACATGAAAGAGTTGATCGTCAAGGTTCTCGACGAGGGCGATTTCTTCGAAATCCAGCCCAATTACGCGGGCAACATCATCACCGGTTTCGGGCGGATGGAAGGCTCGACCGTCGGCATCGTCGCCAATCAGCCGATGGTGCTGGCCGGCTGCCTCGACATCGCGTCGTCGATCAAGGCCGCCCGGTTCGTGCGTTTCTGCGATTGTTTCAACATCCCGATCCTGACCTTCGTCGACGTGCCGGGATTTCTGCCGGGCACGACGCAGGAATTCGGCGGCATCATCAAGCACGGCGCCAAGTTGCTGTTCGCGTTCGCCGAGGCGACGGTACCCAAGATCACCGTCATCACCCGCAAGGCGTACGGCGGCGCCTACGACGTCATGAGCAGCAAGCACCTGCGCGGCGACGTCAATTTCGCCTGGCCGAGCGCCGAAATCGCGGTAATGGGGCCCAAGGGCGCGGTCGAAATAATTTTCCGCCAGGATATCGGCGATGCCGCCAAGATCGCGGCGCGCACCGAGGAATATCGCCAGCTCTTCGCCAACCCGTTTATCGCCGGCCATCGCGGGTTCATCGACGACGTGATCATGCCGCGCAACACCCGCGTCCGCCTGTGCCGCCGCCTCAAGATGCTGCGCAACAAAACGCTCGAAAATCCCTGGAAGAAGCACGACAACATTCCGTTGTAGTCCGCTCATGCGCGATACCCAAGACAATGAAAAGACGGCGCACGCCCTATTGCTCGGCTTCGGTCGGCATTTGGCCTCTTATTTCGCGGTGGTGCTGGCTCTTGCCGTCGTCAACCTGACGACGGCGCCGGAAAATCCTTGGTTCATGTGGCCGATGGTCGGCTACGGCGGCGTATTGGCCGTCCATGCCGCTTACGTCATGGGCTTGTCCGATGTGTTTATGCGCCGAAGCGAAGCACCGCCGAGCCGCAACGGATAACCGACGATGTTCAAGAAGATCCTGATCGCCAATCGCGGCGAGATCGCCTGCCGGGTCATCAAGACCGCGCGGCGCCTCGGCATCAAAACGGTCGCGGTCTATTCCGAGCCCGACCGCAATGCGCTGCACGTCGAAATGGCCGACGAGGCAGTGGCGATCGGCCCCGCGCCGTCGACCCAGAGCTATTTGGTCATCGACAACATCCTGAAGGCGGTCCGGGAAACGGGCGCGGAAGCGGTCCATCCCGGCTACGGCTTTTTGTCGGAAAAGGCGGTGTTCGCCCGTGCGCTCCGCGACGCCAAAATTGCCTTCATCGGACCTTCGCCCGAAGCCATGGAGGCGCTCGGCGACAAGATCGAATCGAAGAAGCTGGCGGCCAAGGTCAAGGTCAGCACCGTTCCCGGCCACGTCGCCGCGCTCGAGAACGCCGACGCGGCGGTCCAGGCGGCGCGCGCCATAGGCTATCCGGTCATGCTCAAGGCCTCCGCCGGGGGCGGCGGCAAGGGCATGCGCCTGGCCGACAACGACGACGAATGCCGCGAAGGGTTCGTCCGCGCCACCAGCGAGGCGCAATCGAGTTTCGGCGACGGCCGCGTGTTCGTCGAAAAGTTCGTGCGCAACCCACGCCACATCGAAATTCAGATCATGGGCGACACCCACGGCAATGTCGTCTATCTGGGCGAGCGCGAATGCTCGCTCCAGCGCCGCCACCAGAAGGTTATCGAGGAGGCGCCGTCGCCCTTGCTCGACGCCAAGACCCGCAAGGCGATGGGCGAGCAGGCGGTCGCGCTGGCCCAAGCGGTCGGCTATTCCTCCGCCGGGACGGTCGAATTCATCGTCGACCAGGAACGCAATTTCTATTTTCTGGAAATGAACACGCGGCTTCAGGTCGAACACCCGGTGACGGAGATGGTTACCGGCTTTGATCTGGTGGAAATGATGATCCGCGTCGCGGCGGGCGAACGTCTTCCGGTTTCGCAAAAGGACATCAAGCTCAGCGGCTGGGCGATGGAATCCCGCGTCTACGCCGAAGACCCGTTCCGCAAGTTCCTGCCGTCGATCGGGCGCCTGACGCGCTATCGTCCCCCGAAGGAAAACGACGACGTCCGGGTCGACACCGGCATCACCGAGGGCAGCGAAATCTCGATTCATTACGACCCGATGATCGCCAAGGTGATCACCCGCGGTCGCGACCGCGCGGAAGCGATCGGACGCATGGCGCGCGCGCTCGATGAGTTCTACATTCGGGGCGTCAACCACAATATCCCGTTCCTCGCTTCCTTGATGGCCCATTCCCGTTTCAAGGAAGGGCGACTGTCGACCGGCTTCATCGCCGAGGAATATCCCAACGGGTTCCATCCCGCGGACGCGGTCCACGACCGCCCCAGCGTGCTGGTGGCCACGGCGGCCGTCGTTCATCACGCCTACCAGGAGCGGGCGGCGCGGATCGCCGGCCAGGTTCCCGGTCACGAGCGTCGCGTCGCCAATGAATGGATCGTTCGCATCGATGAGAGCGAACATTCGGTCGTGGTCGCGCGCACGGCGAACGGGTTCGAGGGCACGCTCGCCGGCCGTCCTTTCCGTATCCGCACCGATTGGACTCTGGGCGAGCCGTTGTTCGAAGGCGATTTCGACGGCGAGCCGCTCTGCTTGCAGGTCGAGCGCAGCGGCATTGCCTACCGTCTGTCCCACGCCGGCACCGAAACCGACGTCTTGGTGTTCGGCCCGCACGTGGGACCGCTGTGGCGTCTGATGCCGGTCAAGAAGGCCGCCGATACCTCGAAATTCCTGCTGTCGCCGATGCCCGGCCTGTTGGTGAAGGTTTCCGTTTCCGAAGGTCAAGAGGTTAAGGCGGGCGAGGAGCTGGCCGTCATCGAAGCGATGAAAATGGAAAACGTCCTCCGCGCGGAACGTGACGGCACCGTTGCCGCGGTCAAGGCCAAGTCCGGCGACAGCCTGACCGTCGATCAGGTGATCCTGGGGTTCCGTTGACGTACAGATGACGCCCGAGTCAGAAGAAACATTATCCGTTCGAGTCGTGATTATGGGGCGCGTTCAGGGGGTGTGGTTCCGTGCCTGGACGGTGGAACAGGCCGGCCGTCTTGGGCTCGCGGGGTGGGTGCGCAACCGCGCCGGAGGTGCGGTCGAGGCGGTATTTTCGGGGCCGCGCGCCAAGGTCGACGAAATGATCGCCGCGTGCCGGCGGGGCCCCCCGGCGGCGCGGGTGGAGGATGTCGCGGTCGAACCGTGCGATCCTCCCGGCGGCGCCGGATTCATCCAGCGTTCGAGCGTTTAATTATGTGGCGGGAAATAATTAATCGTATCGTCACTTCTCCGCGATCAATTGTATTTAACGCGATCGCGGCAGCATTGTTGTTCTAGCTTTTATTTGGTCTGTTGGGGTCTCCGCAGTGGTCGGGGGAATATTTAACGGCGGCGTTAATGGGGTCAACGCTGGCTGCTCTCATTGGGAACTTCGAGCATATAGAATCTTTCAAAGCCTCGTCATCTGGTATCGAGGCAAAGACCCGCGAAGTCGTTCGGCGAGCGGAAACCACCCTGCAAGAGTTGCAAAATCTCGCTGCAATGATGGGACCCTTGCTAATTGACTTGATCGTCGGTGGCGGCCGTTGGGGCGGAAGAGGGACTCCGGCAGACAAAGACGCACAAAAAAAGTTCTCGAAATACTGCGCGATGTTGGCCTCTCTCAGGCACGCATCGACAAGATCGCACTAACAGACCGTCGCTGGGTCGTCATTGATTACGTTGGTTATATTCTAAGCAATCGGTTGGCCAATCGACTCGATTCTGAACAACGGCGTGAATGGAATAATTTCATCGAAGAATTCTCTGCCAGTTTTGATCGACCAGGGCCGGACGAGATTCAAGCTTTCCTGGAAAGGCTCGGGTTGCTCGATGACGTGGCAAGAGAGTTGATAGAAGACTACCGTCATTATCTTGCAACTGGGAAACATCGGCGCCCTGAGATTTGGCGCGGCGTGGAGAAGGGTAATGACGGCATTGCAAGGGGACGGCGTCCATTACGCGGCCGCCGCTTTTTTTCTCCGCCCGGTGCGTCCAGCCGTGCCTTTCGGTTCAGTCTTAAGCGGCACGAAATCGACGATCAGCTTGCGACCGGTCGCCAGGGCGTAGCCTTCGAGGGTCGCAAGTTCCGGCACATGCCGGCCTGATTCGATCCGGGCAATGGCGGCTTGTTTCGCGCCGATCCGCGTCGCCAACTCCTTTTGGGTGAGACCCGCCGAGCGGCGAATTTGCATGAGTCGCGCCGCCAGCTTTTCCTCCAGCTTCAACGCCTCGTATTCAGCTTTTACTTCCGGGTTTCGGAGAAGCCGCCGCTTCAATTGCTTTAAGGTCGTCATGTCGCTTCCTTCGCTCGTTGTTCCGCCAGGCGGAGGTTCCGCGCAGGCGTCTTTTGCGTTTTCTTCTGGAAGGCGTGGACGATGACCACCCGTTCCCCCCGGGTGACGAATAGTGCCCGTCCAACACCCTCCTGGCCCTTGGCCCGCAACTCGTAAAGACCGCCGCCGAGATGGTCGATGTGTGGCGGACGAAGCGCCGGCAGCCCGCAGGCCTCGATTTGCCCCATGATCCACAAGAGCGTGGCCTGGACCTTGGGCGGCAAGGTGGCGATTTCGTCGTCCACCGCCTCGCTCAGGGTTTCGACCGTCCAGGCCATTATCCTTGATATAACACTTGTGTTATTTTTGCAACTCTGGCAACTGGGGGCTCTCTCCGAACACGTCGGCGAACGTCGCCATCAGGGCGGTATCCATGTCGGCCGCGCTCGCGGTGATGCCGAGATCGAGGAGCGACGTCACACGCCCGCCGGCGATGCCGCACGGTACGATCCCCGCGAAGTGGCCGAGGTCGGGATCGACATTGATCGAAACGCCGTGATAGCTGATCCAGCGGCGGACCCGCACGCCGACGGCGGCGATCTTCGCCTCGTCACCCGGCCTGCCGCCGTGGGCCGCCAGGTCGACCCAAATGCCGATGTAGCCGGGACGACGGAAGCCGCGCACGCCGAACCGGGCGAGGGCGGCGATGATCCAGTCCTCGATGCGGCAGACGTAGGCGCGCACGTCCCGGCCCCGCCGATTGAGATCGAGCATCAGATACGCGATCCGTTGGCCGGGGCCATGATAGGTGTAGCGCCCGCCCCGGCCGGCGCGGAATACGGGGAAGAGATCGGGCTGAAGCAGCTCGGCCGGGTCGGCGCTGGTGCCGGCGGTATAGAGCGGCGGGTGTTCCAGCAACCAAACGCATTCGGGCGCCAGGCCTTGGCCGATGTCGGCGACCCGCGCCTCCATGAAGGCGAGCGCTTCCGGATAGGGGACCGGAATATCGGAGACGCGCCATTCGACCGAAGGCGGCATGGACATGGGCAGGCGTTTCCGGGGTCTTGCCTTGCGCGGACAGAGGGGATTTGCTATTTCCGGGCGTTATCAACGGTCATTTGCGGCCTCGTCGCAAGAGCAAAAGGCTCGTGTGACGTCGCCGCGGGGAAATATCGCGGTCGTGGCGGAACTGGTAGACGCGCAGCGTTGAGGTCGCTGTGGGGGCAACCCTGTGGAAGTTCGAGTCTTCTCGACCGCACCATATTTCCAGGCCCGCGCCCCGATAGGGGCGCATTAATTTAATTAATACGCGCGTCACGCGGCTAGGCGCGCGTTCGCACGACAATTCGCCCGCGCGATTATTTATCGCCGGGCCGTTTTACTAGGCGCTCATCGAAGGATTAGGCCATGAGCGAACGGGAGCCCGACCAGGAAGCGCCTTCCGGCGACGCCGGGCCGGAGAGCCCGGAAGCCTATCCGCTCGACCGGATCGCGGAAGAAATCGCCGACGCGATCGCCGCCGAAGATATCCCGCGCGTCAAACGGATCCTCGAGCCGCTGCATTACGCCGATGTTGCCGATCTGCTCGAAAGGCTTGCGATCGAAGATCGCGGCGCGTTGGTCGAAATCATCAAGCGCGATTTCGACCCCGAAATTCTCCACGAGCTGGACGAGAAAGTCCGCGACGACATTATTGCCAAGCTCGGCCTCGAGAATGTCGCGGCGGCCGTCCGCGAACTCGACAGCGACGATGCCGTCAACGTCGTCGAGGAGTTGCCCGAGGACGAACGGAAGAAAGTTCTCGCCGCGATTCCCGCCGACGAGCGCGCCGTCATCCGCGATGCCCTGGCCTATCCCGAGGACAGCGCGGGGCGCCTGATGCAGCGCGAGCTGGTCGAGGTGCCGCCGCATTGGACCGTGGGCGAAACCATCGACTTCATCCGGCGCACCGCCGACGACGAGCAACGGGATTTACCGGAAGTATTCTACGACATCTTCGTGGTGGACGGAGAAGGCAAACCTCTCGGCGCCATTCCCCTCAGCCGATTGTTGCGGACACGGCGGCAGGTTCCGGTAACCGAGATCATGGAAACCGAGATGCAGCTAATTCCGGCAGCCATGGACCAGGAAGAAGTCGCATTCCTGTTTCGCCAGCGCGACCTGGTCTCGGCGCCGGTGGTCGATGAAGCGGGAAAGCTGGTGGGTGCAATTACCGTCGACGACGTCGTCGACGTGATCCAGGAGGAAAACGAGGAAGACTTTCTCCGGTTAGGTGGCGTTGGGCGCGCCGATCTCTACAGCGCCACGGTGGATACGACTCGTTCGCGCTTTACGTGGCTGCTGGTCAATCTGGCGACCGCGATCCTCGCCTCGATCGTCATCGGCTGGTTCGACGCCACCATTGAGCAGATGGTCGCGCTGGCCGTCCTGATGCCGATCGTCGCCTCGATGGGCGGCAATGCCGGCACGCAGACGTTGACGGTGATGGTACGCGCATTGGCCACCAAGGAGCTGACGGCGGTCAACGCCGCGCGGGTGATCGGCAAGGAAGTCGTCGTCGGGAGCCTCAATGGCGTTTTATTCGCGGTCATCACCGGCATTGTCGCCTGGATGTGGTTCGACAGCGCCACCTTGGGTGCTGTCCTCGGCATGGCGATGATCGTCAACCTGGTGGTTGCCGGACTCGCCGGATCGACGATTCCGCTGGTGCTGGCGCGCGCCGGCATCGATCCGGCAGTCGGCTCGGGCGTGATTCTGACCACGGTCACCGACGTGGTCGGTTTTTTCGCTTTTCTCGGGCTCGCTGCCTGGCTTCTCCTCGGCAACTGAACCCGGGCGGGTTGGGGTAATCCAGTCTCATAGAGGCTGCGCCAAGCGACTGGTATTGATAGCGGGGAGGGAAAGGGGAGGATTCACGCGACAACGCCGATGTCGTCCACTGCCGCCGCCAGACCGAATCCAGTGCAGCCAACGGCCACCGCCAGCAAGCCGCCGCGCGATTATCATCTCGATTTTTTTCGCGGGCTGGCGCTGTTTTTCATTTTTGTCGATCATATTCCGAACAACGTCGCGAGTTGGGTGACGGTCCGCAATTTCGGCCTCAGCGACGCGACCGAAATTTTCATTTTCATTTCCGGCTATTCGGCGATGCTGGCTTACGGCATCTCGATGGAACGGAAGGGATTCCTTTTCGCTTCGGCCCAAGTGCTCCGGCGGTGCTGGCAAATCTACATCGCGCACGTTTTTCTGGTGACATTGTTCATCGGCCACGTGATCTATGTCGGGCAGCGCTACAACAACCCGATGTTCGCCGACGAGATGGGATTGTCGGCCTTCGTGGCCGAGCCGCACACGGCGTTGATGCAGGCGTTATTGCTGAAATTCAAGCCCGTCAATCTCGATGTCTTGCCGCTCTATGTGGTGTTGCTGGCGATTTTTCCGGCGATTTTATGGAGCCTGAAACATAGGCCGGTGATTACGCTGGCCGGATCGGCGGCGTTTTATGCGTTTGCCAATTATTTCAACGTCAACCTGCCCGGCTATCCGAAAGGCGTGTGGTTCTTCAATCCGTTCGCCTGGCAGTTTCTGTTCGTGATCGGAACCTTTTTGTGCCGTGTGCGCGATTTTCGTCCGAGCGAGCGCTTGCCGGTCGGGCCTTCGGCCGCGTTCGTGGCGGTTTACCAGCTGTTCAGTTTGTTTTTGGTCGCGTAATGGTCCAATCCCACCCTCGCGGCGATGGTTCCTCGCGGTCTCGCCAAGGTGATCTACCCGATCGACAAAACGAATCTTGACCTTTTGCGACTGTTCCACTTTCTGTGTCTGGCTTATTTAGTGGTGATTGCCCTTCGAATCGACGCCCCGTTTCTGCGTTGGCCCGTATCGAAGCCGGTCATCCTTTGCGGACAGCATTCGCTGCGAATCTTCTGCCTGGGCGATCTGCTGTCTTTTTTGGGTCACTTTTTCCTGACCGAATTCAATTCCACTTGGATTACCCAGATTTCGGTCAGTGCCACGGGCATCGTGGTTATGATTCTATTTGCCGGGCTGTTGACCTGGTATCGCAATCAGGAGGCGGCGGCGCGCACTGCCGCGCCAAGGACTTCTTCGACATGAGGACGGCTATGAGACTATTCATTGCGATTTGGACTCTTGGTTTTGTCGGTTTGATAACCGCGGATCGGGCACCGGCCGCCGATCCGGGCATCGACTGGTGCCGGGTGCCGGAGAACCTCGTTCGCGCGGATTCGCCCTTGCCGCGCGTGGCCGAAGCGATCGAGAAAAACCAACCGATCAAGATCGTCGTTCTCGGCACCATGTCTTCGACCGGCATGGGGCGGGGGTTACCGCCGCTTTTCGTTCTTATCCCGAAAGACTGCGCGAGGAGCTGAACCGCCGATATTCACACATGCCGGTTACGTTGGTGAATTTGGCGCAGCGCGGCTGGACGGCGGTCGACATGGCGGCGGCGATCGAAGCCAGGGTGATTCCGCTCAAGCCGACGGTGGTGATTTGGCAAACCGGTTCGGTCGAAGCGGTACGAGATCTCGACGTCAATTTGATGGGCGAGGCCATCGGCGCGGGTATTGTCAAGCTTCGCGAGGGCCATAGCGACGTGATATTGATCGAGCCGCAGTACAATCCGCGCGCGGCGGCGATGATCAATTTCGAGCCCTACGCCGAATACATGCAGCGGATCGCCGACAGTTGGGATGTCATTTTGTTCAATCGCCATGAAATCATGAAGTACTGGGTTGAGGAAGGTATTGCCAAATTCGACGATCCAAGCCGCGCGTTACAGAGACTCAATGCCGACCAAGTGCACGATTGCCTGGGACAGTTGCTGGCCGATATCGTCGAACGCGCCGCGCGCCGTGCCTCGGGCACAACCGGAGAGACCTCACCGCGGTGAACGGGCGATATCGGACGGCCGGACGATATTTTCGATCTGATTGGCGAGCAATTGGGCGATGCAGTCGTAACTGAGATCGTTCAAGTGCAAGCCGTCCGGAGACAGCATGGTCGTGAACTCGACCCGGCCGCTATCGATCCAATATTTCATAATCGTATGGCGGGGGAACAGGACGACGCCTTCTTCGGTAGCGGCGATATGAATAGAGTCGATGAAATCCATTCGGTCTGGCATATCGTTGAAACGCGGGGCGAACTGCGGCGCCATCAAGATCACGTCGGCGCCGGCGCGGCGCAGAAGCCTCAGTCCCTCCGCAATATCGCGGCGGAAATGGGCCTGATCCTGCTCGCGTAAGGCGGCGTTGGTACCGGTTTGCCAAATCACGAGATGCGGCTCGGCCGCGAACACGTCTTTTTCGAAGCGCGCAATCATCTGCCGCGATGTTTCGCCGCCGATTCCCTGGTTGATGACGGTGATCGGCACGGCGGGAAAGCGCCGGACAAGATCTTCGCGCAAGCGCGCGGGATAGCTGGCGCCGGAGTGGCTGGCGCCGGCGCCCGCGGTCGAGGACGACCCCACGGCGACGATCACGAGGGGTTGGCCGGTAGCCAGCCTCGCGGTCGTCAAGGGTAGCAGCCGGCGCGTGTCGATCATGCCGCCGGGAATCCGGCAGTGCGGCGATACGCCTTGCTCCGATGGCGTTGCGTTCGTGGGGTCGACCGCAACGGTTAGGGCAATCAGGGCGGCAAGCACCGCCGTCATGGATGAAAAGCGCGAGATGGCCATGAGGGCAATGGGTGGGGACTTAGGCAAGCCAGGGACGCGGCTGTTCATGCACTGGGATCGGGTTATCATCTATCCATCCGTCGGCAAGGGACAAGTTTCCTTTTCCTTTACGTAAACGTCAAGTACACTCGGCCCCCATGATGGATACTTTCGGCATCGCCGATCTCGCCCGCGAATTCGGCGTAACCACGCGCACCATTCGTTTTTACGAGGACCGCGGATTGCTCGCGCCGCACCGCGCCGGGCAGCGGCGGGTCTATGCCGCCCGCGACCGGGTCCGGCTCAAGCTGATCATGCGCGGGAAAAGGCTCGGATTTTCGCTGTCCGATATCCGCCAGATCCTCGATCTCTACGACGTCGATCCGACCGAGGTGGCGCAGCTCAAGCTGTTCGTGGAGAAGCTGCGCGAGCGCAAGAAGGTTCTGGAGCGCCAGCGGGCGGATATCGTCGCGCTGCTCAGGGAATTGGACGGCTTCGAGCAACGTTCGCTCGTCCTGCTGGCCGAAAAGGACAAGAGAAAAACCCGTGTCGGCTAAACCGTCCGCGCAGGCGCCGATCGCGGTCGCGATCGCCGGGCTCGGCACCGTCGGCCGCGTCGTCGCGCGCGCTCTCGACCGGGGCATCGACGGACTCGTCCTCGCCGCCGTTTCGGCGCGGGACGAGGCTAAAGCCCGCCGAACCGTGGCCGGATTCAAGTCGTCGATTCCGGTGGTGCCGCTCGATCGCCTTGCCGATATGGCCGACGTGATTGTCGAGTGCGCGCCGCCCGAACGGTTCTTGGAAATCGCCCGGCCGGCGATCGAGCGGGGCCGGATATTGGTGCCGCTATCGATCACATCGTTGCTCGGTCATCTTGACTTGGCGAAACGGGCAAGAGAAACCGGCGCCCGCATCATGATTCCGACCGGCGCGCTGCTCGGATTGGATGCGGTGCGGGCGGTCGCCGAAGGAAAGGTGCATTCGGTGACCATAGTCACCCGCAAGCCGCCGAAGGGCCTGCGATCGGGCAAGTTCGTGGTCGAGCGCGGGATCGATATCGATCATCTCGCGGGGCCGATCAAGCTTTACGAAGGAACGGTGCGCGAGGCCGCCGCCATGTTTCCGGCCAATGTCAATATCGCCGTCGCCCTGGGTTTGGCCGGCATCGGGGTCGATCGCACGCGTTACGAAATTTGGGCCGATCCGGCCATCGATCGAAATACCCATACGGTGAAAGTCGATTCCGATTCCACGCGGTTCGAAATGAGCATCGCCAACATTCCGACCGAGGAAAATCCCGCGACCGGGAAGAATACGGCGCTCAGCGTGATCGCGCTGCTGCGCCGGTTGACCGCGCCCATGGTGGTGGGGAGCTAGGGCGTTCATGAAATCCAAATCCGCGTCGCGCCGGAAAAATGGACCGAATGCCGAGCGCGCCGCCGCGATCCGAAAAAGCTTCGCGCGACAAGAGTTCATGGCGCATCTTGGCGCCCGAATCGTTCGCATCGGCGCCGGAACGATGGAGATTTGCCTGCCGCGACGGGAAGAGCTGTTGCAGCAGCATGGATTTTTTCACGGCGGCGCCATTGCCACGCTGGCCGACGTGGCGGGAGGCTATGCCGGGTTTTCGTTGATGGGGCCGGAAGACAGCGTGCTCACGGTCGAGTTCAAGCTCAATATCATGGCGCCGGGCGACGGCGAGGAGTTGCGCGTCATCGGTCAGGTCATCCGCGCGGGGCGAACCCTCACTATTACCCGCGCCGACGTGTTCGTGCGCAAACGTGGCCGCGAAACCCTGTGCGCCACGGCGCTACAAACCCTGATGCGCATGGCGGGCAAGCGGGAACGGGACCGGTTCTAGAAATTTTACCCGATCAGCGTATCAACCAAGTGCGCGGTTTCGGAGACCCGTGCGGCGATGCGATGGGCGATGAATTCGTGGAACATGGCCGCCAAGTCCGGGCGCTCGACGCGCAAGCGTTCGAGGTTCGCGCGCGTCAAACGATAGCCGGCGGTGGGCAGGTCGGCGACGACCGATGCCGAGCGCGGAACGTCGAGGTAGAACGCAACCTCGCCGACCACCGTGCCGGGACCGATCGAGCGAAGGCGCGCCTCGCGTCCATCGGCGGTCTTGAGGCGGATCGAAACCTTTCCGGTCTCGATGAAAAAGAGATCGTTGGATTCCTCGCTTTGGCGAATGATCGATTCGCCGGGATTGACCGCGAACGGCTCCAGGAAGGACAGAAAGTCTTGGACATCGACGCCGGCGCTTCCGGCAATGCGCCGAAGCTGGTCGGCAAGTGGATCGCGCGCGGCGGAATCGGTGCCGCGGTCGTGCGCCAACAGCTGATCCTCGCACCATTCCATCGCATGATCGAGATCAGGAAAGAAACGGACGTTGGCGGATGAATCGCCGCCGATCCGTTCACGCCCGAGTTGATGGGCGAGCTCCGGCGAAAGCCCGGAAAAGACGAGTTGAAACGACCGATCCTGGGCATATTGCGCCATGCGGGCGAACCCGAGCGTGGCCGAGGAATCGAGGCCGATGACCCGTGTGAAATCGAGGATCACGAATTGGGTCCGGGGGCGGGAACGGTCGTCGAGGCGGGCGCGAACGAGCGCGAGCAGACGGCTCGCGGTGCCGAAGAAAATGTACCCTTGCAGCCGCAGGACGTGAATCGCCCCGCCGTTCGCCTCCAAATGCGCGCGTTGGCGTTCGGGCCGATCGACGTTGCTGTGAAATTCCGCCCCGGAGAGCGAATGGCGGACAACGCTGGTACGGCTGTAGTTGACGACGAACAGAACGACGCCGATCAGAATACCGGCTCCGATCCCTTCGAGCATCCCGATGGCGCCCGTGATCGCGAGCACGACCAGGACCAGGGCATATTCGGATCGGGACAACCGAAGCCGAGTGTCGTACGCCCATTCCAACAGAAGATCGAGCCCGAGATAAAATAGGATTCCGCCGATGATCGTCTTCGGCAGCCACAGCATCGCCTCGGCGCCGAGAAAAAAAGCCGCGAGACATACCAACGATGCGATCAATCCGGTCAGGCGTACGGGCGCACCCATGCGGTGGGCAAGGATCGAGCCGCTGAGCGAATGAAATCCGGGGAAAGCGGCCCCGCCCGCGCCGATCATATTGGCGATCCCGGCGGCGCGAAGTTCGCGGTTGAGGTCGATGTCGCGCCGCGTCGCGACCTCCAGGCTACCGGCGAGGAGAAGGAAGGCAAGGACGCCGATGACGATCATGGTGCCGATCGTCGGCAACGTTTCGGCGAGCACCTGCCAATCGGCATTGTGGAAAAAACCCACGGCGGTTGCCAATGGCTATCGCCGGCGCCCGCTTCGAACAAATATCCGTGATTGCGAAGGTCGGCCGAATCGGATTGTGTCAGGCCGGCGACGGCATAAAACCCGGCGATTCCGACCGCCATGACCGTCGGCATGACGAGATAATGGCGAACGCGCCGCTGCAGGAACCAAAGGAGCAGTCCGAAGGCGATGCCCGGAATCCAATGACCGAGGGCGAGGGGTTCGCTCAGGGACGGCAGATGTTCGAACCCGAGCGGGTAAGACGTCAGCGTCGTAAAGCTGCCGCGCACGAGCAGACAACCGACTCCGGCCAGGGGTCCCGCGACGACCGGGAACGGAATAAACCGGACCAGATTGCCGATCCAGAAGGCGCCCAAGAGAAACAACGTCGCGCCGAAGACCAGCGATGCGGCCGCGATGGCCACGGTCATGGTCGCGAACGCGGTATCCGCGTCGCCGCCGGCCCCGACGAGGGTGATGATGGCGGCCGCGACCAACGCCAGAATAGCCGCCGGTTCGATCTGGGCCATCGCGATCGTGCCGGGATAGCTGCTGGCGAATGCCATGACCAATCCCAACACGATGGCGCTGACGAGGCCAAGTTGCGTTCCTTGCGCGGCGTATGGCTCGAGATCGCCGACAAAGATTAATGCGGACACCGACAAGGCGCGAATGATCGAGAGCACGCCCGATGTGGCGCCCACGGCCAGGGCGGGCACGGCTCGATCGAAGCCGAAGTCGCGTCGCCAAGGGGACATGGTTGGTTATAGGGGGCGTTCGTGGGACGTCGGGGGCGTTCGCAGGTATTCCAGATCGTGACCAGGGGCCGCTTTCGACCCGCGCGTGGAGGCAGGGATGAGCCCGTGGGAGACTGTAGGCTTTTCCAGGTCTTGCGTCAGCGCGGATTTGGCGACGGGAAAATTGACGTTTACGTTAACGTCAATTATCGTAGGCTGTCAAAGGATTGCTGATCGAAGGTTAGGCTGCGCCATGATCCCCAACGATTATCCCGCCTTGCGCTTCGATCTCGGCGAGACGGCCGATCAGCTGCGCGCGACCGTGCGCGCCTTCGCCGCGCGCGAGATCGCGCCCCGCGCCGACGCCATCGACCGGGTCAACGATTTTCCCGCCGATCTCTGGCGGAAGTTCGGCGAACTCGGCCTGCTCGGCGTCACGGTCGAGGAGGAGTACGGCGGCGCCGGCATGGGCTACACCGAGCACGTGGTGGCGATGGAGGAAATCAGCCGCGCCTCGGCTTCGGTCGGGCTGAGCTACGGGGCGCATTCCAACCTGTGCGTCAACCAGATCCGCCGCAACGGGACGGCGGCGCAGAAAAGGCGTTATTTGCCCGGGCTGATCGCGGGCGACAAAGTCGGCGCGCTCGCCATGAGCGAAGCCGAGGCCGGCTCGGACGTGGTCGGCATGCGGCTTCGCGCCGACAAGAAGGGTGATCGCTATATCCTCAACGGCGCGAAAATGTGGATCACCAACGGTCCCGACGCCGACGTTCTGGTGGTCTACGCCAAGACCGATCCGGCCGCCGGGCCGCGCGGCATCACCGCGTTCCTGATCGAGAAAGGTTTCAAGGGCTTTTCCGCCGGCGCCAAGTTGGACAAGCTCGGAATGCGCGGTTCGAACACCGGCGAGTTGATCTTCGCCGATTGCGAAGTGCCGGCCGAAAACGTACTGGGTGCGGTCGGCGGCGGCGTCAACGTGCTGATGAGCGGCCTCGATTACGAGCGCGCGGTACTGGCCGGCGGCCCGATCGGCATCATGCAGGCCTGCCTGGACGCGGTGGTCCCCTACGTGCACGAGCGCAAGCAGTTCGGCGAGCCCATCGGCAGTTTTCAGTTGATGCAGGGTAAGCTCGCCGATATGTACGTGGCGCTGAGCGCCGCGCGCTCGTACGTCTATGCGGTGGCCAAGGCCTGCGATCGGGGCGAAACCGCGCGCAAAGATGCCGCGGGCGCGATCCTTTATGCCGCCGAAAAGGCGACCTGGATGGCTTTGCAGGCGATCCAGTGCTTGGGCGGCATGGGTTACGTCAACACCAGCGCCACTGGACGGTTGTTGCGCGACGCCAAGCTCTACGAAATCGGCGCCGGGACCAGCGAAATCCGCCGTTGGTTGATCGGGCGCGAATTGTTCGAGGAGACGATATAGGCTAGTAACGTCGTGCCGGGGGAATTATTCCCGGGGAGGTTTCATGAGCGTATCCGATCCCGTCGTTGTCGCCGCCGCCGCCCGCACCCCCATGGGCGGCTTTCTCGGCGACTTGAAGGATGTCTCGGCGCCCGCGCTCGGCGCCGCCGCCATCAAGTCCGCGGTGGAACGCGCGCGCGTGAAACCGGACGAGATCGACGAAGTGATCATGGGTCTTTGTCTGTTTGCGGGCCTCGGCCAGGCGCCCGCCCGGCAGGCCGGCCGGTTCGCGGGTCTGCCCGATTCCGCCGGCGCCACCACCATCAGCAAGATGTGCGGCTCGGCCATGAAGGCGGCGATGCTGGCGCACGACCTTCTCGTTGCCGGCACCAACAAGGTGATGGTCGCGGGCGGCATGGAAAGCATGAGCAACGCGCCCTACCTTCTCGATCGGGCGCGCTCCGGCTACCGCATGGGTCACGGGCAAATCCGCGACCACATGTTTCTCGACGGCCTCGAGGACGCCTACGACAAGGGCCGTCTGATGGGCACATTCGCCGAGGATACGGCGCAAGCCTACCAATTCACCCGCGAACAGCAGGATTCCTTCGCCATCGAATCCCTGAAGCGCGCGCAAAAGGCGATCACCGAAGGGACCTTTGCGGCCGAAGTGACTCCCGTATCGGTCAAATCCGGCAAAACCGAAACGTCGGTGGCGCAGGACGAACAGCCCCTTAAGGCCAAGCTCGATCGTATTTCGTCATTGAAGCCCGCGTTCCGCGAGGGCGGCACCGTTACAGCCGCCAATTCCAGTTCCATCTCCGACGGCGCGGCGGCGCTGGTGATGATGCGCCGTTCCGAGGCCGAACGGCGGGGGATCAAGCCGCTCGCGGTCGTGCGCGCCCAGGCGACGCACTCGCAGGCGCCCGCGTGGTTCACCACCGCGCCGGTCGGCGCGATCCGTAAATGCCTCGACAAGGCGGGGTGGACGTCGAAAGACGTCGAGCTTTACGAAATCAACGAGGCATTCGCCGTCGTCACGCTCGCGGCCATGCGCGATCTCGATTTGCCGCACGACAAGGTCAATGTCCACGGCGGGGCCTGCGCGCTCGGCCATCCCGTCGGCGCTTCGGGGGCGCGCATCATCGTCACGCTGCTGGCGGCGATGGAAAAGTACGGCGCCCGGCGCGGCCTCGCGGCGCTCTGCATCGGCGGCGGCGAGGCGACCGCCATGGCCTTCGAGCGGATTCACTGACGAGGACCTCTCTTCATGCCCCGCCGCAAGCATGGCCCCACCGTTCTGATCACCGGCGCGAACCGCGGCCTCGGCCTCGAATTCGCGCGCCAATTCGCCGTCGACGGCTGGCGGGTGATCGCCACCTGCCGCCAGCCCAAGGCGGCCAAGAGCCTGAGCGCGATCAAGGGCGACGTCCGGGTCCGCGCCCTCGACGTGACCGACCCGGTTCAGGTGCGCGCGCTCGCCCGCGCGCTCAAGAGCGAAACGATCGACCTGCTCATCAACAACGCCGGCATTTACGGTCCGCGCAAGGAAACGTTTGGGCAGGTGGATCTCGACGCGTGGCACCGGGTGTTCGAAACCAACGTCATGGGCCCGATGATGATTTCCGAGGCATTGGCCGATCACGTCGCGCGCAGCGAACGCAAGACCATCATCGCGCTGACCAGCCTGATGGGCAGCATCGCCGAAACCCAATCCGGCGGGGGCTACATCTACCGTTCCAGCAAGGCCGCCTTGAACATGGTGATGAAGGGCCTGACCTACACCCTGAAACCGCGCAAGATTTCGGTCGTCATGCTGCATCCCGGCTGGGTGCGTACCGACATGGGCGGAGCCAGCGCGCACCTCGGCATCGAGGAAAGCGTGACCGCCATGCGCCGCGTGATCGCCGGCCTGAAGCCCGCCGACAACGGCCGGTTCTTTAATTACGACGGCCGGGCCATTCCGTGGTGATCCGGTGAGCGCGCTCGGCCAGGAATCGGCGATCGAATTTTATTTCGATTTTTCGTCGCCCTACGGTTATTTCGCCTCGACGCGGATCGACGATCTCGCCGCCGATTTCGGCCGCGCGACGGTCTGGAAGCCGATCCTGCTCGGCGTCGTCTTCAGGGAAACCGACATGCGCCCGCTCGCGGACGTTCCGATCAAGGGCGATTACAGCAAGCACGATTGGGAACGGCTGGGTCGCATGATGGGCGTTCCCTACCGTTTGCCGTCGAAATTTCCGATCCCGACCCAGGCGGCGGCGCGCGCGTTCTACTGGCTCGACGACCGCGATCCCGGCCTGGCGCGCTTGTTCGCCAAGACCGCCTATCACGCTTATTTCGCCGAAGACGTGGACATTTCCAACCCCGAGGCGGTGGTCAACATCGCGGCCGCGTTGCACGTCAAGAAAGGCGAACTCGAGCAAGCCCTGCAAGCGGCCGCCGTCAAGGAGCGCCTCAAGACCGAAACCATGAACGCCATCGGCAAGGGCGTGTTCGGCTCGCCGTTCTTTTTCGTCGACGGGGAGGCGTTCTGGGGTTCCGACCGTATGTGGATGGTGAAGAAATGGCTGCAGGGCGAAACGCATTGGTGAGCGATCGCCGATGAAAATGAAAAAAGGCTACAAGTCCCTGGTCGACGAGGCCAATGCCAGAATCCGCACCCGCTCGATGGAAGAGGCGATCGGACTGTTTGGCAAACCCGACGTCGTGTTCGTCGATCTGCGCGACGTGCGCGAGTTGGACCGCGACGGCATGATTCCGGGCGCGTTTCACGCCCCGCGCGGCATGCTCGAGTTCTGGGTCGATCCCGAAAGCCCGTACCACAAGAAAATTTTTTCCTCCGGCAAGGAATTCGTCTTCTACTGCGCCACGGCGTGGCGCTCGGCGCTCGCCACCGCCGCGGTCCAAGACATGGGCCTCCCCCCGGTGTCGCATCTGGAGGGCGGGTTCAAGGCGTGGAAGGAAAAGCGCGGCGCCGTCGGGCCCAGACCCCATCACCACGAACCTAAACCGGCCGCCGCCAAATCCTGAAAGGCAACTTTCATGTCCGCGCTGCCCACCGCGCTCGATCCGGCTTCCGCCGACTTCCAGGCGAACGAACGGGCCATGCGCGCGGTGGTCGACGATCTGCGAGCGACCGTGGCGAAAATCCGCGAAGGGGGCGACGCGGCGGCGCGCGAAAGGCACGTCAAGCGCGGCAAGCTGTTGGTGCGTGAACGTATCCGGCACCTGATCGATCCGGGCGCGCCGTTTCTCGAATTTTCGCAGCTGGCCGGGCACGCGCTCTACGACGATCCGGTGCCGGCGGGCGGAATCATTACCGGTATCGGACGGGTTGCGGGGCGGGAATGCGTGATCGTCGCCAACGACGCCACGGTCAAGGGCGGCACCTATTACCCGATCACGGTCAAGAAGCATCTGCGCGCGCAGGAGATCGCGGGCCAGAACCGGTTGCCCTGCGTCTATCTGGTCGATTCCGGCGGCGCGCACCTGCCGAGCCAGGACGAGGTCTTTCCCGACCGCGATCATTTCGGGCGCATTTTCTACAACCAGGCGACCCTGTCGGCGGCGGGCATTCCGCAAATCGCGGTGGTCATGGGCTCGTGCACCGCGGGCGGGGCGTACGTGCCAGCCATGTCGGACGAAACCATCATCGTCAAGGGGCAGGGAACCATCTTCCTCGGCGGCCCGCCGCTGGTGAAGGCGGCGACCGGCGAGGACGTAAGCGCGGAAGACCTCGGCGGCGCCGAGGTTCACGTCCGCGCGTCCGGCGTCGCCGATCATCTGGCTTCCGACGACGCGAACGCTCTCGCCATCGCGCGGCGCGTGGTCGCCAACCTGAACCGGCCGAATCGGGTCGATCTGGAAACTGCCGCGCCGCGCGATCCGCTCTACCCGGCGGAAGAGCTATACGGTGCCGCGCCCGCCGATCCGCGCAAGCCCTGCGAAATCCGCGAAATCGTCGCCCGCATCGTGGATGGCTCGGAATTGGACGAATTCAAATCCCTCTATGGCGCCACGCTGGTGTGCGGCTTCGCGCGGATATTCGGCTACCCGGTCGGCATCGTCGCCAACAACGGCATTCTCTTTTCCGAATCGGCCCTCAAAGGCGCGCATTTCGTCGAACTGTGCGCGCAGCGCGGCATTCCGCTCGTCTTTCTTCAGAACATCGCCGGCTTCATGGTTGGGCGGAAGTACGAAGCGGGCGGCATCGCCAAGGACGGCGCCAAGATGGTGACGGCGGTCGCCTGCGCCCGGGTGCCGAAGTTCACCGTCGTGGTCGGCGGCAGTTTCGGCGCCGGCAACTATTCCATGTGCGGGCGGGCGTACGATCCGCGCTTTCTGTGGATGTGGCCGAACGCGCGCATCTCGGTCATGGGCGGCGAGCAGGCGGCGGCGGTGCTGGCCACCGTGCGGCGCGACGCGCTGCGCGCGCGCGGCGAGGATTGGAGCGCCAAGGACGAAGACGCCTTCCGCAAGCCGATCCGCGACCAGTACGAACGCCAGGGCCATCCCTATTACGCCAGCGCACGCCTGTGGGACGACGGCATCATCGATCCCGTCGATACGCGCATGGTCCTGGGGCTCGGCATTTCCGCCGCGCTCAACGCGCCGATCGAGAAAACGACGTTCGGCGTTTTCAGGATGTAAACGGAGTTTCGCGCCGTGTCCGCTCTCGTCGTTGCCATTGATTCCCGGGGCGTCGCCACCGTTACCCTCGACCGACCCGAAAAACATAACGCCTTCGGCGACGCCCTGATCGCCGGGCTTGCGGACGCGTTTCGCCGCCTCGGCGCGGACGAAAGCGTGCGCGCGGTCGTGCTGGCCGCCAACGGCAAGAGTTTTTCCGCCGGCGCCGATATCGACTGGATGAAGCGCATGGCGGGCGCGCCGGAAGACGAAAATCGGCGCGACGCCCGGGCGCTCGCCGATATGCTGCGCCTGCTGAACGACATGCCGAAACCGACCGTGGCCTTGGTGCAGGGCGCGGCGTTCGGCGGCGGCGTCGGCCTGGTGGCGTGCTGCGACATCGCGCTTGCCGCCGACGGCGCGGTCTTCGCCTTGAGCGAGGTTCGCCTCGGCCTGATTCCCGCGACCATCGGGCCCTATGTCGTCGCGGCCGTCGGCGAGCGGATGGCGCGGCGCTACTTTCTGACCGGCGAACGTTTCGACGCCGCTGCGGCCTTGGCGATCGGCCTGGTCCACAGGGTTGTACCGGGAGCCGAACTGGCGGCGGCGGGCGAGAAAGTACTTGTCGATCTGCTCGCGGGTGGACCCAAGGCCCAGGCCGAGGCCAAGGCCCTCGTTCGCGCTATCGCCGGACGGCCCATCGCGGCGGATGTGATCGAAGACACGGCCGCGCGCATCGCCCGCATTCGGACCGGAACCGAGGCGCGCGAAGGGTTCGACGCCTTTCTCGCCAAAAGGAAGCCCTCGTGGGTTCGTGACTAGGTCGTGTTCGCCAAGGTTCTGATCGCCAATCGTGGCGAAATCGCCTGCCGCGTCATTCGTACCGCCCGGCGGCTCGGCATCGCGACGGTCGCCGTTTATTCCGATGCGGACCGGAATGCCTTGCACGTGCGGCTCGCGGACGAGGCGCATCGCATCGGCCCGTCCGAAGCGAAGGCGAGTTATCTGATCGGGGAAGCCATCGTGGCCGCGGCCAAGGCGGCGGGCGCGGGCGCCGTCCATACCGGTTACGGCTTTCTTTCCGAAAACGCGGCGTTCGCCGAAACGGTCATGCGCGCTGGGCTCGTATTCATCGGGCCGCCGCCCGAGGTGATCCGCGCATTGGGATCCAAATCGAGTGCCAAGGCGCTGATGGCCGGGGCGGGCGTTCCCACCATCCCCGGCTATCACGGGGACGCACAGGATGACGCCGCTTTCGCGCGCGAAGCGAGGCGGATCGGTTTTCCGGTAATGGTCAAAGCGGCGGCGGGCGGTGGCGGGCGCGGCATGCGGGTGGTGGAGAAACCGGACGGGCTTGCCGAAGCGCTGGCGTCCGCCCGGCGCGAAGCTGGGGCCGCGTTCGCCGATCCCACACTGCTGCTGGAAAAATATCTGACCCAACCGCGCCACGTGGAAATCCAGGTGTTCGCCGATAACTTCGGCAACGTCGTTCATCTTTTCGAGCGCGATTGCTCGCTACAGCGTCGGCACCAGAAAGTGGTCGAGGAAGCCCCGGCGCCCGGGCTCGATCCCGGTCTCCGTAAACGCCTGGGCGCGGCGGCGGTCGCGGGATGCCGGGCCGCCGGCTACCGGAACGCGGGCACGGTCGAATTCCTGCTCGACGCCGATGGCACGTTCTATTTCATGGAAATGAATACGCGTCTTCAAGTGGAACATCCGGTGACGGAAATGGTGACCGGCCAGGACCTGGTCGAGTGGCAATTCCGGGTGGCGGCGGGCGAGCCGCTCCCGCTCGGTCAAGACGCTCTCGCGATCAACGGTCATTCCATCGAGGCGCGCCTGTACGCCGAAGATTCCACGCGCGATGACCGGCCCCAGGCGGGCAAACTTGCCCGCGTCGCGTTCCCTCCCGAAAGCAGGAACGTTCGGGTGGAAACCGGGGTGTCGGAGGGCGACGAGGTCGGCGTTTTCTACGATCCGATGATCGCCAAGATCGCGGTTTGGGGCGAAGACCGCGCGCGGGCGCTCGATCGGCTGCGCGCGGCGCTGGACTCGGTTCGCATCGTCGGTATCGCCACTAACCGCGATTTCCTCGCCGCCGTTGCCCGCCATCCGGACTTCGTCGCGGGAAATGTCAATACCGGGTTCATCCCGCGCCATCGGGGCGAACTGACCGCGCGTCCTGGCCGCGCGCCCGATTCCGCAGTTGCATTCGCCTGTCTCGCGGTTCTTCTCGACCAGGCGGAGGCGCGCGGGGCCGAGGCCCGGCGTTCCGCCCATCGTCATTCGCCCTGGCATCGGACCGACGGTTGGCGGCTCAACGGCACGGGCGTGCAGACGATCCGGCTCAAGGACGACACCGGCGAATTGGCGATCGTCGTTCACTTCCGAACCGACGGATACACCCTCGGTCTTCCCGGGGGCATCGCCCAAGTCGCGGCCCGGCGCGGGCCGAACGGCGAAATCCGAGCCGAGTGGAATGACCAATCCCTGACCGCATTCGCTATGCAGGGGGGCGACGAAGTGGCCGTGTTCGGTTTGGGGCCGACATGGCGGTTTCGGCTTGTCGGTCCCGAGCGGCGGGTGGCGGCCGAAGAGGCGCCCGCCGGGGCCTTGGCCGCGCCCATGCCCGGCAAGGTCATCGCCGTGAACGCTAAGGCGGGTGATATTGTGCGCCGTGGACAAGTGCTGGTGGTATTGGAGGCGATGAAGATGGAGCACGCGCTCGCCGCCGCCGCCGACGGACAAATCGAAGCCGTTCACGTCCGCCCCGGGGTTCAAGTCGCGGAGGGTGGACTTCTGGTATCCTTCGTATCCGAACCGCAAGAATCCTCCGAGTTCTGACCGTGCGTCTTCCCAACCGCATCAAAATGGTCGAGGTCGGCCCGCGCGACGGGCTGCAAAACGAACCGCGCCCGGTTTCGGCGGCGGCGCGGATCGAATTGATCGAACGGCTAGCCGACGCGGGGCTCGGTGCGATCGAGGCCGGAAGCTTCGTCTCGCCAAAATGGGTTCCGCAGATGGCCGATACCGACAAGGTGTTCGCCGGCTTGAAGCGCCGCGCCGGCGTCGTCTATTCGGCCCTGGTTCCCAACCTCAAGGGGCTCGACGCCGCGCTCGCGGCCGACGTTTCGGAAATCGCCGTCTTCGCCGCCGCCTCGGAAACCTTTTCCCGGCGCAATATCAATTGCTCGATCGACGAAAGCCTCGATCGCTTCGCCGAGGTGGCCCGGGCGGCGCGCGCGCGCGGCGTGCCGGTGCGCGGGTATATCAGCTGCATTCTCGGCTGCCCCTACGAGGGCGAGATTCCGACCGAAGCGGTCGCGCGCGTCGCCGTCCGGTTGATGGAAATAGGCTGCCATGAAATTTCCCTCGGCGACACCATCGGCATCGGCACGCCGGGCAAGGCCCAGGCGATGATCGACGCGGTGTCGGCGCGCGTGCCGGTTGCCAAGCTCGCCGTGCATTTTCACGATACTTACGGCCAGGCGCTGGCCAACATCCTGGCAGCTTTGGAAAAGGGCGTCGCTTGCGTCGATTCCGCGGTCGCCGGACTCGGCGGCTGTCCGTACGCGCCAGGGGCTTCGGGCAATGTTGCTTCCGAGGACGTTCTCTACATGCTCGACGGCCTCGGCGTCCGGACCGGGGTGAATCTTTCCAAGCTGGCGTCGGCCGGGCGATTTATTTCCGAGGTCCTCGAACGCGAGCCGGCGTCCCGGGCCGCACGCGCCTTGGCGGCGAAGGGAAGGGGGGACGCCGCATGACCGTTCACCTCGTCAAGCTCGCAGTCGGGATCGAGGATGCCGAGCATCTTGCCCGGGTGCAAAAGGAGCGCCTCAAGAAATCGGCGCGCGGCGGCAAGAAGCCGACCCTTCGCCACATTACCCGCCACCGTCCAAAACGGGCCGACGAAATCGTCGAGGGCGGATCCATTTATTGGGTAATTGGTGGGGCCATTGCCGCGCGCCAGCGAATCCTCGGCTTCGAAAAGGCTGCCAAGGTGGACGGAACCCCGGCGCACGCAATTCTGCTCGATCCCCGGCTGGTCCGCACCGAAGCCAAACCGTTTCGGGCGTTTCAGGGATGGCGCTACCTTCCCGCCGATAAGGTTCCTCGGGATCGGGGCGAGGTGAACACCTCGACCGAGACCCTGCCGGCAAGCCTGAGAAATGAATTGAAGGAGTTAGGGCTTATTTGAACGGGGCGGAGACTCGTTATGGGGGAAAAGCCCTTATTGTGTGAGGTGGGAGTATTAGGGTTTTATTAATCCATGCGGTTTTAACTATGGATAGTTTTGGCGGAATACATAGGGTAAGATGCCCAAACAGAGCTTATATTTACTATCTACGCTGCGGTTAATAACCTTTCTCAAGAGCATGCAAATGGCCAAAGAAGAAGAAATGGAAATCATTAATCCGCCGAACACCCTTAAGACGAAGGTGAAGAAAGGCGGTCCCGGCGCGATCAATCCCGCCATGCTCGAAAAGGCCGAACAGGTTCTCGCGGGCCTGTCCGACAGCTATCTCGAATGGGTGCAGCAGGACCTCAGAACATCTCCTCGGCCTTCGATGAGTTGAAAGCGGGTCGCGGCGATCAGAAAGAAACGCTGGATAGGATTTTCCGCATTTCCCACGACATGAAGGGCCAAGGCGGCAGCTTCGGGTACAACTTGGTGACGTCCGTCGGCAACGAGCTCTGCCGAATGATCGAAAAGTTTCCCGCCACGATCACCCCGGCCCATATCGATGCGATCGGCGTTCATATCGACTCCTTGAAGCTGATCGTCGCCCAAAAAATGAAAGGCGACGCGGGGGCAGCCGGCGCGGCCATGCTGACCGGCCTGCAAAAAGTTTCCGCCAAGCTTACGACTTAGAAGCCCGAAACTCCTCGATCCAGGCGATGCGGCGCTTGATCGCCGCGATGTCGTGATCCAGCCATGCGGCGAGCGCGCCCGGATCGTCGGCGTGATGCGCGCGCAGATCCTCGAGCCGCGCCAATTCCTTCTCGCAACTTTCCACCAGGAGATCGAGTTGAACCCGGCGTTCGGGCTCGTCGAGGTGGTGGAGAAACCGGAACTTCAAGGCGACGATCAGCTTATTGAGATCGGTCGACGCCGCGCGGATGTTCGCGGTCAGCAACGACTTCAGCTCGCGCCGGCCGGCATCGGTGATCTCGAGACTGGCATCGTCCTCCATGCCGGCGCCCCCGCGCCCCGATAGGGGCGCATCGTTTATTTGCCCGCCTACCGGCGGGACCGCGCGCACGAGGCCCTCCAAGCGCAACAACTCGATTGAGGTTCCCATCAGCTCCAGGGACGGGCCGAGAATACGGCTGACGAAGTGCCTGACGGCGTTGGCGAGCGCGCTGTAGCGCATCGGCCCGGCCGCCAGCGTGCCGAGGGCGCAGAGCCGAACCGCTTCCCGGGGCGTCAGCGTGTTGTCGGCGAACATAGTGGCAAGTCTGACTTAGATCGGCCCGGGTTGCAAACCGGCGGATCGCCGCCCGAAGCCACGCTCTAAGCCGCCGCGCGCAATCCGAGGCATGCCCAAACCTGCTTCAGCGCCGAAACCAGATGGTCCATGTCCGCGTCCGAGTGCATCGGGGTCGGCGTGAACCGCAACCGCTCGGTACGGCGCTGGACGGTCGGATAATTGATCGGCTGGACGTAGATGTCGTGGCCCTCGAGCAACAGGTCGCTCGCCTGCTTGCAGCGCACCGGATCGCCGACCAGGACCGGAACGATGTGGCTCGGCCCCGGCATCACCGGCAAGCCGGCCTTGGCGATCCGGGTCTTCAGGGTTTGGGCGCGTTCCTGGTGGCGTTCGCGCAGTTCGTTGTGCGTCTTGAGATAGCGAATGGCGGCGAGCGCGCCGGCCGCGACCGCCGGCGGCGGCGAGGTCGAGAAGATGAACCCGGTGCCGTAGGAACGGATGAAATCGCACAGGGGCGCCGAACCGGCGATGTAGCCGCCGACCACGCCGAAGGCCTTGGCGAGGGTGCCCTGGATCACGGTCAGGCGGTGCATCTGACCTTCGCGTTCGGCCACGCCGCCGCCGCGCGGGCCGTACATGCCGACCGCGTGCACTTCGTCGAGGAACGTCATGGCGCCGTGCTTGTCGGCGACGTCGCAGATTTCCTTGATCGGCGCGATTTGGCCGTCCATCGAATAGACGGATTCAAAGGCGATCAGCTTGGGCCGCGCCGGGTCGAATTGGCCGAGCAATTCGTCGAGATGGGCGGGATCGTTGTGGCGGAAGACTCTCTTCTCAACGCGGGAATGGACAATGCCCTCGATCATCGAGTTGTGGTTCTTCTCGTCGGAAAAGACCACGCAGTCGGGCAACGTGCGCGCCAGCGTTTTGAGCGAGGTCATGTTGGCGATCCAACCCGACCCGAAAATCAGGGCCGATTCGGTACCGTGCAGATCGGCAAGCTCTTGTTCGAGCAGAACGTGATAATGGTTCGTGCCGGCGATGTTGCGGGTGCCGCCGGCGCCGGCGCCGCAGCGGTCGATCGCCTCGTGCATCGCCTGCAACACCAGCGGATGCTGGCCCATGCCGAGGTAATCGTTGGAGCACCAGACCGTGATTTCGCGCGGGCTGCCGGTGCCGTGGTGAATCGCGCGCGGAAATGCCCCCGCCTTGCGCTCCAGGTCGATGAACACGCGATAGCGGCCTTCCTGCTTCAGGTCCGCTACCCGGTCGGCGAAGAACTTCTCGTAATTCATTGAATTGATTTGCTTCATGACCCCAAGGGGATTTTTCGGCCCCGGCATTAAATAGCATCCGGCCAGGACCCGCAACCTTGACCCGGATCAACTCTTAACGAGGCGCCGAAGAGCGCCCCCGCTACCGGGGGTTCGATGCGATAAGCTGCGCTTGATCGGGGTTTTGATCGGGGTCAAGGTCCGGAATCCGGCGCGGGCTAAGATGTTTCCGAATTCAAGCCGATGGAGGCGACCATGCTCAAAGACATTCTCGTTCATATCGATCGCACCAAGGAATGCGCCGGTCGCCTGAAAGTCGCGCTCGGCCTCGCCCGCGCCCATGACGCGCACCTGACCGGCGCCTACGTCATCCCGCGTTCCCGCATTCCCACCTACCTGGAGGTCCAGGTGCCCAAGGATATCCTCGACAAGGCGGCCGCCGGGCGGGTCGAGGAAGCGGCCGCGGTGAAGCGGGACTTCGAGAAGGCCTGCCGCGCCGACGACATCCCTTGCGAATGGCGCCAGGCCGAAGGGGTCACGGTCGAAACCCTCGCGCTCAACACTCGTTACGCCGATCTCGCCATCGTCGGCCAGCGCAATTCAGCGAGCGAGGATTTCGAGGTCGATGAAATGCCCGACCGGTTCATCCTGTCGGCGGGACGGCCGACTTTGGTGGTGCCGTACGCGGGGTCGTTCCCGACGATCGGCCGGACCATCGTGGTGGCCTGGGATGCGAGCCGGCTCGCGACCCGCGCGGTCAACGACGCGCTGCCGCTTCTGCGCAAGGCGGACAAGGTCCATCTGCTCGCCATCAACCCGGAAGGCGGGATCGAGGGCCACGGCGCGATTCCCGGCGCCGACATCGGCCTTCATCTGGCCCGTCATGGGGTCAAGGCGGAATCCAGCTCGATCCGGGTCGAGGACCTCGACGTCGGCGACGCGCTGCTGTCGCGCGTGGCCGACTTCGGGGCCGATCTGATCGTGATGGGCGCCTACGGCCATTCGCGTTGGCGCGAACTGGTGCTGGGCGGCGTCACCCGCCATCTGCTCGACCACATGACCGTGCCGGTATTCATGACTCATTGACGGAGTCATGGCGGCCTAGTCCCGGATGGCGCGCGGATCGAGCGCGTCCTGCAAGCCGTCGCCGACGAAGTTAAAGGCGACCACGGTGACGAAGATCAACAGCCCCGGATAGACGGCGAGCAGCGGCGCGCTCCACACCAGCTCCTGGGCGTTGGCGAGCAGGTTGCCCCAACTGGGCGTCGGCGGCTGGATGCCGAGTCCGAGGAAACTGAGGACCGATTCGAGCAGAATCACGTGCCCGGCCGACAGCGTGGTCGCGACCACGATCGGCGAGGCGAGATTGGGCAGCACGTGCACGCGCATGATGCGCCAGGGCGTCGCCCCCTGCGCCCGGGCGGCAAGCACGAACGGGCGCTCGCGCAAGGCCAGCGCCGTCGCGCGCACGAGCCGCGCGACCGTGGTCCAGCCGAGAGCCGCGACGATGATCACCACCCGATAGAGGCTCGCGGTTTCGGCCTCGGCCCATGCGCTGGGGAGACCGAGCTTGGCCGGATCGACCGCGGCGAGCACGATCAGGAGCGGCAGCAGCGGCAGCGCGATCACCCCATCGGTGACGCGCATGAGGACCGCATCGAGCCAGCCGCCGAAGTAGCCGGCGACGAGGCCGATGGCGGTGCCGAGAAGCGCGGTCGCGATCGCCGCGGCGAACCCGACCGCGAGCGAAACCCGCGCCCCGAACAGAAGCCGCACGAGCACGTCGCGGCCCAATTCGTCGGTGCCGAGCGGATGGGCCAGCGACGGCGGCCGGAAGCGGCCGGCAAGATCGGCCGCCGCCGGATCGACCCCGAAGGCGGCGGCGACGAGCGGCGCGGCGAGCGCGAGCAGGGCGAGCACGCCGAGGGCGCCCAGACTCCAGACTGCGGCGCGGTGGCGGACGAACCGGCGCGCGACCGGAAGCCAAAGGGCGGCGAACGGGCGCGGGCGCGTCGACGACAGGGAAGCGGTGGCGCTCATGCGTCGCGTTCCTCGAATGAGACGCGCGGATCGAGCGCAACGTAGGTGACGTCCGCCAGCAGGTTGGCGACAAGGGTGATGAGCGTCGCGAACAGGAGCGCGACCAAGGCGAGGTTGAAGTCGTTGCCCATGACCGCGTCGTAGATCAGGCGGCCCATGCCGGGATAGGCGAAGATGGTTTCGGTCACCAGCGCGCCGGAGAAAAGCGCGCCGAAGTCGAGGGCGATCACGGTCGCGACCGGGATCAGCGCGTTGCGGAGCGCATGCCCGAGCACGACGCGGGTTTCGCCCGCGCCCTTGGCGCGCGCGGTGCGGATATAGTCCTGGCGCAACGTTTCGGCCATGGCCGCGCGCATGTAGCGGGCCTGGCCGGCGATGCCGGCGACGGCCAGCGTCGCCACGGGGAGCGCGAGATGGCGAAGGGTTTCGGTCCAACCGCCACCGCCGATGGCGACGCCGCCCGCCGGCAGGACACCGAGCAACACGGCGAACACGATGATCAGCAGGATGCCGAGCCAGAAGGAAGGGATCGAAATCCCAGCGAAAGCCAGGGCGTTGACCGCGTAGTCGAGCCGCGAGCGCGGGCGCGCGCCGGCGAGCATCCCGGCCGGAAGCCCGATCAACAGCGCGAGCGCGAACGCGGCGCCCATCAGCTTCAAGGTGTTGAGCAGCGCGGGTCCGATCGCGTCCGGAACCGGACGGCTCATCAGGCGCGAATAGCCGAAGTCGCCTTGCAGCGCGAGCCACAGCCAGTCGGCGTAACGCGCGAGGATCGGCCGGTTGAGGCCGTGCAGCGCGCGAAGCCTGTTTGCATCCTCTGGCGTCAACTTGGGATCGGCGGCGATCATCAGGTCGATCGGATCGCCCGGCATCAGCCCCATCAGCCCGTAGACGGCGAACGACATGACCGCCAGCACCAGGGCGGATTGCAGCGCGCGGGTGGCCAGGAACCTCGTCATTTTTGAACCCGCCAGTTCTCGATCCAAAGGGTGCTGACGCCCTGGTGGCCGGTCGGTTCCACGCCCGCCAGCCACTTGGGCAGCACGAAGGCATCGGCGCGGAAGAAGAGCGGCAGCGACGGCAAATCCTCGGCGTAGATGTCCTGGAAGCGCTTCCATAACGCGCGGCGTTTTTCCCGATTCAGTTCCACCTCGATCGCGTCGATCAGCCGGTCCATCTCCGGGTTGGCGTAGCCGGTGTAGTTCTGGCCGGCGAAGTTGTTGGCTTCGGTCGGAATGTGGCTGGAATGAAGAATGGTGCGCGGCACGTTTTCCGGCGCGCTGTACCAGGCGAACATGGCGAAGCCCGGGAACGTCCGCTTGCGCACGGTTTCGCCGAAGAACACGCGCGCGGGCTGGTTCTTGATGCGCGCGTCGGCCCCGACCGCGCGCCATTGGCTTTGCAGCACCTGCTGCACCGCCTCGCGGGTGCGGTTGCCGGCGGTGGTGGCAAGCTCGAAGGAAAGGCGCTCGCCCTTGGCGTTGTGGCGGAATCCACCCCGCATGACCGACCAGCCCGCTTCGTCGAGCAGCGCGGCCGCGCGCTTCGGGTCATAGGGATATTTGCGGACCTCGGGGTTATGGATCCAATCGAGCGGGTTGACCCCGGTATGGGCGACCGGCTGATGACCGGCGAACAGCTGCTGGACGATGGTTTCGCGGTCGAGGGCATGCAGCAGCGCCTGGCGCACGCGCTTGTCCCTCAGGATCGGGTTCTCCAGGTTGGGCTCCAGGTGTTCGTAGACCAGGCTCGGCTTGAAGATCACGTTGAACCGCTCGCCGTGGCGCTTGGCGAAGGCGACCGCCTGATCGACGGTGAGGCCGAGCTCGCCCGCGATCATGTCGATGGCGCCGGACAAAAGGTTGGCCTCGAGCGCGGCGGTGTTTTCGATCACGCGCACCACCACGCGCTTGAAGCGGGGCTTGGCGCCGGGCCAGGTGTCGTTCGGCACCAGCACCACGTGCGAGCCCGCCGTGACCTCGGCGATGCGATAGGGGCCGTAATAGAGGCCGGGGTTGGCGGTATCGGTGTCGTAGAGGGTGCGGTTCTTGTAGGCGGCGGGGTCGGCGCGGAACGGTTTTTCCTCCAGGTGCACGGGCAGGAGGCCCATGTCGTTGACCGCGTTGTAATCGAAGGTGAGCTTGTCGAAGTGCAGCGTGAAGGTGTCGTCGCTTTTGGCGTCGACCTTATAGAGGCTGCGGTAGAATTCCTGGTTGGAAACGCCGGTCTGGGGATGGCGCCCGACTTCCAGCGTGAAGGCCACGTCGCGCGACGTGAGCGGCGTGCCGTCGCCCCACTTGAGGCCGGGGCGGAAGGTGAAGGTGACGGCGACGCCTTTTTTGCCGTCTGGGATGGTTTCCGGCACCGCGCCGCCGTTCTCGATGGTCGGCAGGCTAACGCAGATCATGCAGCCGAGTTCCCAGCGGGCGTCGTGCATGGTGAGCGGCCGCCGGGCCATGCTGAGCACGTAGGTCTTGGCCAACATGGAATCGATCGACGGATGGAAGGTGGCCGGGAACTGGGTCATGCCGATGACCAGCTCGTCCTTGGCCTCGGCCGGCTTGGCCAAGGGGAGGGCGAACACCGGGGCGAGGGCCAGCAAGCCGGCGAGAACGCGGGCGAGCGAAAACGGCATGGTTTTGATGGTAGCACCAACAGCCTCGCGGCCGACGGCCGGACCATGACCGGCACGGTCCCGGGGCAACAGAACCGGCGTTGTTCCACTCGTCCGAAATCTGGCCCACACGCGGCCCAACCCTAGCCAACGCGCAGTCAGCAGGGGGTAAAACGCACCTAACCTATTTATCCTGCTCGAAACAGGTATATTTCCGTAGGCATTTGTAGGCATTTTTCCGTTGCCTCCGCTTAGAGGGGCTGTTTTCGGGAGGAGGCTGGGCAAGGCTCGGCGACACATGGATATAGGTTATATATCCTGTTTAAACAAAATACAAGAAAATTTTCTTATTACAGGTCCGTAGCTTAGCCCACGCTAAAGTTCGACCCGGGGTTCGGGGACGCCTGCGACATCGCTGTGGAATCGAAAAAGACAGCCGGAGAGCGGGGCCGCCGCTAGTTGACCCGGGTCGCGCCCGACGCGCAGGCTGGTGACGAAGCAGGTCTTCAGGTCCGGGCCACCGAAGGCGGGCATGGTCGGCCACGGCGTCGGCACCGCGACGCGCCTATCTAGCGTGCCGTCCCGCCGGTAGCGGCGCACCTCGCCGGCGTCGATGGCGCTGAGCCAGTAGGCGCCTTCCGCATCCGCCGTCGCGCCGTCGGGGCGCGCGTCGGGGCCGAGGATCAGGAACGGCCGCCGTTCGCGGATGCCGCCCGCGGCGTCGAATTCGAACCGCCACACGACCTGCGTGGGCGTATCCGCGTGCCAACCGCCGCGTCCGTCCGGATCGAACGCGAGCCCGTTCGCGAGCGTGATCCCGGTGACTTGCGGCACCAGACGATCTTTCTCCAGGCGATAGAGCGCGGCCGCCGGCTTGTCGCGCGGCTCAAACATGGACCCGACCCAAAACCGGCCGCGAGGGTCGCAACGCCCGTCGTTCATGCGCGTGGTTTTGGGATCGTGTTCCGCCATGGCGAGGGTAGTAAGCATTCCGGTAGCGACGTCGAGACGCGCCACTCTTTCGCGCAAGGCAACCACCAGCGAGCCGTCCGTCGCGAGCGCGAGCGAGCCGGGTTCCGACGGCATCGCAAAGCGATGGCGAACGACATGACCCGGCGCGCCGTCGGGATCGACGCCCAGCACCAGGCGTCCGACGATATCCACCAGCCAGAGAAGCCGCCGCCGGTCGTCCCACGCCGGCGATTCCAGAAGTTCTCCCCTGACATCGGGAACAGGTTCGGCCCGGATCGTCATCGGTTGCCCGCTATTTCTACTTGCCGCCATGGGCGGCGGACCAGGCGATCGGGTCTTCGAGGAAGCGGCGCACTTCGGCGATCACCTTGGGGTCGAAGTAATCGCCTTCCTCGGCCACCTTCAGCACGTCCCACCAGGTGGCGAGGAAGTGGAGCCGCAGATCGGATTCGGCGAGTGTGCCGAGGGCACCCGGGAAAATGCCGTAGAAAAAGACGACGAAGGAGTCGCCGACTTTCGCCCCGGCCTTGCGCAGGGCGTTGACGAAATTGATTTTGCTCGCGCCGTCGGTGGCGAGGTCTTCCACTAGCACCACGCGCGCGCCATCGCCGAAGTCGCCCTCGATCTGGGCGTTGCGGCCGAAACCCTTCGCCTGCTTGCGCACGTAGAGCATCGGCTTGTCGGCCACCTCGGCGATCCAGGCGGCGTAGGGAATGCCGGCGGTCTCGCCGCCCGCCACCGCGTCGATGTTATGCCAGCCGATCTCGGTGCCGAGGATCGAGACCGCCTGCTGAACCACATGGCGCCGTTCGGCCGGAAACGAGATTAGCTTGCGGCAGTCGATATAGACCGGGCTCGCCCAGCCCGAGGTGAAGATATAGGGCTGTTCCGGGCGGAAATTGACCGCCTTGATGTCGAGCAGGATCTTCGCCGTGGCGATATCGGCGCCGTGGATGGGCTTGGCGGTCATGCGGTGAATTCCGTGCCAGGGAGTAGGGAGGCGGGTATTATGCCTATGCGCCCCGCGATTGGAACCGGGGAAAAATAATCCGGGGGAACCCAAGCGGTGAGCGATACCGACGTGAAGGTTTGGGTCCTGGCGGACGACCGGCCCGGCAACCGCAGGCAAGCCTTGGGCGTCGCCGAGGCATTGGGATGGCCGTTCGCCGTCAAGGAAATCCGCTACGGTCCGCTCGGCGGGTTGCCGAATGTTCTGCTCGGCGCGTCCTTCGCGGGCCTGAGCGGGGATAGCCGGAACGGGCTGGCGCCGCCCTGGCCGGATATCGTCCTCGGCGCCGGACGGCGGGTCGCGCCGGTCGCGCGCGCGATCAAGCGGCTCTCCGGCGGGCACACCTTTGCGGTCCAGATCATGGACCCGGGGCGTTTCGCGTTCTGGGACCTCGATCTGATCGCGGTACCGAACCACGACCGCGCCCCGCCTGGCCCGAACGTTTTTTTCATCACCGGCGCGCCGCACCAGGTGCGCCCCGACATGTTGGCGGAGGCGGCGGTGGCGTGGCGCGGTCGCCTCGCGCATCTGCCGAAACCGAGGATCGCCGTCCTGATCGGAGGCCGCGCCAAGGGCCGCGCCCTGGCGGGCGCGGCGATGGAGGACCTGGCAAATCGCATCGAGGCGTTCGCCCAGCGCGCGCGGGGTTCGCTGCTGATCACGTCGAGTCGGCGCACCGACCCCGCCGCCCTGAACGCCTTGCTCGCGCGCGTAAGCGTTCCGCGCCATGTGCATCGCTGGGGGGATGCGGGCGAGAATCCTTATCCCGGCTTTCTCGCGCTTGCCGACGCGGTGGTGGTCACTGGCGATTCCATGTCCATGTGTTCGGAAGCATGCGCGTCGGGAGCGCCGGTTTACATCTTCGCGCGCGACGAGTTCGTGACGCCCAAATACGCGCGCCTGCACCGGGAACTATACGACCTCGGCTTCGCGCGTCCGCTGACCGACCAGGCGACGGCGGGGCGCAAGGATGGGCCGCGGCTTAACGCGGCGGAAGCGGTCGCCGCCGAAATCCGGAAGCGCCTCGCGCGCTTCGCCTAGACTGGATCCCGGTCAATGTCTCCATTTCGTCATTCCCGCGAACGCGGGAATCCAGCCCTTTCAAAAGCCTGGCCCCCCGCTGGCGCGGGGGTGACAATTCCGTTTAATCGGAACGTGCTTTAATGCCGCGCTTCGCCGCCAGCGTGATGTTTCTGTTTGCCGAGGCGCCGTTCGAGGAGCGTTTCCGCCTCGCCAGCTGCGCTGGGTTCCGCGCGGTCGAATGCCAGAACCCGTATGCGTGGGCGGCGGAAGATATTCGCGATTGGTTGACCGACGCCGGGCTCGACATGGCTCTGATCAACGCGCCCGCCGGAGACCCGGACAAGGGCGAGCGCGGGTTCGCCGCCGTCCCCGGGCGCGAAAACGATTTCCGCGAATCCCTGGAACGCGGGCTCGCCTACGCGCGGATGCTGTCTTGTTCGCGGTTGCACGTGCTGGCCGGCAACGCGCCCATAAACGCGGAGACGGAGCGGGCCTACGTCGCCAACGTGCGCTGGGCGGCGGCTCGGGCGGAACGGGAAGGCTTGCGCGTGCTGTCGCAGGAAAGCCGCGAATCGCGCTTGGCCGCCGCGGAAAAGAAGGCGGCTGCCCTGCCGGCCAAGCTGACGGTGCCGATGATCCTCTTTTTCCTACGGGTTCTGTTCGTCGTGATCGCCGGGCCGGCCGGCATCAATATCTCGAACAATTGAGCGGGCGAAGAGTCAGTACGTGCGCGCGCCGTCGGCCAGCGCGCGGAAATAGCGCAGGTTGGCGCGCACCATTTCCGGCGACTGGTCCTTGCGGGCGAAGCGCTCGGCCCCGGCGGCGTCGCCCTTCATCGCCAGCAGCAGCGCCAGATTCTGACGCACATGATGGCTCACGCCCGGCTGGTCCTTGGCCCTCTCCAGGGCGGCGATGGCGCCGTCGAGATCGCCGCTCATCGCCAGCGACAGTCCCAGGTTGTTGAGCACGGTGGAATTGTCCGGCGACAGCGAAAGCGCGGCGTTGTAATGATCGCGGGCCTCGACGTTCTTGCCCTGATAGTCGAGCACCACGCCGAGCAGCGACAAGACCTCCCAGTTCTGGGGCGCCAGCGTCATCGCCTGGTCAAGATAGCGCGCGGCGACCGGCAACTTGTCCGAGGACAGGTACGCCTTGGCCATTTCGACCAGCGTCTCGGCGGAAGGTTTTTCGTTGCGGGCGCGCTGCTCGAGAAAAGCCGCTGCCTGGCGTGGCTCGCCCGCGAGCCTGAGCGCGTGCGTAACGGAGCGGGATGCGTTTGTCCTGCGGCGTGCGTTCGAGCAGCGTGCGGTAGTGCGCCGCCGCAGAACGGAAATCGCCGCTCGATTCGGCGTGCAGCGCGGCCGAGGCAAGCGAATCCGAGATCAAGTTCTTGGGCAGCGGATTGTCCGAGGAATCCGTCGCGCCTTGGGCGCACGCGGCGAGGATCAGCATGATGCCGACAACGAATCCAAGCCGCGGAGTGGCGGCCGAGCCGAAGGCGGAAACGGACATCGCGCGCATGATACGAACTTGAACATAATAGAAAGTTTGGTTGCATTCTCAAGACCTTGGGAATATTTCTGTTTTTAGCCCCTTCCCGTATGATCGAACTGGCGCGTATGGACGCGGCTCGGACCGCTAGCAAGGCGGATTACGGTGCAAAAATCCTTCGATTCGCGAATTTTGACGATAGCGGGGATAGTGATCGTGGCGGGCGCGATCGCGATCGCCGGCCCGGCGTTGGCGCAATCGTCGGCGGCCTCGGCGGGGGGCGAGCCGATCCAGGTGATCGCCAACAAGGCGACGATCCTTCGTCTCGCCGCGCGCGCGCAAAACATCATCATCGGCGATCCGCGCGTTCTCGACATCACCGTTGAAAACCGCTCAATGCTGGTATTGTTCGGCCGCGCGCCAGGCGAAACCAACCTGATCGTGCTCGATTCGCAAAATCGCGAAATTCTATCCGTCCCGGTTCTTGTCACGGGTGAGTGTGATCGGCATATCTCGGTCATCTCGGCGCCCAAGTCCGGCTATTCGGAGGTCGTCTACAATTGCGCCGACCGTTGCGTTCGTGTCGCGACGCAGGGCGCCGCGCCGGAACCCTAAGGCGGTGGCGGGCAACAAGGTCCGGTCGCGGAAGCGCCGGGAGCGCCGCCCCAAGGAGAGCCGGCCGCCCAACCGCAACCCCAGAGCCAGGCGCCCGAACAGGCGCCGACCGGAACCGCAGGCGGAAAAGGTTACAAGCGCTGATCCAGAAGGAGGCGCTGCGTGCAACCAGGACGTTCCGATCATCCAAACGGCATTCTCGCGCGCTTCGCCCGCGACCAGCGGGGTGTTTCCGCGATCGTTTTCGCGATCGTGCTTCCGGTGCTGATCGGGTTCGTCGGCATCGGCGTCGAAATGGGACAATGGTTCCATCGCAAGCGCAGCATGCAAGCAGCCGCCGACGCGGGCGCCATGGCCGGAGCGCTTGTGCTTTATCAAGGCGTAACCTGGGCCGACGCGCAAACTGCGGCCAGCGATTTAGCTGTGCGCAACGGCGCCGTCGCCGCCAACGTTACTCCGAATAACCCGCCGACGTCGGGTTCCTACACCGCCGACGCGAATGCGGTCGAGGTTTTTGTCACCGAAAGTCAGACACGACTGTTTTCGGCCATTTTTTTGACGTCCGATGTGACGGTCAATGCCCGCGCGGTGGCGACGGTAGGTACTCGCGCGTTCGGCTGCGTGGTCGCCCTCAGCGGATCGGCCAGTCCGGCGGTGAGCATGGCCGGCAACGCGGCGATGAACCTCAACAACTGCGGACTTTCGGTCAATTCGACCAGTTCGACCGCGTTTCAAATGACGAATAATACGGATCTCAGCGCCAGTTTCGGAAATATCACTGGGGGTACGTCGTTCGCAAACAACTATGACCTCCACAGCACACCAGTTTCGACCGGAACCGAAGCGGTTGCGGATCCGTTCGCCGACTTGACTAATCCGACTCCCAGCGGGGCGTGTACTCAAACCAACTACACATCCAGCGGAAACGGCACTATCGGCCCCGGACGCTATTGCGGTTGGCTGTCAATCGGTGTGAACGACGACATCACCATGAGTGCCGGTACCTATTACATTGACGGCGGTACGTTCACCATGGCCGCTGGTTCGACGCTTACGGCGACCGCGGGTGTTACGATCGTTTTAACCGGATCGGGTTCAAATTGGGCCGAATTAAGTCTCACCAGCAATACGACGATCAATATTACGGCGCCCACCAGCGGAACCTATGCGGGCATTGCCATCATGCAGGATCCCGATGCGCCGGTAACGGCGGCAAACAACATCGTTGCCAATATTACCGCGACGGTTACCGGCGCGCTCTATTTCCCCACTGCGCCATTAAATTTAAGCTCGAATACCGTCATCCAAAGCACCGGCGGTGGCACCACGGGTTGCGGATTGATCGTTGCCAATACTTTGACCATGGCGTCCAATTCGCAAATCAACCTCAATAGCTCAGCCGCGAATTGTGACCCCGCCGGCGTGCCGACCACGACCACGGCCTCGCCGACATTGGTGGAGTAACTTATGCGCGCCTTAGCCCGAGAATTGGCACGATCGCAGCGTCGCTTGCTTACGCGAAGCCGAAGCAGCTTCACTTCGGCAGAGGCAGGTGCTGCGGCGGTTGAATTCGCCTTGATCGTGCCGATGCTGCTACTGATGGTCCTTGGGCTCACCGAGCTGGGTAAGATTGTCCATTACCGCTCCGTTCTGAAAAGTGCGGCGCGCACGGGTGTAGAGGCTGCGTTTTCCGCGAGCATGAATACATCGGCGCAAATCGCGGCGGCGCAAACGACCATGGAGACGGCAGCAGACCTCGCTATTACCAACAGCGGTATCGGCGGTACCGTCACCTCGACCGCGACTATCACCTGCGAATGTTCGGACGGCTCGACCGTTGACTGTGCCTCGGGAACCTGCGCCACCGGCAGCAAGCGCTATATCGCCACCGTCACCATGAGCCGGCCCTACACGCCACTCTATGACTTAACCAACCTTCCAGGCGGGTTTAACCTTGATCTCGCCATGACCCTACCGGCAACGCTACGCTATGGGTCAAATGAATAAACTTCGGAATTCTCTTCCGCGATGGACACGCGATGTATCCGGTTCGGTCGCGGTCGAATTCGCGCTGCTGCTGCCGGTCTATATCGCGGTCATATTCGGCATTATCGAGTTCGGACGGATGATCTGGATCCGCAACACGCTCGAATTCGCGGCCGAGCAGGCCGCCCGCTACGGCGCCGTTCGATCGGCGAGCCAGACCGCCGCCACCATCGAAACCTACGCCCGCTCGCAAATGCTCGGGATGGATTCGAGCAACGCCAATCTCGATTTCACCGTCACCCCATGCGGCACCACCATTACGGTTGTCGGGACCTACAATTTCACGACCTTGATTTCGGCTTACGTGCCGATTCCTGCGACAACGCTCACCGTCACCGCCACCTTCGCGTGTTGAGGTTCAGCCCGCGAGCAGAGGAATCGACATCGCCGCCTCGGCGACCGAGGGGGCGGTCGCGACCTTGAAGCCGGGGGCGGCCAGCGCTAGCGCCGCCGTCCGCTCGCCAGGGTCCGCGCCGTGGCCGCTGAGCACGTGGACGCCACCCGCCAAACCGGCGCGCTGCGCCGCTTCCAAGTCGCTGGCGCGGTCGCCAACCGCCCACGACGCGCGCATGTCGAGCCGCAGGGCCTTTTCGGCGCGCAGCAACATGCCGGGGTTCGGCTTGCGCGCCGGGTGATCGGGATAGTGCGGGCAGGCGTACACCGCGTCCACGCGCGCCCCAGCGCGGGTGAGAAGATCGAGGATCGTTCGCTGCACGGCGGCGAAGGCGTCCCAACCGTAATAGCCGCGCCCGATACCCGATTGGTTGGTGATCAGCACGACGGGTATATCGCGCCGGTTGACGGCGGCCACGATTGCCGCCGCGCCCGGAACCAGCCGGACATCCTCGGGCTTCGACAGGTAATTCACCTCCTCGACCACCACGCCGTCACGGTCGAGGAACAGGGCGGGGCGGGGTGGTAATGCACCGGGCGGGCGCAGCACCTCGCACCAAATACCCTCGCCGTCGAGGGGGAAGGGATTGCCGTTTGGGTTGGGGGATGCGTCCATGGCGAGGAGAAGGGTATAATCCCGACGGTAATTTCGGGAGGGAAATGATGACAGGGACCCTGGGTTGGCTAGCCGTGGCCGCGGCGGCCTTCGTTGCCAGCCACGTCATTCTGTCGGCTGCGCCGTTGCGCGCCCCCCTGATCGCGCGGCTTGGCGAAAAGCCGTTTCTCGGCCTCTATTCGGTGGTTTCGCTGGTCTTGTTCGGCTGGATGATCGCCGCGTTCGCCGCCGCGGAGCGTGCCGACCTTTGGGTTCCGCCCATGGGACTGCGGTTGCTTGCGGCGGCAATCATACTGGTCGCGTTCGTTTTCATCGTTGCCGGCCTGACCGGGCCCAATCCTACCGCCGTCGGCCAGGAACGCTCGATCGCCGCTCCGCCCGGCGGAATCCTCGCCGTCACCCGTCATCCCATGATGTGGGGGATCGTGTTGTGGGGAATCGCGCATCTGCTCGCCAGCGGCGACGCGCGCGGCATGATCGTGTTCGCGGCCATGATCGTACTGGCGTTGGCCGGCATGGCGCACATCGAGGCCCGCAAGAAGGCGGCTCTCGGATCGGCCAGGGAAACGTTCGCGGCGCGGACTTCGTTGGTGCCGTTCGCGGCGATCGTTTCGGGCCGGGCGCGGTTCAGCCTCGCGGAGATCGGCTGGGGACGCCTCGGCCTCGCGCTCGCGATCTACATCGGAT
>Ga0194132_10000723_pt1 | contig 67056 bp, 45 predicted proteins | sample TA2KigOf80mmetaG_FD_148612 | JGI IMG/M metagenome (GOLD analysis project Ga0194132, IMG submission 148612) | Freshwater microbial communities from Lake Tanganyika, Tanzania - TA2015054 Kigoma Offshore 80m | ecosystem: Environmental > Aquatic > Freshwater > Lake | place: Tanzania: Lake...
GTTTCTTTGATAGCGAGCCAGGAGGCCGACGCTCTCGTTCGCAGCGCCAGCGGCAATGGCGACCTGAACGGCGGAGTCGGCGATCGACACGCCATTGAGCGTGGCCAGGTTCATGACCGCGTTGTTGCCGACCAGTTGCTGCGAGCCATTGATGCTGTAGTTCCCTTGGCGCTCGGTCCAGTTGCGCGACAACTGATTGCCGTTGACCGGCGCGTCGAAGGGATCGACGAACGCAGGCGGAGGCGTGGCGGGCGATGTCAAGGTGATCGCGTCGGAGTTGAAATTGTCGATCGCCGTGGTGGCGCCCTTAGTCGCACGGACACCGACCGCGCCCGTGGTAAATGTCGAATCGAAAGCGTACGTGACAAGCGCCAGGCTGCCTGCGTTGGGACCGTAAAACAGCTTGAGCGAAGACCCGGCCGCTTCGAGCCGAATCGTGCCCGTGCCGCTGCCCACGACAACCGCAGTTCCCACTTGAATCGGGGCGGCGCTGCCGGTGGCCTTCATGATGGCGGCGACGTAACGCGGGCCGGTTCCCGGATTCTCTCGGCGAATCTGAGCGTAGTAGTATCCCGCCGTTGAGTAGCGCGCGATGACGCCGGCGTCCTGCCCGACCGCCGGATCGACGACGACGTCGGCTTGCGCCAGGGAGTCGCCCATCGTTCCGGCGATAGTCGCCATGTTCTTGGAAGCGGAGGCGTTTGAGCCCGTGATGATTCCGCCCGTGACGATGAGATTGCCGGCGCGATCCTGCCAGTTGCGTTCGTTCCCGCTGAGCTGGCTGGCGTTGCCGTACAACTGATTGCCGTTGACCGGGGTGCTGAAATCGTCGGTGAAGGCGCCGACAGGCGTCTTGAGGGTAATGTTGTCGGTACTGAAGTCGTCGATGGTCATGCCGGCGCTAGCGCGAATGCCAGGGGCGCCGCTAGCGAGCGTCGAATCATAGCCGTAAGCGATCAGCGAAAGGCTGCCCGGGTTCGTCCCGTAGAAGAGCTTGAGCGCCGTGCCGACGACCTCGAGGCGAACGGTGCCGTTGCCTCCGATGCCCGAGACGCTGACGGGTCCCACGACCGTCGTGAACGTGTTGGTGCTCTTGATGTACTTTTGGATGGCAGCCGTGAAGCCCGATCCTGTGTTGACGATTCGGCCATAATAATAGCCCGGCGTCGGTCCGGTGGACGAAAAGCGGACGACCACGCCCGATTCGGTGTTGCTGCCGACGACATTGACATTGGCTTGCGCGAACCCATTCGTTTGATTCAAATTGGCGACGGTGGCGACACTCGAGGGGACCTTGTTGGTGGCGACGGCGACATTGCCGGCGACGGCGAAGTTGCCCTGGCGGTTGACCCAGTTGTTGGAAAGTTGCCCGTCGGCTTGCGTGAACGAATCGGCGTAGGGCGCGCCGGGATTGCCCAGATTGTTGGCAAAGGCGTTGAAATTGTCCAGCGTGACGATTCCCGTCAAGTTATTGGCGTAGAAGCCGGCGGTCCCCGGCGCCGTAATCGTCGTGTCATTGGCGAAGTTGATCAAGCTCATGGACCCGGCATTAGCACCGTAGAAGAGCTTGAGCGAATCAGATGCGATTTCGAAGCGGAGTCGGCCTGTGCCGAAGTTAACCGGGGTCGAGGCCAAGGTCGTTTCGATGCCGTTGACGTTCTTGATAATGACAGCGCTATAAATGCCGTTTTTGTGGAGGATGGCGCCCCGGTAGAAGTTCTTGGTCCCACCGTTGTAGCGCGCGATCAGCCCGAGCGTTTGATTGGCGCCTACCGTCACGTCGGCTTCCAGTGCGATGTCGGCGGTGAGGGGCGTAAGCTGGTTCATGCTGGCGATGGCCAGGCCGGGCCCAATGCTGGCCGCGGAATTCTTGAGCGTGATGGATCCATTGTTCACGACCCATCCCGGGCCGAGGAAAATGGTGCTGTCGGCACGATTGAAGTCGTCGCCGAACGGAAGCATAACCGGGCTAGTGACGAGCAGACTGAAGCTACGCGTGCCAATGCCGAAGTTAGCGTCAGTGACGGAGATGGTGATAGTGGCGCTGCCGACCTGATTGGCGGCGGGCCGGACTATGAGGGTGCGATTCGGTCCGCTGCCTCCCAACAAGAGGAATCCGGCTGCGGCGCCGCCGTTGCCGTTCGCCAATCCGCTACCAGTCGTGAATGTGAACGTCGTTGCCGTTGCCGGCGTCACATTGAACGTGCCATTGTAACCGCCGACCGAAACGCCGGAGATGGTGACTTGCTGTCCGGCAACAAATCCGTGAGGTGACGCGGTGGTGATGGTAGCTGTCGTGCCGACTGCAGTCGCGGTGGTGATGTTGACCGGGTTGGGAACCAAAGTCGGATTGTTCGATGTTGCGTCAACGATCAAAGCGCCTGCCGGCGTCTCGACATCACGGATGATGAAGTTGATCGGGCCGACCGGTTGGTTGATGGTCGTGTTCTGCGTGTTGATCACGGAGATCGTCGGCGTCTGATTGACGAAGTTCACCGTGACTTTGAACGATTGCGTGTAAGTGAATGTGCCGGCGGTAATCCTGATGGTAATGTTGGCCGTGCCGTCTTTTGCGGAGTAGGCGTTAAGCACCGGTGTAAACTGGATGGAGCGATTGGTGGACGGCGACACGCCACCCAGGACGATGTCGGAATTGCGCACCAGGAACTGATTGTCGGAGGTGGCGGTCAGGGTGTAGGGTGTTCCATTGGGGTTATTGACCGTCATGGGAATCACGTTGGACGGCGTATTCTCGTCGACGATCTGATCGGCAATGAAGGAGAACGCGGAAGTATTGATGGTGTAAACACCGCGGCCCAAGCTGGCCGCAGCAAGGACATTCAGGCCGGCATCGAACTTGAGATCGACGACGGGAACGTTCGGCAGGCCCTGGCCGAGCCGGGACCAGGTGTTGCCGTCGTTTAGCGAGAAGAAAACGCCGACCTCCGTGGCCAAGTAGAGTTTGCCGCCCGATGAACCGAGGGCAGCGTTCCGATCGATGACCATGGCGTAGGCAGGCACGGCCGGCAGACCGCTTGCCGCCGTGGAGATGTTCGTCCAGGTAACGCCGGCGTCAAGTGAGCGCCAGACATGATTGGCGGTGCCGGAGCTGCCGCCGTACATGACAAAGACTTGATTAGCATTGTTGGGATCGACCGCGATGCCGCGGATGTACGAGCCGACAACACCGGTCGGCAGGCCCGTAAAGCGTCCGGGCCAAAGATCGGCGCCTTTGTTCTTCGTGTAGAAAAGTTTGCCGTCCGTTGTTGCAGCGTAGAGCGTCTGAGCGTTGGGGACGGAAGGAGCGAACGCGATGGCCGAAATGTTGTTTCCCGCCGACAGCACGCCGGAAATCTGGTCCCAAACCGTGGCGCTGGTATTCGTCGCGTAGACGACGTTGGCGCCGAAGGCGAGCACGGTCTGATAGATCGTGTTGCCGTTTTGATCGACGGTCTGTATCGGATTCGGATTGACGGCAAAAGCAGGGAACATGCCCGCCGGCGTGTTGGAGCTGATGCCGGTGCTCTGGATGCCGGTCCAGGTGGCGCCGTTGTCGCTGGAGGTCTCGGGCTGCAGCGCAAGCGCGTTTGCATATTGCCAAACACGGAAAAGCGAGACAGGCGTGCCGGCCGGGGAGCCTGGAGGAGGGTTGGAGGTGAGCACGCTGCCGGCGTTCGGGATGCCGAGGTTGATGCCATTGACAGTTGGACCGGTAAGACCTTGCGAGACCCAAACGAGCGGGGCGGTCGAGCCGGCGACGCCCGTGCCGTTCTGCGTGGTATAGAGCACGCCACGATTGAATGGATCGACGGCAACACTGGTCATGTCGGCGATTTGCAGGTTGGCGTTGATGGACGTGAACGTCATGGCGGGGACGCTGAATCCACCGCCGCCACCGCCGCCACCGCCTCCACCACCGCCACCGCCGCCTTGGCGAAGAATACCGCTACCACCGGATTCAAAGTCATAGGAGAAGCCGTAGCCGATGCCGCGCCAGATTCCCCCCATAGTGCCGATCAGCAGCCGGCCTTGCGCGTCGAAAGTAAGAGAAGTGATGGCGGGGGGCAGGTAGTTGAAGTTGCCGGATTCGCCGCTGTCGCCCGTGGCGAGATCGTACCAATAGACGCCTTCGCCGCCATAGGCATCGCCGCCGTTGGCCGGATCGTACTGGCCGCCGTTTACAATGGCGCCCTTGTTGTACTTGTCGATATCATCTCCGTTGTTTCGAATAGTGCCGCCGGCGTCGGTCGCTGTCGTGTCGAGCATGTTGCCGGTGTCGATGCGCAACAGCGAATGGCTGGGTGCATCGCCCGGGCGCCGCCAGCGGTTCGAGCCGCCGACATAAACAACGTTGGGATTGTTGGGGTCGACCACGAGGGCGCCGGCGTTGGCGGCGTCGCGGCCGAAGAGGTTGATGTCAACGAAATCGTGATTCTTCGCTCCGGTGGCGTACGGTCCTTGATGAACGTCTTGCTTCAACATCACCTTGGTGAAGTTGAGCATATTGTCCTTGGTTTTATAGAGTCCAACGTACGATCCCCAATCGACACTGGGCGGGGTGTTGTTTCCTGGGGGAGCCGTCATAAGGGCATAGACGAAGCCTTCGTTGCCCGTGCGGTTGTTGCCGATGCCGACGATGACGCGACCGAGTCGTGTGCCGCCCACGACCTCTTCCGGCAGGCCGTTATTGGGAATGGCGGCGCTATCGCCACCTTGGACGAGCCTCCAGCCGGCGCCGGAGCTTTGCGGACTGTACCAAACGCCCGTGGTTCCCGCGGAGGGGACAAGCCCGATGTTCCCGAGGCCAATCAGGAGACGCGTGCGGTCGGCCGGGTCGATGATGAGATCGGTGACGGAGTCGAGGGCGGCGCCTGCGCCGAGCGTAGTCAAGGTGGAAGGATTTCCCGGCGTCGTGAGGTAGCTCATGAACTGCGGATTGAGTACGTTGCGCCAGTGGAGGCCACCGTTGGTGGTCTTATAGACTCCGGGGCCGGCGGGGCCGGTGACACCGTTTTCATCGACGCCTCCGGTGCCGCCCGAGGCGACCGCGACATAGGCGATGTTGGGGTCGACGGGGTCGACGACGACTTTGGTCGTGCGAGCGCCGGCTAACACGGCGCCGCTGTTGCCAATAAGGGTCCACGTCTTGCCGCCGTCTGTCGATTTCAGGATTCCGACGCCCGGTCGCGAATCGATTTCCCTATCGCCCACTCCAGTAGAGGCATACAAGATATTCGGATTAGAGATCGATTGCCCCAGCCCGCCGATCGGCGTGGGCAACGGGTTGCCGGCCGAGTCGGTAACGGAACTCGTCAAGGCGACCCAGTGACTGCCTCCGTCGGTGGTTTTCCAGATACCGCCGTTGGCGCTGCCGAGGAAATAGGTGTTGCCGAGCTTGTCGGCGAAGTCCGGGAGCGTGACGGTGATGCGGCCGGAGACGGAGGTGAAATCGACATTGAGGTTCGGATCGGTGGTGTCAATGCCTTGCGGTCCGACCGCTTCCCATTCGGTAACGCTGGCGGACTGCATGAAGAAGGTCAAGGTGTACATGCTGGCGTTGCCGGCCTTGTCAACTACTTGAACGCCGATGGTGTTCTGCCCGGCCGGCGGAGCCGGCAAGGAGAATCGGAAGTTGCCGGCAAAATCCCAGCTCGTGATCTTGAAGACGTTTCCATTGGCGACAGACCAGTTTCCGCCCGTGCCGCTGCCGACGCCGCTGGTTCCGTTGAGCGAGAAATGCGTCGAGTCGAGGACCGTGACGGTAAACGTGCCATTGGCGCCCGAGAAACCGCTGACGCCGTTGATGGTAACGATGCTCCCCGTGGTCAGGGCATTGGCGGCAACCGTGGTTACGACAATCGGGCTGCTGCCGCCGGCGCCCGAAACGCTGGCGATCGCGCCGAACGCATCGTTCTTCGGAGAAAAGGCGACGTAGGCGATGCTCGACAGCCCACTGTTGTCGCTGATCCTGCCTACGATTGTCGGGTCATTGGTGTGAGGAATTCCCCCGCTGACATAGGAGGGGTTGCTGACATTCAATCCCGTGATGGTAGGCAATATGTCGTCGGCAAATTGAGCTTCGAGCCGCACGTTATCGACGCCGACGAGGAGCAACCCCTGATTGTTCGCCGCGGCAATTCGCAGCCGAACGGTCTGTCCGGCAAACGCGGTCAGGTCCGCGTCGAGGATCGATTGGGTGGTCGTGAGGCCAGTCGTCGGGGACGTTACAAATTCATTGCGCAGCACGTCGCCAGGGACGGCCCAAGTTCCGCCCGAGCCGCTGCCGGTCGCATTGGTTCCATTGAGCGAAAAATGAGTCGAGTCAACGACGGTAACCGTAAAGGTCCCGTTAGCGGCTGGGAATCCCGATACTCCGCTGACGGTGACAAGTTTGCCGCTAGTCAATCCGTGCGCCGCAGGGGTCGTGATCGTAATCGGATTGCTTCCGCCGGTCCCCGCCGCGGACGTGATGTTCCCCGATGACTGTGGCGTGGTGCTGACGCTGAGCATACCCGCGGTCGTGCGCATGATGTCGACGCGCACCTGTTGGTTGGCGGCGGGGTTGCTGGTGCGGTAGTCGAGCGACGGCTGCACGGAGGTGTCGGTCCAGGCGCCGGCGTTGTTGTTGTCAAGGTACAGGTTGAGCGTCAGTTTCGCTTTGATGGTGTTGACGGGAATCGTCACATCCTGATAAATCGCGTGGGAACCGGCATAGGTGGGCGCATTGTTCGGATTGCTGTTTCCGCCAAAAGGCTGCTGATGCGACTGATCGAGCATTGCGCGATACTTGCCGTTCGGCGACGCGACGCTGGTGCTGCTTAACGGGCTAGTCGATCCCGTCTGTGGTCCCCATGCGCCGTGGCTGCCGCCGGGGCTGGTGTTGAGGTCGAACGTCTGCCAGCCCAGAAGATTGCCTTGCTCGCCGTTGAGGTCGCGGGCTTCGAAATCGCCGTTCTTGATGAGGTTTGCGTTGACGACTGTGCCGCCGCTGGCAAACGTCGTGACGCGAACCAGGGGGCTTGGCGTGGCGGCCAGGTGACTCGGCGCCAAGAACGGGGCTCCTGGATTGCCGGCGAGATACGGCACAGGCGTCTGGAAGGTTCCGTTGCCCTGGCCGACGAGCACGTAGACATTGTCGGTCGTTGTTACCGTGGTGTCGACAAGCGTCATGGTGGCGCCGGACCCGGCGTACGTTCCCGATGGGGCCGGGTTTCCCGTGAGGGTGATATCTCGGCCACCCCCGCTGCCACTCTTGGCGCTAATGGTCCAGACTCCATCGGCGCCCGTCATACCGGCCGCGTTCATGCCGGTAATCTGGACCACGTTGCCGACGCTGAATCCGTTGGGGTTGCTGACGCGAACCTGGAATGGCGAGGTGCTCCGCAAGCTCGTGATATTCGTGGAAACATTAACGAGCCGGGTGCCGACGATAACGTCGGCGAAACCGTCCTGATTGACATCATTGACCAAGACCGACTGCAAGCCCGTTTGCGGGATCACGTCGGTTTGCAGCGCGGCGCCAAAGCCGGTGCCGAGCTGATTGAGCAGAACAGCCACGCCCGCGTTCGTCGCGTTTGTCGACTTGCTGGAGACGACAACGTCCAGGAATCCGTCGCCGTTGAAGTCAGCGACGGCGATGGCGCCCGGGTTGGGGACGCTGGTGCCGAACGTCCCGTTGTTCGCGAAACCGCCCTTCCCATCGCCCAGGCCCAGGCGAATGGTGCCTGGAGCATTGTCTTCCAGGCCGATCACATCCATGTTGCCGTCTTTGTTGAAATCGCCGACGGCAACGCCCGACATGCCGACGCCGCTGGCCAATTCGAAGCCGCTCTGGAAAGTGCCATCGCCGTTGCCCAGCCGAATGGTAACGCCGCGACGATTGCCGAAGGGAAAGCCACCGCTTCGATTGTGTGCCACGGCGATATCGAGTTTGCCGTCGTTGTTGAAGTCGGCGGTTACGACTTGCGTCGGGCGGTCGCCGGTGCCGGCGTTGGCGATCGCTGCGAACGAGCCGGCCGTCAGAGGACTGCCGGCCACGGCGATATTGTTCAGCATGATGCCGACCTGGTCATGCGGATTGTCGGCAACGATGATATCGAGCCGGCCGTCCCCATTCACGTCGCCCAGCGTGATGGACGAAACGCCGTTGATGGACGATCCGCCGATGTTGGGAAATTTGTAATCGACGGGACTGGAGTAGGTGCCCCCCACCTGTCCGAGCATCACCGAAATGCTGGCTTGCGTTGACGTAGTGTTGTTGACAACGGCCATATCCGAGAAGCCATCGCGATTCAGATCGCCGACGACGGCGCCGGTGACAAACGTCGGCGTGAGGTTGAGATTCGCGTGAAGGGCAAGCGCGCCTCCCGAGGTCCCCAAGAGCAACGAAGCGTCATTGCCCGTATTGTTGGCCGTTACGACGTCGGCAAAACCGTCTTGATTGGTATCGCCGATCGCAACGCCGATCGGAGTCGCGTCGACGTTGTAGGGGCTGCCCACCGGTCCGAGACTGCCGCCGCTGGTGATGTAATAGCCGCCATTCGCCGTGCCTGCCGTGGTCGCACCGTTCAGGGTGAAGTGGTTGCCGTCGACCACGGTGATCGTGAAGGTGTTGCCATTGAGGACCGAGGCCAGGCTTCCGCTGACGCTGCCGAAGGTGACGGTGTTTCCTGTGGTAAGGCCATGCGGGATCGTGGTAGTAATCGCGATAGGCAGACCGGCCCCAGCGCCGAGTGCGGTCATGTTGCCGAGCGGTTGCGTGAATCCTGCCGCCGTCGTCCACGAGCCGCCTCCCGTGTAATTGCCGTTGCCGGTCGTGTTGTTCAGCGCGAAGTGATCGCCGTCGAGTGCGGTAACAACGAAGGTGCCATTGGCCGCGGTGTTGCCGGTGACGCCCGTGATGGTGACTGCCTGGCCCGTCTGCAGGCCGTGACTCGTACTGGTAACGACAATCGGCGTAGTATTGCTGACGCTGGTGGGCGTGTAGTTGACGGTCCAGGTGCCGCCCGCGCCTGCGGGATCCGCGCCCGTGGTGCCGTTGAGTGAGAAGGTATTGGCGGTCAGGACGGTGATGGTAAAAGTCCCGTTGGCGTTCGGGTCCGAAGCGCCGGCAATCGTGACGATTTCCCCGGAGATCAGTGCGTGGTTGTTGCTCGTGACGACGATCGGATTGGTGCCCGCGCCGGTGGTGTTTGAGATGTTCCCTGTCAGCGCCCAAAGGCCGCCGTTCGTATAAGCGCCGTTGCCGGTCGACGTATTCAGTGAAAACCGATCAGGATCGACAACCGTGATGACAAAGGTGTTGTTGGCGGCTGTGTTGCCGTTGACGCCCGAAATCACGACGCGTTGGCCCGTCGCGAGTCCATGTCCTTGACTGGCGATGACGATGGGACTGGCGTTGGTGGCGCCGGTGATATTGCCGGCGAGGGTCCACGTGCCGCCGCCGGTGTAGGCGCCGTTGCCCGTTGAGCCAACCAGCGAGAAGTGGCTGGCGTCCGTGACGTTGACGACAAAGGTTCCGTTGGCGGCCGTATTGCCGCCCACGCCTGCGATGGTGACACTCGCACCGGTGAACAAGCCGTGATTCTGGCTGGTAATAACAATCGGACCGGTGTTGGACGCGTCGGCGATATTGCTGGTGATGTTGCCGGAGAGGGCCCATGTCGCGCCACCGGTGTAGGCGCCGTTTCCATTGGACCCGTTCAGCGAGTAGCGGTCGTTGCTGACCCAGGTTCCCCCCGTGCCGCTGCCGGTGGCAGAAGTGCCGTTGAGCGTGAAGTTGTTGTTATTCACGACCGTAACGGTAAACGTGCCGTTGGCGGCGGCCAGGCTGTTGCCTGTGATCGTAACGCTTTCGCCGGCGGCCAGGCCATGGTTGCTGCTGGTGATTTGTACCACGCCGCCGCCGGTCGAGGCATTGGTGATCGCCTTGCTGACGAGGGTGATGGGGAAGGTTCCGTTAGCCGCCGTGTTGCCCGTGGCGCCGGCAATCGTCACGTTCTGGCCGGCCCTGAGGCCGTGCTTGACGCTGGTGACGACGATCGGCGTAGCATTCGTCGCGGCACTAATGGAGCCGCCGACGGTCGCGTTCTTCAGCACGCTGACTTTGCCCGCCGCGGCGCCATTCGTAACGACAAGATCGTCCAGACTGTCGTTGTTGAGGTCCCTGATCGCAAGCCTGCCAAGAGTTCCAGCTGCAACGGGAATGCTCGTCGTCGGCAGGAAGGTAACCGGCCCGCCGCTATCGGTGTTGCGAAAGATCTCAATGGTATTGACGGTTGTTGCTGCCGCAATGTCGACCGATTTGTCGCTGTCAAGTCTTCCGACGACAAGCGATACGATGTTCGAAGTGCTGACCGTGGTCCCCGGCGGATTGAACGCGATCGATCCGGCATTCGTGTTGTTGGTCAGAACGAGCAGCCCGTTGGCCCCGCCGATGGCGAGATCGGGCCTGTTGTCGCCATTGAAGAAGCCGACGCCAATGCTGCTCGGCGTCGTGACACCCGCGCCGGTCGAATCGCCGACACGGATGGGAACCATGGTCCCTAAGGCGCCGGCGCCGTCACCGGGGAAGATGTTGACCCGATAGTCGGCGTTGCCGTCGCCGTTGAGGTCAGTCGCATTCCCGCTGACGATGACCGCCACGTCGATGTTGGTGTCGAGGTTAAAGTCGCCCGTAACGACGCCGACAGGACTAGCATCCGTCGTGAAATTGGTGCTTGCATTGAACGTAATCGTTCCCGACGTGGATGTGTTGAGGAAGACGGAGATGTTGTTCGCGTTAGCGTTGGCGACAACGATATCTGGCTTGCCGTCTTTATTCAGGTCGCTCAGCGCGAGCCCCTTGGCCGCGTTCGCCGCGCCTGCGGTTAAGTTCATCGTCAGAATGGGCGCCGTGCTGTAACCGCCTCCAACGGCAGGTGAGCGCCCTTGGTAGATGACAACTTGGTTTGTCCCGGCATTGACCACCACGAGATCATTGATCCCGTCAGAATCGATGTCGGACAGCTCCAGAACGCGCGGATTCGCGGCCTGAGCGCCGACGGGGGCGAAGTTGTAGTTCGAAAGTCCCTGAAGTGTTCCGTCGCCCGGCATGGCGAGCACGGCAACCTTGTTAGCGCCGGTATTGGCGACGATAAGCTGCCCCGGCTGGGACATCGCCAGTCCTTCGTCGGCGTCGATCATCTTGTCGCCGCGAACGAAGAGGGAGTAGTTATCGACAACGAGTTGGTTTCCGCCGTTATACGCAAGCTGCACGGCAGAGTTTACCGGGGCGCCGCCGATAGTGAAAAACGACACCGAGTCGATCGGCACGCTATTGCCGGTCGAGCCCAGCAATACATAGTTGCCCGGGTTCAGGACCGACGACGTCATCGTTTCCGTGAACTGAACTTGAATAATCGGAGCGCCGGATGTTGTGCTGGTGCCGTCGAGGGGCAGCACCCCGGACGCCACGATGCCTGGCACAGTCAACAGATCGCGCCGTTCGAGCATCTCGACGATCAGGCGCGTACTCTCGTTTTGGGAAGGTTTCTTGATGGTTCGATTCGGTCGCCAAATTCGGTCAAGGAATCTGAAGAAAGACCTGAAGGCCATTTTGTGTTCTCCCCAGCACCGTAGCCGCTTCCAAGTCAGTGCGTCTGAACATGTTAACGAAAACGGAATGAAAAGGTCATTCTATTGGCGAAATCGACACGCTTGGAAGCCTATTCTTGTGTTTTCCGCGGGCAATTTGTGCTTCCTCGTAGCATTGCGCCGTTTGCGCTGTCTGCTCTCACCGAATCATGTTTGCCAGCGTTCACCATCACGCGCCATGTGGGTTTCGTTGGAAAAACCGCCATTTTTGCAATTTTGAACGGCCCGGCAACGGCGAATTTCTGGTTCAATTTCCAACACCGCCTGTTTGCGGCGTTCCGTTTATTAAGTGGTTTTAATCAATGCAGTTAGGTCGCCCGTCGCCTAACAACCTTAACGGCAAAACCGCTAGAGCGTTAGCACGGGTATTGCTGAGGTTTCAGACCTTCAGCCCACTTGATCAGGCCACCGCGTTTACTGCCTTGCCGGGCAAGCTCGACGTCTTACCCCACACTCTCGCTGTGCCGGCTTTCGTAGCTTGCGGATAGGCCTCTCAGCTTACCGGCGCAGTCAAGTTCCATGTGCTGGGCTTTCGCGAGTTGCCACCCCATGATAAGATGAATCTTCACGGAACAACAAGATGAGGATTTCCCGGATGATTTCAACGACCGTTACTCACACAGGCCCCTCCCAGGTCGCCGCAGGCAGTTTCGACATGGGGGGGGCGGCGCTTTTGACCGAATATGAAACATTGCTCAAGGAATCGGTCCGTTGGGCCGCCGAGTACAAGAAGATCCGCATTCTGGGCAAGGGAGGCCAGGGGGTCGTCTACTTGAGCGAACGGCAAGGGACCGACCTGTTTCGCCTGCCAGTCGCGCTCAAGATATTCTCCCCCGAAAGGTACCGTGACGTGCCCAGCTACGCCGCCGACATGGCCCGCATCGCCGACATCTCCTCGCGCGTCGCCCTGATCCAGCACGACAACCTGATCGACCTGCACAACTTCATTGAGCACGGCGGCATCCGGATCATGGTCATGGAATGGGTCGACGGCTACGACCTGCGCGACCTGCTCACCGCGGAGATCGTCAGCCAGTCGCGCGCACGCCTGAAGCCGGAACGCTGGAAATATGTCAACGAAGTGATCGTTTGCGATGGCCTGGTGCAGCCAAGACTCAAGCCGGGCGTCGCCATTCAGATCTTGCGCGAGTGCCTGGCGGGATTGGCGGCTCTGCACCGCGACGGCATCGTCCACGGCGATCTCAAGCCGTCCAACATCATGGTCAAACGCACCGGCAACGCCAAGATCATCGACATCGGCTCGGCCATGGACCTCGACCAGGCGTCGGCGCGGCGCATGTGGTCCCCCGCCTACGCCGCCCCCGAAGTCCTCGCGGGCGGCAAAAACACGCCCCAGTCCGACCTCGCCAGCCTCGGCTACGTCCTCATCGAAATGCTCGCAGGCCGCAATCCGTTCGAAGGCCTGAGCGACTACAAGTCACTCCTGGCCGCCAAGAAGGACCTCGACAAACGCTTGAAGGAATTGCTGCCGACCGACGTGAGCTGCAACGAGATGTTGTTGCATCTCTGCCAAAAGTTGATCGCTCCCGATCCCGCCAAACGATTCCCCGACGCCCAGGCCGCCGACCTCGACCGCAAAGGCGCCGCCGACTTCCACCGCCAACTCGTCAAGGGCGACCTGGCCAGCGAATACGAGCACGACCTGCGGCTGTGGCTGGAAGAGTTGAACTGAACGTGAAGCCCGCAGGTGAGCGCGGCGAACGTGTGGGATCGGCGCCGCCAAAATAAACTTGATCGCGCACGTCGATGCGTGGCGGCCTTCCCCCACATTTTCCCTGCAAATCCACGCGACGCTTGTTAAGATGACTGTACCAGGCACTCACCCTACAAGGGAAAGGAACACGGCAACCGCGCACCTCGCAGATGAGTAAGAAAGCATGGATAGAATCCTGAATGAGCTCGGCCTGGCCAATAACCGCGATGGGCAGCTGTGGAAGTCAGGCATGATCCCAGCGGAGAAAGTGCGCCAAACGCGTTTGCAAGCAGTTATTGACACGGGCAACGCCCAGCTGGTGCTGCCGACGGCCGTCGCTCAAGCGCTTGGGCTGCCCAGTGTCGGTGAAGCCGATGTCCGTTACGCGGATGGACGCAAGGCAAAACGCGACTTCGTGGAACAAGTCGAGCTGGAACTGCTCGGCCGAACCAGCACCTTTCGCGCATCCCTTGAACCGGACCGCCAAAAGGCACTGGTCGGCGCCATCGTGATGGAGGATCTTGATTTGCTGATCGATTGCAAGAAGCAAATCATCTTCCCGCGCGACCCGAATCACATCGTCACGGAGATTGAGTAGGAGCGCCCGCTCGCGGGAACTCGTATCACCAAGCTCGCCACAGGCGAGCGGCTTAACGTAGGAGCCTTTCATGGACCACTTCACCTACAAGAACCGCGTTCTGCATTGCGACGATGTCCCCGTGCCGGCGCTCGCCGAGAAGTACGGCACGCCGCTCTACGTCTACAGCAAGAAGACGCTTGAGCATCATCTCAAGCAGATTCAGGCCGCCTTCAAAGCCGTTGATCCGCTGGTCTGCTATTCGATCAAGACCAACGGCAACTTGCACATCGCGCGGCTCATGGTCGAAGGCGGAGCGGGCTGCGACGTCACCAGCGGCGGCGAGCTTTATCGCGCCCTCAAGGCCGGCTGCTCGCCCAGCAAGATTGTCTTCGCCGGCGCCGGCAAGACCAATGCCGAGATTCGCGCCGCCCTCGAACAGGGCGTTTTTCTCTTCAACGTCGAGAGCGAAGGCGAGCTGTCCGCCATCGCAGAGATCGCCAAATCGATGGGCAAAGTCGCCAACGTCGCCCTGCGTGTGAACCCCGATCTGCCTCCCAAGACGCACGCCAAGACCGATACCAGCGTCAAAGGCGTCAAGTTCGGCCTCGACATCGACACGGTCCTCGAATTCGCCGAAAAAGTGCTAAAGAATCCGCACGTCAAAGTGGTAGGATTGCACATGCACTTGGGGTCGCCGATCCTGTCGGTGGAGCCGTACCGTCAGGGGATCGTCAAGGGGCAAGTGCTGATCGACAAGCTGCGGGCCCAAGGGCATCGGATCACGATCTGGAACATGGGGGGTGGATTCGGCATCCATTACAAGAAGAACGAAGCATTGCCCGCCAGCGCCTTTGCCGAAGTGATTGTGCCCGGGATTCAGGAGGCGAAATGCAAGCTGGTGCTGGAGCCCGGTCGCTTCATCGTGGGCAACGCCGGCCTGCTCGTGAGTCGGGTGATCTATACGAAAGATTCGGGCGGCAAGCATTTCGTGATCCAGGATGCGGCCATGAACGACCTGATCCGCCCGACGCTGTACGATTCGTTCCACCGCATTTGGCCGGTCGCGGGTTTCGACACGCCGGAGGATTATCAGGTCGAGAATCCAGGGACGGTGAAAAGTGATGTCGTTGGCCCGGTGTGCGAGTCGGGCGATTTTTTGGCGAAGGACCGCTATCTGCCGGCAGTTGGCCGAGGCGACCTGTTGGCGACGTTCAGCGCCGGGGCCTATGGGATGGCGATGGCGTCGAACTACAATGGTCGGCCGCGCGCCGCCGAGGTGCTCGTCGACGGGGCGAATCACCATCTGATTCGCCGCCGCGAGACGTATGAGGATTTGATTCGCCCGGAAGTTGATTTCTAGCCGCTTGCGGCTTTGCGCTCGCACCACGCGAGGTTTTTTCATGCGCGCCATGCTTCTCTTCCTTGTCATCGCTTTCCCATTCGCTTTGACTGCGCCGGCGCCGGCGCAGGAAAAGCTCGATCCCGCCGCGATCAACAAGCGCAAGACGCTCCAATTGCTGGAAGCGGCGGCCGAGCGCTACCGCACGTTCTACAAGCCGCCGGAAAAGACGTTCGAGTACTGGGTCGCCATCCAGTTCGAGATGGACCTGGGCAAGTTCGAACTCGCCGCACTCCACCTGAAGCGCATGCTGGGCAAAGACGAAACGCCCGGCGTCAAGTTCGATGCCCCTGCCGACCTCGACAAAGCCCTGGTCGCTCTCGAAGAAGCCGAGGGTATCTCCGCGTTTCTGCGGCTGCAGCGCGTCAAGCTGTGGTCGGACCATCCGCCGTTTCATCAGGAGGCGGTCAAAAACGCCGACGAGCTTGTCGAACGCGTCACCAAGGCGGTCAAAGGCTACCTGAGCGACAAGGCCCGCATCCAAAAATACATCAAGCAACTCGACGCGCGCACGCCCGAAGAGCGCGGCTACGCCCTCATCCAGGTGTTGCGCTCCGGCGACTATGCCGTGCCCGAGTTGATCGAAACGTTGCGGACGCAGTTTGGCAAGTCGATCTTTTCGCGCGCTCGGGAAGTGCTCTTGCGCATGGGCAGAGGGCCCGTGCCGATCTACCTGGAAATTTTCAAGGACGCCGGCGATGCGAATGCCGAGGAATTCCGTTTGGCAATGCTCGATCTCATTCACGACATTCGCGATGATCGCGTCGTGCCGTACCTTTGGCACATGTCGGCAGCGAAACGCTACCCCGAAAGCGTGCGCAAGAAGGCAACGCAAGTGCTTTCATCGCTGCTGCGCACGCCGCAACAAAACCTGCCCGATCCGAAGGTGAAGCTTACGTTGATGGCAGAGCAATATTATCAACACAAGTATCCGTTTTCCCAAGACGAGAAGGTGACCATTTGGGAATGGGACGGGAATCGCATCCAGCCGCCGATCAAGTTGAACCCGTACCGCGCGGAGGAGTTTTTTGCTGAGCGCTATGCCCGCGAGGCGCTTGATCTTGATCCGAGCTACAAGCCGGCCCAGGTGGTTTTCCTGAGCCTGATGCTGGACCGCACCTATCGGCCCAAGATTCAAACGATCGTCGGTGAGCCGTTGCCTCCGAACCTGCAGAAGCTGTTGACGTCGATCGACACCGACCTGATTCTGCGCGTGATGGAGCGGGCGATGGAAGAACGGCAGATTCCGATCGTGCTGCCGCTGATCAAAGCGCTCGGCGAGCGCGGCGACTCGCGGACGATCCAGGCCAACCCGGGCGATCAGCCGCGTGGCATCGCTCGGGCCCTGTACTACGCCGATCGCCGGGTGCAGTACGCCGGCATGGAAGCAGCGCTGCGCATGCCGTCGTCGAGCGTGCCCCCCGTGACCGCCGACCGCATCGTCGAGTTGTCGCGAAGATTCCTGGCGAGTGAGCTAAAGCCCAAGGCCCTCGTCGCCTACGCTCCCGCCGGTCAAGAACAACCCTCACGGCAAACGCTCAAAGACCTTGGCTTCGAAGCGGAGTTGGCCGTCAGCGCGAAGGACCTGTTCGACACGCGCGGCCGGCTCAAGGCGCCGTTCAACGCCGCCGATTACGATTTCCTGGTCGTGCATAAGGGCTTGGCCGAGAACGACTTTGCCTTCGCCTACGGCCAAATACGCCGCGACTACGACCTGGGCGGAATGCCGACGATTATCGTCGTCGATAAGGCGCGCGAGAAAGCCATCAAGAAGTTCGTCGCCCGCGATCTGGGCGTCATCGTTATCACCGACGACAAATTCACCGCCGACGGCGCGTTCAAGGATTTGTTGGACGATCACCTGCGAAAAATATCGATCGCCAAGTTGACCGACGATGAACGCCGCCTGTTCGCCAAGACCGCGATGGATCGCATCTACAAAATGTCCCGGGGCGAGATCACCGGGTACGACATCGCTCCGACGCTCGACGTGGTCAAGACCAAGGTCAAGACGCCCGAGTTTGGGCTTCAGGCGATGGAGATCGTCGGCCGGTTCCCGGGCCGAGCGATTCAGGCGTACCTGGCCGGCTTCGTCAGTGATCCAAACGAAGACATCAAGACGGTGCGCATGCCCGCGGTGTTGGAACTCAATCGCCACATGCAGCGCAACGGCGTCTTGGTCGACAAGAATCAACTCGCGGCATTGAAGGCAGCCCGCGATGCGATGAAGGGCACGCCGCTCGGCACGGAACTGAACGTCACCGTCAGCATGTTCTCCCGAACCGGAGCTCCGCTTACAGGCCGCGATCTGCTCAACTTTCAGCGCGACGCCGCCCCGGTGCCTCCGCCCATGCCGAAGGAAGAGAAGAAGGACAACTGATTGTTTCCGTTTAGCGATCGCATGGCGCCATGCAAGCGATAAACGGAAACGCGGTCAATCGTCCGTCTCAAACAACGTCGGCATCACTTCCCGAATTACTTTCTTCGTCTTGCGCAGCCGCGTCTTGGGCAACTCCTCGTCCAGATGATGCGACTCGAGTTGCCGTAGCACCTGCGCTGCCCGTTCGAGCACATCGACGGGGATGCCAGCGAGGCGTGCGACGTGGATGCCGTAGCTTTTGTCCGCGCTGCCCGGGGCAATCTTGTGCAGGAAGACCACGTCGTCCTGCCATTCACGCACCAGCACATTGAGATTGCGCAAGCTCGGCAACGTCTCCGCAAGCTGCGCCAGCTCGTGATAGTGCGTCGCGAACAGCGATCGGCAACCGATGGTGTTGTGCAAATACTCGGTGATCGCCCAGGCCAGCGACACGCCGTCGTAGGTGGACGTGCCGCGGCCGATTTCGTCGAGGATGACCAAACTCTGCGGACTGGCATTGTTGAGAATGTTGGCCGCCTCAGTCATCTCGACCATGAACGTGCTTTGGCCGCGATTGAGTTCATCGGAAGCGCCGACGCGCGTGAAGATACGATCCGCAATCCCAATGGCCGCGCTCTTGGCGGGTACATAACTGCCGATCTGTGCAAGCAATGTCAAGAGCGCGACTTGCCGGATATACGTCGATTTGCCCGACATGTTCGGTCCGGTGATTAAAAGAAACATGCCGTCGCCGTTGCCCATGCGCACATCGTTGGGCACGAACGTCCCTGGCGGCAGTGTTTGATCGAGCACCGGATGCCGGCCGTCGACGATGTGCAAGATTGGCTCATCGCTTAGCTCCGGCCGAACGTACTGCCGCGACATCGCCAGTTCGGCCAGGGCAGCGAGCACGTCGAGCTGTGCCAGCACTTCACCGGTTTGTAAAAGCCGATGCGTTTCCTTGGCGACCCGATCGCGCAGATGCAGAAAAATCTCGTATTCGCGCGCCTGACTCTTCTCTTCGGCCGACAGGACTTTCTCTTCGTACTCTTTGAGCTCCGGTGTGATGTAGCGTTCGGCGTTCTTGAGCGTTTGCTTGCGTTGGTAACCGTCCGGGACCTTGGCGGTGTGTGTATGCGTGATCTCGATGTAGTAGCCGAAGACGGAGTTGAAGCCGACTTTGAGCGAATTGATGCCGGTGCGTGCGATCTCCGCGGCCTGAAAGCGAGCGATCCACTCTTTGCCCCCCTTGGCGATGTCGCGCAGCTCGTCGAGGTCCTTGGCATAGCCGGGCTTGATGAGGCCGCCCTCCTTGGCTGACAGCGGCGGTTCTTCGAGGAGGGCAGCGTCGAGTGTGGCCCGCAGATCGGGACACAACTCCAGCGCCGCTTCGAGGTCGCGCAGCAGCGGCGACTTGCGAGCCGCGATCTTCGCCTTGACCGTCGGCAGAAATCGCAGCGTCCGCGCGATAGCCGCGAGGTCGCGCGGAGTTGCCCGGCCCGTCGAAGCCCGCGCCGTGAGCCGCTGCAAGTCCTGGATTTCGTTTAGCGTTTGCCGCAAATCGTCTCGTAAACTCGCGTTCTCCAGCAACTCTGTCACGCCGTCGAGCCTGGCTTCAATCGTCGAACGGTCGGCGAGCGGCGCCAACAGCCATTCTTGCAAGAGCCGAGCGCCCATCGTGGTCACGGTGCGATCGATGGCGGAGAGCACCGACCCTTGGCGTTCGCCTTCGCGCAAAGTCCGGGTCAGTTCCAGGCTGCGCCGCGTCACGTCATCGAGTTGCAGCACCTTGTTGGCGAAGTACGGCTGCAAGCGACGAATGTGCCCAAGCCCGGTCTTGAGCATTTCTTGGACATAAAGCAACAGCGCCCCGGCCGCGGGCAAGCACGGCTGCGAGTCGTCGAACCCAAAGCCGGCGAACGTGGAGACGCCGAATTGCTTGCCGAGCGATTCGCGAGCGGTCTTCGGATCGAAGGTCCAATCGGGCCGTTGGGAAAACGACGGCGCTGGCGCCAATCGCTGCACGATCTCGGCAATGGTGTTCGCCTGACTCTCCGGGCCGATGCACTCGGTCGGCCCGAGCCGGGCAACCTCTTCGCGCAGACGGTCCGCGGCGACATCGGTCGCGAAGAACTGCCCGGTCGACACATCGAGCCAGGCCAGGCCGACCGGAGCTGCCGGCGAACCCGGCAGAATCGCGACAAGGTGATTGCTGGCTTTCGGATCGAGCAGGTCATCCTCGGTGACCGTCCCCGGCGTAACGACACGCGTGACTTCGCGCTTGACCAGACCCTTGGCTTGCGAACTGTCCTCGACCTGGTCGCACACCGCGACGCGAAAACCCTGGTGCAGAAGCTTGTGCAGGTAGTTCTCGAGCTGATGATGCGGAAAGCCGGCCATCGGCATTTCCTTGTCCCGGCTTGTCAACGTCAGGCCAAGCACGCGATGGACCGTCTCGGCATCTTGCTCGAAGAGCTCATAGAAATCCCCCATGCGGAATAGTAGCAGCATGTCGGGATGCTTCGCCTTCGCATCCCGATACTGCTGCATCATGGGGGTGGTCATGACGGCGCCTCGATGAGATTAACCACAGAGGCACAGAGCACACAGAGAAGAACTCTGGTCGGTTTTCTCTGTGCTCTCTGTGCCCCTGTGGTTAGGTCTTTATACGAAGAGGGCAATCATGTGGGCAATTTGCCGAACCTCTGCGCCGAATCCTACTAAGCTGGATAATTCCATTGGACTCGATGGTGATTTTCTTGACATGCGTGCGACACACGCGGATAATCATTCCAATTGATGAAACCCGCACCGAGCGAGGCTCCTGAACTTCGAGGGATGGCCATGCCGCTGATCGACGGTCTTGCTTGCCATCGGCAAATTTCCGAGCACGCCGCCGCGTGTCCGCACTGTGGCCATCCGAACGACCAGGCGGCGGCGACAGGACCGAAATGCTACCGCTGCTCAGCGGCGGCGACGACGCGCAGCCAAAGCTGCGGCGCCTTCAGCTGCGCCGTGCACCTGCAGAGCATCTACATCTACCACGGCAAAGGCGGGGCGTACGAGCTGCGCTGTGACAGCTGTTACGAATCCGCGCAGACCTGGCAAATGGTCGGCTGCATCATCTCCATCATTGGCCTCATCGCCTTCGCGATTTTCTTCTTCACATTTTTCTTGCCAGGATGGCAACGCGCCGGCGGCTTTCCGGCTGGCCAAGGCGCCGACTTCTCGGCCCCCAAGCAAGCTCGCCAGGCGCCATGGCAGACCACCGAAAACGGGCTCACCTTGTCCGTCGATCGCGTCGAGATTCAAGGGAATAACTTTCGCGTCTTCATGACCGCGACGAACCAAACCGGCGACAACTTGACGCTGCCATTGTTCGGCTATTTCGTGGTTGTGGACGATCGAGGCAACCAGTACAAGGCCGACCCGTTTTCTTCGACGTTTCCTCGTGAGGTGCCGCGCGGAGCGACGGTGAAGGGGCATGCGAACATCGAGGCGCCGCTCAATGCAGATGCGACCATCCTGAAAGCAGGATTCACGACGGTCTTTGGATCGTTCTCGGTCAACTCGATCGTGGTCGACGGGATTGCCATCGACAGAAACAAAGTCGCGCAACCCGCAGGCGATGGCGTCGAGCCTGATCCCAAGAAATGACGACTCGTGGTTTCGCCGATCCGTCACATGCGCCTGGGGCAATGTCGCTACGCCACCAGTTCCTGGATGACATGCGCCGGCTCGACGCCCGTCAGACGCTGATCCAATCCTTGATAGCGATAGCTGAATCGCGCGTGGTCGATGCCGAGCAGATGCAGCACCGTGGCATGGAAGTCGCGGATGTGGCAAGGGTTCTCGGCGATGTTGTACGAGAAGTCGTCGGTGGTGCCGTAGATTTGGCCGCCGCGCGAGCCGCCGCCGGCGATCCACATCGTGAAGCAGCGCGGGTGGTGATCTCGGCCATAGTTGAACGGCGTCAAACCGCCTTGCGAGTAGATCGTTCGGCCAAACTCTCCGCCCCAGATGATCAGCGTCGAATCGAAGAGGCCCTTCGCCTTCAAGTCTTGCACTAGGCCCCAGCAGGCTTGATCGACGTCGCGGCATTGATCGGGCAGTCGGCCCGCGACGTTGGCGTGGGTGTCCCAGTTGTTGTGGTAAATCTGAATGAAGCGGACGCCGCGCTCAACCATGCGCCGCGCTTGCAGGACGGTGTTGGCGAACGTGCCGGGGTTGCGGGCGGCTTCGCCATAGAGGCGGAACGTCGATTCGGGCTCGCTGGCGATATTCGTCAATTCCGGGACGCTTTGCTGCATGCGGTACGCCATCTCGTACTGCTGAATGCGCGTGTGCGTTTCCGGATCGCCCACGGTTTCGTGATTGATTTCGTTCAAGCGGCGCAGTCCATCGAGCGTGCGTCGGCGAACTTCCGGTGTCACTCCGGGCGGGTTATTGATGTAGAGGATCGGATCGCCCGATGACCGGAACGAACAGCCCGCGTGCTCGCCGGGAAGATAGCCCGACTGCCAAAGCCGGGCGGAGATCGCCTGCACCTGTTCCTGATTGGACGGGCGAGCAACGAGGACGACGAAAGTCGGCAAATTCTGATTGAGCGAACCGAGGCCATAGGAAGCCCATGCGCCGAGGCACGGCCGGCCCGTGACCTGGTTGCCGGTTTGCATGTACGTGATGGCGGGCTCGTGGTTGATCGCCTCGGTGTGCATCGTCCGGATGAAGCACATGTCATCGACCATCCGCGACGTGTAGGGAAGCAGTTCGCTATTGACCCACATGCCGCACTGGCCGTTTTGTGTGAAGCGGAACTTCGACGGCGCGATCGGGAAGCGAGGCTGGCCGGAGGTCATCGTAGTCAGGCGCTGCCCCATGCGCACCGAGTCGGGCAGGTCGACATCGTAGTACCGGCGCATGAGCGGCTTATAATCATAGAGGTCCATCTGCGGCGGCCCGCCGACCATGTGCAGATAAATGACGTTGCGCGCCTTCGGAGTGTGGTGCGTGCGCGGCAAGGCGGCATTGGCGCCCGTCGAATCATCGGCGACAGCGCGGTCGCCCAGGAGGGACGCCAGTGCCGCGAAGCCGACGGCGTTGACGCCGCGGCCCAAGAACTGGCGACGCGATTCGGAATGGAACCAGGATTGAAACGGGGTCATAAGCAACTCCTCGGCCAACGGCCACGGTGTAAACGCGGTTAACCCACACCAGCCAGCTAACGCCGCCCGGTCGCGGTCAATTTCTCGAGCACGCCGAACGAGGCTTGCACGGCGGGGGTGAAGCCGCGCGGGCCCATCTCACCCTTGAGCGCAATCTTGCCGGCGGCGTCGATCACATAGACGCGGTCCGGCCAGCCGCCGTATAGGGTGTTCACCCGATCATCCATGCTGTCGATCAGGACCGGCAGGGTCAGCTTCAGATCCTTCGCAAAGTCCTTGGCCGCCTTCTGGCGTTCTTCAAGCGTCTTGGGATCCTCAATCTTGAATTTGTTGTTCTTCACGACCCAGCCGTCCGTTGGGTGTGCTTCGCGGATATAGACGACATAGATATGGGCCTTGTCTTTGTACGCCGCGTTCAGCTTTTCGATCTGACCGACCGATTGCACGAACGGGGGTCAGGTGCAACTACCGAAAATCAGGACCACCGGCTTGCTCTTGAGGTCGGACAGTTTGACCGACTTCTTGCCGTCGATGTCCTTGATCATGAAATCGGGGGCGACGTCGCCAACCTTGATGGACACCTCGCGACGGAGGTCGCCTTTCTTTTTCTTGTCCTGGCCTTCCGCGGCCAGAGTCGCCGAAAGCATGAGCACCATTCCCAACAGAATTCGCATGGGGAATACCTCCATCATGGCTCGTTTGCCGTTCGCGGCAAATCTCCGGCGACTGCATTGTCGACGGTGCGACGCGAACGCAAACCGAGTTATTTGTTCAACACCTCATCCAGATTCATCAACTCGTTCACCAGCATCGTCCATGCGGCCAGTGTGCGCGCATCCAGCCTCACGTCCGGCATCGATTCGCCGACGGCGATCAACTTGCGGGCGTCGGCTTCGCGCGTCTGGTAATGCTCGCGCAGATCGTTCAACGATTCCTGTACGATCTTTTTCTCCGCGGGGCGGAACGGGCGAGCGATCAGCCGCCGGGCGATGAGGTCGATGGCAATGCTGTCGAACTCCGCGCTGTCCACTTTGCTCTGGCCGGCCACCTTGAGCGCATGCGTCGCCAGGTGCCGGGCGGCTTCGATGAACTGGACATCATTGAGCGTCACCAGCGCTTGCAACGGCGTGTTGGTCCGCTCGCGGCGGACCGTGCACGTCTCGCGGTTTGGCGCGTTGAGGATGTCCATCGATGCCGGCGGGGCGGCCCGCTTCCAGAACGTGTACATGCTGCGGCGATAGAGCTTCTCGCCGGTGTCACGCTTGTAGTCGCGCGTGTTGGAGCCGATCATCGCGACCGCTTCCCAAACGCCGTCGGGCATGTACGGCTTCACGCTGGGGCCGCCGATCTTGCGAACCAAGAGGCCGCTCGATGCCAATGCGTAATCGCGGATCATCTCGGCGTCCATGCGATAGCGCGGCGCTCGGCCGAGATAGCGGTTGTCGCGATCCTTTTCGAGGGCGTCCTTCGTGACCGTCGCGGTTTGGCGATAGGTCGCGGAGCTGACGATGAGTTTGATGAGACGTTGAACGTCCCACCCCCTCACCCCTCGCCCCTCTCCCACGGAAAGGAGAGGGGAGGAAAACTCAAGCGCCAGCCAATCGAGCAATTCGGGATGCGACGGCAGTTCGCCGGAGACGCCGAAGTCACCCGTGGAGCGGACGATGCCCGTGCCGAAGATTTCTTGCCAGAAGCGATTGACGGTTACGCGAGCGGTAAGCGGATGGTCTGGCTGCAACAGCCATTTTGCGAACCCGAGGCGGTTCTTGGGCAGATCGGCGGGCATCGCAGGCAACACGCTCGGCGTTGCGGCGCCCACCTTATCGCGTCGCTTGTCGTATTCACCGCGAAAGAGGATGAAAGCACTGGGCTCGTCCTTCCTCTCGCTCATTACATGGGCGATGGTGCCGCGCGATTTCATGACGACTTCTTCTTGCTGGACTGCCGCGATCAGCGAGTTAACCGTGCGGTAGGCATCGTCCAGAGAAACTAGCCACCAATCGAAGAGGTCATTGCGATCGGCGGCCGTGCGCTTCGCGGCCGGTTTCGTCAGAAAGTCAACGGCCTTCGATGACTTCGCCAGCTGGTCGACCTGGGGACCAGTAAGAGGTTTTACGTATACGCGAAGATCTTGCAGCGAAACGTCCTTGACACGCTCGCTCTGATGACGCTGACCGATCTTGAAAGGAACCTTGGTCTTGATCGTGCCCTTGAGCTTGTCGGTGAAAACATCGGTCGGCTGCAAGGCGCCGTTCACGAATAGTTTGACGCCGGCTGCTTTGGAGGAACCGTCATAGGTGAGCGCGACGTGATACCATTGTCCCGGCTGCAACGGCGTTTTCGCAGTGACTTTGAGGGCGTTCGTGTCCCACTTGTTGACGATGTGCATGCCGAGCTTGTCCTGTTCGATCCAGAAATCCCAGCCGCGGTAGAAATTCGTGTTGTCCATGCGAGCGGCGATAGCGCCGGTAGTGCCGCGACGCGGTATCTTGACCCAGGCGCCGATCGAGAACCCCTCGTTTGTTTCGAAGTCGCCGACGTCGGCGAACTGAAGCGAGGATCCTGTGGGCTTGATGGTAAAGGTCTTCGGAGCGCCCTTGCCGGCGACCCAATCATACCCGTCGCCGAGGTCGGCGGTTCGTTCCGCGCCATGAACGCTGTATCGCACCGATTTGCCCTCGGCCTCGTTCAGCTTGGCGTGCAACCCCAGGCCATCCGTCGGAATGGACGCCAGGATCTGGTCGGCCCGCGCTTGCGAAAGCCAGGCGGCAAACTCTTTCTCAGCCGATTTCTTTCGCGCGTCAAGCTGAAGCCGAAGCCCTGCGATCTCCTTGGACAGTGAATCCCAGCGCGGACGGTCCTCGGTGCGCGGCACAAAGATGACAGGCGGCGTGTTCGGGATGTTGCCGTCCATCGCTCCAACCGTCGTGTTGTTGAAAAACGCCGACATCGAGTAAAAGTCTTTCATCGAGAACGGATCGAACTTGTGGTTGTGGCACGTGCAACAGTTCATGGTCGAGCCGAGCCAAACTGCCGCAACCGTCTCGGTGCGGTCGCGCGTGTAGAGCACGAGGTACTCCTCCGGAATCAGACCGCCTTCGTTCGAGCTGATGTTGCAGCGATTGAATCCCGTCGCCACCAACTGATCGAGCGTCGGGTTCGGCAACAGATCACCCGCCAGCTGGTCGATGGTGAACTGGTCGAACGGCTGGTTCTTGTTGAAGGCGTTGATCACCCAGTCTCGATAAGCGTGGATCTCGCGGAAGTTGTCGAAGTGGATGCCATGCGTGTCGGCATACCGGGCGGCGTCGAGCCAATAGCGGCCCCGATGCTCTCCCCAGTGCGGCGACTTCATGAGTTGATCGACGTACTTCTCGTAGTAATCGGGCGCCTTGTCGACAACGAACGCCTCGACCTCGACGGGACTCGGCGGCAGACCGATAAGATCGAGACTCAACCGACGAGCCAGCGTGCGGCGATCGGCTTCGGGATTCGGCTTCATGCCGCGCTTTTCCAACTCGGCGAGGATGAACCGGTCGATCGGATTTCGCACCCATGCTTCATTCGTTACCTTGGGCAATGCGGGCCGTTTTGCAGCGAGGAGCGACCAGTGGAGTTGATATTCGGCTCCTTGTTCGATCCAGCGCTTGAGAATCTCCTTCTGAGTCGCGGTCAGCTTCTTGCGCGTCTTGGGCGGCGGCATGATCTCGTTGGCGTCGGTGGAATGGATGCGCTCGAACAGCGAGCTGTCCTTGACACTCCCCGGCTTGACGGCGCCTGCTTTAATGGCAGCGTCGCGCTCGTCGAGCCGGAGCCCGGCCTTGCGCGACGCCGAGTCGGGGCCATGGCATGCGAAGCAATTCTCCGCGAGAATCGGCCGCACGTCGCGGTTGTATTCGATCTTGGTCTGGGCACCCAGCGGCGACGCCAGAACGGCCGTCAACGTGATCGCGAGCAAATTCGTACGCATTGGGTCATCTCCTAATTTCCTCTGCGTTCTCCGCGCTCTCCAAATTTGAAACGCGGAGAGCGCGGAGAACGCAGAGAAGTCACGTTTTGCGCCCTTGCGCCTTTGCGTGAGCTTTTCCATTCACCGGCATGCCACGGGTCCAGTAGCGGATTCCGGAGCGAATATGGGCGGCCATCGCCTTGGCCGCTCCCCTGGCGTCGCCGTTGAGCAACGCCTCGACGATCGCCATGTGCTCGTGTCCTTCCTCGGCGATGCGATGATAATCGTTGCGTGCCTGATCGTGCTGCCAAGCGACATCGCGAAAGGCGCGAAACAGCGTCTTGAGCCGACTTAGTTCATTGGCAAGATATGCGTTGCCGCACGATTCGGCGATGAGATCATGCAGTCGGCTATCGAGGGCGCGAGCCTTCTCGATAAACGCGGCTTGCGACGGCGAGCGCACCGACATGAGCGTGCGAATCGCCCCTGCAAGATCGCGCAACTCTGCGTCGTCGATTCGGCCACAAGCGTTCTTGGTGGCGGCGCATTCGAGGATGCGGCGCACCTGGCAGATTTCGCGGACATCGCGCGCAGTCACTCGACGGACGACGGCGCCCTTGTTGGGAACCAAATCGACGATGCCGATCCCCGCGAGTTCGATCAGCGCTTCACGAATCGGGGTATGACTGACGCCGAAACGTTGTGCTAATCTCTCGGTGACAAGCCGCTGCCCCGCCAGGAGTCGGCCTTGAAAGATATCGGTCAGCAGCGATTCGACAATCGCCGGCCGGCGTTTGCCATGATCGCAGACGAGCGTCGGTTTGATGACCACGGGACGCATGAAGAGAGAGAACCGGGTAGGATACTATTCTACAGAATAACATCTAGATTCTACAGAATCTGACGTGGCTGTCAAGGGCAAGAAAGGCTGTTCCGATACCGCGTGCAAGGCGAAGGGCCCGCTCAAGCGGAGCGAGAACGAGCCCGACGTTCGGTGCTATCCCTTGAAGAACAGGTAGATCAGCACGCCGTGCAGGACCATGGCGATCAGGCCGAGCAGGATGCCGATGATGGCACGCATATTTCCAGCGATGGAGCCGTAGGACGCCTTCGCCTTCGTCGTGAAGAACGACAAACCGCCGGTGAGCACAGCAACCGGCCAAAGGATCGGCAGGATGCAGCCCAGGATCGGCGGGAACTTTTCGACACCGATCATGTCCACATATTTCAGCATCAACAACAGCGCTACCAAGGCCGGCAGGAACGAAAAGATGGCGGTCCAGAGCGAAATGAGTGCAAAGACGCTGCCGCCCACAGGAATGAACGCGGCGAGCGGCGATTCGCCCATGTCCGATTCCTCTTCCGGCTCCTCGGCGGCCGGCTTCTTCTTTTTCTTCGGAGGCGTTTCCTCTTCGTCCTCGTCGTCGGCCGTGCGCTTCTTGCGCGGACGATCCTCGGGCTCGTCGTCCTCATCCACGGGGAGCTTCTTCTTCGGGCGTTCGTCGTCGTCCTTCGGCGGGAGGATCTTTTTCTTCTTCTTGGGAACGCCTTCGCGAATGTCGTCGTCAGCCATGGAACGGCGCCTTTGCTGAGGGGGAAATGATGGTCGCGCTTATCAGCGCTAATATAGCAACCGCTGGGCGGACTACAAGAAAAAAGTCAGCTCGGCGAATCAGAATCGCGATCTTGAGAAAGCCTGCCGGGTCCGCTAAAGTATTGCTATCGAGTAACTCCTGCCTGCCCATGATTCACGTTCTCCTCAAGGAGCCGATTGCCATGCGTTTCGCTGCCGTGCAATGGTCGAGCTTCGCGTGCCTGCTCATGGTCGCGCCGGTGCTCGTCGCTCAGGCCCCGCGCAAGATTGAGTTCAACCGCGACATCCGGCCAATTCTCTCGAACAACTGCTTTGTGTGCCATGGACCGGATAACAATCTGCGCAAGGCCAAACTTCGGCTCGACGACGAGAAGGACGCTCATGCCAAGGTTATCACGAAAGGAGAGCCGCTCGTAAGTGAACTCTTCACCCGGCTGGTAACCGATGATCCGCAGATGATCATGCCGCCGCCCAGGACGAAGAAGAAGCTGACCAAGGAGGAAATCCAGCTTGTTCACGATTGGATCGCTCAAGGAGCGAAATACGAGGCTCATTGGTCGCTCATCCCGCCGAAGAAGCATGACTCGCCCAAGGTCAAGAACGCCGGTTGGGTGAGGAACGACATCGATCGCTTCATTCTGGCAGGTTTGGACAAGGAAGGGCTGGCGCCGTCGCCCGAAGCCGATGCCCGGACGCTGATCCGTCGGATTTCGTTCGACCTAACCGGCCTGCCGCCGACGCCGGACGAAGTCGACGCGTTTGTGAAGGATTACTCTGGCTCCGCAAAAGAAACGGCGTACGAGAAAGCCGTCGATCGCCTGCTCGCGTCGAAGCACTTCGGTGAGCGGATGGCGGTGCAATGGCTCGACATCGTGCGCTACGCCGATACGGCCGGATATCACAGCGACAACAATCGCGACGTGTGGATGTACCGAGATTGGGTGATCAACGCGTTCAACACGAACAAGCCGTTTGCCGAGTTTGCTCGTGAACAGATCGCGGGAGATTTGCTGCCCAACGCGACGAACGATCAGAAAATCGCGTCGGGCCATAATCGCTTGCTGCAAACCACCGAGGAAGGCGGCTCGCAGGCCAAGGAATATACCGCCAAGTATGCTTCCGACCGTGTGCGCAACTTTTCGTCCGGCTGGCTCGGCATGACGCTCGGCTGCACGGAGTGTCACGATCACAAATACGACCCCTTCACGACCAAGGAGTTCTACAAACTCGCCGCATTCTTCGCTGACATCCAGGAAACGCCGGTGGGTCGGCAAAAGCAGACGCAGATCATGTCGACCGAACACCAGACGAAAATCAAGTCACTTGATGAGCAAATTGCCGCGATGCAGAAGGAGATCGCGACGTTGCCGAAAGAGCAGGTGAAAGACGCACAGCAGAAGCTGACGAACGTTCAGAAGCAGAAAGCGGATCTGCTCAAGGCAGTGCCGCAGACGTTGATCACGACGTCCACGCCGCCGCGCATGGTGCGCGTCTTGAAGCGAGGCAGCTGGCTCGACGAATCAGGCGAGGTCGTTCAGCCCGATGTGCCTGCCGCGCTGCCGCCGCTCACTCGTGGGAAAGACGACAAGAAGCGGCCGACGCGGCTTGATCTCGCGAATTGGCTGGTCGCCCCCGAGAATCCGCTCACCGACCGCATCTTCGTCAATCGCCTCTGGATGCTCTACTTCGGCCAAGGGATCGTCAAAACCGCCGACGACTTCGGCGCCCTGGGCGCCTGGCCGACGCATCCGGAGTTGCTCGACTGGCTGGCCATTGACTTTCAGAAGAGCGGCGGAAACATCAAGCGCGCGATCAAGCAGATCGTCATGTCGGCGAGCTATCGCCAGTCATCGAAAGGAACGCCCGCGTTACGGCAACGCGATCCGTACAACCAGCTCCTTGCGCGCCAGGGGCGTTATCGCCTCGACGCCGAGTTCGTCCGCGACAACGCCATGGCGATCAGCGGCCTATTGGTCCCGAAGATTGGCGGCCCAAGCGTCAAGCCCTATCAACCGGGCGGGTATTGGCGTTACCTCAATTTCCCGACGCGCGAATGGATGAGCGACAAAGGGGAAAGTCAGTACCGTCGCGGCGTGTACACCTGGTGGCAGCGCACTTTCTTGCAGCCGAGTTTGCTCGCATTCGACGCCTCGACGCGCGAAGAATGTACCGTGGAACGCCCGCGCTCCAACACGCCGCAGCAAGCGCTGGTGCTCCTCAACGATCCGACCTATGTGGAAGCGTCGCGAGTCTTTGCCGAGAAGATCATTCGCTCCAGCGGCAAGACACCCGACCGCTTCCAGACCGCGTACCGTTTAGCCCTTCAGCGGCAAGCCAGCGCCGAGGAGATCGCGATTCTCACGAACCTACTTGAAAAGCACCGCGCCCACTATGAAGCCAATCCCAAGAACGCTCAGGCCATCGTCAGCGTCGGCTACGCCGCGGCGCCGAAGGACATTCGCCCCGAAGAACTCGCCGCCTGGACGTCGGTGGCCCGGACGATTCTGAACCTGCACGAGACGATCACGCGGAATTGACGGGGCCGCGCATGAGTGACGCTATTTCCGGCGACCTCGGCCCCGTATTGGTGTCGGGCCAGCGATTAGATCGTGTGGCCGTCGCTTTTGCTCTCGGAGGCGCCAGTTTCTTGTTCTTGGGTTCTGCAGGGCTAATCACGACGATATTCACTCCAGGCCACACGTGGCTCTTCAGTGGTGTGCTTGCAGCGATAGGCATTTTCGTCTTGATCTATTCGTGGTTTGCTTTTACGCACTGGTTTTTGGTGTGGCACTTGCACCAACATGGCGTACGAACGCTTCGGAGCGGCAAGGAACATACGCTTCGGTACGATCAAGTTCACGCATTGACCATTGACTGCCCACAACATGGCAGCCAGGACATCTACTTCGAACTCAAATCCGAAAACGCCCACGACGAAGCACTCGTTTTCTCGTGTCGATCCAGAGCGACTGGCATGTCGCCAACGGAGATGCTCGACCGCGACCAGACATTGCGCATCGTCGAGCGAATCACCGTTGCGATCGTGAAGCGGCTCTGCGACGCGCTGACTCGTGGTGAGACCGTCCGCTGGACGGACAGGCTAGCAATTCGCACCGACGGCGTCGAAATCAGGAAAAGTGACGGGCACGCATTCCTTGTTGAATGGCAACGAATCGTTCGGCTCGTTTTGCACAAAGGAGAATTTCACCTCTGGACCGAAGCAAGTCGCGAACCGGTAATGAAAGAGCCATTGAATACTCCGAACTGTATGGCGTGTGTCAGAATCGTCACGATGCGAATTGCCTGCCAAGGCGACGCCAGCGCCGCGGAAAACGAAGGCTTTGCGGTGCGAGGGACCGTGGTCAGCGCAGCTCGAAACGCGGAAGGCTCGCTGACCTTGACCATCGAACAAACCCATGGGCACACGCTGGAGATCGCGTTGGATCCTTCGTGTGCATTTGATGGGACTATGGTTGGAGAGGTTGTAGAGGGAACTGTCTTGTTGGATGGCGCCGATCTCAAACTCTTTGGGTTGAAAAAAAGTTGAGCTAGGCAACGTTCACTTTGCAACTTTCTGTAGCTTGTAAAAAAAAGTGCTCGGCCGAAACAGCACGCCAGGCCCCATGAAACCCGGCGCGAACGCGCGATGCTCCGCGAGCGCACGATGGGCCGGCCCGGGACTGGACGCGGCGAGGGCGAGGTACATCTGCTCGGCGCTGTCCCAGCACGGGTCGAGCTTCAGCGTGCCGGTTTTGAAGCGATCGACAACGTGCGCCCGAACCAGGCTCTCCGCTTTGGCCGCGTCTTTGAATGGGCCGACATTGAATCCCTTTCGAGCGGCTTTGACCAACTCCACGACTTTGCCACGTTCGGGATACGGCAGGTGCATCTGCCCTTCGAGGGCGTCGAGCGCCTGTGGGTCGCCACCGAGTTCACGCGCCAGCGCGAAGTACCATGTCCCCCACGGGAGCGTTCCGGGCTTGCCTCTTCGGCGATCGCGGTCTTGGCTTGCCAGGGAATGATGGCAGGCGAAGCAGTCGTATTCAGCGAGCTCCGGCCACGGCCCGGTTCTGGCGCGATGGGCCAGAACATCCAGCGCCGACTGTGCCGACACGAGCTGCCCGACGGCCCAGAGCTGCACGTCGGAATGTTTGCGTGGTCGCCAGTGCGGCGGCATGTTGGCGAAGTAGGCGCCGAACTCGAAGGCTAAACGCGGGTGGCCGGCGGCGATCAGATCGTGATTGACATCGCGCGGGATGGTCGATTCGCTATTCGCCGGCGAACCGACATGGCAGCCGGCGCACGTCTTGGCGGCGACGACCGGATCGGTCAGATCGGGCATCGCGAAGGCGTGCTTCTTTTGACGCCAGTCCGGCGCGGTGTGCGGAACGAGCCAGGAATTGGCGCTGCCATGGCACGACTCGCAGCCGACGCCGAAGAGTTTTTCACGCTGCACGAAACTGCTCTCAGCCGGCATCGCGTTGAGCCGAGGATTCGAATGACAGGCCAGACAGCGCGGATCGTCGTGCGGCAACATGTCGCTGCCCAGGAGCCGATTCATTTGCCGCGATCGTTCGCTGAACAGCGTGCGATAGGCGTCGGCGTGCGGATCGCGGCTCCACGTTGCATACTCATTCTGCTGGCAGCGCTCGGGAGCCGGCGCCGGATCGATGCTGCCATGACAGCCGCGAGCTGAACACGACGCCGTGCCGACGAGGGGAGTTGCATTGTCACCTGTCAGCAGACCCGTGGTTGGGTGTGACTTGGTGACCGAAATTGGTGTTGGGCGCAGCAAAGGAACGATCGACGGCGTTGCCGCCAGTGCCGCTGCCAATACGGTCAAGCCAATCCAGTGCCAGCGGTAGGTCTCGGTCATGTGAAATGAACCGTCGTCGAGTGCGTCCGGGCGCCGAGCAAAGCCCTTTGCTCGTTAGCAGGAGTTCTCGAAAAACCTTAAGTCCTGTGTGTTGCTGCTGCGGCGCTCGGGCGACCAAGCGCCGTCAACGTCAACAAAAAAGAACTTCGAGTGAACACCATCCTACGAAATCGGCTCAGTCGAAACCAGCGACGCGATACTCCAATGAGCAGCGCTCCACGAACGACACGAAAAAACACGAAGTATCGCACGGTAGGTATCATACTGGGGAGCGCATCACGAGTGCTCCTGAGGGTTCTCTTCTAGTAACCGTACCATCTTCGGGGTGCACGCCATGGTTTGCAAACGGCACGGGAGGGCGAGGCTCCTGCCGAGCCGCGAGCCCGCAAATAATCTGAGTTGACATTACGATGCTGACGCTTCCGGCTCGGCAGGAGCCTCGCCCTCCCAAAAGGGGCCGCGCAGACCGTGTCGTGCACCCCCATCTTCGTGATTCTTCGTGCCTTTCATGGATGTTTCCCGCGTACCAGCATCACTGGCCTTCGCCCGTATAATGAATCCGTGGCAAAATGCCTTGCAAGGTTCATGCGGCATGCTGGTTCATTTTGATCTCGTCAGCCCGTTTCAACCCGCCGGCGATCAGCCGCAGGCCATCGACAAGCTCGTCGGCGGCTTCAACGCCGGGCAGACGCGGCATACGCTCCTAGGCGTCACCGGGTCGGGCAAGACGTTCACCGCCGCCCACGTCATCGCCAAGCTGGGCAAACCGACGCTCATTCTCTCGCACAACAAGACGCTGGCCGCTCAGCTCTACAAGGAGTTCAAGAGCTTCTTCCCGCACAATGCCGTTCATTATTTCATCAGCTATTACGACTACTATCAGCCCGAGGCGTACATTCCGCAGCGCGACATCTACATCGAAAAAGATTCGAGCATCAACGAGAACATCGATCGCCTCCGACTTGCCGCCACCAGCGCTCTAGTGAGCCGGGAGGACGTGATCGTCGTCGCCAGCGTGTCGTGCATCTATGGCCTGGGCGCGCCGGCCGACTACAAGCGGATGATGATCTACCTCAAAAAGGGGGACACGATTGAGCGTGATCATCTTCTCTATCGGCTCGTCGATATCCAGTATCAGCGCAACGACACGGCGTTCGAGCGAGGCCGATTCCGCGTGCGCGGCGATGTGATCGAGCTTTGGCCGGCGTATGAGGAGTTCGCTCTGCGCATCGAGTTGTTCGGCGACGAAATCGACGCGCTGGCGATCATCAACCCCACCACCGGCGAGACGGCCAAGGTTTGCGACGATCTGTACATCTTCCCGGCCAAGCATTTCGTCACGCCGGAGGAACGCATCAAGACGGCGGTGCAGGGGATCGAGGAGGAGTTGAATCAACGCCTGGCGGTTTTTCGCGAACAGGGCAAGCTGCTCGAAGCCCAGCGCTTGCAGGCCCGCACCCGCTTCGACATGGAGATGCTCCTGGAGGTCGGCCACTGCCCGGGCATTGAGAACTATTCACGCTGGTTCACCGGCAAGGCGGCAGGCGAACCGCCCTATACACTGATGGATTATTTCCCAAAGGACTTCCTGCTTGTCGTCGACGAATCGCACGCCACGGTGCCGCAGGTCCGCGCCATGTTCGCCGGCGACTGGAGCCGCAAGTCGACGCTCGTCGAGCATGGGTTCCGTCTGCCGAGCGCTCTCGACAATCGGCCGTTGCGTTTCGACGAATGGGAGAAGCGGCTAAGTCAAGTGCTCTTCATGTCCGCGACGCCGGCCGATTACGAATTGGAAGTCTCCGGCGGCGAGTACATCGAGCAGGTGATTCGGCCAACGGGGCTGGTCGATCCGGTGCTGCACGTCAAGCCGGCGCGCGGGCAGGTTCCCGATCTGCTGCAAGAGATCAAAAAACGCGTCGACAAGAAGGAACGCACGCTCGTCACGGTGCTGACCAAGCGATTGGCGGAGGACTTGACCGGCTACTTTCGCGATACGGGCCTGCGTTGCAAATGGCTGCACTCCGAACTCGACGCCATCGAGCGGGTGCAGATCTTGCGCGAGTTGCGCGAAGGCGCCTTCGATGTGCTGGTCGGCGTCAACCTCCTGCGCGAAGGCCTCGATTTGCCGGAGGTGTCGCTGGTCGCCATTCTCGACGCGGACAAGGAAGGGTTCCTGCGTAGCGAACGGTCGTTGATCCAAACGATTGGCCGAGCTGCGCGCAACGTCAACGCCGAGGTGATTCTTTACGCCGACAAGATGACCGACTCGATGCAGAAAGCGATCGGGGAAACGAATCGTCGGCGCGAGTTGCAGTTGGCATACAACAAGGAGCATGGCATCACGCCGCAGACCGTGCGCTCGGCGATCGACCGAGGCATTGAGGGAGAGATCGAGGCGCACAAGCTGACGCTCGAAGTCGCCGGGAAGGCCGGGGACGATTACGTCACCGAGGAGTTTTTGCAAGAACTGCACGCCGAGATGATGGCCGCCGCGCAAAACTTGGACTTCGAACGCGCCGCCGAGCTGCGCGACCGCATTGCTCAACTCAAAGGGCAACCGACGATGGCGCCGCAAAAGAAGCCAACCCGGCGACGCAAGAAGACGCAGCGATAACGACGTTCACGTTACAGCACACCAGCGCAGAATTGCTCCCTTGACAGGCTCGACACGTCTGCCTATAGGTGCGACCAAAAGGCTGGACTAAATCGAACTTTGCACGGAGTCCGTAGCTTGGACATTCTGCGGAGACTCTCTGCCCTGATTCTTTGGTCGCTGGTGCCCTGTGCGCTCTCGGCCCAGAGCGATTCGGCAAGGTCGGCAGTCGGCTTGCAGGCGTCAATCAGCAGTCCCACGTGGTCCGTGGAGTCGGTCGGCGCGAACGCCGGCGGCCTCACGCGCGAGCAGGTCGAGAAGATCGTCGAGGAGCGCCTTCGCGCCATTCGAGCTGAGAGTACAAGTCAGGGTCCCGGGCTCAGAACGTATTGGCGCAACGGTTTCATCGCCGAGTCCGAGGACAAGGCGTTTCGCTTGCACCTCGGCGGCTTGATGCACATGGAGGGCGGGTGGTGGCGTGCCAGCGACGGACTCATGAACGGTCCCGATGGCGTCGGTCCGCTGAACGATGGCGCCGCATTTCGCCGGGCTCGCCTGCATATTCTGGGTGAAATGTACGATACTGTGACGTGGACGCTTGAAGTGGGCTTCGAGAATCGGCTTCCGCAGTTCTTCAATGTCTTCGCCGAGATTCCGCACCTACCGTACGTCGGTACGCTTCGCGTTGGCCATTTCCGCGAGCCGTTCGGCATGGATTCCTTGACGAGTTACAACAACTACACTTTCCTAGAGCGTGGGCTGGTTCAGGACCCGTTTGTGCCGTTTTTCAACATGGGGGCGATGATCTACGGCAACCTGCTTGAGCAGCGCATGACGTACGCCGGCGGCGTTTTCCGGAGCAATTCAGATAGCTTCAACGCGGCTGACTTCGGCGACGGCAACTACGCGTACACGGGCCGGCTCACCGTCAATCCGTTTTTTGAAGAGGGCGAGCACGCTCTGCACCTCGGCGCCGCGTACAGCTATCGCGTGCTTCCACAACTCAACGCGCAGGGGCAACCGGCGACAGCCGGCGGCGAGCGGCGCGCGCAGCTTTCCTCTCGGCCCGAGTTTCGTCTTAACGCACCGACCTTGGCTCCTTTCACAGGGATTGACGGCATCGGTGGACCGACATCGTATCTTCAGGTGTACAAGAGCAAACGCAATGCCGCGCGATTTGCATGGGCTTTCAGCGTGGGTCATCCCTGACCTGGCGTGCGACAAAGCACAGATTGTGCGAAATCGTCGCAATGCTGGACAGCATGCCTAGCGTGAGCCGATCTTTCGCAACCGATACTGGAATGAGGTGTAAGCTTAGTTCTCGCCGATCACGGCATCGGCGGCGGGCCCTTGATGGTGGGACGTGGCGGCGTGCGATAGGCGTTCAGTTTCTCGGCGGGCTGCTTTTCCGCGAATGCGGACGGATTGTTGATGAAGTTGTGATCGAGCGCTCGGGCGACCATTTCACGGATCGGCGCATTGAGCTTCCACACGCGTTTGTAAGCTTCGCGTTCGTCTTCCAGAGCCGGTGGATCTTTTTTGGAAGGCTTGAACGCGAACCCTGGTCCGACTTTGGCCTCGATCTTCTCGATCTGTTCGATGAGCGGCAAGAACTCTTTGATCGACGCCGCCGGTTGGTCCTTGAATGCCAGCGTCATGGCTTGACCGATTCGGCCCAGCATACGATAGGCAGCGACTTTGCGTCCCGGGTCGCGCAACTCAGCGAACAGCTTTTCCGCTTCGTCGAGGCGCTTTGCCTTGAGATAATACAACCCCAGTTCAACGGAGTGTTGGAGGCCCGTGATCATCTCGCTTTCGTTGGTCGGATCGAGATACTTCTGCACCAGGCGTTGCATTTCCTTTTCGTCCTCCTTGGAGACGATTGGCTTTTTGTTAACCGGCGGTTCAATTGGAGGTGGATTCGGATTCGGCGGCGTCACTTCCTTGATCGGCGGGTTGTCGGGGCGATTCATGATCCAGCCGAACGCAACGCCGCCGGTCAAGGCGATGAGCACGCTAAGTCCGGCGAGAGTGGGAACGATCCATGAAGGCTGAGCCGACCTGTCGACGATCGGCGTCGAGCGCGATTGCGCCGGCGCGGGGCCGACGAAAGAAGATGAGATTGAGATCGACGCGATGGTGCCGAGGTTGAGTGCTTCGCGAATCTGCGTGATGTCGCGCAGGATTTCGCGTGCCGACTGGTAGCGCTCATCGGGTTTCTTGGCCATCATCTTCTGGATGATCGCGCACAAGGCGGGCGGAAGATCAGGGCGAATCGCACGCAACGGCTCAGGCTCTTTGTGCACGTGCTGATAAGCGACCTCGATCGGCGAGTTGCCCTTGAATGGCGGGGTTCCGGCGAACATGTGGTAACAGGTGACGCCGAATGAGTAGATGTCGGTGCGTGTGTCGACGGCCTTGCGCTCGACCTGCTCGGGGCTCATGTAGAGCGGCGTCCCCATTGTCACCTGGCTCTGTGTAATCGATTGCTGTTGATCGTCGGTTTCGAAGCAGCGCGACAGCCCGAAGTCGGCGACCTTCACCTCGCCCTTCTTGTTAAGCAGAATGTTCTCGGGCTTGATGTCGCGATGGATGATGCCCAGTTCGCCGGCGCGCTGCAGGGCGGATGCGACCTGGGCCATGATGTGCAGGCCGAGGGCGATGTCGGGCGTGCCTTTTTTCTCGATGAACTCGCGCAAGTTTTTGCCTTCGACGTATTCGAGGGCCAGCCAGTTGACGCCGTTGTCCTTGCCGATGTCGTAGACTTGCACGATGTTGGCGTGGGTGGCGCGAGCGACGTTCTCGGCCTCGGCCTTGAAGCGAGCCAAGGCGCGTTCGTTGCCGGCGAGCTCCGGATTGAGCAGCTTCAGGGCGACTTTGCGTTTGAGGTTCGTTTGCTCGGCAAGATAGACCTGTCCCATGCCGCCGCGGCCCAGGCGATGCAGAATGCGAAACTGCCCGAGCACCTGGCCGGTCCAGTCGATCTCGTCTGCAGCAAGCCGATCAACGGCAGGAGTAGGGTTTTCCATCGCCCGTCATTCTATCGCGAAGCCTCGCGTTTGTTTACAGCGGATTGCTGAAATGGGAACAACCATGCGTAGACGCATTCGCTTCGCGGTTTCGCGCGGGATGATCGGGCGATAAACGCGAAACCGCCGCGCGAGGCAACGCGTGGCGGTTGGATGCAGGTTATTTCCGGCGAAACGCATCGGCGAGTTGGAGTTGGCTGCACGTAGTGTTGGCGTGGCCGAGGTACAGATACGTGCCGTCAGCTGAAAAAGCGATCGACGTCACCTGGCTATCGAGTTCAGTGCAGGAAAGCTCGTGGCCCTTGGCGTCCCACAAGCGTAGCGTGTGATCTTCACTCCCCGAGGCGAGAAGGTGGCCCGCTGGACTGAACGCCAGGCAGGTGACCGGACCGTCGTGGCCGAGCAGTTCTTGCAGCAGTTGCTTGAGCTGCAAGTCCCACAGGCAGATCGATTGGTCGAGCGTTGTACTGGCGAGAATGTCGCCGCCGGGATGAAGGGCGATGGCGGTGGCGCCGTCGAGGAAGGTCGTGACCTCGGCCCGTTCGGCAAGATTCCAGACGCTGATGGCGCCATTGCTGCCGCCGGTCGCCATCCGGTCGATGCCTCCGACCGCGAGTTGATTATTGTCGGGATGAAACGCCAGCGACTCGATCGAACAGCCGTCAAGGGCGTCGGGGATGAGGAGTACCGGCTCGCCGTCGGCGACGCCCCAAATCCAGACGGAGATGCCATGCTTGCTTCCGGTTGCGAGCAGCTTGGAATCGGGGCTGAAGGCGAGGGTGGTGATCGGCTCTTCCGGGCCATCCCAGTCGGCGACGTGCTTGCCCGTCGAGTCCCACAGGCGAATCTGTTTGCTCACTGCGCCGGCGATCCAATTGCCATCGGGACTGAACGCGAGGGCGTGAATCGGCTCGTCGGTCTGCAGAGTGGTGACGGTTTGGCGCGTCTTGGAGTTCCAGACGCGGACGTTCGTGCCGCCGCCGTTGCTGATGAACTTGCTGCCATCGCGATGGATCGACACGGTCGTCTTGGCCCGCGGGCGTGGTCCGATGTCGGCGTGGGGCTTGCCGGTTTCCGGATTCCACAAGTGCAGCACGCGATCACCATTGCACGCCAGGTGCCGGCCATCCGGGCTGAAGGCGATGAAACGCACTTCGGCCGGCGGCACCTTTAGTTTGTGCATTGTTTTCTTCGTCGCGAAATCCCAGACGTGGATCGTTTGCGACGAATCGCCGCAGGCCAGCCAACGGCCGTCCTTGCTGAAGGCGAGCGCATCGACCTGAGCGGCATGGCTGTTCAGGATTATCACCGGCTGCAGCGTGTTGGCGTCCCAGACGCGAGCGGTGGAGTCCCACCCGGCGGAAACGAGGAAGTTGCCGCTTGGATGCCAGGCGAGAGCCGGGATGCGATCGTTGTGCCCGGTCAAGCAGCCGTGATATCCGCCGGTCGACAGGTTCCAGAGTGTGATCGTCTTGTCTTCGCTGGCGGCCGCGAGGAATTTTCCGTTGGGGCTGACGGCGACGGCGCTAATCGGTTTCTTGTGATACGCGAGTCCGCGTGGAAAAACGGAATGGTGGCCGGGGGCGTCCCAGTAGTTGATCAGGCCGTCGTCATGCCCCGTTGCCACAAAGCTTGCGTCCGGCGCAAACGCCAGAGCGCTGACCCACATCGCCTGCGGGATCGCCGTCAGCAGTCGGCCCGAGGTTGCATCCCAGATGGTGAGGTCGTCGCTGGCCGAGGCAAGAACGCGCGCGTCGGCGCTGAAGGCCCACAGGGTTTCAAGATCGCTGACCGAGTGCCAGGCAAGTTGCTGACCCGACTCCGGATTCCATCGCCGCAAGATGCCGTGCTCTTCGACCGAATGCAGCAATGCGTCCTTGCTGAAAGCGATGGCGAGGACATCACCGTCGGTCTGGAGCTTCGGCTCACCGAAGGTCAGTCGCTGCGTGAACGCGTTTGGTGCGAGTAAGGCGGCGGTCATACGAACGTCACCCTGGCGTAGAATAATCTGGTCTGCTGCTCCCGGTCCCAGGCGGAGTCTGGGACGCCGGACTACAGGTAAATCTTACAACACTTTCGCTGAGCCGCGTGCAGAAACGGCATCGGCTTGAGCCAAAGTTGCCGGATTATCGGTTTCCATCCGGTATTGTAACGCAAACTCGGAACAAACGCCACAAGTTGCACGCCCTGCGCAATAGAAAGATCCTGCCTCATGGGAGAATTCGACTATATCGCCTGGTTGCGCCGAAATACCGCCGATTCGCGAAGCGTGATCGTCGGACCCGGCGACGACTGCGCCGTGTTGGCGGCATCCGGACCTGAGCCGTGGCTCGTGACAACCGACATGCTGCTAGAGGGAAGCCACTTCGTGCTGGCGGAGGCCGGCGCTCGCAGGGTGGGCCACAAGGCGATGGCAGTGAATCTGAGCGACGTCGCAGCGATGGGCGGGACGCCGGTGGCGGCGTTCGTCAGCCTGGGGCTGCCGCGTCGCCCCGATGCCGAGATCCTGGCGGAGGAACTGTACCGCGGAATGCGCGACATCGCGGATCGCTTCGGCACGGCCATCGCGGGCGGCGACACCAACTCCTGGCCCGGCAGCCTGGTTATCAATGTCACCCTCTTGGGCCGAGCGGGGCCACAAGGTCCGGTCCTGCGTCGCGGCGCGAAACCGGGCGATTGGCTCATGGTAACGGGCGACCTCGGCGGCAGCATCCAGGGCAAACACCTCGACTTCACACCGCGCATTGCCGAGGCGCTCGAGCTGCAACGGCATGCGAACATCCACGCCATGATCGACATTAGCGACGGGCTGTCAGCGGACGCGTTTCACATTTGCGAGGAAAGCCGATGCGGTCTGGTGCTGTTTGCCGAGGGCGTCCCGATCAGTGCGGCGGCGTTGAACATGGCGGATGGGCGATCGCCGCTGGAACATGCGCTGAGCGACGGCGAAGACTTCGAACTGGCGTTTGCGGTCGGCCCGGAAGAGGGCGAACAGTTGCTGAAATCGCAACCGATCAAACCGACGCCGTTGTCGCACGTCGGCGTGTTCGTTGAGGAGTCATCGCTTTTTCTTGAGGAAGCCGGAATGCGCAGACCCATCGAGCCACGCGGGTATGTGCATCGACTGCGTTAGTTTAGCCGCTCGCCTTTGGCGTGAGGCTAAACGAAGTTACTTCGCTTCTTTCAGCAGGTGCAGCGTCGCCATGCTCATCGTGAGGATGCCGGTGCGCATGGACGGCTCGGGGATCGGCGCGAACAGGTCTGAATGCAGCGAGATCGGCGGCGCCTTGCCCTTGAGCATCGCATCGACGCGCTCGGGCGGCAGTGTGCCGAGGAAGTAGAAGAAGATCGGCACGCCCTCCAGCCCGAAGCGTGAAAAATCTTCGCCGCCCATCATCGGGCGTTGTTCGATCACGTTGTCGGCGCCGAGCGTGGCGCGGAAGACGTTGCTCGTTTTCTTGGCGAGTGCCGCATTGTTGTAAAGCGCCGGCGTAAAGTTATCGTTCAGCACGGTGATGACCGGCTCCGGCGCTCTGGCGCCGAGCGCCGCCGCCTTGGTGATGCGCGGAATGGCCTCCAGGACCCGAGCTCGCACCGCATCCTTCGTCGTTCGAATGGTCAGCTGCATCTTCACTTCCGACGGAATGATGTTGTGCTTGGTTCCGCCGTGGATCGAGCCGACCGTAACCACGACCGGGTCGAGCGGGTTGTTCTCTCGGCTCACGATAGTCTGCAGGTCGAGGATGATACGTGCGGAGAGAACGACGGGGTCGATCGTCGTGTGCGGGGCCGAGCCATGACCGCCTTTGCCCTTGACGAGAATGTCGACGCTATCGACGTTGACGAGCGAAAGGCCTTCGGTGTAGCCAACTGTTCCGTGCGGGATGCGCGAGTCGCAGTGCAGCCCGAGGCAGAAGTCGGGGCGCGGGAAGCGTTTGAACAGGCCGTCCTCGAGCATCTTGCGAGCGCCGGCGCCGACCTCCTCGGCCGGCTGCCCGATGAAGACGAGCGTGCCACGCCAGTTTTTCTTGAGCGCGACCAGGACGCGAGCCGTGCCGACCCAGCAGGTCATGTGCACGTCGTGGCCGCAAGCGTGCATGATGCCGACGTCGTTGCCATCCCTGTCGCGCGTGCGGACCTTGGAGGCATAAGCAACGCCGGTTTTCTCGACGATGGGCAGCGCGTCCATGTCGGTGCGGACGAGGACAGTCGGGCCCTCACCATTCTTCAGAACGCCGACGATGCCGTGGCCGCCGACCTTCTCGGTGACGACGAAGCCGAGGAATCGCAGTTCCTTGGCCATGCGGGCGGCGGTTTTTTCTTCCTCGTAGGAAAGCTCGGGATGCGCGTGGAGATGCTTGTAGAGAGCATCGAGCGATCCGAGTTCCTTGGCGATGACGTCGTTGACCTGGGCCTTGCGAGCAGGCAGGTCGTAGGAGATGTCGGTATTGCCCTGCGCCAGGCTGGTGGCCGGAATTGCCAAGGCGATGGCTAGACAAAGGGACAGTTGTTTACGCATGTGATGTAGTCCGTAGTCCAGGCCGCCTGGCCTGGACAGCCCATGGTTTGCAGAAGGCCGTGCAGGCGAGCCGCCTGCACGACGAGGCTTTCAGCACGCAACCGTCGGTTCTTCGATCGATTGCGGCGTGTTTTCCGCGCAGGCGTCGGCGAAAACACCGTACGCGAAACGAAAAATCCCGGATTTTTCGCGAAGCGCCGCGTCATGTCCTGTATAATTAAAAGCGTAGTGAAAAGCCACGGAATCCTCGGCGAAGATGTGAGGAAAGAGGCCGATTGGCCGTTGGCCCCCGTTTGGGCGAGATTCGACTCGCTTTCCGTCGGGCCGATGGTGGCGAGCAGGGAAAAAAACGGAACGCTCGCCCAGTTTTTTGAGAAAGGTGCAGCAATGACGAATGGAAAGCGGTTATCCACGGAGGAGAAGATGGAGATTTTCTCGCAGCTGGTGGCCACCCAAGACGCGGTGGCCAATGTGCGCAAATCGTACGAAATGGTCACCGAACAGTACGAGATCAGCGAAGCGCAACTGAAAGCGATCGAGGACGAAGGGCTCGACAATCAATGGCCCCCATTGAGTGAGCCGGTTTCGTCCGCTCACTAGGTTGCGACGAGAGCCGAGGGGCGAGGGGTGAGGGGCGACACCCATCGCCCCTCCTTTTTTTCCTGCTCGTCCCCCACCCATCACCCCCGCACCTCTGCCATGTTCTGTGTCTCCATCATCCAAGACTCCCGCCGACTGGCGCTGGCCGACATGGTCAACGCCAAGCAATTCGGCGCCGATGTGCTCGAAGTGCGCCTCGACCGCTTTGGAAAGTCCCCGGAAATCGGCGAGATGGTCGCCGCCCGTCCCAAGCCGGTAATCATGACCTGCCGGCGCCCCGCCGACGGCGGATTCTTTGAAGACAGCGAGGAAGAACGCCTCGCCATCCTTCGGCAATGCATCATCAGTAAGGCCGACTATGTTGAAATCGAGCTCGATGTTGCCGATGACATCCGCCCCTTTCCACCAAGCAAGCGCGTCATCGCTTACACCAATCTGAGCGAAACGCCGATCGAAATTCAAGAAATTTACGAGGAGATGAAAACAAAACGCGCCGACGTGATCAAGCTCGTCACGCTGGCGCGCACGCCGGAGGAAGCCTGGCCGCTCGTGCAAATCTTGGCCAAGTCGGTCGTGCCGACGGTAGTAGTCGGCCTGGGCAAGCCGGGCATCATGCTGTCGGTCCTGAGCCGTAAGCTCGGCGCCCCGTGGATTTACGCGGCCCTTGAACGCGGCCTCGAGGCGTATCCGGGACAACCGACCGTCGAGGATTTTCGCGACATCTATCGTCTTCAGGACATTCAGAAAACGACGCGATTGATCGGCGTCACGGGTTTCGGCGAGCGCGATCAGATCACCGTCGCCGCGCTCAACGCCGCCTTCGCTCATCACAATCTCGCATTCCGCTGTCTGCCGATGGCGATCGGCAACATGAAGATCTTCAAGAAAGTGATGGAAGCGGTCAAGCTGGCCGGCGCCGTCATCGATCCGGAGGATCAGGCCAACATCGTCGAGATTCAACCGGAATTGCACGGCCTGGCCAAGGAAACCCAGGCCGTCGATGTGCTGATCCACAAGAACGAGGCCTGGCACGGAATGCATACGTCGGGCCAAGCGTGGGTCAACGCGCTAAAGAATGCGCTCAAGAAACGCAATCCCGGCGACAACCCGCTTAAGGACCGCTTCGTCCTCTTGGCCGGTCTGACCGGGGCGTCGCGCATCATCGCGGCCGAGGTGCAACGTCTCGGAGGCAATGCGATCATAGCGACCAACGACAAGAAGCGTGGTCCCGCCGTCGCCGCCGCCGTCGGATGTCGATATATCGCGTTCGAGGCGTTGTACGTCACCCTGCACGACGTCCTCGTGGTTTGCGACGAGGAGATCGACGAGAAGCTGGGCCGGGCCGGCATCCGCCCTGCCTATCTCAAGCCGGGCATGACCGTGATCGACTTGAGCGCCGGCGCCAAGCGAACCCAGCTCTTGCGGGAAGCCCAAAGCCGTGAATGCGAGATCGTCATGCCGATCGATCTCATCCTGGATATCGTTGAAGGGCAAGCCAAGACGCTGACCGGCAAGTCGACGCCGCGCGAGGTGCTGAAGGCTGCGATCCCCGCACGGTTTCTGGAAGAAGAATAGTGCTTAGCCTCGCCTCGTAGAGGCAGGATTGCGTGACGCTCGCCCGCGCTTACGACGCGTGGCTAAACGAGAATACCATTTCTCCCGTGCGGTCGCCGAACCAGCTCGTGTAATGCCCTTGGTACGCAAAACCCGCGTCGGCCATGATGCGCAGCAGGTCGCTTCCGGGCATCGTTGGGCCAACGTCCAGCATCGCAACGCCGCTCGGCGTCAACACCCTTCGCATCTCCGCTACCAGCGGTGGAATTGTGGCGGGCGTCAGATGATGCCCGACGACGCCGCTGGCGTTGATCAGATCGATGCTGGCATCCGGTTCACGCAAGGGCTCCGTTACTCCTTGGCAAATGAAATCGACCTTCGCCGGTTCGCCGTTCCGCTGCCGATATTCCCGTCGACGGGCAAACTGGAGCATCGGTTCGGCGATTTCATAGCCGGTGATGTGCGAGCCTTGTGGACAGTAAAACGCCAGGACGCGCGTCGACGCTCCGGTGCCGCACCCCAGGTCGAGCACGCGCAAGGGCCGATCAGGGACGTGGCCGGTCATCGCCCGCGGGATGGTGCGCCAGTTGGCCCATTCCTGCGGGCCGTTGATGGCGTCAAATTCCTCCTGCGTCATGGCGGCGTAGGCGGCGAGCACCTCATCGAACGAGGTGGCGCGGAAGTGAATGCCGCGGTGACCCAGGGCGCGTTCGGTGCGCCATTGGCGCCACCAGACGCACAGGATGCCCCCGGGGCCGTTGCTGGTGATGTCGTATTCGCTGATCGATAGCATGCAGGAATTAGGGGTCAGTAGACAGAAATCTGGAGTCAGGAATCAGGCGGCCTGGCCCGATCTGTGACAAATGACTCAGAGAAAAGTGTACTCAAAATCCTGCGCGCCGCCTCACGCACTTGACTCTGACCTCTGACTCCTGACTCCTGACTCCTGACTCCTATCATTACCGCATGGAACCCTACGGCATCGCCTTGGTCGGCTGCGGCACGGTCGGCAGCGGCGTGGCCAAGTTGCTTCTGGAACATCCCGATCGACTGGCGGCGCGTGCAGGCCGGCCGCTGGAATTGCGACACATCGTCGTTCATGACCCTGCCAAGCCGCGAGATTCGTGCATTCCCCGTAATCTGTTGACGACCGACCTCCGCTCCGCCATCAACGATCCTGCCGTACAAACAGTCGTCGAAGTAATGGGCGGAATCGAGCAAGCCAAACGCGTTGTGCTGGACACCCTTGCCGCCGGTAAACATGTCGTCACCGCCAACAAGGCGCTGCTGGCGACGCACGGAGCGGAGTTGTTCGACGCCGGCCGACGCCATGATCGGGCCATCGCCTTCGAAGGCGCAGTCGCCGGCGGCATTCCGATCATCGGCGCCCTCTGCCAAGGGCTCGCCGCCAACCAAATCCTCTCGTTGCAGGGTATCCTCAACGGCACCTGCAACTACATCCTCACCGGGATGACTGAGAACGGTCAGCGGTATGCCGACGTTCTGCGCGAAGCTCAACAAAAGGGTTACGCCGAGTCCGATCCGACGCTTGATGTGGACGGGACCGATGCGGCCCACAAGCTTGCGATCCTCGTCCAGATCGCGTTCGGCGTCGCCGTCCCGTTCGACGCCATCCGCCGCCGGGGAATTGCCGAGCTTGACTTACTCGATGTCCGATTCGCCAAGGAGCTCGGCTACACCATCAAACTGCTCGCCGAAGCCTGGTTCGAGCCAAGTACCAGGAGTCAGGAGTCAGGAGTCAGAGCTGAAGAGTCGGGGGGAAAGTTGGCGTTGCATGTCTCGCCGGTGATGTTGCGGCAAAACAGTCCGCTGGCGCTGGTGCGTGATGCGTACAATGCGCTGTTCGTGCTAGGCGATGCGGTCGGCAGCACGCTGTACTATGGCAGAGGCGCAGGGCAGATGCCGACAGCCAGCGCCGTCGTTGCCGACCTGATCGACATGGCCGTGGGGCGAGCGCAGCAGACGTTCCGCAGCCTGAAGCTCTGGTCGGGAAACCATCGCAGCATCGTCGTGCGCGATCCCAACACGATGCGAACGCGCTTTTACTTGCGCATGATGGTCGAAGATCGCCCCGGCGCCATGGCCGACATCACGCGCGTGCTGGCGGAACATCACATTAGCATCTCGAGCGTGATTCAGCACGAAGCGATCGAGCATGCCGACGAAGACACCGAGATTGTGCCGCTGATCATCATGACGCATACCGCCGCGACCGGGAGCTTCCTTGCGGCCTGCGCCGGCATCGATCGCCTCGCCTGTGTGCGTCCGCCAAGTGTATACTTCCCGGTCGGCGACTAGAACCAGAGGTCAGAGGTCAGAAGTCAGAGGTCGGAACTCAGAGAACAGAAAGAATCCCCTCAGTGACACGGTTCTTGTGCGGTTCGACCCTGACCTCCGACCTCTGACTTCTGACCTCTGGTACTAGAGCCCGATCCTGTGGTGTGTAACGAATCGAGGAGCCCGTAGATGTCCGACCTCACGCATTTCGATGAGACCGGCGCCAGCCGCATGGTCGATACCAGCGGTAAATCGGAGACGCTGCGCATGGCTCGCGCGAGTTGCCGGGTGCGAATGCAAGCGACGACGCTCACCCTCATCCGCGACCGGGGTTTCGCCAAGGGAGATGTGCTGGAAGTCGCGCGATTGGCCGGCATCATGGCCGCCAAACGCACGGGCGAACTCATTCCCCTTTGCCATCCGCTGCCGATTACGTCGGCAAAGATCGATTTCTACTTCGAAGGTGATGAGCTCTTGTGCATTGATGCGTGCATCCAAGTTGTTGGCCGCACCGGCGTCGAGATGGAAGCGCTCACGGCGGTGAGCGTCGCTGCCCTTACGATCTACGACATGTGCAAATCGGTCGACCGCGCGATGACGATCGAACGCATCCGCCTGGAAGAAAAATCGGGCGGGAAGTCGGGGCACTTCACGCGCACCGATTGACGGGTTGTGCGTGTCTCCTAAAATTCAGAATTCCGCGGGCCGACCGTTAATTCGCCGCAAGGGATGCGGTTGTCACGGGGAAAGGCTGCCGACCGCGACAGAACTGTTGTCGCGTTTCGCAGACATCGGAGCACTCATGAAATCCACCCCGGCCCCTGCGACTCCTCGTTCGTCCGCGAGCTTGTTCGCACCTATCGCGCGCGACCTCGAAGAAGTCGAGAAGATTCTCCGCCGCACGTTCGACGACTCCCGCCCCGGCATGGATCGCCTGTTGGCGCACGTCGCGCAGTACAAGGGCAAACGCTTGCGCCCGGCTCTCCTACTCCTGACCGCGCATGCCTGTCGTCAGGTCACGCCCACGCACCATCATCTGGCCGCTATCGTCGAGATGATTCACACGGCCACTTTGGTCCACGACGATGTGCTCGACGGCGCTGCGGTTCGCCGCCATGTCCCAACCGTCAATGCACTCTGGGGCAACCAGGCGAGCATCCTCTTGGGCGATTATCTTTTCACGCATGCCTTTCACCTGGCCAGCATGGTGGATGACGGTCAGGCCTGCCGCATCATCGGCGAATCGACCAATCGCCTGTGCGCCGGCGAACTGCACCAGATCAGCCGGCGCGGCGACTTGACCTTGAGCGAAGACGAATACCTGGACATCATCGATGGAAAGACTGCGGAGCTCACCGCATGCTGTGGCCGGCTCGGCGCGACCTACGCGGGCATGACCGACGAAGTCATCGCCAGCCTGACTCGCTTTGGCCGAGCGCTCGGCATCGCCTTTCAGATCGCGGATGATCTGCTCGATTTGATGGGCGAGGAAACGCTGGCGGGCAAGTCGCTCGGCAGCGATATCGAGCAGCAAAAGCTGACGTTGCCGGTCATTCACATTTTGAACGACGCCAGCCCATCGGCTGCCGACGCCGCACGAAGCATCTTGACGGCATCGGGCAACCACAAGCGCGAGGCGCTCGTGCCCTTGCTCATCGCTTCGGGCTCCCTGGAGTACGCCCGTCAACGCGCGGTCGGATTCGCATCGGCAGCACTGGCGGAACTGCAGTGTCTGCCGCCGTCACCGGGTCGAACGATACTCGAAGCCTTGGCGGACCGTGTCGTGCATCGCGATCATTAGCGTTCTGTCCCTCCGCGTTTGACGGCTGCAAGGGGCGCTGCCAAATTGCCCGGCGCAAGCATTCGTTCACAAGCTCGTTCAACGAAATGTCGGAACATAACTTGTTGATATGAAATGACTTCTGTCGATTCGTTGCACACGCACACACAGACACCCCCTTCCCGCAACGATGTCCAAAAACGTCATTCTCGTGCAAAGCCCCGCAAGGCCACGCCAGCGCAAAACGAAGATGGCTACGCGCGCAACCGCAGCGAGTTGACGATCACGGAGATCGAACTGAGGCTCATGGCGGCGCTGGCGAGGATGGGATCGAGGAATCCGAATGCCGCCAGCGGGATCGCCAACACGTTGTAGGCGAACGCCAACACCAGGTTCTGTTGAATGACCGCAAGCGTGTCGGCGCTTAAAGCGCGCGCGTCGGCAATGGCGCGAAGGTCGCCGCGAACGAGCGTCAGGGGCGCGCTGGCCATGGCGATATCGGTCCCGGTGCCGAGCGCGATGCCGACGTCGGCCTGGGCCAGGGCCGGTGCGTCGTTGATGCCGTCCCCCGCCATCGCCACGATCTTTCCCTGTGCCTGCAAGCCCTGCACGATCGCGCGTTTGTCCTGCGGCAAAACGTCGGCATGAACGGTCGCGATGCCAAGTTGCCGCGCGACGGTCTCTGCAGACATAGCGTTGTCCCCCGTCGCCATGATTACTTCGACGCCGTCGTTTCTTAGCCGATCCACTGCCTCGATGCTGCTGGTCTTGAGCGCGTCGGCCAGACCGAACAGCGCGGCCGGGCGACCATCGATCGCCAGAACCAGAACGGTCTGTCCGCCGAATCGCATGGCCTGGATGCGATCGAACAGCGTATCACTCGCGACGGCCGCGGCTTTCAGATGAGCGGGATTGCCGAGCATCAATCGCTTTCCAGCCACGATGCCGCTGACGCCGTGTCCCGGCTCGGCGCGAAACTCGTGCACCGGATCAAGCAAGAGGTTTTTCTCCTTGGCAGCTCGAACGACGGCGCGCGCGAGCGGGTGCTCGCTGGCGTGCTCAAGGCTGGCCGCCAGGCGCAGGCACTCGTCGGCGTCGAATTCGCCGATCGCCTCGATGGCTACCACGCGTGGTTTGCCCTCGGTTAGCGTCCCGGTCTTGTCGACGACGAGCACGTCGGCCTGATGAAGCCGTTCGAGCGCTTCGGCACTCTTGACCAGAATGCCCGCCTGTGCGCCGCGGCCGACGCCGACCGTGATCGCCATCGGCGTCGCCAAGCCCAGGGCGCACGGACAGGCGATCATGAGCACCGCGACGGCGTTGAGCATGCCGGTCGCAAATCCGCTCTCGCCGCCCAGGCGAAACCACAGGACGAACGTGGCGATGCTCACCACGAGGACGATCGGCACGAACACGCTCGACACGCGATCGACGAGCGCCTGGATTGGCGCCCGGCTCCGTTGCGCGTCGGCGACATGGCGGATGATCTGCGCCAGCAGCGATTCGGCGGCGAGCTTCTCCGTTTCTACCACAAGCGTACCCGTCGTATTCAGCGTCGCCGCGAATACGCTCGCCCCGGCGCTTTTGTCGATCGGCATCGGCTCGCCGGTCAGCATCGATTCATCGACGGCGCTATACCCCTCGCGCACCGTGCCATCGACGGGGATTTTCTCACCGGGCCGAATGCGAACGCGATCGCCCAGGCGCAGGGATTCGAGCGCAACCTCGTGCTCCGTGCCGTCGCTCCAGATGAGCCGCGCCGTCTTCGGCGCCAGCCCGGCAAGCCGTCGCACGGCTTCGGTGGTGGCGCGGCGAGCGCGGCCTTCGATGACTTGGCCTAGCAGCACGAGCGTTATGATTGTCGCCGCCGATTCGAAATAATATTTGGCATTTCCTTCCGTCCCGCCAGTCCAAATTAGCGTTGCCAGACTGTAGAAATGGGCCGTGGTCACGCCGAGGACGATCAGCGTGAACATGTTGAGCGAGCCGCGGCGCAGCGCGTCCCCGGCACGTCGGAAGAAAGGGTCGCCACACCAGACAACTACAAGTGTCGTCAGCCCGGCTTGCATCCGCGGGTTCCACGCCGGTAGATGCATCTGGCCGACCAGCATCGGGCCCATCGCTAATGCCAGGACCGGCACGGTAAGAGCCGCGGAAATCCAAAACAGCATCACCATCCGCTCCTGCTCCGGATCGGCTTCATCGCCGGCGACGACATCGCGGGGTTCCAAGGCCATGCCGCACTTCGGACACGTGCCGGGCTGATCGCTGACGATCTCCGGATCCATCGGGCAGATGTACTGGCGTTTCGTTCCGCTCGGAGGAGGCGGCGCCACGGGCATAGGCTCGGGTGGTCCACCCAAAAATTTGTGCGGATCCGCCTCGAACTTCTTCAGGCAGTGAGGGCAGCAGAAGTAGTACGTTGTCCCTTGGTAGGTGGTCTGCGCCTTCGCCGTCGCCGGCTCAACCGTCATGCCGCACACGGGATCGACGAAGTGAATTTCAGGCAGCATGGGTATGCCTCGTACGTGACCGCGTGCGATTCGTATACAACAAATTTATGGCGCGACGGGGCCATCGCGATACCAAAGAGCCGCGCACGAAGTAAGCGGCCTCCGAGGCGCCGCTTACTTCGTGCGTGGCTCTTTGAGAACCAATCCGAAACCACGATGCCGGTATTCCCTCTCGAATACGAGCTACCGACCGAGCTGATCGCGCAGGAGCCGTGCGACCCGCGCGATCATGCTCGGCTGCTAGTGGCGCGGCGTAGCGACCGGTCGCTGGAGCATCGGCGATTTTTCGACCTACCGGCGCTGCTCGGGCCGGGCGATCTCCTGGTGCTGAATGACACGCGCGTTGTACCGGCCCGGCTGCTCGGAAAGCGAGCGCGAACCGGTGGGAAGTGGGAAGGACTTTTCTTGCGCGAGACAGGTGATAGCGCATGGGAACTTCTTTGCCAGACGCGCGGGCGCGTGCATGCCGGCGAGATGATCGACATCGAACCGGGGCCGTTGCGGCTGAAACTCATTGAGCGATTGCCTGATGGCCGATGGCTTGCGAAACCGCTGATGCCCGACGGTAGGCCTCACGCTCCGCGTGAGGACCCCAACACGGCCAGCGTGATGACTACGGTGGAGTTGCTGCAGCGATTTGGACATGTGCCGTTGCCGCCGTACATTCGCAAGGGGATCGAGCGACCGGAGGACCGCGAGCGTTATCAAACGATCTACGCGAAATCGGCCGGCGCCGTCGCGGCGCCGACGGCGGGTCTGCATTTCACGGAGCGTGTCTTCGCCGGCCTGGCGGAGCGCGGCATCGGGTGGACCACGGTGACGCTGCACGTCGGTCTGGCGACGTTTCAACCGATTCAGGTCGACGACTACGCACAGCATCGTATGCACTCGGAGTGGGGGCAGATCACGCACGCCGCCGTTGATGCCATCGCCGATTGTAAAGCGCGCGGCGGCCGGGTGGTCGCCGTCGGCACTACCGCGGTGCGCGTGCTTGAAACGGCAGCGCGCGACGTGTCGCTGCAAGCGTGGGCCGGCGAGACGGACTTGTTCATTCATCCGCCCTATGATTTCAAGGTCGTCGACGCGTTGCTGACGAATTTTCATCTGCCGCGCACGACATTGCTCTTGCTTGTGTCGGCATTCGCCGAGGTCGATCTCCTGCAACGCGCCTACGCATCGGCGATTGCCGATCGCTATCGATTCTACAGCTATGGCGACACGATGCTCGTGTTGCCGTGAGGGCGCCTGAGATGACACTCGATCCCTTGCCGACTTATTCCGTGCATGTAAATCGCCTCGATCCGACGTTGGCGGAAGTGCATATCGAGTTTGCGAACCTGCCTACCGACGTCGAGGTCCGTGGCAGAGTCATGGGCCCGCGTTGTCCCGGCGTGACCACGATCGAGGTGGCGTATCCGCTGCAAATGTTGGCACACCCAGTGTATCGCGTGCTGATCCCGGAGCCCGCGCTCTGGAGCGCGGACCGGCCGCTCGTTTACGATGGGCCGGTTGAGTTTCTCTACGATGGGAAACCGGTCGGCAAAGTTCGAGTGGCGTTCGGCATTAAACAGCCCGATACTCTGGCCTGACCTCCGTTGTTCAATCGCCGATTCAAGGTAATGATTCTCGCATAACCAATCAGCTTCTCAAATCGAGAAAAAATCGCGTCGCGCAAGGCCTCGAATGGTCGGGGGACTCGATGTCCCGTTGCCGATCTTGTGATCAACGGCGGCGTGCACATTCCCGCCACCGTCAATGATCACGATTCGTTCCGCCTATGGGCACATTCCGACCGGTTCCCAGAGCGAGGTCAGTTCTTCTTCCTCAACGGGAAATTCTGGGTGGACTTGAGCATGGAGACGTTGATTCACAATCAAATCAAAAGCGTCATCTCCATCGTCGTTGGGTCAATCGTTTTGAACGAAGGCCTCGGAACCTACCTGGCTGATCGCATGATGTTGACTCACGTGGCGGCACGCCTCTCGTGCGAACCCGGCGCCATGTTCGTCTCGAACGCTTCGCTCGCAGACGGGTTAGTCACGCTGGCGAAAGGCGATTAATCGCTCGAAGTGATTGGCACGCCGGACATGACGCTTGAAGTTGTCAGCAAGTCTTCCGTGCTGAAGGACACTGTTAATTTGTAGGACCTCTACGCTAAAGCAGGCATTTCCGAATACTGGCTGGCCGATTCCACGATCGAAACGCCCGAACTTGTCATCATGCGTCTGGTAAACGGCAAATACGTCGCCGCGCGTCGGGACGACGGGTGGGTCAAGTCCCACGTGTTTGGCCGATCGTTCCGCCTGACGTGCCGCAAGGACGTGAAGGACGTTTCGCAGTTCAATCTGGAAACGAAGTAGTCGCTTTTTTCGTATTGCGTTTGCGCAGCGTCATGCGAGCGCGGAACAAGGACGGCTACAACTTGATCTCTGCCAGGGCATTCGCCAACGTGTCGATATCGTCCGTCGTGCTGAACGGTCCCGGGCTGACGCGGACGGCGCCGTCGGGGAAGGTGCCGAGGGCCCGATGGATGTAGGGAGCGCAATGCAGGCCGGGGCGAATAGCGATGTCGAACGCCTGATCGAGGATGCCGCCGATCTCCGCGGCGGGCAAGGCTTCACTGCGAAAACTCAGCGTTCCGACGCGCCGGCTCATATCGCGATGGCCGAACACCTCGTAGCCGCCGATCTCGTCGAGTCGTTTCCAGAGGCGTTCGAGTAACTCGACTTCGTGGCGATGAATCGTCGCCAATCCCTGCTCCTGCACATATTTGATGCCGGCCGACAGGCCGGCCACGCCGAGCACATTGGGCGTGCCGCCTTCGAGGAAGTAGGGGTAGTCGCGCGGTTGCGTTTCGCTGGAGGAATCGCCGCCCGTGCCGCCTTCGCGCCAGGCGCCGACGATGGCGCCGGGACCGACATACAGGGCGCCTGTGCCGGTCGGGCCGAAGAGCGACTTGTGCCCTGGTAACGCGAGCAGGTCGATGCACATCGCTTGAATGTCGATCGGCATGACGCCGGCGGTCTGGGCGGCATCGACCAAGAAAAGAACCTCGGCTGCGCGCGCGATCTTGCCGATAGAATCGATCGGCTGCACCGTGCCCAGCACGTTGGACCCGTGTGTCATGGCGATGAGCCGGGTCTTCGGCGTGATCGCCTTCTTGATCGCAATGGGATCGACCGTTCCACCTTGGTCAGCGGCAATGCGCGTTAGCGTGATTTTGCCGGCCAGTTCCATCGCCCGCAGCGGCCGGCTGACGCTGTTGTGCTCCAGGTCGGTGGTGATGACGTGGTCGCCTTCCTTCAAGACTCCCTTGAAGGCCATGTTGAGTGCGTCGGTGCAGTTGAGCGTGAAGATGAACCGCTCCGGCCCCTCGCCGTGCAGGAACTGGTTGAGCAGATGCCGGCAGTCATCGAGCGCCCGCTCGGCGGCGAGCGCCATCTTGTGCCCGGCCCGGCCCGGATTGGCCAGGTCGTGGCGAGCGAAGTAGTCCAATGCTCGATAAACCGCCTCCGGCTTCGGAAAGCTCGTGGCGGCGTTGTCTAGGTAGATCATGGATTGGCAAGGAGTTCGTCGGCTGGGATTTCGGCGATCATTACGCGATCCGCTCCTTCGCGAGCAGCGCCGCCACATGCGGCACCAACTCGGTCGGCACGGCCAGCATTGTGATGTTCTCTGCTCTCAGCGCAGCTTCGATTTCAGCGTATTGGTCCTCTTCGGTTTGATTCTCATAGTGGTCGATGACGTCGCGGATACGTTTTTCAGTCCAACCTGAGAGGAAGCGACTCGCCGCAGTTTGGCCGAGCCACGAACGCCAGGCAAGTCATCCCCAGGGTGTCGCAGTACCTCCTCGACCTCGTGTTCGGTACCGCCATGATCGTAAATGGCGGCAACCCGGTCTCAGGATCGCGATGGTACCGAATCTCCATTCAAGGCCACACTCATTGTACGCCATCAGTAACCCAGCTTGGGAGCGCTGGTCGCGGCGTAGGCGAGGAATCACTCCGTGCTTTCATTTTTCCGCTTCGGCGGGAAACAGCTTGCTCACCTCGATGTGCCCCAGCGTTTTGCCAGTGAGAATGACGGGGACCTTCGTATCCAGTCCGTAGTCGAGCCGTTTGCGATATTCGGGCGCTGCGCCGCCTTTTGGATCGGTGTAGACTTCGACGATCTTCTCCGCGACGTTCACAATCCAGTACCACGGAATGCGGCCGCCGGCGTAGATCGGCGCCCTGTCCCGGCGATCGTCGAGCAGCGTGCTGTCGGCGACTTCGACGAGCATGTCGACGTCTTTTGCTCCTGGGTGCTGCTTCGCATATCGGCTCGCCGGCGCAAAAACTACGGCGATGTCCGGCTCGGGCTGACTGTGGGCCCCTGCGACGATTGCCATCTGTATCCGAAGGTACCACTCCGGCATGACGAGTGGGCTGAGCTCGTGCTGAGCCAAGGTCAATGATGTGTCATGCGCCGGGTTGCGAGCCATCTTGTTGACCACCTTTCCGTCGAGCAACTCAATCCGGGCGCCGGGCGCGATGATTCCCTGGGCGATCATCTTCTGGTACTGGACGACCGTGAAGCGAAAGTCCGGATCAAAGCCCTTCTTCGGCTTTCGCGGCGGCTTCTGGAGGAGGGTGGTCATGGGTAATACTCACTAATCTAGAGGCGCCGCGCGGGCGCTAAACGAAGACATCAATGCCCAATGTACTTAGCATACAGCACGCGGGCTTTGTCGATGTCGTTGGTCCCCTTGATGATCGCTCGGCCATCGGGGAACACGGTGAACTCGTGGCCCTCGGCGGTGAACTTGAGCATGAAGCGGTTGAAGCTGACCTCGCCGCCCATTTGCTTCAGATGGCTGGCCATTTCCTCGAAGTTGAGCTTGGCGGCACAGCGATGGGATATCTGCACGGCGTTGCGGCCACAAAGGCTAGTGGTTTGCGAGCCCATTTCGCCTTCAAGCCATTCGAACTTCTTGCGCTGGCAGCAGGGACAATCGACCTTGCCCAGGAGCGGCGCGATCTTGATGCGGCGGGTGATGTTCTCCCACACGTCGATGTAGACTAACTCGCGGTTGATCGTCTCGGGCTGGCCGGTCAAGAGCTTCAAGCACTCGGCGACTTGAAAGCTGGCGATGATGCTGACGATCGGCGCTAGCACGCCGGCGGTTTCGCAGGTGCCTGCCTCGCCCGGGGCCGGCGCCGCCTCGAAGACGCAGCGCAGGCACGGAGTTTGGCCGGGGATGATCGTCATCGTCTGCCCGTGTCCGCCGATCGAGCCCCCGTAAACCCACGGCTTGCCGAGCTTGACCGAGACATCGTTGATGAGATAGCGAATCTCGAAGTTGTCGGTCCCGTCAAGAATGACGTCAGCGTCTTTCGAGAGTTCCAGGATGTTTGTGCGATCGATGTCGGTGACGACCGGCTCGACGGTGACGCTCGAATTGACGACGCGGAGCTTGCGTGCCGCCGCCTCGGCCTTGGGGAGGTTTGCAGCGATGTCGGCTTCATCGAACAGGACCTGGCGCTGCAGATTGTGCGATTCGATGAAATCGCGATCGACAATGCGCACGAAGCCGATGCCGGCGCGGACCAGGGCGTTGGCCATCACCGTGCCAAGGGCGCCGCATCCGCACAGGGTCACGCGGCTGGCGAGCAGCTTGCGCTGGCCTTTTTCCATAATGCCGCCGAATCGCATTTGACGGCTATAACGTTCGAGAGTGGGATCTTGGCTCATTGCTCACGACCTTGGGATGATCTTGGCGTTCATGGATCAAACGGTGTCCGCGGGCACCAGCCGGCGCGGAATATGGGCGGTAAACGTCCGTGTGTTGCCTGGCCAGCGAAATGGCGCCAGCAGTTTTCGCGGATTGGCGAGTTCCCAGTGCCAGGCATATTCTCTTAGCGTGTACTTGTGCCTTTGCAGGTGTGGCGGCAGATCTCTCCACCGGCAGATCCGGACCACGTCAGCGATCCCAATCACGGCGCCTCCGCCACGATTGGCTTCTTCGTTCCATCCTTGGGCGTAATATCGGCGCTGCTCGTCGTTCAGGCCTAACCAAATGCTCATGCTGGAACTGACGTGGATTCCAAGGGGTACTTTTTTCCCGGCGTTGAGAAGGTCCTGTGCGCGAGTCCAGGCCCAGTTACGATTCTCAATTTGCTTCTTGCCATCGAGTATGAAGTCGGCCCAGGGTTGTTGGATCGACAGACACGTCAGTTCCAATGGTTCCGCGGAAAGCCGATACGCATAGGGATCAAGTCGCTCCAGCACAACGCAATCACCTGGCGCCAGATGGTTGTCGGCGAAGAATCGGCGGACCCAGCCGCGTTTCCTGAATATCTTCTTGTTGCCCACAACATCAGTGTTCACTTGTCCGATGCCGAAATCAATTTGCACGGTCTTGGGCGCCGCTGCGGCCTTGTTCCGGCCACCCACCACATCGGACGGAAAAAAATCCATGCACTCAGCAAGGTAAATGTGGCCGTGGTCAAGGTTCGCCTGCTTGATCGTTATGAAACGACGGAGTGCAGCCATGGTTGCGCCTTTGGCCATTAGGCCCCCGTGCTCACGCCGAATTCCTTGAGAAAGTCCTGCAGGAACTGCATTTCTTCCTTCGGCCAGCCTTCTTGCTTGGCGAATGCCAAGAGAGCATCCATGTCTTCACGAATGCGCTTGAGGTCGGAGCCATGCAGACGCTGCAAGTACGTGGCCATGTAATTGAGCGCTTCGCTGGCGGCAGGATCGTTGACCACTTCGGCGTCGGAGCCGTCGAAGAACACGACCGCATGCAGTGTCGCAAGCAGAAGCGGATGGATACCGAGTTCTTCCGGGATGAGCGGAAAGACGGCGGCGCCATCGGGGACATCGCCGCATGATCCCGCAGGTTCGCTGCGCTCACCTGCGGGATTCGGGGTGAGAGGGTTGCGCTGATCCGCCATGTCAGCCTCCAGCCACGGCGGGAATGATGCTCAACACATCGCCGTCCTTGGTCGCGCTCTCGAGGTGGTTGAGATAGCGGATGTCTTCGTCGTTGAGATAAATGTTGACGAACCGGCGCACCTGGCCGTTGTCGAAGATGCGGCCGACGATGTTTGGGAATTTTTGCCCCAGTGCATCGAGCACTTCTTTCACGTTCGCGCCGGCGAGGTCGACGGATGCTTGCCCGTCGGCGTGTTGCCGCATCGCTTGGGGTATGTGGACTTTGATTGGCATGATAATCCTTCAAGAAGCCCAGGGGTGAGGTACTCCGAACCCCTGGGTTCGCGCGGAGGTAAGTCCAGGGGTTCGGAGTACCTCATCCCTGGGCTTCACCAAAAATTACACCAGCACCGGCTCGGGCTGGCCTTCCAACACCGCCGCGAAATCGTCGATGTTGGGACGAATGATGATCGGCTTCTCGACCGCGTTGGCGACGGCGTCCTGCGTCTTCAGGCCGTTGCCCGTGATGCAGATGACGATTTCTTCGTCGCGTGGGATGCGGCCCTGGTCGATGAGCTTCTTCGTGACAGCCAGCGTGACGCCGCCGGCGGTCTCGGCGAAAATGCCTTCGGTCTGGGCCAACAGCAGCATGGCGTCGGTGATCTCCGGATCGCTGACGTCCTCGCCGAAGCCGCCCGTTTCGCGCATGACCTTGATCGCGAAGTAGCCGTCGGCCGGGTCGCCGATGGCCAGCGATTTCGCAATCGTGTTCGGCTTACGGACGGGGCGATGCGAATCCTGTCCCGCCTTGAGTCCGCTGGTGATCGGATTACAGCCCGTGGCCTGAGCGCCGTAGATCTTGGTCCTGGGCTCGCGATCGAGCAGGCCGACCTTGTACATCTCGTGGAACGCCTTGTGAATCTTGCCGATCAAGCTACCGCCCGCCATTGGGCTGACAACATGTTGCGGCGTGCGCCAGCCGAGCTGTTCGGCGATCTCGTAGCCGAACGTCTTCGAGCCTTCTGCGTAGAACGGACGAAGGTTGACATTGACGAGACCCCAATTGTAGCGGTCGGCAACCTGGCTGCACAGGCGATTGACGTCGTCGTACGTGCCTTTGATACCGATCAGCTTGGCGCCGTAGACCGTGGTGCCGATGATCTTGGCGGTTTCCAAGTCTTGCGGCACGAAGACGTAGGTGTTCAGCCCGGCCTGGGCGGCGTTGGCGGCGACGCTGTTGGCGAGGTTGCCCGTCGACGCACAGCCGACGGTAGTAAAACCGAATTCGCGGGCCTTGGATAACGCAACCGAGACAACGCGATCCTTGAACGACAGCGTCGGAAAATTGACTGCGTCGTTCTTGATCCACAACGTCTCGACGCCGAGTGCCTCGGCCAACCGGTGAGCGCGAACAAGGGGCGTGCCGCCAACGAGCGGACCGACGGTCGGTTCGCCGTCGATGGGCAAGAGTTCGCGATAGCGCCACATGTTGAAGGGGCGCATCTCGATCTTGCCGCGATTGATCACTTCGCGGATGGCGTCGTAATCGTAGTCGACTTCGAGCGGGCCGAAATCGTCTTCGCAGTAATTGAGAGGTTGTTTGGGATAGGCCTTGCCACACATGCGACACTTGAGGCCACGGACGAAATCGCTCATAATCTCTCCGCCTACGTAGGGTGCGCGAAACGCACCGCTCCGGAGAAGGTGCGTTTCACGCACCCTACGCCAAAGCGGCGACACATATTGCAACCGGCGGGTATCTTTAGGGTTGGTAGAGAAAAATGCGTGCGGGGCACCATCTTATCTCTCCCGGACAAACCGGGGGGAGTTAGCACCAGCATCGCAGGGGTGCGACCGGTTGCTGTGGCTTCAAAGGGCCCTTCCCTCAGCCACTCTCGATAAGATACCGAAAACCAAGTTGTCACAACGATTCTAGGGTCGGCCTGCCAAAAGAGCAACGCCATTTCGAGATTTTCGCGAAAAATCTGAACCCCGTCTGGCGCAAACGATGGAATTTCTCACACAGAACCGCCGGCCAGCCAGCCGGTGCTCCAGGCGGCTTGGAAGTTATAGCCGCCGATCGGCCCATCCAAGTCGAGTACCTCGCCGGCTAAGTAGAGGCTCGGAACCAGTTTGCTCTGCATGGTTCGCGAATCGACCTCATCGAGCGCGACGCCTCCGGCGGTCACTTCCGCCTTCTTGAATCCGAGCGTGCCAGTGATCGGGATGGTGAGATGCTTGATCGTGAGACCTAAGCGCGACCGCTCGTCCTTGCTTAGCGCCGCGGCCTTGCGATCGATCGCTAGACCGGCGTTTGTCAACACGACATCACACAGGCGTCGCGGAAGCTCCGCCGACAGCACGACCGCGAGTTGCTTCTTGCCGGACGCCAGCGATTCGTCGCGCAACCAATCGGAGAGTTGATTCTCAGTCATCATTGGCAGCAGATCGATCGCTAGCACGAGCGTTTGCGGTCTGTCATGGCCGCTCACTACGCGGCTGACGTCGAGAATGACAGGCCCCGACAGGCCGAAATGGGCGAACAAGAGGGAACCCCGTCTCTGCGCCAAGACTGTGCTGTCTTCGAGAACACGGACAGTGACGTCCGGCAGCGTGATGCCGCGCAGACCAGCGACCCACGCGACAGTCGTGGTCAGCGGGACCAGCGCTGGCCGAGGCGGCATGATGCGATGCCCCATTGCCGCGGCGAAGCGATAGCCATCGCCGGTCGTCCCGGAGCCCGGGTACGATTGCCCTCCCGTTGTGAGAATTACTGTGTTTGTGTTTAGCGCTCGCTGCGCAGTTTCAATCGTCCATCGCCCCTCCAGGAAGCGCATCCCCGTCACCGCTTCCCCCAACGCCAACGTCGCCCCGCTCCGTTCCAGTCGCCTCAACAGCGCGGCAAGGACGTCAACGGCCCGGTTACTGACCGGAAAAACCTTGCCGGTGTCCTCGACTTTCGTGGCGACGCCTTCGTTCTCGAAGAATTCGATCGTGTCCTGCACGCTGAACGCGGCAAGGGCAGAGTGGAGGAACTTGCCGGGCGGACCATATGCTGCGACGATGCCGCGATTGTCAGTGGCCTGGGTGATGTTGCAGCGCGTGCCGCCGGACATGAGGATTTTGACGCCGGCCTTGCGGTTTTTTTCCAGAACAAGCGTGCGTCGCCCGCGCTCGGCGGCGTGGATGCCGGCCATCAGCCCCGCCGCGCCGGCGCCGATAACGATCACGTCCCAGGTCATGAATAATCCACGCCGAGCCGAGCCGCCGAAGCGGCCGGTTGTCTATGTTTGTTTCAACCGGCCGCCTACGCGGCTCGGCTCGCCATTATAATATGGTCATGAACGACAATCCGCCGATCCAAACGATCCCGCGCATCGTATTTGTTTGTGTCGAGAATTCGTGCCGCAGCCAGATCGCCGAGGCATACGCCCGCATCCTGGGGGGCGGCAACGTCGATGTCTACAGCGCCGGCTCCAAGCCGTCGGGGCAGGTCAATCCCAAGGCAATCCTGGCCATGAAAGAACTCGGCTATGACCTCGCGACCCACGCGTCCAAAGGGCTCGACGAGTTGCCCAACGTCGAGTTCGACGCGGTCATCCTCATGGGCTGCGGCGACATGTGCCCGTTCGTTCGCGGAAAATACCATGCCGACTGGGGCATTCCCGACCCGAAGCACATGCCGCCCGAGGAGTTTCGCCAGGTGCGCGATCGGATCGGCGAGAAGGTGCGTGACTTGTTGAGCCGTCAGCTAGCCGCGATCAGCTTTCAGCCAGAATGAAACCGCCGTCGCTGGCTGATAGCTGATCGCTGACAGCTTGCTGAGGTTGACTTTTTTCTGCAAAACCGCGATCTTAGGGGTCCGGATTTCGCCCTCGCACAAGGAAGATGCATCATGCCATCGCAAACTCCCGCCCCCGTTCCGCCCGCGTCGAATCCAATGGCGGCTTTCTTCGGCGTCACCCTCGCCGCGGTCGTGCTTACCGCTGTCACCTCGTACTACTACCGCACCGAGCCAATCGAACGGCGCGGCAGCGACTGTTACGAACAGGAAGACCCGCCCGGCGATCAACTTCCAAAGCAATGGGCCAAGTGGGACAAACCCGCCGTCGCAATAGTCCTGAGCGGCCAAATGCATGGCTACTACGACCCGTGCGGCTGCACGTCGCCCCAGCATGGCGGTCTGACGCGACGGTACAATTTCATCAAGTCCCTCAAGGACAAGGGTTGGAATGCGGTCGGCGTCGATCTCGGCGAACTTGCCAGTTCCAAGGGCATCTGCGAACAGAACCTGCTCAAGTACGATCTCAGCGTCAAATCACTGGCGACCATGAACTATCGCGCCATCGGCCTTGGCCTGGACGAGATGCTGTTGCCGCTGGGCAACGGCCTGGCGCAGATCTGGGACAAGAACAAGCCGCATCCTCGGCCGATTAGCCTGTCGCTCGACCAAACCGGTCCGGGCCAACTATATCACGGACTCAACGTTCGCGGCTACGAAATCATTGACACGACAATGCCCAAGATCGGCGTCATCAGCATGCTGGGCCCCGACCTGCGCGACGAGTTTAAGGCTCAAGAAAAGTTCCGCAACAACGTGGAAGCGCTCCCCGAGGCGCTCAAGGAATTCGCCAAAGCCGGCGTCGAGGTCGGCATCATCCTCCACCATGAGTATCCGAAGATCGACAAAGACAAGTTTCCGCCCGGCATCGCGTTCAACCGGAAGCAAGAGGAGGATCGCCGGGCCCAGGCGCTGGAGTGCGTAAAGTTCTGCGAGGCGGAGCGCAAGAAGAACCCGAAGATTCCGCCGATCCATGTCATGATGGTGCTGACTCATGAGCCCGAGCCGCCCAGCTTCATGGCTGCGCTGGCGCCCAACGTTCCAACCCAAGTCGTCGAGATCGGACACAAGGGCAAGTATGTCGGCCTGCTCGGCGTCTATCGCGATGCGAAAGGAATTCGCCTGCAATACGATATTGTTCTTATGAGCCCGGAATGGGAGGCGCCGAAGGGCAAAGAGGCCGACAACCCCGTCATCGGCCTGGTCGAAAAGTACAATCAAGAACTCAAGCGAACCGACATGCTCAGCAAATACCAACGCCAACTGCACTTCAACCAGATACCGCCACAAAACGAAGGCGGCCTGAAGGCGACATACGTGGGCTCGGCTCGCTGCGGCGAGTGTCACACCGACGCGTACAACCTTTGGGTCAAGGAGGCAAAAGACAAGAAAGTCGCCCATGGAAACGCCACCATGACGCTCGAAAAACTGACCAACCCATCGGGCCGACATTTTGATCCCGAATGCATGAGCTGCCACACCACGGGGTTCAAGAACCCCGGCGGATATCTCGACTTCATTCCAGTCAACAACGTGAAGCGCTGGCCGGCCAAACCAGGCGTCGCGCCAACGGCCGAGAAGATTGCAGGACACAACAAAAACACGCGTGGCGTCGGCTGTGAAAGCTGCCACGGCCCCGGCAGCTTGCACGTCCAGATGGAAATCGACGAGACCAAGGGACGTGATGAACTCTACCCCTTGATCAATCCCTATCGTCTCTCCACGGAGGAACGCAAACTCGAAGCACTCGTCCACGCCAAGAAAGCGACGGCTGACCAGGTGACGGAGTTCAACAAGCTCTACGAGGAACGCACGCGGCGCATGGGGGCCAACATGTGCAGCAAGTGCCACGACATGGAGAACGACGTCAACTTCGGCACGCCCGGACACGAAGCCGGCGTCAAATGGCGCCCGCTCATTCATCGCATGCAGCGCAACAACGCCGGCGCCGCCATCGTCCCGCCGATGCAGCCGGCGCCCGCCATCGAGATCATTCAGGACAAGAAGTGATTCGTTTAGCCGGCGTTCAAAGAACGCCGCGGACGCCGGCATCGCCCGCCTCAACGAGGCGGGGCTAAACGTACACGTCGTCACGCACTATGGAATACCTCTGGCTCTGTCTGTCGGCGGTCGCGGCGGGGGCGGTCAACGCGGTCGCCGGCGGCGGCACCCTCCTCACATTTCCCGCGCTCACGAGCGTTGTCGCTGTGCATATCGCCAACGGCACAAGTACCGTCGCGCTTTTTCCGGGATCATTTGCCAGCGTCTGGGGATATCGCGAACAATTGGCGGCATGCCGGAAATGGATGGTTTGGCTCACCGTGCCGAGCATCGTCGGCGGCGCAATCGGCGCCTGGCTCGTCGAAGAGAGGACCTTCGGCTTCGTCATCCCATGGCTCATCCTCTTGGCCGCCATGCTTTTCGCCTTGCAGCCAACGATCTCACGCTGGCTCAATCCGCCGCCGGCGGCGTGCGAATCCACGGAAGGCACGGCTCATCCGATTCCGGCTGAGTCCGAACCGCCGAGCGGCAAGGCGCTGGCCGGCATCGTCACGGCCCAGTTTCTCATCGGCGTCTATGGCGGCTACTTCGGCGCGGGCATCGGCATCCTGATGCTCAGCTCTCTATCGTTTCTGGGTCTGAAGGACATTCACGAAGTCAACGCGCTCAAGTCCTTCTTGGCCTGCTGCATGAACATCGCCGCAGCCGGTATCTTCATCGCCAATGGTCTGGTGGAATGGCCGTACGCCCTGGCGATGGCGCTGGCGGCGATCGTAGGCGGCTATCTTGGCGCCCGCTTCTCGCTCCTCTTGCCGCCAAGCATGGTTCGCTGGATCGTGATCGTCATCGGCTTCTCCTTGGCCGCGTACTATTTTCTGCGATCCCTGGCAAACTAATGCGTCGTCCGGTCGCGCGCGCCATCCACACAGGAACAACATGTCGTTAGTTCTTGGTCTTCGCGGCGGGCACCGAGCTGGTCTTCGTTGCAGTCGGGAAGTTCGCGGGGATCGGCAGGGTGACGGATCCGGTCGCCGACCATTCGGTGCCGCGTTGCAGCGTGCTCTGGAATCCCACGCAGAGCATCGATGCGGCGCCGTGACCCATCGGTGTGTGGAATACCCGGCCCTTGCCGTACGATACGGTCCAGATCATCGGCTCGTGCGCTTGCGTGCCTTTCGAGTAGGCGGTGGCAAGCAGATGAACGTTCTCGATGGGACCACGCATGTTGTCGTAGAGTTCGTCCTGGGCGTGCATCCATTCGACAGGCATGCCCTTGGTGATGGGGTGGTTCGTGTCGCGGACGACGACGGCGAAGTTGCCTCCGGAGCGATGGCCGGAGCCGAGATCCTGGCCCTTGGGAACGCGAATGACCTTGCCGCTGTCGTCGAGTTTGAGTCGTTCGCCGAACTTGGCGTCGCGCCAGCCCATGCCGATCATGAGGTTGTACTCCTTCCAGCCGCCGAACGCGTTATTGGCCGCATGAACGATTACGAGGCCGATCTCCCCGTTCTTGAGTCGCTGCTCCAGGCCATCGTTGATCTGCTTCGTCCATGATTGGCCGTTGTAGTTGCTGACGACGACATCGTATTTCGTGAAATCGATCTGCCAGGCGGCAAACTCGGCCTGGGCGGCTTTGAGCTTTTCTTTGAATTTAGGCAATTCCGCCTCGTACTTGGCCAAGGCGTCCTTGTATTTTTCCATCGCCTTGACATCTTTTTCATTCTTCGGTTTGTTCGGCTTGGCCAAGGTAGGAGACTGCGGCGACGTCGCGACGTCGACGGTGAATCGGCCGCAATCCTCGAGCGACTTTTTCATAATCGGTGTGGTGGCGCGCCAGTCGTGGTTGTTTTGTCCGTCGATGATGACGACGCGAATCTTTTTGCCGTCCTGCGCGGACGCGGGGAGAATCAGCCCAGCGAGACCGACGACGGCGAGTGCGATGAGTCGAAACACGGAATGCTCCTTTGCTCGAAAAAACGATGCGGTGTGTTGCCGAAACGTGGCGTGGCGTGTTCTTCGGGTCTTGCAATCATCTTATCTAAACGCCGAGCGGCACGAACAGGTTCCGATTTGTTTTACAAAAACCGGAGCTGTCCCGTACAATGGCGACAATTCGTGCTGTCGTTTCCCGCACGTGAGG
>Ga0194132_10000725_pt1 | contig 67028 bp, 60 predicted proteins | sample TA2KigOf80mmetaG_FD_148612 | JGI IMG/M metagenome (GOLD analysis project Ga0194132, IMG submission 148612) | Freshwater microbial communities from Lake Tanganyika, Tanzania - TA2015054 Kigoma Offshore 80m | ecosystem: Environmental > Aquatic > Freshwater > Lake | place: Tanzania: Lake...
TGAGCAGGTGTGGAACTACGTGAAGAACCACGGAATCGGGCGGATGTTGCTGCGCCAAGCGGACGACCTCAAGTGCGCCGTCCTGGCGCGCCTACGATCCCTGCAACGCCTGCCCTGGACTATCAAAATGTTCTTCCTGACCAAGGACACCGTGTACGCCGCAGGTTGAACTCAATGTCTACTAACCAACGGTCTGATTAATATCTTGGTATGGAAGTCCCTACCTATCAGACGGCGCTGGCCGGCGTGCCCGCCCTGATGTTCCTGGTCCGCCTTTTCGACCGCCGCTGGCGGCCCTGGCAGTAGCCGCCTACGGCTTTCCACTGTCGTAGACGGTGGAATAGGGCACGGGGAGAAACCCCAGTGCCCCGACTGCGGCGCCCACGGCCGTGAGAGGCCCGGTGTACTTGGCAGGTACCCCCTCACCCTGGCAACTGGGGCAGACCGCGACGCCAATGGCGTACCCTGCGCCGGCGCCGGCGGCCAACGAGATCAGGCCGTTTCTCGTTCTGCGCCCCGGATTGGCCACCCGAACGCGGCGGACATCGGCGCGCTCGAACGATTGCTCCCCGCTTTTCGTGGTCAGCACGACCGCCGTATCAGTGGCCCGCCGCAAGTCCCCCTGCGCGCTCTTGCCGGTTCGGGTTTCAACCCTGGCCGGCGTGCCGGGGGACAGCCGAAGCACGGAGTCCCACCCGGCGCCGCTGGCTGACGCAGCGGCTGCGAGGATGAGTGCGAACCTCAAGACCATGGCAGCGCTATCGTAACACGGCCTTTTCCTCTTCCCTCTTGCCGATTTCTTCATGCCGGTCCCAGATGGGCACGAACCGTGGCTGCCAGCGCGGCGGGCGTTGGAATGTGGAGGGTTTCGAACCCAGCGGCCCGGCCGCTTGCCAGCCCGGCTTCGGAATCCTCAACCACCAGGGGCCGCGTGACCCCCAGCCGGCGGGCTGCCAGCAGGTAGGGGTCGGGCGCGGGCTTCAGCCGCTCCACATCGCCGCCGAAGACACAGGTCTCGAAGCGATGCAGCAAACCGGCCTGTTCGAGGATAGGGGCCACCTCGGACTCACCGCTTGAAGTGACCACGGCCAGTTTGTGCCCCTTCAGTTCGCCGATGAGATCCAGCGTTGAGGGAAAGATGGGCGGCGCGGCCAGCATGCGCTGCCGGAAGATCGCTTTCTTGGCGGGGTACTGCGCGTAGAGCTCCTCGGCGTCGGCCGGCGGGTTGGCCAACGAGGCCAGCACTTCGATCATCCGCCGGTCTGAAACGCCGATGCAACGCTGGCAGTACCACTCGTAAGTCATCGTCAGGCCGAACGGGCGCAGAATTTCGATCCAGCATTCATAGTGAATGGGTTCGCTGTCCGCCAGCACGCCGTCAAAGTCGAAGAGGATCGCGTCGTAACGGCTCATGCGGTGGCGGCGCTCCGGGCGCGCAGGTCGCGTGCCTGGGCTTCATGGTGCAGGTGGTGTCCCACACTGGTGGTGAACTCCTGAATGCCGCCGGTGTTCCAATGCGTCAGAATCTCTTGAATCGTGATCTCGCCCAGACGGCGGTAAGACTCAAACTGGGGCTCGTCAAACCACTGGTCGGAGGTGGGCTCATGGGGGAACGAAGGGTGGTCCGCGGCATAGCTCGCCACATCCGGGGTTTCGGTTCCCCGCAAGACAGGCTTGATGTAGACCACGGTGCCGTCAACACCCTCGGGATCGACGGCCGAGTAGAGTACCCGGCCAATAGCGCAACGGGCGCGTCCACAGCGCAGATCTTCAATGGCACCTTCGGGAAACTCGATGGGGATGCCGTGGTCGATGCGAGTCTTGCGGAGGGCGTTGCCCAGGTCTTCGAACGTCGAATCGGGGTCGGCGCCGCTGTCGATGACAACAATGTGCCGGACGCGGCGCAGCACCATCTCATACAGCCCCAGATTGTCGAAGTGGCCGCCGTCGGAAAGGTAGACGTACTCGTTCTTCTCATTGGTGAGGCCCAGGGCTTCCGAGATCAGCGAAGTGACCGCCGACTTCGGGCCGCTATGAATCCACGAGTGGCCGCCCGGCAGGCCCGGGTTGCCCATCCAGCTTCCAAGCCGGACGTTGAACAGCGTCATCATCAGCGTGACGAGGGGCGAGGAGTGGTAACCCATGTTCGGGCTGGCCGCGGCGCCGGAAATGGCCATCGCCGTCCCCAGCGAGATGCCCTTGGGCCCGCGTGTGCCGCCGTAGAACGCGGAAGGCCGGTAACCCAGCTGGGCATTCCCGCAGTGGAAGCGCGAGATGGTGAATGAGGCGCACTTGCGCTGTTGCCAGGAGAGCTTTTCGCCTCGCACGAGATTGAGCGCGGTGTTGATGACGTGAAGCGGCTTCTGGGACTGGCGAATTTCGTGCATGTGGATGTTGTCGTCATGGTCGAAGCCGCTGAACGGATTCGGCTTGCGGCGGGTTCGCGAGGCGCCCAGGAAGGCGCGGATCAGCCGCACCCGGTAGAGTGCCTGCAACGAAAAGCGGTTCACATTGATGTAGCGGCCGAAAAACCAGGTGAGCAGAATCAACCCCAGGGCCACGGCGCACAGAAGTTCCGGGGGGACCGTTGCAGGATGGCCCGGTGATTGTGGAAGTCGTCCGTCAAACCGAACGGCAATGACGTGAGAAGAAGGTTGACCAGCGCGGAAGTGCTCACCAGCAGCGTGATGAGGAAGAAAGCCACCGCGATGCGTGTGGCCCAGGAGGCGAGGACGGTCAGGATCTGGCGCGCCGTCCCTGGCGAGGGTTCCCCCCGGCGGCGGTTCTGCTCGCGGCCCGTGCGTGAGCTGAGCCCGATCAGAGCCACAGCCAGGCCCGCGGTCCAGCCCAGGGCGGGCAGCAATCGCGCCGCACCGTCATCCTGAATGGCCTTGAACAGGAGAGCCGGGCCGTAGAACACCAGGCCGCCCACCACCACCCAACCGAGCGCGAAGACGATGGACCAGGAGCCGGCGCGCGCCAGCCACTCGCGGTCGTCATCTTCCAGGTCCGTGGATGCCAGCCCGGTGAAAATCCCGCCGCCCACGGCCATGGCTAGAATCAGGCCCGGAACCGCGAAGACCGTGTAGGCCACCACGTCATCGGTTGGAGAGGGAAAGGGCACGATCACCATCAGGTAAAGCAGCAGGCCCGCCGCCGCGCCCGAGGCGCCCACCTTAAGAATGGGAATGGCGCGCACCAGGCGGAGGAACTCCCGCTTGTCCTTCGGTAGCAGACCGACGAGCAGGTAGAACAGCCAGCCGGCGGTGAAGAACGCCATGCCCAGCACCACAAAGAGAAGCCAACTCAGACCGAGGTCGATAATCCAGGCCCGGTAGAGCGTGAAAAGGAAGCAACTGGCGGTCCAGGGAACGAAGCAGCGCCATAGAAAGGCCCGGGCGCCTCCCCCCTGGTTGGTTCCACTGGGCAGGTTGAGCCCGATGTGGCGGACGGCGATCATGCTCAGCAGGACTGCCGCGCCCAGCATCCCGAACGCCACCCAGTGCGGCGGCTGGTAAGAGCGCTGGAAGGAAAAGTTGAAAAGGCTGAGCACCAGACGCGGCGGAATCTGGATCAGCATGAGAATGGGAGCCAGCAGCAGCCAGTTGAGGAACAGGTTCCGGAGAACCGTCGCCGCCAGAGTCCAGGTATCGCCGGAAAGCACGCCCATGCGGGGCGAAAGGTAGTTGCTGAAGTCGCGCAGATGGCGGATGGGGTCGGCTTCCGTGCCGCTTTGGCCCAGTTCGCCCAGCGTGAGCGCGGCGCCGCGAACGCAGGGGTCCGTGGTGAAGGTGGAACGTGTGGCCTTGCCGCCCAGGTTATTCAATGCATCGATGGAGGCGTGGTGAATCCAGGCGGTGAGCCAGCCGCCGGCGAACCCGCCGCCGGATACGGTGGAGAGATAGTCGAAGTGGCCCAGGATGTTGAATCGCGCCATCGCCTGAAGAGCGCCCAGAGAGAACGTGGCGCTGCGAATCCCGCCGCCTGAAAGGCACAGGGCGCTGGTCCCCTTGGGGTCGGCGTGCGCGTGCGTGCGGATCTGGCGGAGCTTGGCGGCCTCGTCCAGCCCGTCGGTGAACGCCGTTGGGGGCTGGTCGCTCCGCACGGCGTTCGACTCTTCCCGCAGCACATCCGCCAGACTGGCCGGTGGGCGCCGCGCGGCGGTCTTGCTTGCGTGCAAAAGGGCAGGCTCCTTCCAGGGGTGCGGTAAGCCCGTACCTCTGAAACATTATGTATCTTTTGTGTTGCCGTGCGCAGGCGGCGGGGCGCGGGGTCAGGCCGCCCGCTGGTGAATGCCTTCCAGATCCGGGATGAGGCCGGCCCTGGCATTCCGCCACGATCACCAGGCATTCGGCCGGATTTCGCTCTTCGGCTTCACCTCCCGCAGCAGCATCACCCCGGTCGGGTTCTGAATGGAGACGAGAACCTCGGTCGCGGGGCGGAGCATCTCCCGGACCAAAGTGCTGCCCTGGACACGTCGATGCCCACGCCCCTGCCGGAGACGTCGGTGGCCTTTTCGGCCGTCGAGAAGCCGGGTTCGAAGATGAGTTGGAAGATCTCCTGTTCGGTGAGATGGCCGTTTCTCTGCACCAGACTGCGTTCGATGGCCCTGCGGAGAATCTTCTCGGGATCGAGGCCGTGGCCGCCGTCCGCACGGCGGCCGCCTCAATGCCGTGGCCGATCGAGTTGCGGACCATGTGCATGATGGGATCGCTGATCCCTTCCACCAGGTTCTTTTCGAGTTCGGTATCCTCGCCTTCAAGCAACTGCGACGGGTACTTCCTGCCGGGCGGGGTCGCGCTCCTTCAGCGCGGCCACAATGCGGCTGGTGGCCTGTTGGATGAGGTCGGCTCCGCCCAGAATCACGTGGATCACGTCGGGCGTGATCTGAAGTGCTGCGTTCCGGCCCAGGAGTTCCAAGAATCCGGCCAGGCACGGCGAAGAGATGCTCCCAGGACTCGTTGAGGAAGTCCTGCATCCGTCGCTTCGGTTCCCGTGCCCCCGCCCCATGAGCCAGTTTGGCCAACTGCTGCTGAAGTTCCGCGCTCACTTCCTTCTTGCCCTTGACGGATTGCAGCAGCGCGGCGGTCTGCTCGAACACGCCGGTCTGGTTCTCCTCTTTGGCCCGCAGATTCAACAGGCGGAGCGTCTTGCTGATCTGCTTGGCGGCCGCGGCAGCCTCCGGCGGAAGTTCGGGTCTTCCCGGCTAAGAGAACGTCTTGTGGGGTTGTCCGCTCCTCAAGCGTCGCGAGGCGAAGCTTGATAGGCTATCGAGACAGTTACCCAAACGCTCCTGGTTGTCAGGCGTTCTTGTGCGGATTGGATTTCGGCCATTTTACCGGGCCGTGTGGAGAACGATCCTTTCACAAGAATTTCACAACAGTTTCACAGGGTTCGGGTCAATTGATGGGTGAAAGGGAGTAGACTATGAACACAGAGCTGTCTCGATTTGCTATGAATAAATCCATTTGGATGTTCGGCGCTACGTGTGCGCTGACGCTGGTGGCCTTACCTGCCCTGGGGTACAGAGAAGGCCCACCGGCAGGTGTGACGGGCGCGCCCGGGAACAGGACTTGCGCCCAGGCCGGATGCCACCCTGGCACGGCTGCGGCTGGCACGAACGTCATCAACCTTTCTGCTGCCGGGGGCGCCACCACCTACGCGCCGGGCAGCGGCAAGATTCGGATGATGCTCCGGATTGTGGACTCCCAGGGGGTTCGTTTCGGATTTCAGGCGACAGCGCGGCAGGGAACCGGAGACACGACGCAGTCTGGACGTCTCGATGCTGCCGATACGCGGACTTCCGTGTTGTGCGGAAACGATTCGGACCGGCCGAGTGCCGGTTGTCCCGCTAGCGCTGCGCACGAATACATCGGGCACACGAACGCTAATTCCACGAATTCGTTCAGTTTTGATTGGACTCCGCCGGCAACCGACGTCGGACCGGTTTCGTTTTACATCGCGGCCAATGCGTCGCGTGGGAGCCAGAACAACTCCCAGATCTACGCGCTCAAGATAACGTTTACCCCTGCGGCGGGCGGTGGTGGTGGCCCCCGGCCCACGATTCCGACTGGTGGCGTGATCACCGCGAATCAGTTCGGTGGCTTCCAGTCGCTCTCCCCGGGAGCATTGATTGAGATCTACGGGTCGAATCTGGCGCCGCGCACCGCCAACTGGGACTCTGCTTTCCAGGGCGGGCGTGCGCCTACCTCGCTGGAAGGCGTCAGCGTGACCATCAACAACCAGCCTGCCTTCATCGCGCTGGTAGCGCCGGGCCAGATCAACGCCTTGGTACCAGCCGGGGTGGGCGTCGGGCCCACGACCCTGCGGGTGACCACGGCCGCCGGTTCGAGTGACAACTTCAGCGTGACGGCGGCCGCCCGCACGCCGGGGCTGCATACCCACCCGGCCTTCCGTTCCGGCAACACGCAGTATGTTGTGGCCTACCATACGGACCGGGCGTTCGTCGGCCGGACTGGACTGGTTGCGGGTGCCGCCACGCGTCCCGCAAAGCCAGGCGACAGCATCGAGATCTACGGATTGGGCTGGGGCGCCACGGACCCGGATGTGGTGCCGGGGAACCTTACGCCAGGCAGTCCGCTTCATAGAGCGCCAAACGTAACGGCGCGTTTCGGTGAAACCCCGGCTACGGTGCAGTTTGCCGGCCGGAGCCCGGGATTGGCCGGTGTCTATCAACTCAACCTGGCGGTTCCCAGCGTCGCCGATGGCGATCATCAACTGGTGGTCGAGATTGATGGCGTCCGGGTGCAGCAGCAACTCTCAATTACAGTACAAAGGTGACATCAGTGAAGAGACTATCAAGGTACCTCCTTGCCCTGAGCCTGGCCGCATTACCGGCCGGGCTGTTCGGATTCAGCACGGGTTCTCCCGCGCGCCGTACGGGTGCGCAGGTGGACGGTGGCGGCGATTGTGCCGGCTGCCATCGCACCTTTGCCCCGGCGAACTCAAACAGCGCCGGACGCTTGCAGGTGATCGCGGCGGACTACCTGCCGGGCGTACGGCAGCGGATCCGCGTGACCGTTTCTCACCCTGACTCCCGCCGCTGGGGCTTCCAACTGGCAGCGCGCCAGGCGGCCAACCCCATCATGCAATCGGGTGTCTTCGTCCCGTCCATGGAAGTGCAGGTGTTCTGCGACGATCCGGGGAACGTCCGGAATCCTGCGCCCTGTTTCGGCGAGCGCGAGTACGCAACTCACCGTCAGCCAGCCACTACCCAGGGCGGCGCCAGCGGCAGCCGGACGTTTGACGTCGATTGGGTGCCGCCGATCGACGCCAGCGGCGATGTCGTGCTTTACGCCGCCGGAAACGCGGCCGATGGCACCGGAACCAACGCCAATGACCATATCTACACCACTTCGGTGACCATTCGCCGCGCGGCCGGCGGCGCCGCGCCGGCCATCAGCGACGCCGGCGTCCGGTCGATCTTCAGCGGTGCCCAGGGCGTTACGCCGGGCGGCTGGGTGGAGATTTACGGAACGAACCTGGCCCGCTCCACGCGGACCTGGGACGCGGGCGATTTCAGCAACGGGCGCACCCAGCTTGACCTGGATGGCGTGCGGGTGTTCATCGGCGGCAAGCAGGCCGCCGTCGGCTATGTGAGCCCGACGCAGGTGAACGCCCAGGTGGCAATCGATGCCATGGAAGGCCCTGTGCCCATGGAATTGATTGGGCCGGGTGGCCGTTCGAACCCCATCGCGGTCAACATGGCCCGGCTGCGCCCCGCGGTCTTTGCCGGGGAGCAGTTCCGGCGCGGCGGCGTCCAGTACCTGTCGGCCCTCATCGCCGGCGGGGGTCCCCCGGTCTGGGTGGGCCCGGAAGGACTGGTCCCCGGACTCACGACGCGTCCGGTACTGGCGGGCGAGGTGATCACCTTCTTCGGAACCGGCTTTGGTCCCACGACGCCTCCGGTGGCAGCCGGCACCATGGCCCCCGGCCAGAATCCGGCGATGGTGGCCGGCCGGGTTCAGGTTCGTTTCGGCGAGACTCCCGCGACGGTCCAGTTTGCCGGTTTGTCGCCTGGTTTCGCGGGTTTGTTCCAGTTTAATGTGACCGTTCCCACGGTGGGTCCGGGCGATGTCCGGATCAGTATTGAGGTGGACGGCGTTGCGGTGGCCCAGAATGTGTCCCTGATGGTGGGCCGCTAGACCGTTTTTGCTCACGATTTGGCCGCGAATCCCGGATTTTCTCCGGGTTTCGCGGCTCTTTTTTTTTGAGAAAAGAGGCTGTTTGAAGCCACTTTCTTGATGTGATTCCACGCGCCTTCTGGCTGGTTCTGCCCTTCACGGCCTGGGCTCAAACCGCGCCGCGGTACTCGGCTGAGGGGCTGGTGCACGCAGCGTCGAGCCTGGGGGGGCCGCTGGCGCCGAATACTTTGGCCACGCTCTATGGAACAGGCCTGGCGCAGGCGGCCCGGGGTCTCCTGCCCGGGGATCTTGCCGGTCCGGTGATGCCTTCGGTGCTGCCGGGCACCGGCGTCCGGGTGTCCGTCGGGGGCCGGCAGGCGCACCTGCTGTTCGTCTCGCCAGGCCAGATCAACTTCCTGATTCCAAGCGACTTGACCCCTGGCGTTCGGAACCTGCAGGTGGGCTGGAACGGTTTGACGGGCCCGCCGATCCCATTGACCGTTGAGGAGGCTGCGCCGGAGGTCTTCCATTGGGACGGCTACGTGGTGGGGCAGCGGTTCGACGGTTCCGTGGCCAGCCGGACCGAACCCGCGCGGCCGGGGGAGGCGTTGACGGTCTGGGCCACCGGCCTGGGAAGGACCGTGCCGCCGGCCATCTACGGACAGGTCGCGCAAGGGGCTGCCGCGCTGGAGCGTTCCGGGTTCGTGGTGCTGCTGGACGGCGTGGCCGCCCCGGTTTCCTACGCCGGGCTCGCACCGGGGTTTGCGGGGCTTTATCAGATCAATCTGCGGGTTCCGGAGTCGGCGGGGGATTGGCCGGTGATGCGGTTGGGCTTTCCGGATGGGATGAGCCGGGCCGCGGTACGGCTACCGGTAAGACGCTGAGCGTGGTGCTATCCTCGGCTTAAGGCCGATGTCTGACACTACCTCAGGGATCGAACGGAAGCTTCAGGAGTTGCCGCACACTGCATTGGTGGCCGAACGTGTTGACCTAATGGTCCAACTGGCGTGGCGGTCCCGTGAGAACGAAGAGTGGGACCGGGTGAAGGAACTGGCCACCACGGCGCTCGAACTATCGCGAGCCGCGGGCTACCAGGCCGGGATCTCAGGCGCTCTGCGAAATCTGGCCTTCAGGGAATACATCCAGGGCGACTTGGCCGCGGCCACGGCTGGGGCTCAGGAGGCCGTGGATGCCGCCCAGAGGGCCGGCCGGGCGCGTGATGAAGCGGAGTCGCGCGGTGTTCTGGCGATGGTCCATTGGACGCTGGGCAACATGGACATTGCGTTCGACGAAGGAACCCAGGCCCTGCGTTACTTCGAAGAGGTGGACCGGGACCCTGAGCCGCTGGGCTGGATGTATTCGATTGGCGGCATGATGCGGTTCAGCGTGGGGGATGTCGAAGGGGCGTTGGGCCAGCAGCATAAGGCTCTGGAACAGTTCAAGTCCGCGGGTCAGCGGTTGGGTGAGGCCCGGTGCTACACCGGCATGGGCACCTGCTACCAGGCGATGGGCCGAATGGAGGAGGCGGAAGGCTATTTCCAGCGGAGCCTGGAGCTGTATCGCGAACTGGGCAACGCCATGGGGATCTCGCGCGCCCTCTGCGATCTGGGGGCTCTGTGTCACGAATCGGGCCGGGACCAGGAGGCGTTGGCGCTTGAACTGGAGAGCCTCGATATCCGGGAGCGGCGTGGCAGCCGGCAGGCGATGACGACGAACCTGATTCACCTGGGCCGGCTTTACCTGAAGCAGCGTGCGTTCGGCGAGGCGCGGCGGGTGCTCGAACGCTCCCTGGCGATTGCCAACGAACTTGGCACCAAGCCGAAGGTATTCCAGGCGCATCAGGTACTGGCCGAGGTCTGCGAGGGGGAGGGCCTCTTCGAGCAGGCACTGACACACCTGAAGGCCCATCAGCAGGTGCGCGAGCAGGTATTCAGCGACGAGACGGCGCTGAAGGTTCGCAACGTTGAACTGCGTATGGCGATAGCGGCATCGCGGCGGCAGGCTGAGCTGGAACACAGTAAGAACGAGGAACTGGAAGAGAAGAACCGCGAACTGGCACGGCTGCTGGACGAACTGCAATCGACGCAGGCGCAACTGGTGCAGTCCGGCAAGATGGCGGCGCTGGGCAATCTGGTGGCGGCCCTGGCGCACGAGATGAACTCGCCGCTGGGCGCGATTCAGAGTTCCAACGATGTGGCCCGGCGGGTGATTGCGCGGATGGGAAGCGGGGCACCCGACGGGTTGGCCAAGTCCCTCGATCTGCTTGCGCGGAACGAGGAGGTGATCGGGGTGGCCAGCGAGCGCATCGCCCAACTGATGAGGAGTCTGAAGGGCTTTGCGCGCATCGACCAGGCGCCGTTCGAACAGGTGGATCTGCGGCAGGCCATTGACCACACCCTGGTTCTGATGGAACCCCGATTCAGGAACCGGATCACCGTGCGGCGCAGCCTGGAAGAGATTCCTCCGGTGTTCTGCTACGCGGCGGAGATCAATCAGGTGCTGATGCACGTGATTGAGAATGCATGCGATGCGATTGACGGGACCGGGTGCATCGACGTGTCAACGGCCGTGGCGGACGGTGAAATCCGGATCGTGGTGTCGGACACGGGGCGGGGCATTGCCGAAGACCGGCTGCCGGCGCTGTTTCTGCCCTCCATCCGGCGCGATGGGGCTCGGGTGCGGGCCGCCGTGAGCCTGTTCACCTGCCAACAGATTGTCCAGAAGCACCGCGGTGAGATTCGCGTGGAGAGCCGGGCTGGACGGGGATCGAGATTCACCATCGCACTGCCCGCCGAACTGGCCACGCGCGCCGTGGCTTGACCTTGGCTTGTTCAACCCCGGCGGGGGACCAGCCCGTCACGGGATAATCGTGGGGTGGGTTATCAGCTTGCCGTCAGTTACCGCCCCAAGGGCGACCAGGAGACGGCCATCGAACAGCTTCTTGAGGGGTTGGCCGCGGGCGAGGCGCATCAGGTGTTGTTGGGCGTCACCGGATCCGGCAAGACGTTCACGATGGCGAAGGTCATCGAACGCACCGGCCGGCCGGCCCTGATTCTGGCGCACAACAAGACGCTGGCGGCGCAGCTTTATCACGAGTTCAAGGGATTTTTCCCCTCGAACGCCGTGGAGTACTTCGTCAGCTACTACGACTACTATCAGCCGGAGGCCTACATCCCTTCGAGCGATGTCTACATCGAGAAGGAAGCGACGATCAACGACGAACTGGACAAGCTGAGGCTTTCGGCCACGCGTTCGTTGTTCGAGCGGCGGGATTGCGTCATCATCGCCAGCGTGAGCTGCATCTACGGCCTGGGTTCTCCGGAAGCCTACTACGGGATGTTGCTCATGCTGGAGAAGGGTAAGCGCTTTTCGAGAGACCAGATTCTGGCCAAGCTGGTTGAAATCCTCTACGTGAGAAGCGAAAACGATCTGCGCCGCGGCACATTCCGTGTGCGCGGCGACGTGATTGAGATCTATCCCACCTATGATGACCAGGCCTTCCGCGTGGAGCTTTGGGGCGATGAGATCGAGCAGCTTGCGCAAATCGACCCATTGACCGGCCAGGTGAAACAGACCTACGTGCGTCTGCCCATTTATCCGAAGACGCACTACGTGATGTCGCCCGAGTCGCGCGACCGTGCGCTGTCCAGCATCGCGGCCGAACTCGACTGGTGGCACCCGGAGATGGTGAAGAACGGCAAGCTGGTTGAGGCGCAGAGGCTGATGCAGCGCACGAGGTTCGATCTGGAGATGATGCGGGAAGTGGGCTATTGCCACGGCATTGAAAACTACTCACGGCACCTTTCGGGCCGCCTGCCAGGCGAGGCGCCGCCCACGCTGCTGGATTATCTGCCACACGACTCGCTGATCTTCATTGATGAGAGCCATGTAACGGTGCCGCAGCTTCAGGGCATGTACCATGGCGACCGGTCCCGGAAGGAGACTCTGGTGAACTTCGGGTTCCGCCTGCCGAGCGCGCTCGACAACCGCCCGCTGACGTTCGAGGAGTTCAACAACCGCGTGAACCAGTTGGTGTTCGTTTCCGCCACGCCGGGCCCGTATGAGTTGACAAAGACGTCGGGCGCGGTGGTGGAGCAGGTGATCCGGCCGACGGGCCTGGTGGACCCTCCGGTTGAGATCCGGCCCATTCGCGGGCAGGTGGACGACCTGTTGAAGGAGATCCGTGCACGTGCCGAACGGGCTGAACGTGTGCTGGTGACGACGTTGACCAAGCGGATGGCGGAAGATCTTTCGGAGTACTACACGGAAGTGGGGGTGCGCTGCCGCTACATGCATTCGGAGGTGTCGACGCTGGACCGTGTGAAGACCCTGCGCGACCTTAGGCGCGGCGAGTTCGAGGCACTGATCGGCGTGAACCTCCTTCGCGAGGGGTTGGATCTGCCGGAAGTGTCGCTGGTGGCCATTCTGGATGCGGACAAGGAAGGTTTCCTTCGTTCCTCCGGCGCGCTGATCCAGACCATCGGACGGGCGGCCAGGAACGTAAACGGGCGGGCGATCCTCTATGCGGATGTCCTGACCGACAGCATGCGCCGGGCGATCGATGAGACCGATCGAAGGCGCCGGATTCAGACCGATTACAACGAGCGCAATGGGATCACGCCAGAATCGATCATCAAACCGATCGACATGAGCCTGGTGAAGATCGCCGAGGCCGACTATGTGACTGTCGAAGCGGATGACCCGGGAGATTGCCTGGAGGAACTGACGCCCGATGAGCGCGACCGCTACATTCTGGAGTTGGAGCAGAAGATGCGCGACGCGGCCAAGCAGTTCGATTTCGAACGCGCGGCCCAACTGCGCGACAAAGTGAAAGCCCTGCGTACCAGGAGCCTGGAGTGAAACGCCGGCTGACGTACGGAATGGTGGCCGCCGGCAACCTGAGCCTGAACTGGGTGGCACGCCTGCCTGGGCTGCCCGAATGTCTGGGCCCGGTGAAAGGAACCTCATCGTTCCGCGTGGCCAGCCGTCTGGTGAACTCGCTGGGGGCCGGCTTCGCTGTGAAGGACTACGATCCTCTGGGCGATGTGGACGTGGTGCTGATGGTGATGCCCGATGCGGCCGTGATGGAGGCCTGCCGCGCGATGGCGGCGACACGGGTGGACTGGACCGGCAGAACCATCCTGCTGTGCAGCGTGGCCCTGGATGCGTCCTTCATTGAGCCCCTTCGGCGCCGCGGCGCCTTGACCGCCTCGGTGTTTCCGGCCGAAGGCGTGGAGGAAAACGCGCTGCTGTTTCACGGCTGCCGTGAAGCGGCCAAGGCGCTCAAGCCGTTGATCGCCGGGGCGCAGGTGCGTGTCGTGGAACTGGCTGACAAGGGGCAGTATGTCGACGGCCACCGGATCGCCACCAGCGTGGTGACGGGGGTGATCGCCACGGCGCATGAGTGCCTTCTCGCTTCGGGTCTGGAGCCGGCGCTGGCGCTCGCTGGTGTGGACCAGCTGGTTCGCCGCACTCTGCAGGGTTACATCAAGGCGGGCCGGCGTGGGCGGCTGCTCGATTCCGACGGCATCGCTCACTTGGGCAGGGTGCTGTTCAAGGAGATCAGCGAGGACGGAAAGGCCCGGGCGGCCGCTTCCGAGTGACAGTATCGAGCCGCGATGCCGGTCATTCGCGCGACGGCGAAGCTGATGCCGCGCAGATTTCGTTCGGGCGGCACGCCTGGAATTTCCCGCGCGTAGCCCGAGGTGAGAAAGACCGGGGCGCCCCCGCGCATTTCATGCCGGAATGTTGTGGTGGGGCACGCCCAATCGACATCGACGGCGATGACGCCAGGAAGTCCAGCCGGCAAGGGCGGTCCGGCGGGTGTCATGGCCGGGGCAAAAACAGGGCCCGATGCCGCGGCCAGCAACGCTTCAAAACGCGGCCGGTGTTCCGGGTTGCTGGTGCCGAGGCTCAAGTTAATGAACCGGGCGCCTCGGGCAAAACACCAGTGGAGTGCCCGTTCCAGGGTGTCGATGCTGGTGACCAGTTGCCGGTCGAAGACCTTGGCGATGAGCAGGCGGGAACCGGGTGACCATTCCTCGATCAGCCCGGCGACAGCGGTGCCATGGCCAATTCCATCCAGCCAGGTGCCGCCGGTGAACGTTTCCGCGGCTTCGATCTCGCCCACGTGGGGATGGCCCGGGTGGATGCCGCTATCGACGATGGCGATGAGAGGAGGCGTGCTCATGGCGCGGCCCCCAGCACGGCGCGCTGGGTGGCCAGGCCGAGCAGCGCCGGGCGGTGCGTCACGAGGATTGCCGTGCGCCCCTGAAGTGCCTGGGCCAGTTGATCGCGAAGGGCGAGTTCCGTTTGCTCATCGAGCGCGGACGTGGGTTCATCCAGGATTACGATGGGGGCGTCGCGCAGCAGGGCGCGGGCAATCGCGATGCGCTGGCGCTCTCCGGCGGAGAGGGCGAGGCCACGATCGCCCGCGATCGTATCGTAACCCTGCGGCAGGGCCGCGATGAAGTCGTGGATCGCCGCCGCGCGAGCGGCCGCCTCGATCCGGCTCTGCGAGGCCGCGGGGTCCGCGTAGGCGATGTTCTCTCGCAGCGAGGCGTGAAAGATGAGCGGCGTTTGTTCCACGGTGGCAATCGCGGTGCGAAGGTAGGTGAAGGGCAGGCCTCGCAGATCGTGCCCATCCAGCAGGATGCGGCCCGCTTGCGGATCCTCGAAACGAAGCAGGAGATCGGCGAGCGTGCTCTTGCCCGCCCCCGTGGGCCCGGTGACGGCGCAGATGGCGCCGGCCGGGATGTGCAGGCTGAAGTGCGAGAGCACCTGATCGCGGCCCTGTTCGAAGCTTACATCCTCAAAGCGGATCTCGCCTTGCGGCGGCGGCAGGGCGGCACTCTGCGCGGGCTCGGCGACGGCGGGGTGGGTATCGAAAAGATCGGTCACACGCCGCAGGGAAACCGCGCCTGTCACCAGGCTGGTGTGCAGCCCCATCAGGCTCTGCACGGGCGCGAGCAGGCGCAGATGATAGGCCATGAACGCCACCAGCGCGCCAATGGTCAGCTTGCCCTCGATCACACGCGCCCCACCCACGGTGAAGACCACCGCCGTGGCGATGGTCAGGATGGCGCCAGGGAAGAGGCCGGCTTTAAGATTGGCCCGCTGCATCAGCAGCAAAGCATCCAGAAACAGCTGGTTGTGCCGGGTGAAACGGGCGCCTTCGGCGCGCTCACGATTCGACGCGGCCACCAGGCGGTGAAGCGAAAGAGTCTCGATGAGGAATGTTCCGATGCCGGCGCTGCGTTCACGAACGGCGGCGGTGTGTTGCGCCAACTCGGCCTGGCAGCGGCGGAGTGCCCAGACGCTGGCGGGGATGAGCGCGACACTGGCCAGCGAAAGCACCGGGTCAAGCAGCAGCATCACGATCAGGCTGCCGGCCAGGAACAGGACATTGGATATCGCCGCCAGAATGGTGTCGGCCGCGATTCGTTGCACCTCACCGACATCGTTGTTGAGGCGTGAAACCAACTCACCCAGGCGCCAGCCCGCGAATTGGCGTGGGGACCATCGCAGTAGATGCGCGTAGAGCGCGGAACGCATGTCAAAGAGGATGGCCGCCGAAGTCTTTGTATAACGCAGGCTGGCCGCGGCCCCCAGGAGCGACGCGGCCAAGGCGGCGCACACCATCCAGGCCGCGATACGGCCCAACGCACCCAGATCGTGCACCGTCAGGGCATCGTCAATCAGCAGCTTTGAAAAGTAGGGCTGCAGCAGACCGACCGACGTACCCAGGAGAGAAAGACACCCCACCAGGGCCAGTTGCGGAAGGTAGGGCCGCAGGAACGGCATCACCCGTCTGTATGGAGCCAGGGGGGTCACGGAGCCGTCTGGTAGTAGCACATGTAGCCGGCGTCGCAGTGTTCCGGCTCCTGCCTTAGGGCGCGGGCATTGCCAATGATCACCGGGCGTGCCGTGCGGGCGTGCACCTGGTCGGCAATGTGGCGCACCATGCGCACGCTGGCCAACTTACGGAAGGGGCTGGATTCCCGGCCCACCACCTTGAGCGAAGCCACGCCGAAGCGCGCCAGATCATGCAGGGCGCACAGGGCACAGGGTCCGTACGGCAGGCCCTTGGCAGTGGCCGAACAGCCGTTCCCAGTCAGGTACCAGACCCAGGCGCGGTAGTCTTCCAGATTGGCACGGAGCCAGCGCTCCCGGCGGCTGGAAAAGTACTTGCCGCTCCAGGCGAAATCGGCCTTCATGCCGGAAAGGCTGGTGCAGAACGCTCCCACCGAATGGTGATGCGTGGTGGAGCAGAAGCCCTCTTCAAAGGCGCAGCCGTCGTTCAACGCGAACACCTCGATTTCGACCAGATCCTTTGTCTGGCCCGTGATGTGTTCGATTTCGGCCAGCGTCACACTGCGCGGCAGGATGACGCGCGAGGCGCCCAGGCCGGCCAGAAACCGGATGGCCTCCGTGTTCAATGTGGCGGCCACGGAACTGACGTGCAGCCTGGCGTTGAGGCGCAGCGATGCTGCCTGCGCCAGCAGGTTGACGTCCGCAATGATCAGCGCATCCACGCCGCACTCTTCGGAAAGGCGTTGGGCGAACCGCAACACCTGCGGCGCCTGGGTGGGTCCGTACGAGGGGGCATTGAGTGTGGCGAACAGGGGCAGGCCGCGGAGACGGGCGGCATCTGCCAGTTCCCGCATGTCAGCCCAGCTTTCAACGGAACTGCCCTTGGGGCTGCGGCGGTGCAGCCAGAGGGGGCCGGGGTTTTCATCCACCCACTCCCGCGGCGCCAGGCCGCAATACAGCTCCTGGGCGCCGGCTGTATGCAGCATCTCCAGTTCGTCGAGCGAGCGGATGGGCGCCAGGACCTTCATGCGGCGGCTCCCAGAACGTGCATGGGCAGTTCGGGCTGGATCACCAGCCGGTCCACCGCCCCCGCGCCGGCCAACGCGAGAATGGATGCGATGGCGGCCTCGGTCTGCCGGTAGAAGTACGTGTTGCCCTTCAGCAGGAACTGCTGATCCTGGTTCTGGAACGGGCTATTGGCGTAGGTGAAGACCACCTGGTGCGTCTGGCATTCATGACGGCACGGAGCGCCCGGCTGGAATTTCCGCTCCTTGCGGTAGTGCAGACCCGCGGCCTGGCAAACACGGCTGGTGCTGACGAAGCCATAGGGCAGGTAGACACTCACCGGTGCGGGCGGAAGCGCGGCATCAAAACCCTGCGGAAGAGCATCCAGTTCGACGCGCCGGACGCCCAGCCCTCGCAGCATTTCCCGGTAGGAATGATTCTCCACGGTTGATTGCCGCAGCGCCGGCAGGGGATCGCTGAAAAGCTCCATCACGCGGGGATCGCGCAGGGCCTTGTGGAGAAGGCGGCCCTGCACGGGAACCAGGGCGGGGAAGTCGCGCCTCAGAACATTGAGAACGCCCCAGTCCGAAAACGCCACCTCGGCACCTGGCGGCAAGATCGCAAACAAGGAAGCCAGCCGCGCCACCCCTCGGTCCGAGACGTAGGGCGTGAGCAGGGTCAGGGGCAGGCGATCATCCAACGCGCGGCGCAGCGCATCGGGCGACGGAATGAGGTGTTCGCAGAACTCATTGCCCACATAGCGGCGCGAAAAGAGAATTTCGGGGGGAAGACCCGCGATTCCGCGCGCGGCGTTCGCGTTGCCGTGGATGGACCATTCCATGACGGCGGTCAGCGCGGCAGCGCCACCATGTTGGTGGTGATGTCGGCGCCCACATCAATGGTGCGGCGCGGCTGGAACGTAGCCGCGTCGAAAACCTCAATCTCAAAGCCGGCGCCGAAAACGTAGAGATCGCGGCCCGAAGGCGAGATGGTGAAGTTGAACCGGGTGCGCCCGGCGAACTCGGCTTTCCGCTTGAGTTCGCGGCTGGTGAGGTCGAACTCCCAGAATTCGCTGCGCCGGTTGGCGCCATCGCCATTGAAGGCCACCGTGTAGCCCTTCATCCGGTCCGGCGTCATATGCAGGCCCATCATGCCCGTGGTGGCCGGCGCCACGGGCTTAAAGTCGAAGCTGCGCTTGTTCAGATCGAAACGGGCGATGCCGAACACACGGCGGTGCACGTGGGGATCGGTTGTATTGAAGATACCGAGCAGCGTGTTCGGGTCCTCATGCGGATCGTCACCAAAGCCCACAAAAACGCGCTCCATCCCCGGAAAGACGGGCTTCGACAGATCGATTGTGTCGACAAGCTTGAACGTTGTGGCGTCCAGAACAAAGATGTTCTCGCGGAAGTAGTAGATGTGCTTGCCATCGGGCGCCACACGGAGGGCGCCGAACCGGGCGCCGGCATTCGGTTCCAGTTCCTTGGGCAGGTCATGCTCGCGGACAATTTTCCTGGCGGCCAGATCGATCACGGCCACGCGGTTCTTGTCTACTTCAAACCGGTCGATCTTCTTCGTGACGGAATACAGATTGGCATAAAGGAGCGTGGCATCGGCGTTCAACGCCATGCCTCCCAGGCGGTACTTGCGCGTCTCGGTATTCAGCACGAAGTGGCTTGTCACCTGGCGCGACGCCAGATCGATTACCTCGATGCCGCTGTCCTTGGTGGTGGTGGCCACCATCAGCTTCCGGTCATTGGAAAGCATCAACGAACGCGGCACGCCTGTCTTCAGATCGATCTTGCCCACCGCCTTTTGCTGCGCTTCATCGAAGATGTGCACGGTGGCGGGCCAGGAGCCCAGATAGAGGGTGCCGCCGGGCTTCTGAGCCCAGGCCGCGTGGGCCCAAGCCGCGGCGCCCACTGCCAGCAGCAGGAGCGTTCTCATGGAAACACCAGATCGATGTTGCGCCAGTCCTTGGTGGCCGTGGCGCACTTGGCCGTCCAGTCCGGGTAGTTGTTGAGATGGTCGGGCACCTGCGCGGGCCAGAAGCAGGTGACATAGCAGTCGTATAGGTCGCGCTCGACGGGCTGGCAGAGCCCGGCTGTGCCGCCGGCCGCATCCACTTCCCAGCCGGGCATGAACACCAGGGAGCAGCCCATCGGAATGTGCGGGCGCGGCTGCGGGCCGCCCTGCTGCAAACCGACGATGTCTCCTTGCGTGGCAGCGATGTGATCGTCAATTTGACGGGCTTTCCGGTTCACAGGGCGTAGGCGCCTCATGCCGCTTTTCTCCTTTAGAAGTGGTTCAGGAATGCCGGGTTTCGAGCAGCGATCTCGCCGTAAATCCGCAGGCACAGCGCGGTCCAATCACGGATCCAGTCGCAGTAGTGCAGGTTGGGATGGCCGGTATCGCCGTACCGGACGAACGCCTCATGGTGGCATCCGCCGGCGCAGAGCGGGCGTGCGAAACAGGTGTGGCAGTCGTACTTGCGGTTGATGTGTCCGCGGTGCAGGAAGTCGGCCTGCCGCGCGGTGTCGATACCCGTGGAAACATGGCCCAGCGCGTGGGCGTCCGAATCGACAAAGCGGTGGCACGGGGCGATGTCACCCGAGGGGCCAATGCCCACCAGGCCAAGTCCGGCGCCGCAGGGATGGGACTTGTTCACGCCCTGGTGGATTTCAGTTAGCGTGTCGCTGACGTTTGAGAACCCGTGCGTTTCATTGCGCAGGGCATGATCCCGGTACTCCTCCGCCAGAAACCTGAACTGTTCGAGCACACGATCGAGCCCCTGCGGCCCTATCGAATAGAGGCGATTCGACGACGTGGTTACCGGGGCGAAACCCACTTCCGTGAAGCCCAGATCGTGCTTCAGGTGTTTGAAAATGCCCAGCACGTCGGTGACCTCGGCCGTGAGGGTGACCCGGGCCGCGATGGGCCGCGTAGTGTGCCGCGCAAGCAGGGCCCGCACCTTGGGTGCGATCACTCCATAGGAGCCGCGTCCGTTGGCAAACACACGCAGCTTATCATTCAACTCCGGCGGTCCATCCAATGACACCGTGACGCCGATATTCTCATTCGCCAGGAACTCGATGATTTCCGGCGTCAGCAGGGTGCCGTTCGTGGTGAGGCTGAAATCGACATACTGACCGCCTTCGGCCGCGCGAACCTTGGCATACTCCACCACGCGCTCCAGCAGGCGGAAATTCATCAGCGTTTCACCGCCAAAGAACGTGATGGAGACCGCGCGCCGGCCAGCAGCCTGAACGAAAAGATAGTCCACCGACGCCTGGGCCGTCTCCCAATCCATGAACTTGGGCTTGCCTTCCGGCGTCGCCACGCGGTCTTCCCCAAACTCGTAGCAATACTGGCAGGACAGATTGCATTGATTGGTAAGGTTCAGCACCAGGGTCTGCAACGGAAACGGCGTGACGGGCTGCTCTTCCATCGCCGGCGCCGCATCCTCACCGCCAATCAGACGCGCGCCGCGCATCTCCTCAACGGTCTCCTCGGCTTCCCCGGCGGAGATGCCCCGCGCAATGAGTCCTTCGAGAAGCTCCTGCTGATCGAGCGCGCCCTCCCGCAGCAAATCGAGAGCCAGCTGTGCGCTTCGCGGCAACTGGAACACCGCGCCGCTCGGTAAGTACGCAAACGGCTCCCCCGCCGCTTCGAACGTGTGCGCTTCGAGCGGTGCCAGCGGTGTCACTGCGCCACCTCGGGCTGATCCCAACGCATGTAGAGCGGAATTGTCACCACAAGATAACTCTTCGCCTGAACCGGCCGTCCATCCTTGGCCACGGCGGCGTCCTGGCCCTTATACGTGCCCACCACCCAGACGTCGCCATAGTTGTTCCGGCTGAACTTGCGCTTGGGATTGGGGCCCTCACTGGCCGGCGTGAACAGCCCTGTGGGGCCAAGCGTGCCGACGAACTCCTTGTCGTCATCGCCATAAACGGCCAGGAACTCCTCCATGGACCACTCCACCGGCACCACACCCAGATCGATGTCGTCCGCTGTGCCAGGCTTGTCATCGGCGCCGCGATTGAAGCCAATGGCCTCGAACTGAACCAGCCCTTTGGGATGGGTGTTGCCGCCCAGCCGCGCCAGACCCGTGGCCGGAGTCACCTTCAACGCATCCACGGTGTCATAGACCGCCACCGCGCCGGCAAGCGCCGCCCGGCGGATCATCAAGTCGCGCCGGCCATTCACTGCGTTGGCCGCCACATCCACACGCACCCGGATCGCCGACGCAGTCTGCTCCTCGATCGAAGCCACCGTGATCCCATTGCCGAAATCGATGTCGCGCGGTGTGAGGCCAGCGGGGAACGCATCGCCATGAATCCGGATCTCCTGCCCCTGCGTGCCGCGGCGAAGACCCGTGCGGCTTGTGCCCAGGATCAGCGCTTCACCCGCGCGCGTCAGCTTCACGTCGTAACCGAACTCGTCGTAGCCGCCCCAGAACCAGCGGCCCTCCATGGTCAACTGATCGCGCGAGACCATCATCACCTCGCGCAGCTGCCGCGGGTCCGCCGCGCCGTCGCTGCGCCCGCGCCAGGCGTATCCGGTGTAGACAAGGCCTCGGCCCTTCCGCGATTCCACGCGGCCATCGCCATGGTGCATCGTGATGGACGAGGTGAATTCGCCTTCGCCCGCCGGCTCCAGCAGCAGTTCGCCAAACACGCGGCTGTGACCGGGCCGCCGTGCCGAAATCAACCATCGCCCGGCCAGACGGGGCGTACGCATGCTCGCCTGCCAGTTGGCCCACTCCGGTGTGCGCAGGGGGTACGCCTTGGCCAGATGCTCAAGCGCCTTCTCCACGGGGTGGCGCGAATCCGCGCCGGGTGCGGGCGGCGGCGCTCCAAAGTTCGGCCGGTTGCGGAACGCGGTGAACTCAACCACGGGAAAGTATCCGGTGTGCATCGCGCCAAGAAGATCCCACTCTTCCTTTGACCGGCGCCAGTTCATGGGCTGGCCCCAGGCATGGCATGAGATGCAGGCATCGCGAGCCACGTCCGGAACCTCCTCATCCACGTGCCGCTTCTCATGGAAATAGACGGCAGGCTTCGCCTCTTCCGGCGCCAGTCCATGGGATGCGGAAAGCGCGCGCACAACGTGCCGCGCCTCGTCCGGAGTGAGCGTCACGCCGTTCAGCCGTACCATGCGCTTGATCACCTGCTGCCAGCCTTCGGGTGTCGTGCGTTCCCAGGAGATCCGCGTCAGGTTGCCCTTCTCGTCCTTGGCGTGGCAGCCGGAACATTTCCGGATCACCAGTTCATTCGTCACCGGGATTCCGGGCTCGGACGGTTCGGGCTTGGCGGCCTCCGGCTTGGCGGGCGCCGCCGGGGGCGCTTGCGCAAACAGGCCCGCCGCGGCCACAAGAGGAGCGAGGATTCGCATGAATTTGGCCACCCCCTATTCTACTGCGAGCGCGTGGATCATGAAGGCATAGTCGAACGCAATGTCGTGGAACCTCTCATACCGGCCCGATTTGCCAAAGTGGCCCGCCCCCATGGTGGTCTTGAGCAGGATGAGCCGGCCGGAAGCCGTGTTGTTGTCGCGCAATCTGGCGATCCACTTGGCGGGCTCCCAGTACGACACGCGTGGATCGTTCAGACCCGCCGTCGCCAGAATGTGCGGATAAGGCCGCGGCGCCACATTGTCGTAGGGCGAATAGCTCTTGATGTACTGGTAAAACTCGGGCTGGTTTGAGTTGCCCCATTCGTCGTATTCGCCCACCGTCAACGGGAGCGTGGCGTCCAGGCAAGTGTTCAGCGTGTCGACAAACGGAACCCCGGCCACCACGGCGTGAAACAGATCGGGCCGCAGGTTGGTGACGGCGCCCATCAACAAACCGCCGGCGCTTCTGCCCTCAATCGCCAGCCGGCCGGGCGACGTGAAACCCTGGGCGATGAGATGCTCGGCGGCCGCGATGAAATCCGTGAAGGTATTCATCTTCTGAAGCAGTTTGCCGTGGTCGTGCCACTCCTTGCCCATTTCGGCGCCGCCACGGATGTGGGCGATGGCAAAGACGAAGCCCCGGTCCAGCAGGGAAAGACGCTCATGCAGGAAGCCGGGCTCGATGGTGAGGCCATACGACCCATAGCCATAGAGCAACGCCGGTGCGCTGCCATCACGCCTGAGCCCGGCGCGATGGACCACGGAAATGGGAATGGCGGTGCCGTCCGCGGCCTGCGCGTAGTGCCGTTCGGTGGTGTAGTTTCCTGGGTCATAGCCCCCCCGCACCACGGCCACTTTTCGAACCTCGCGCTGCCCGGTCGCCATGTCATAATCGATCACCGAACGCGGCGCCACCAGCGACGTATAGACGAACCGAAGCACCGTTGTGCCGTACTCGTAGTTCTCGCCCAGCGATGTTGTGTAGACGGGCTCCGGCATGTCGAGCACGCGGTCACTGCTTCCATCGAAGGCTTGCACGCGAAGCTTCCGCAGGCCGTCGGCGCGCTCCACCAGCACGAGGTGGGCCTGGAACGCCACCGCCTGTTCCAGGGTGATGCCAGGGCGGTGTGCAATCAGTTCTTCCCACGCATTCTCCGCCAGCGACGCGGTGGCGGTGCGCACCAGCCGGAAGCCACGCCCGGTGTCATTGATGCGGATGTAGAAGTAACCCTCGCGATGTGTGAGCTCGTATTCGATCTCATGACGCCGAGGAAGGGCCACCCGGAACGTGCCGCCCGGGTCACCGGCGTCCAGATAGCGGATCTCCGAGGTGGCCAGACTGTGCGACTCCAGAAGCAGGAAACGGCCATCCAGCGTCTTTGAGACACTCACCGTGAACCGCTCGTCGGTCTCTTCGTGGATCAGCGAATCCGCCGATACCGGCGTGCCGGCCTCATGCCGCCACACCTGGAAGGGCCGCTTGGCGCCATCGAGCACCGTGTAAAAGAAGGTGCGGCTGTCGTTGGCCCACTCGAGCGAGTAGTAAGTGTTCGGAATCTCATCGGCCTGATCGATGCCTGTGGCCAGATCTCGGAGATGAATGGTGTAGACTTCGTCGCCGTCAAAGTCAGCCGAGTAGGCGAGCAGGCGCTGATCGGGACTCGGTTCGAAATTCCCCAGCCGGTAGTACTCTTTGCCCGCCGCCATTGCGTTGCCATCCAGCAGCAGTTGCTCCGGGGCCTCCATCGATCCCTGGCGGCGGAAGTAGCAGTGATACTGTTCTCCCTTTCCGATCCGCGAGTAGTAGAGAAAATCGCCACGCCGCGCCGGCACGCTCATGTCGGCCTCTTCAATCCGAGCCACCATCTCCTGGTAGAGTTCATCGCGCAGGGCGGCCACGGGCGCGAGCATCGCCTCGGTGTAGGCGTTCTCCGCTTCCAGATGGCGAGTCACGGCGGGATCCTCGCGGTCGCGCAGCCAGAAGTACTCATCCTGGCGGGTATCCCCGTGGATTGTGATGGGACGCGGCAGTTTACGGGGCACGGGCGGCTGAAGGAAACCGTTGGGGGCGTTCATGAAATTCGGCGGCCGGATGGTAAAATGCCAATTCGGCCCACTCACATCGTAGCGAACCCCCGGGCCGCCACCTCACAATGTCCTCTCCATCCATCAAGACAACCACTGTTGGCTCGTACCCTGTTCCCGATTGGCTGGCGGCGCTGCCCAGCGAGCAGGCGCGCCTGGATGCCACGCGTGTGGTGTTCGATACCCAGCGCCAGGCCGGCATCGACCTGCCCACCGACGGCGAGTTGTACCGTTTCGACATCAACCATCCCGACACCAACGGCATGATCGATTACTTCATCCGGCCCATGTCGGGCATCCGTTCGCGGCTGGGGCAGAGCGATCACGCGGTGTTCGCGCGCAAGGAAACAATGAGCTTCCGGCGCAAGGCGGCGGGTGTGGTGGAGGGTGCCATTGGCGAAGGGTCGCTCAATCTGCTGGCCGATTGCGAAGCGGCCGCATCGGTGGCCGGCGGGCCGTTCAAGTTCACGGTGACCAGCCCATACATGTTGTCACGCACGCTGCTGGACAATCACTACGGCAGCTTCGAAGCGCTGACTATGGCGATTGCTGAGACCCTGGCTGCGCAGTTGCCCGGCCTGCCGTGCGCGTGCGTTCAGGTGGATGAAGCGAACATTCCGGGCAACCCCGCCGATGCCCCTCTGGCCGCGCGCGCCATTAACGTGCTGCTGGACGCGATCACGGTGGAGCGCGCCGTGCACTTCTGCTTCGGTAATTACGGCGGCCAGACCATTCAGAAGGGCAACTGGAAGCAGTTGACCGATTTCCTGAACGCGCTCCACACGGACCATCTTGTGCTCGAACTGGCCCACCGGCCGGCGGACGACCTGGAGGCATTGAAGGATATCGATGCCCGCATCCGGATCGGCCTGGGGGTGGTGGACATCAAGGTGAATCACATCGAAACGGCGGACGAGATCGCCCGGCGCATCGAGCGCGCGGAAACCGTGCTGGGCCCGGGGCGGGTGGGCTGGGTCCATCCTGATTGCGGCTTCTGGATGCTGAAACGCTCCGTGGCGGACCGCAAGATCGCCGCGCTGGTGAAGGGCCGCGACCTATACCTGGGACGGGCATGAACGCGGAGTATTTCCGGTTTCGCGATGAGAGGAGCGGCGCCACCGTGCACCGCATCACGGGGGCGGAGGCCATCAGCCATCCCACGTATTTCCTTCAGAGCGCGTTCTATCCGGAGGACGCCGGGTTGTTCTTCATCTCCTATCGCTCCGGCGGGGCGCAGTTGTTTGAGGCGGAGTTTCCCGATGGCGGAATCCGCCAGATCACCAGCAGCGGGGCGATCCACCCGTTTTCAGCGGCTCTTCATCCCAATCGGCGCGACATCGTGGTCACCCGCGGCGGCGGGCTCTGGGCCGTCGAGCGCCTGACGCGGGCGGAGCGTTGCATTGCCCAGTTCGACGGCGCTCAGTTGGGCGAAAGCTCCATCTCACGCGATGGCGAATGGCTCACCGCCGCGGTGCAGCGCGGCGCGGAGAGAGGTCTGGTTGCGGGCCGCTTTGACGGTTCGTCGTGGCACTTTATTCCATTCCCGCGCACGGTGATTCACCCGCAGTTTCATCCGCTGGAACCGGAATGGATCGAGTTCTCGGGGGACCCGGCTCCGCGCATGCACCGCGTGCGCCGCGACGGCACCGGCCTTGAATGTCTCCACGAACACGGCAACGATGAGTTCATTGTGCACGAGACGTTTCTGGGCCAGACCGGTGACATCGTGTTCACCGTGTGGCCGCGGGCGCTGTCCCGCATGGACTGGACCACGCGCCGCATCACCACCATCGTCAACTACAACGCCTGGCACATTGCGCCGAACCGGGCGGGCTCGCTGGTGCTGTGCGATACCAACCACCCGGACGAAGGCATTCAGTTGATCGAGGTGGCCACCGGCTCGCGCCGTCTGGTCTGCCAATCGCTGGCATCGAACGGCGGCTCGCAATGGAAAACCTCGCGCTATGCGCTGGCTGAGGACTTCGCGCGGGCGCGCAGCGAAGCGAAGTCCGGCAACCTGAGTTGGATGGAGACCGCCACGGACACGGTGTATGGCCCGCAGTGGACCCACCCGCATCCTTCCTGGTCCTCCGATGAGTCGAAGATCGCTTTCGCGAGCGATCGCACGGGCGTCACGCAGGTTTACGCCGCGGAACTTCCCTCCGCGCCGTAACGATCCACCAGGCTGCATCACCAAACGGTGAGCGGCCACGAGAATTGTGGGCCGCCATGGAGGCTCACAATGACATATCGTTTCTCCGGCCGCCTGTGCGGCTACATCTGCGCGGAGTGCCCGGAACCCCTTGCGGGGATGGTGATCCGAATCTACCGCCTGCGGCGCGATCAGGACGCTTCGGCCCTGGCCGCCGCCAATCCCAAGGACACCGTGAGAAGGTCCGCCAACACGGCCAGCACCGCCAGCGCGGTCAACTGCCAGACGCTATTCAGCAGATACGTGATCACCCAGTTACCGCCCATCGCCGGCCTCCTCGATTTTTTCCTGGAGCTTCTTGAGCGACTCCGGCGAAAGCTGGCGGGTTTCCACCAATCCCATCACCAGACTCTCCGCCGAGCCGCCGAACAGGCGGTCGATGATATCGCTCATCGAAGCCTTTGTTGCCTCCAGACGACTCACAGTCGGGGCGTACTCGTAGGCCCGGTCCTTCAACTTCCTTTTGACCTTCCCCTTCCTGTGCAGCACGTTAAGCATTGTCTGCACGGTGGTGTAGGCCAGCGGGCTGCCGGGAAGGGCCGCCGCCACGGCGTGAACGCCGGATGGGCCCTGTGCCCAGAGAATCTTCATGATCTCGAGCTCAAGGCGGGTGAGTTGGGGGGGGTGCCGTTCGTGCCATGTCCTAATCTATTAGGAGCATGACAGGCGCCGGCGTGCTTGTCAACTAAATCTTTAGGACCAAAGCGCCCGCACCAGTTCCAACGCCTCCTCCCGCGTGCGGACCGTGCCCGCCAGTTGACCGTCCTCAACGGCTGTCAGTATGCGGGAGTACAGCCGTCCCTGGGGCACACCGAGTGCGGCCAGATCGCGCCCCCCAAGCAGTGGGTCGGGCCAGAGTGCAGCGGGCGGCCAGGCCTCCAGACGCCCGGCCGCAAACGAAGCGGCCTCTTCGCCGCCCGCCGCCCGGGCCAGAGCCAGCACTTCGGAGATAGCAGGCTGGCGCAGGAAGCGCTTCAACTCACTCACCGCCATCGCGGGGGCGCCGGGCAGCCGCGCGGCTCCGTCCAAAATGGCCCGGGTTCGTTCCTCCAAAATCCGGGGCAGCGCCAACCGGGCCAACGCTTGGTCTGGATGCGGACTTCCGAATAGCAGTCCGGCCAGCATCAGAGCCTTGGAACCGCCAGTGAGCCGGGCGGCTCTCCCGGCAGCCCCGGCGGTGGCCTCTGGCAGGATCTCCCGCATCAGGCCGCTCAGTTCCAGGCAGGCAACACCCGCATCCGGTTGGGCGGCTGTCAGCAGCTTCAGCAACTCCTCCCGAACGCGCTCCCTGGCGACGGTCTGCACACCGCTGGCCATGGCAGCCATGGCGGCGAACGTCGCCGGCTCAATGGTAAATCCAAGCTGCGCGACAAATCGGGCGGCGCGAAGCAGGCGCAGGCGGTCTTCCTGGAATCGCGCGGCCGGGTGGCCAATCGCCCGCACCACTCGATTCTCCAGGTCCGTCCGGCCACCGGTGAAGTCAAGCACTTGCTCCGTCGCCGGGTCCAAAAAGAGAGCATTGATCGTGAAGTCGCGCCGCGCCGCGTCCTGTTCGGGCCCCGCCTCAAAACTCACCCGATCGGGCCGGCGTCCATCGGAGTAACCGTTTTCGCCGCGAAAGGTGGCCACCTGCACCGCCTGCGCGGCGCCCGGCACCAGAACCACCCCAAAATGCGCCCCGGCCAGCCCGGAGCCCGGAAACAGTGCCTCCACCGCCCCCGGCCTGGCACTCGTCGCGATGTCATAGTCAAGCGGTTCGCGGCCCAGAAGCAAATCGCGCACGCACCCGCCAACCAGGTACGCCTGGTGCCCGGCATCGCGCAAAGCGAGCGCGATCCGCACGGCTTCGCCGCCGGCGCCGTCCAGAGGCAGTCGCATCACCTGTAGAATAACCGGATGGGGCTGTATGGCTCCATCTAATGTCCGAACCAACCAGTAGACCTCTGACGACGGGCCGTATCGTTGTCGCCACCACTGTAGCGCTCAGCTTCATCTCCTTCTGGCGCGGCGCCTCCATTGTTCTCAGCGATCTCGCTTCCACCATGTTCTATGTGGGAGGCGTCACCGAGCAGGCCATCGGCAAATCTGCGCCCTGGTTCATCATCGCCGTGATGCTCTTCGGTTTCGCCATCCGCAGTGTGTACATGGAAAGCTGCAGCATGTTCGTGCGCGGCGGCGTCTACGTCGTGGTCCGCGACGCCATCGGGCCCACCGCGGCGAAACTCTCGGTCTCGGCGCTTGTGGTGGACTATATCCTCACCGGACCGATCAGTTCGGTCAGCGCCGGCCAATACATCGGCCACCTTTTCAACGAGGTGATGGAGCTGATGCACCAGGACGTCCGGTGCAACCCCAAGACCGTGGCCGCGTTTTTCGGCGTGGCGGTGACGCTCTACTTCTGGCGCAGCAACATCAAGGGCGTGCATGAATCAAGCGGCAAGGCTCTGCGGATCATGCAGGTGACCACCGTGATGGTGGTGATGCTGCTCATCTGGTGCGGCATCACGCTGGCCTGGCGCGGGAACGTTCAACTGCCGCCGGCGCCGGTTCTGGAGAACCTCCGCCTGGACGCTCATTCCCTGGGATGGTTTGAAGGAACCATCTGGCCCAGCTTCATGGCCGTGGCGATGCTGATCGCCTTCGGGCACAGCCTGCTGGCCATGAGCGGCTTTGAGACGCTGGCCCAGGTCTACCGTGAAATCGCTTACCCGAAGCTGAAGAACCTGAAGATCACAGCGAACATCGTCTGCTTCTATGCCTTGTTGAGCACAGGCCTCATTTCGATGCTCGCCGTGATGATCATCCCCGATGACCAGCGGCCCAAGTACTACGAGAACCTCATCGGCGGGCTCTCCATGAACCTGGTGGGGCACCCGCTGCTGCTGCTGGCCTTCCATGTGTTCGTGGTGGTAGTCGGGGTGATGATCCTTTCCGGCGCCGTGAATACTTCGCTCATCGGCGCCAACGGCGTGCTCAATCGTGTGGCCGAGGATGGCGTCCTTCTGCCTTGGTTCCGCAAGCCGCATCATCAGTTTGGAACCAGCCACCGGCTCATCAACATGGTGACCCTGCTCCAGTTGGCCACCATCATCGGGAGCCAGGGCGACGTCTACCTGTTGAGCGAAGCGTACGCGTTCGGCGTGGTGTGGAGTTTTGCGTTGAAGGCGCTGGGCGTTGTGGCGCTCCGGTTCCAGCGCAAGGACCAGGAATATCGCATGCCCTTCAACCTGAAACTGGGCAACTTTGAATTGCCCATCGGTCTCGGCGTCACCACACTGATGCTGTTCATGGTGGCTATCGCGAACCTGTTCTCGAAGAAGATCGCCACTGTCTACGGCGTCTCCTTCACCATCGTCCTGTTTGTGATCTTCATGATCTCCGAGCGTTGGAATGCCAAACGCCAGGCGGCCGCCGCCATGCCGGCCCCCGGCAAAGCCCTGGAGCAGTTCAACCTGGAGCACCAGCAGGTGGCGACCCCAGAGACGCTACAGGCGCGCCCTGGCTGCGTGGTGGTTGCCGTCCGGGGCTACGGCCAGATGGGCCATCTGCACCGCGTGCTGCACAAGACCAACATGCGCCGCCACGACATCATCGTGATGACCGTGCGCCCGGTGACCAAGGGCACCGGCGAGCATGACCTGACCGAGGAACAGATCTTCAGCGCCTACGAACATGAGCTGTTCACCCGCGTGGTCACCCTGGCGGAGAAGGAAGGCAAACACGTCGACCTGCTGGTTGTGCCGGCCGTCAACCCGTTCGACGCCATGGTGCAGACCGCGAACACCCTGCAGGCTTCGCGTCTGGTGACCGGCGTTTCGCGCACCATGGAGACGGATGAACTGGCCCGGCGCATCGGTCTGGCCTGGGAGCGGCTGCCGGGGAAGAAGCACGCGTTTTCGCTTGAGATCATTGCCGAGGGCCGTGAGACCAAGTTCGTCAACCTGGGGCCCCACCCGCCGCGGCTATGGCCTGAGGATATCGAAAAAGTGCACGAAATCTGGCTTGAGATGAGCGAAAAAGAGGGGATTGGATCCCATCTTCATCACCGCGACGTGGTTTCGGTGGCCCTCAAGCGGCTGGAACGGGACCTCGGCGGCGCGCTGCGCGACGAAGTGCTGGACGACGTCAAGCGCGAGTCACAGAAAAACTGACCGGATCCCGCCAGTTGGGAAACGGCCGCGCTGAACTGTCGCGCGTCGCCCGCAGTAGATCGTCGACGCGGGAACGCCGTGCGGCCAGTTGATCCAGCAGGCCCTCGAACAGGTCCTGATCGCGGTCAAACCACTGGGGGGGGATGCGCTTGTACGCATCATCCAAGACCTGAAGCGGCAGGTGGCGCACCTGATCCAGCCAGGGTTGAAAGCTGGCCAGCCCCGTGACGTCCTCGTAGAGAAAGGGGCGGTGGTACCGGCCGGAAACGGCGGCATCGCCAAACGTCCAGTTCGGCCCGTCGAGGACGTAACCATGGTCAATCAGCAGCGCAATGTAGTCCTTTTTCGAGGGATGATGCCCCGGTTGAAACGTCCATTGCCGCGGGCTCCCGCGGAAGTAGACTGCCTGCCGGCCGTCGGAGTTCGAAAGCCACTTGTCCGCCACCATCGCGCCCAGAAAATCCGTGCGGTTGCATACCTTGGCGATCAGGACATCGGGCAGAATGTCGTACAGCCCCATGGTGCCCGGATGGCCCGGGCAACGGGAGCCGAAGTGCCAGCCCGGTTCCACCTCGCGCCTGCGGCTGCCCAACTGCATGTAGACGTCGGGGTTGTGGTCCAGAAACTCCCGCGTGATTTCAACAATCTGGTAAGGCGGCGCGGCCAGATGCAGATAGCGAAAGATTTCGGTGCCCAGCAGTTCGTTGATCAGAATCCGCCGGCCCTGCGGATTGTTGAGGAATTTGACGATGTAATAGTGACCATCGTCGGCCTCAATCAGGTGCGATTGTGCCCCCCCGCGCATTTTCCGGATAAACTGTCGTGCTTGGACGGGCATGGGGGGATTAAGATGATGGAGAGGATTATCTCAAACCAATGCCCGAAGAAAAATCGAACGATTCACAGCGCAATACAGACGAAGTGGCTCTTGACATGATGAAATTCATCGCGGTGACCACAGGATACGGAAAAGGCGCCGCATCCGCCGGGTTTTCGTCCGGCAAAGCCAGAACACCGGAAGAACACGCCGACGCCCTGATCGAGTTGTTCGAGCGCTGCCGCAAGGTGGTCGGCGCCAGTTAACGGCTAGCGCTTCTTCTTCGCCGCGGGCTTTCCCTTGGCTGGCTGAGACTTGACCGTCTGGGCCTTTTTCGCCACCGTTTTGACCGTTTTGGCGGCCTTCTGAGGCTTCGGCGCGGGTTTCACGGCTTTCTTGGCTGCCTTCTTCGCCGGAGCCGGGGCAGGCTTGGCCTGAGCCGGTTTGGTCTGAGCAGGTTTGGCCGGAGCGGATTTGGCCTGAGCGGGTTTGGAAGCCGCGGGTTTGGAAGCCGCGGGTTTGGCCGGCGCGGGTTTCGAGAGCACAGCGGCGGGTTTCGCCGCCGCCACCGCCTTCTTGGCAGGAGAGGCGGGCGCCCTTTCCGCCGGGGGGGGCATCACAAGCAGCGGGGCCTTGGCGCGCTGAGGCTGCGGCGGGGGTGCGGCCGGACGCGTGATCACCATGGGAGCGGGCGGCGCAGGCTCAGGCCGTGGCGCGGCAGGAAGGGGCGGAAGGGGCCGGTATTCGTCGATGATGATCTCCTCATCATCCTCGTCCGCGCCGTACTCCTTCATTTCAGACTTGTATTCGACGTTGCCTTCTTCGTGATCGAAGTCGTCAAAATCCTCGCCAGCGTACCAGCGGAGTTTCTCTTTCACGTCTCAACGAATACCACGGGGGAACGTGTACTTGCAAGTTCTGTCGTGGATTTTCCGTTTGCCGCCAACGCTTTACGCCCGCTTCATACGCCGCCCGTTGGCGATGGCCAAGCGTCTTCTGAGGCCGGAGGGCAAGAGACGCAGCACGCGGGCGGTCCAACGGTAGATGGCGCCGGGGATGACAAAAAGCGTCCCCCGTTCCAGGGCGTCCAGGGACTCCCGGACCACGAATTCCGCGTCCAGCCAGAACCGGGCAGGTACGGTGGAGCGGTCCGCGCCCATGACGTCATGGAATTCAGTGTAGGTGTATCCGGGGCAGAGTGCCTGCACCCGCACCGGCGACCCGATACTGGCCAATTCCGCCGCCAACCCTTCGGAAAACACCGCCATCCAGGCCTTGGTGGAGCAATAACTGACGTTTCCGACACCCATGGTGAAGGCCGCGACGGATGCGACATTGATCACCGCGCCGCGCCGGCGCGGCACCATGGCTGCCAGCGCTGCCCGGGTGAGCGATACGGTGGCCAGCACGTGCAAACGGTGCATGGTTTCCTGGCCTTCCGCCTCCCAGAAACGGCCTTTGGTGCCGAATCCGGCGTTGTTGACCAGCAGTTCCAGGTCCTGCGTTGCACGGATGCGGTCCGCCACGGCTGCGACGCCCGAGTCATCGGCAAGATCGGCCGCCAGGATTTCCGCTGAGGGCAGGGAAGCAGCCAGTTCGGCCAGACGGTCCGCCCGGCGCGCCACCAGGACAAGGTGAAAGCCTCGCGCCGCAAGTTGGCGTGCGAAGACCGCGCCCAGGCCCGCCGAAGCCCCGGTGATGAGCGCGGTGGGCAGGGCTTAACCCTTCAGAATCTCGCGGATGCGGGCGGCCACAATCTGCGCTTCGCCCGGCTGCATCATCCAGACGCCAATCACCAGGTCTTCTTTTGACGCCGGGTTGGGTTCAATCGATGGGTCGCCTTCACGCAAGGCCTTCACCACGTCCGCCACGGAGCGGTTGATCTTGGCTGAATCCCAGCGGATATGCAGATGCGGAACGGCGTTGGCGATCTCGGGCACGCGCACTTCGGTGGACAGCCCGGGCCGGGCAATGCTGTCCGAAATGAGCTTGCAGCGCTTCTCCCACTCACGCATTTCGGCCTTATGGTCCTTTTTCGAGTAGGTTTCGACGGCGATCAGCATGCCGAGGAGCTCTTCCTTATTGACCTTCATGCCGCGGCCGAGGGCATCGCCGTTGGGCGAGGCGTTCATGCGCGCGGCCTGAATGAGGTCCTTGCGGCCCACCAGAAGTCCGGCACTTTGGGGCCCGCGGATACCTTTTCCGCCGGAAAAAGTGACCAGATCGAAGCCCATTTTGGTCCACTTCTGGAGGTTTTCGACCGGCGGAACATCGGCCGCGCAGTCGTTGAAGGTGGGCACTCCGTGCTTCTTGCCCAAGGCGACGAACTCGGTGTCCTTGATCTGGCCAATGTTGTTATTGGCATTGAAGAACAGCGCCAGTGCGGTCTGAGAGTTGACGGCGCGCGCGAAATCGCTTGCGGTCTCCACTTCCACGAACTTGGCGCCGCAGTTCCGGATGGCCCGGTCGTAGCCGTAGCGATGCGATTTCTGGATGATCACCTCGGTCTTCATGCCCGTGGTGTCCGGCAACTGGTTGATGAACTTGCGGTCGGAGCCGGTCATGCATGCGGCCGTGCCCAGCGTCAGGGCGGACGCGGCGCCGCAACTGACCATGGCGGCCTCGGCGGCGGTGAGCTCAGCGATGCGGGTGCCCACGGCATCATGCAACTCCGTGAGCCGGACAAAGGAATGGGAGGCAAATTCAATGGCCTTGACCACTTCCGGGTCCATCAGCGACGCGGTGAGCGTTGTATACGTGCCGGCGGCGTTGATGAACGGCCGCACGCCCAGTTCCTTGAAATAGTCGCGCTTGGTGGCGGCTTTCGCCAGACCGGCGGGCATCAGTGCGCCGATGACGGGCATACTGGAAAGCGATCTCAGGAAACTACGGCGTTCGAACATGGTTGATCTCCTTGGGTTTCACCCAGCATAACGCAGTTTCAAGCCGAGTTTGCGTACCGCCAACTCAGCCAGATTGAGCACCACAGCCAAGCCCAGAAGCGCGGGCCAGAGCCGCATGCTGCCGGCGATGGCGCGTCCCTGGGCGTCGAAAACGGAGTCCGGCGAGGGGTTGTACCGGCCGCCGGTGTACTGGGCCACCTGTTTCAAGAGCTGCTCATTGGCCCCATAGGCCAGTAGTTCATCCTGCTGGCGGTACAGACCGACTTCGGGAAACACCCGGGAGTCCTCAAGCGGACGCACGCGGAAGAATCCCTTGCGGTCACCCGCCGGCACGCGGCCCCGGTAAAGCCCGGCCGCGGCCTTGGCCACGGGTACGATCTGCCGGAAGTTGTCCGGGCCCAGGATGAAGATATCGGGCACCTTTTTCGGCTCTTCGACCCCGCGCCCCAGCCGGTACTCAACAACAATGGAGCCGCTGGCCGGGTCAAACTCGATGCGGGCTTCGCCGGGTTGGGAGTGCGGCAGCAGGTCACGGGCTACATTGGCCCAGAACCGGTCAAACCCCGGCCAGTTCACCCAGCGCTCCGCCCACCGGCGTTTGGCATCGGACGCAAAGACGGCGGCGCGCCCCAGCCCGTACTGCCACCGGGCGAGTAGAGGGTCCTTGTCATCCACCGTAAGAATGGTCTCGGCGGACTCCTTGGATATGAATTTGACATAGCCCTTGAGGGGGGGCGCCTCGGCCATCTCCACCCCTTCCAGGATCTCAGCCTGCCGGGTGACCTGGGGTGTGACGGGCTTTTCGATCGCCGTGCTCCCGGTATGCTCCATGACGTCCTTAAGCAGGATCTGTTCGAGGCCCGAAGGATCGATGAGAAAATAGGACTTTCCTTTGGAAAAAGACGCCACCTTTTCCAGGTAGGCGCGGTTGACGTCCTGGCCCAACCCCACGGTGGAGATGGTGACCCGCTGCGTGGCCGCCTCGCGGGCCACGTTGATGCTGTCACCCTCCTCCGAGATGCCGTCGGTGAGCAGCACGATGTGACGGAACGTGGCGCGGGTGGGCAGAATCTTGCGGTACGACTCGGCGAGTGCGGGAGCGATTTGGGTGCCCCCGTCCGGTGTGATGCCAGCCACCAGCCGCGTGATCAGCGTGCGATCCTCGGCCTTCCGGATGGGCACTGCCCACTGGAACGAGTTGTCGAAGATGAGAACGCCCACCATGTCGATGGGGCGCAGATTGTTGATGACGCCAATGGCCGCCAGCCGCGCCAACTCCATCTTGCGGCCTTCCATCGACGACGACTTATCGACGATGAGCACGATGCAGGTGCCTTCCGGCGACCGCGGAGGGGCCAGCCTCGCCGGCAGCGCCTTATCGAGGGCGCTTTCGACCGGTGGCTTCTTCTCCACATAAACGTTCTTCTCGCCGCCGATGGCGAGCAGCCCGCCGCCTTCGCGCGCGAAGCGTTCCAAAGATGTCTTGTGGCTTTCCGGAAGCCCATCCATGTCGATGTTGTTGAGCACGATCAACTGGTATTCATCCAGCTTCTGATCCGGCACATCATGGGCTCGCACCACCTCAAATTGGCCCGACTGGAAGGCATCCACCAGATCGGTGTCGGCGCCCTCGGGATCCTGGTTGACGAAGAGCATCCGCGGGCGCCGGAGTGCAATGGCCTGATTGAACCGGATATCGCCCGAATCGGACGTGCGGAGCGTTACGCCGAGTTCCACGGCGCCGGCCGCCGCCAGCGAGGCTTGGGCGTTGAGACGATTCTCACCCGCTTCGATCTGCACCTCGGTGGTGCCCAGCGAGCGGCCTTCGGCGGTGACCTCAAGCGTGCCGCGTGTCTTGCGCGGGGAACTCACCAGGAGTTCCAGGCTGAAGCGCTCGCCGGCAAAGGCCTGGGGCGGCAGGGCGACGGACTCCAGCCGCAACTGCGGCCGGGTGCGCCCGGCGAGCGGGAAGGTATCAATGGGGATGCCCAGGCGTTGCGCCTGCCAGGCGGCCCGCGCCACGCTGCCCCGGTTTTCGTTTCCGTCCGAGACCAGGGCGATGCGCGGAACGAGGCCTTCGGGCAGGGCAGCGCTCGCTTCACGAACGGCGGTCTCAAGGTCCGTGCTCTGCCCGCCTTCTCCCGCTGTGTGACGGAGCGCCAGCGAACCGGAGTTTTCGGCGGAATCCACGGGCCGTGTCGACCGGGCAAAAGGCATCACGCGCACCCAGTGGCGTCCCCGTCCGCCCTCGATCTTCGACGCGATGCCGGACGCCCTGGCCAAGTCCTCCGGCGTGAGTCCGGCGGAGGTATCGGCCAGCACCGCCACCGCAACCTTGCTTTCCGAGACGTTGAGCGTGGGTTCAGCCAGCGCCAGCGCCACCAGGATCACCGACACGCCCTTGAGCAACAGGGAGAGGTGCCTCGACGTGCGCGGCCACTCGCGCAGCATCCAGACCACCGGCGCCACCACCAGGATGAGAGCCCAGCCGTTGTCAAAGCTCATGATGCTCTCCTGAGCAGGCTGGGTTTACGAAGCAGGGAGCGCAGGCGTACGGAAAGCTCCATGCTGGCCACGGCGAAGGGCAGGCGACGGCGCCCGAACAGGAGCCATTCGGTGACCAGGCCGGCGGCGCCCAGAATCGCCAGTGCACGCCACAGGTCAGTGGCGGAGGGTCCGCCGGAACCAGGCCGGGGAATGCCGCGACGCACCGTGGCGGGTGGGGTCCAGACGGCGGTTTCCACTTCCGGCAGAGTCAGGGAGTAGACGGACTCGCGACGGCCGTCCCGCAGGCGCACGGTGCCCCGGGTTCCGTGGAAGAAACGCAGCGTCCGGTCCTGGACGGTGAACGGAACCGGCTGGTTGTTCTCATCGGTCACTTGGATCTCTTCTGCTTCGCCGTCCACCTCGGCGGTGATGGATCCGGCGCTGGACGCGTTGAGCTCCCAGCGGCGGAAGCTGTCAGGGGCCATCCACTGCACGATGTTCGCGAAGAGCAGCGGCGTGGCAAGTTCGAAACGCAGTTCGGAGCGCATGGGGTGGAAGCCAAAGTAGATGGCTCGCGATGCGGGGCGGGCGACGATGACGGGACCGGCGGAACTCTCCGCCACGGCCACATCTCCGGATGCCGGGGCGAAGATCGCGGTCTTGGCCAGCCGGAGGTCGCGCGTGCGAAGGCCGCGTCCGGCGGGATGCTCGTCGCGCCATCGTGTCAGAGCCACGCCTTCCGCCTGCTGCTTGAGCGCCATGGCGGAAACTCCGGCCGCCGGCTCGATCCAGATAGCCGGACCTTTCGGGTCCACCCGGCGCGGAGGGCGATCCAGGATCACAAGGGCGGCATCGGTGGCGGCATCCGGCATCTCGGCATGGCCCCGGAACACGGCTTCCACGCGCGGATTGGCGGTCAGCAGGGGCCGGATCAGGTTGGGCTCATTCGAATAGACGGCCACCTTGACGCGCGGTTGCGCGGGCAGTTCCACGGAAGCCCGGTCGTCACCCGGAAACGCATCAGGGTTGAACAGGCGCACGTCGAGCACCCCGGCGCTCAGCGTCTTATACCGGAAGCTCACTTCGCGTTCGGCGCCGCCCGTCAGACGTAGAGTCTCCGTACCCGCGGGCGCCCCGCCAAACGTGGCGGCCAGCGGGACTACCCGGGGTTCCGGCCCGTAGTTCTTCACCGTCACGTAGATCTCCCAGACATCCGGGCTTGCGCCGGCGCGCCGCACCGCCAGATGGCGCACGCCGGTGTTGTTCGCGGGACCGGCCGACGGCAGCACGCGCAGATTCTTCGGCGCATCGGCAAACTTTTCCTCGTCCGTGCTCACGCGCCCCGTTCCGGCAAAGACCACTTCACCGATCCGCCTGGCGTGCATTCGCTGTGTTTTCTGGGCGAAAGCCAGGGCTTGTCCCAGCCGCAACGCACTTTGCCCGGGACTTGCCGCGGCGATGGCCTGTTCCACCACCTGACGATTGGTTTCAAACGCCGTGACCGCGGTGGCCTGGCCGTCGGCCTGCACCACCATCACACGATCGCCGGAGGGCAGCGTGCGCAGCCAGGCCCGCGCCGACCGCCGGGCCGCGTCAAGCAGGGTGCCTTCACGCGCCGTGGCGCCGGCTCTCGCACCCATCCAGGCCGACGTGTCGAGAATCAGCACATGATCCCGCGCGCCGCTTTCAGCCGATCCCCACCGCAACTGGGCAATCGCCAGCAGCAGACACAAAATGCTGAGCAACTGCAGCAGCAGAGACAACGGCTGCTGAATCTTGCGCCGGTTCTTGAGGTCCGATGGCTTGGGCGCCGGAGTCCAGAATCGCAGCGTGGCGACACGAATCTTCTGCTTCGACCGGTCGAGCAGGTAGAGTGCAAGCACCACGCCCGACGCCGCGCCCAGCAGGCCGAGAAACTCCCCGAGGCCGAGATTGAACAGATGCATCAGGCCACGCCCCTGGCCCGGACAATGGGCCCGAAGATCGCATCTTCCACTTGAACGGACGTGGGCAGACCCACGTAACGGCCGCCGGTGCGCAACGCCATGCGGCGCAGGCCGGCGGCGAACTCATCGAACGCCCGCGTGTAAGCGGCACGTGCGTCCGCGTCAAAAGAGATCTGAAGATTGGCGCCGCTTTCGGCGTCCGTGAGATCGAGTTCGCCATCCCAGGGCGGCGTGCGGTCATCGTCCGCCCACAGATGAAGCAGCAGCAGTTCGTGGCCGAAGTCTGAAAGATATTGAAGAGGGCGCGTGCAATCGCCATCGTCCAGAAAATCGGAGATGACAACTACAAGCCCGCGCTGGGGATACTCGCCAACGAACTGCCGCACGCTGCTGAGGAAATCGGTCTTGCCGCCGGCCTGAAGCCCGCCCAGGAAGTCGACGATGGGAGAGAACCGGTGCCGGCCGCCGCCCACGGAATATGGATCCAGCAGGCGGCCGCAGAAGGGCTGGATGCACATAGTGTCCAGGCGGACCAGGCCCACGTAGCAGAGGGCCGCGGCCAGACGGCGCGCATAATCGAATTTCGACACTTCGCCCGTGGTCATGGATTCGCTGATATCCAGAAGAATTCTCACAGGCACCCGGGGCTCCACCTGAAACATCTTCAGAAAAAGCTTCTCGATGCGCATATAGGCGCGCCAGTTAACCGCGCGCAGGTCATCGCCCTGCTGGAAGTTGCGATGATCCAGAAACTCCTGGCCGGCGCCCGCGAACCGGGACCGGTTGTGTCCGCCCACCAGGCCGGGAAACGATTTCTGCCAGTGGATTGTCAGCCGTTCCAGCTTTTCAAGGAACGCCCGTTCAATGGTAAAACCGCTTTGTGGCATGACAGAACGAAGAGGCTACGCCGCCACCGCGACTGAGTTAATGATTTCCTTGAGGACGGTCTCCGGGGTCTGGCCGTCGGCGTGGGCATCGAAATTGAGGATGATGCGATGCCGCAGCACCGAAGGCGCCAGGGCCTGCACATCGGCCACGCTCGCCTGAAGCCGCCCGCGCATCAGGGCCAGCACGCGGCTGCACTCCACAAGTGCCTGGGCGCCGCGCGGCGAACTGCCGAAGCGGATGTACTTGGTGGTGAGCGGATGGGCGGATGGCGTTCCAGGCTGAGTCGACATCACCAGGTCCACGGCGTGCTGTTGCACGTGCGGAGCCACCAGAATTCCGCGGCAGGCCCCGCGCAGTTCCAGCACGCCGTCGCGGTCAAGCACGGTCGACAGTTCAGCCTCCTCGCGTTGGATCGTGTAGTCGACGATCCGGTTCAGGTCGTCGCGTGAGGGGAATTGCACCAGGATCTTCATCAGGAACCGGTCAAGCTGCGCTTCCGGCAGCGGATACGTGCCTTCCATCTCGATGGGGTTCTGGGTGGCCATCACCAGGAATGGACGTTCCAACTCGTGAGTGGTTGTGCCGGATGTCACGGTGCGCTCCTGCATGGCCTCAAGCAGGGCGGACTGAGTCTTCGGAGTGGCCCGGTTGATCTCATCGGCCAGAACCAGGTTGGCGAAGATGGGCCCGTACTGGAAACGCAGGGACTTCGATCCGCGCTCGTCGGTTTCCATGATCATGCTGCCCACGATGTCGGCCGGCATCAGGTCCGGCGTGAACTGAATGCGGGAGTACTTCAGGTGCAGGACCCGCGAGAGCGTCCGCAGCAACGTGGTTTTGCCCAGCCCCGGGACGCCTTCGAGCAGTACATGGCCGCCTGACAACAGGCAGATCAGCACGCCATCCACGACATCCTGCTGGCCCACGATGACGCGGGCGATTTCCGCGCGGACCTTGTTCAGTTGGGACACGGCCCGCTGCATGGTTGAATCGTTGAGCGCCGCCTCGCGGGGCGCGGAATCGTTGGGCACCATCCCATTCTAGAGCAGTTCCGGAAAACCGTTTCGAGGGGGTAATTGCCAGGGGGATGACGGCCGGGTTAGGGTCGTTCGAACAGACCGGCCGCGCCTTGTCCGCCTCCCACGCACATGGTGACCACCCCGAAACGGGCCTCGCGGCGGGCCATTTCGTTGGCGAGTGTCCCCACCATGCGCGATCCGGTCATGCCGAAAGGATGCCCGATGGAAACGGAGCCGCCGTTGGGGTTCAGTCGATCAACTGGGATCCCAAGCCGGTCCCGGCAGTAGATCACCTGCACGGCAAAGGCTTCGTTCAGTTCCCACACTCCGATATCTTCCATGGCCCGCCCGGTGCGCGCCAGCAGGCGGGGTACGGCATACACGGGGCCGATGCCCATCTCGTCGGGCTCACAGCCGGCCGCGGTGAATCCCCGGAAGATCAGCTTGTAGGGAATGCCCAGGGAGTCCGCCAACGGTCGCGACATCACCAGCGTCGCGCTGGCTCCGTCCGAAAGCTGGCTTGAGTTTCCCGCAGTGACCGTCCCCTGGCCGCTCGCGGCGTCAAAGTGCGGCGGCAGTTTGGCCAGACCCTCCAGTGTGGTGGACGGCCGGTTGCACTCATCCGTTGAAAAGAGAACGTCTTCCTGACCCACAATCTCGCCCGTCTTGCCGTCGATGCGGTTGCGGGTGACGTGTATGGGTGCAATCTCGCCCGTGAAGAAGCCATCCTGTTGGGCGCGCGCGGTTCGCTGCTGGCTGAGCAACGAGTATTCGTCCTGGGCTTGGCGCGAGATGCCGTACCGCTTGGCCACCACTTCGGCGGTGTCGCCCATCACCATGTAGACCCCGGGGTAGGTCTGCGAAAGGACAGGGTGCGGGTCCTGATTGCGCTTGATGAACGTGATGGATTCGACGCCGCCGCCGATGACCGCCTCGGCGCCTTCGTTGATCACTAGGTGGGCGGCGGTGGCGACCGCCTGCAACCCCGACGAACAGAAGCGATTCAGAGTGAGGCCGGCCGTGGACGGGGGAAGGCCCGCCAGCAGTGCCGCCGTGCGGGCGATGTTGTGCCCCTGCGGGCCGTGAGGCTGGCCGCAGCCCAGGATGACGTCTTCCACTCGGGCGGGGTCCAGTTGGGGCGCCGCCGCCAACACGGAGCGGATGGCATGGGCCGCCAGGTCCTCGGGCCGCGTGCGGTTGAACGAGCCGCGAAACGATTTGGCCAGGGGCGTTCTGAGGCTGTTGACGATGACGGCTTCGGGCATGTCCTTCCATGGTACCGGGACGGGATACACTATCGCTTATGTCAAGATCGCTTGCTTCGGGAGTTGCCCGCGCCGTGCTGTTGTGCGCGCCGGCATTGAGCGCCCAGCCGGAGGCGTCCGGCGAGAACTGGCTGCACTACGGCGGCACGGAAAAGAGCTGGCGGTACAGTTCGCTCAGCCAGATCAACACAGCGAACGTGAAGCGGCTCGCCCCGGCATGGATGCTTCAGACCGGCGACCCCGATGGTGGACTGCAGGTGACCCCCATTGTCGAAAACGGCGTGATGTACCTTTCCACCAGCCGCAATCGCGTCTATGCCATCGACGCGAAGAATGGAGCGGAGTTGTGGCAGTACCGCTATGAGGTGCCCAAGGATTTCACGTTGATCTACGGCCCGTGGAATCGCGGCGTGGCGATTGCCGGCGGGCGCGTGTTCATGGGCACCATCGACAACCACGTGGTGGCGCTGGATCAGAAGACCGGCCGCGAACTGTGGCGCGTTCAGATTGAAGACTCGCGGCAATGCGGCTGCAACATCACCGCCGCGCCGCTGGTGGTGAAGGGTTTGGTGGTGACCGGCGTCACCGGCGGCGATTCCGCGCATCGCGGCTACGTGACTGCGCTCGACCAGAAGACGGGCCGTGTGGCGTGGAAGTTCTGGACCATTCCAGGGCCCGGCGAACCAGGGCATGAGACTTGGGCCGGGGATAGCTGGAAGTTCGGCGGCGGGTCGTCCTGGATGACCGGGTCCTATGATGCCGAACTCGGTTTGATCTATTGGAGCATCGGGAATCCGGCGGCGGATTTTCACGGAGCCAGCCGGGCGGGAAAGAATCTCTACACGGACAGTGTGGTGGCGCTGGAGGCGGACACCGGCAAGTTGCGCTGGTACCACCAGCAGATTCCTCACGACGTGTGGGACTTCGATACCGCGTATGAGAACGTGCTGCTGGATGCCGACGTGAAGGGCACGCGCCGCAAGCTGCTGGTGAACGTGAACAAGGGCGGCATCGCCTTCGTGGTTGACCGAACCAACGGGAAGTTCATCAACGCCTGGCACGTGGTGAAGAACCTGAACTGGGTGAAGGGCGTTTCCGAAACCGGGGAACTGGTGGGCCGCAACGAGCCGGAGGTGGGCAAGACCAAGGTGCTGTGCCCCAGCATCGGCGGCGGCCGCAGTTGGAATCAGGCCGCGTACTCGCCGCGCACGTCGCTGTTCTACACCACCGGAATCGAATGGTGCCAGGAAGTGACGGCGCAGGAGGAGAAGCCATCGGAAGGACAGACCTACTTTGGCGGCACCTTCAAGCTGGTGGCTCCGCCGGACAAGGATCCGCATGGGCACCTGGGCGCCTATGACCCGGTGACGGGCAAGCGGCAGTGGACATACCGGTCGAAGTACCCGCTGCTGGCGTCGCAACTGGCCACGGCCGGGGACGTGGTGTTTACGGGCGATGTGGAGGGCAACTTTTTCGCGCTGGATGCGCGTACGGGCGCCAGGCTGTGGAACTTTCAGACAGGTTCGGGACACCGCGGATCGCCGATAGCGTATTCGGTGGCAGGCCGGATGTACGTGGCGGCGCCCACTGGGTTGGGATCGGCACTGGCGGGGTTGATGTCGCAGTTGTGGCCGGAGACGGAAAAGTTCCGCGGGGGATCCACGCTGGTGGTGTTCGCGCTGCCGGAGGAGGGGAAATAGATGCGGAGATGGAACTGGTTAGTGGCCGCGTTGCCTTTGGCCGCGCAAACACCTCTGGCTGGTCAAGTGGCAGCTGGTCAATTGGAAGAAGGCGCCAGGATTTTCCAACAGGGCTGCGCCGTGGGGTACTGTCATGGGGCGGGCGGGGCGGCGTCGCGTGGACCCAGGCTGCGCGGGCGGACATTTGCGCGCGACTATCTGATTCGTACGGTGGCGAACGGCCTGCCGGGAACCGCCATGCCTCCGTTCAAGGGGCGGCTGAAGGAGGCTGAGATCGCCGCCGTGGCCGACTATGTGATGAGTCTTCGGGATATCTCCGAGTCCGCTGCCGCTCAGGCGGTGGTGGCCTCCGCGTCCGGCACGATTCACACCGCGCCCGCAGACCCGGGCCGCGAACTGTTCTTTGATGCCGTGCGCGGCACGCGCTGCGGAACCTGCCATGCGTTGGACGGCCTGGGCGCGGCCATCGGTCCCGATGTCTTGAAGCCGGACAAGAGCCGGACTCCGAAGACGGTGCGATTGAAGACAGGCGAGTCATTCCCCGGCGTGGTTCTGGGCACCGAGGGCGGCTCCACCGTCGTCTATGACCTGACAGGCGATCCGCCTGTGCGCCGGAGCCTGCTTGCCACGGAGATCGCGGCGATCAGCGCCGGCAGCGTCTGGAAGCATGACACGGGGCGCGGCCGCTACTCCGCCGCGGAGATGCGGCAGATCGAAGCGTTCCTGACGAAGGCCCGCGGACGGTGACACGCCGGCGACTGCTGCAGGCGGCGGTGGCGGCGCCGGCCAGTGGTGGGCCTTTGGACAAGGACGGTATGGCCCTGGTGGATGGGCGGCGCACGTTCATCCTCGGTCTGTATCAGTTGCCCGTAACGGGCCAGCCGTTGCGGGAGGCGGCGGAAGCGGGTGTCGACGTAGTGCACCTGCCGCCTGAGCGCGCGCGGTTCGACGAGGCGCGGGCCGCGGGCTTGCGTGGGTGGACGACAACGGGCGCGAAGGATCTGGCGCGGGTCGCGCGCGTGGTGGAATCACTCCGCGGGCATCCGGGCCTGATGTTCTGGGAAGTGGAGGACGAGCCATCGTTCGTCTGGAAGAAGCCCCGGGAAGTCCGCGTCACGCCTGAGGCGATGCAGGCCGCCTACCAGAGGATTCGCGGGTTGGATACAAAGCACCCGGTCTATCTGAACCACTCGCCGACAAACCTGGTTGAGACCCTGCGGCGGTACAACCAAAGCGCCGACATCATTGCCACGGACATCTATCCGGTGATCGCGCCTGCGGCGCGGCCTCAGTATGCGTTGTGGCCGGATGGGCTGCAAGGCGACCTGCTGGATACCTCGGTGAGCCAGGTGGGGCGATATGCGGAAAAAATGCGCCAGGTGGCCGGCCCCGCGCGGGGCCTGTTCATGGTGTTGCAGGGGTTTGCCTGGGAGATGCTGCTGGAGCGCGACCGGAACCCGGCGGCGGTTCGTTACCCCACGGCGGCGGAAACGCGTTTCATGGCGCTGCAGGCGATTGCCCATGGCGTGACCGGCCTGCTGTGGTGGGGCCTGCACAAGACGCCGGCCGAGGCTCCCGTGTGGGCGGGGCTGAGGGGCGTGCTCAGGGAGTTGAAGGAGATCAAGCGCGAACTGGCCGCACCGGTGGCCACGGTAAGACTGGAAACGGAGTACCACGACACGGGGCATTCGCTGGACAAGGGTGTGGAGTGGACTGCGCGCCCCACCACGGGAGGCGTACTGCTGATCGCGGTGAATGCGGACAAGAACCCGGTGGAATTGACATGGCGGCTTCCGGGCGCGCGGTCCGTTGAGGTGCTGTTCGAGAAGCGCCCGGTGCGCGTTTCCAGTGGGGCCTGGCGCGATGATTTCGCGCCCTTCGGATCCCGAATCTACAAGGTGGTTCTTCCGTGACGAGATGGGAGTTGTTGGGCGGAGTGGCGATGTCGCTGGGCTGGGGGCTGAGCGGCTTCATTGGCGGGGGTCCCTTGGGCGCCATGATTCCTGGGGCGATGATCGGCCTGGTGATCTGGCTGCTGCTGGGGCGTGACCGGCGCGAGGCCGGCCTGGTCGTCGCGTTCGCGGCTGTCGGCATCGGCTACGGCGGGCAGGAGACCTACGGCCAGACCGTAGGGTTCTCTGTGGCGCCCGCCACGCGCTGGTTCGGTCTGGTTGGGCTGGCATTGAAGGGCGCGGTATGGGGCCTGCTGGGCGGCGCCGTGATTGGGGCGGCGCTGGAGCGGCCCGGAATACGCAGGCGTGATCTGCTCATCGCCATCGCAGCCGGTATTGCGGGCACGCACGCGGGCTGGAAGATCGTCAACGAACCGAAGCTGCTCTACTTTTCAGACCCGGTGAACAAGCCGCGCGAGGAACTGTGGGCGGGGCTGTTGCTGGCCGGGCTCGCGTTCCTTGGGTGGCTATGGCGGCACCCTGTTCCGCGTGTCATGGCGCTGTGGGGCTGCCTGGGCGGAGGCCTGGGCTTCGGGCTGGGCGGTTGGTTTCAATCCATGGGACGCGAGCACGCGAACACGCCTTGGGTGGAGTACTGGAAGCTGATGGAGTTCACCTTTGGCTTCCTTCTGGGGGCGGGTCTGGCCCATGCGGCGCGGCGGGTGCATGAGGCGCTGCCGGACGCCGATGAGGGCATGAAAACGGCGGGGTGGCTGCGTGAAGCCGTGGCGGGGGCGCTGGTGATGACGGCCGCCCTGGTGGCGTATCGCCACGTGCCCGGGCGGTACGAATACACCGTGGTGGGTGGCGCGCTTCTGGCGCTGGTGCTGGCGTGGCCGAGGCTGGGCGTGCAGATTGGGATCGCGATGACTTATTGCGCCTTCGCCATCGACTTTCAGCGCAACAACCCGCAATTGCATGCCGCGGTGCTGTGGGTGCTGATTGTTCTCACCACGGCTGCGGTAGCCATTGCCGCGGCCCGCATGGAATCGGCCCGTGCCTTGCTGCTGCTGGTGATGTGGACGGCCGTCGCGATGTCGGTGGCGAAGTCCTATGCACGCGGCATTGCCTGGAACGGCCATGCGATCGTGGAAGTGGTGTTCGTTCTGATGGCCGTTGCGGTCACCCGGATGTCGCGGCGTCTCACTGCGCCCGCAGCGCGATAGCGGGGTCTATGCGTGTGGCGCGATGCGCGGGCCACCAGACGGCGCCGAGGGCGGCCAGCGCCAGCATCAGAGGAATGAGGATGAACACAGCGGGGTCCCACGGGGTGACGCCGTATAGAAAGCTGGTCAACTGGCGGGCCAGCGCCAGGGAGGCCGCGAATCCCGCGACAATGCCGATGCCGGTGAACAGCATGGCCTGCCGGATCACCATGCCGCGCACGTCGCCCCCGGAGGCCCCCAGGGCCATCCGGATGCCGATCTCCTGGGCGCGCTGCTCCACCGAGTAAGCCATCAGGCCATAGATGCCGATGCCGGCCAGCAGCAGCGCCGAGCCCCCAAAGATGCTCATCAGCAGCATGTGGAAACGTTGCCTCGACGTGGTGCCCCGGACAATGTCCGTCATCACGCGCGGGCGCGCCGTGGGCAGGCCGCTGACCTGACGCAGTTGTTCCTCGATCGCCGCGCGCTCCGCCATGGGCTCCCCTCGGGTGCGGAACACCCAGACCACCGGCACGATGCGGGCATTGAGTGCCAGGACGCCATCGGGCACCTGGGCGAAGGGCACGTACATCGTTGGATACGGTTCCCGGTTCAGGCCGTCGTCGCGTGTATCTCCCACGATGCCGATGATCTGGCGGGGCTGCTCGGGGTCGAAGATCGGCATGATGCCTTTGCCGATGAGGATGCGGTCGGCTAACGGGTCCCCTTTGGGCCAGTAGCGGCGGGCCATGGCTTCGTTGATGACGGCCACGGGCTGAGCGCTGGCGTTATCGCGGGTGTCGAAAACGCGTCTGCGCACAGTCTTGATGCGGAAGACTTCGAAGAAGCCGGGAGCAACATCCCGCCAGCCGCCTCCGCCGTGATACGGGCCCTCCTGGAGCGGGCGCCCGATGACGCGGAACGGCAGGCCGAAACCGTTCCTCACCGGCAGACAGCAGGAGGCCGAGGCCCGTTCGACGCCAGGCAGCCCCTCAATGCGTTCGGTGGCGGTGCGGATCAGCCGCTCAAGGCTGGCGGCGGTCTGGTGGTCGCGCCCGGTGAGAGACATTTCAAGCGTCAGCACGTTGTTCGGGTCGATGCCGGGGTTCACCGTGTAGAGTGCGGCCGCGGTGCGAATCAGCAGGCCCGCGCCGGTGAGCAACACCAGCGCCAGGGCCACTTCCACAGACACCAGTACGGTGCGGGCGCGATTCTGCCGGAAACCGCTGCCGGCGCGGCTGGCGGTCTCTTTCAGCGCCGAGTTCAGGTCGAGTTTCGCCGCGCGCAAGGCGGGGACGACTCCGAACAGCACACTGGTGAGCACCGCCGCACCGGCGGTGAACGCCAGCACGTACAGATCGATGGAGACCGTCTCGCCATTTTCGCCCAGACGGGGCAGGCCCGCCGTGTTTACAGCCAACAGGGCACGGATGCCGAAGACGCCGAGCGCAAGACCGAGGATGGAGGCCGCTGAGCCAAGCAGGAGGCTTTCCGTCATCAGCAGCCGCATGATCCGGTTCGGACCCGCCCCGAGCGCCGCGCGCACCGCCAGTTCCCGGCGGCGAACCTCGCTTCTGGCCAGCAGGAGATTCGCGACATTCGAGCACGCGATGAGCAGCACAAAACCCACCGCGCCGGCCAGAATCCAGATGGATTGGCGATGCCCGCGGACCATGCCGTCTTTCAGCAGTTCCGCGCTGAACGTTTCGTTCGGGCCAAGCGTGGTCTTGAACCGTTCGCGATACACGGCCGCCGACGCATCGAGCGCCGCCCGAGCCTGGGCCAGGGTCACACCGGGCTTGAGCAGCGCGGTGGACTGAAAGTAGTGGCCCTGGTCAATGGTCTCCGGATCAAGCTGAAAGGGAACCCAGACTTCGGGCCGGCCCCCGAGGTCTTCGAAATTGTAGCTTGAGGCAACCACGCCGGTGATGGTGTGCGGCAGGCCCGCCAGGTTCATGGATTGGCCCAGCACGTTGGGGTTCGCCTGGAAGCGGTCTCGCCAGAGGCGTTCACCAATCACGACGGCCAGAGGCCCGCGCGGCGCGTCTTCCTGGGCGTTGAATCCGCAGCCCAGCACCATGGGCACGGTGAAGACCCGGAAGTAGGAGGCGCTCACGCGCGAGGAGCGCAGTTGAATGGGAAACTCCCCGCCGGTCCAGTTGAGGACCCCTTCGTCGAACGCGGCCACATCCTCAAACACGGCCTTCTGGCGCGACCAGTGCGCAAACTTCGCCGGTGAAACGCCTTGAAACTGGCCGTCGCGGGTCCTGGTTTCCGGCGTCACCATGCGGTGGGCGTTCGGAAATGGCGGGTCGCGCAGCAGGACCGTGTTGACCAGGGAGAAGATGGCCGTGTTGGCGCCGATGGCCAGTGAGAGCGCGGCCAGGGCGGTGATGGTGAATGGCCGGTCTTTGGCCAGGAGGCGGAGGGCGATCCTCAGGTCGTGCAGGAAGCTGGACATAGATATGCCGTGTTTAGACGCCTCATCGCCCGGAAAGTTTCGTCGCGCGGCGTGCGCCGGGGTAGAATGGGATTGAGGCCGGTGTAGCTCAGTTGGTAGAGCATCTCACTTGTAATGAGAGGGTCGGGGGTTCGATTCCCTCCACCGGCTCCAGTTCGCAGCGAAAGGAGGGGGCGTAACGGATTCGACGGGATTGCATTCGTCGTGGTGAGGCGTGCCGGGTTCCGAGCTCCCGTAAAACGATCGGACAACCAAAACTGCCAATCAGCAGTTTGCATACGCTGCCTAATTAATTAGGTAGCCACTCCAACGGGTGAGTCAGGGCCCCGCCAGTGAGTGTCATTTTCCTGGCTCTGGCGCAAGGCTTCGGTCCGGAGCCCCAGGCCGAGACTCAATCGGACTAGATGGTTGAGGGCCTTGCCGGCTCTTTACCCAGCCGTCGAAACTTAAAGAACCGGAAACGCACGTAGTTCTCGCCAGGGCGGACAGTTTCGGACGCGGGTTCAACTCCCGCCGCCTCCACCACCATTTCGCGGCCCCAGCCGTTACCCGGGGCCTTGTCTGATTCGAACTTTGGTTAATTCGAAGGATAGTTCGGAGCCACGAACGGATAGACATCCGGCAGCACCTTCACGTCCGTTGTAAAGATGAACGGCAGCTTTCCACCGCTTGGAAACGTCAGTTCGATGAAGTATGCTGTCCAGCCCTTCTCCGGCGCTGCCAGCTTCGCCGTGTAGACACCCTTGCCGGCGGATTGCAGCGTTTCCGAAGTGTAGGCCTTGCCGATGGTCATCAGCCGGAAGTCGCGCTTCTCGGGGTTCGTTGCGCGCCAGAGCTTCACTTCGGTGGGCTCTGTGGCGCATTCAACCCGTAGCGTGCCGTCTTTCTCGAACTTCCAGGAGAACTTAGGCCGTGGCCGGTTGTTGAGCAGCGCGTCATAGTAGGCCATGGCGCCTTCCATCGCGTTCGATCCGCGCAGTGAGTGATCGGTATTCGGCACGTAGCGCAGGTACTTTTCGCCCTTCAGTTGGTCAAAGTAGAACTGCGAGGAGTCCGGCACGAAGAACTGGTCGCCGGCTGAATTGACAATGTACTTCGGCATCGTGAGCCGGTCCCGATATTCGAACGGCTCCTCAATCGACATCAATGCCCGGTACTGACGCGTGTTCGACCTTGGCATGATGTCCTTGTTCTCATAATCTTTCACCGCCGGCGCGTAGCCGCCGTAGACGCGGTAGTGATGGACGAACGAGGGCACGATATTGAGCAGGTCGATGACAAAGGGCACAATGCCTGTGACGCGCGGGTCGACGGCGGCGGTGGTCCAGGTGGTCCAGCCGCGCTTGGAGCCTCCGCCCACAAAGAACTTGTCCACCTTCACCTCGCCGCCTTCCCTCGACGCCAGGAATGCGGTCACCGCATCCATGGCACGCACCGCCGATTTGGTCATCGGCAGACGCAGGGGCCAGATCTCATTGCCCGTCTTCAGAAACTTATCCCAGGTGTAGGCGATGATCTCGTCTTCCACTTTGTTCCTGCCGGGTTCGTCTTCAAACGCCAGGGGCTGGTTGGGCACCATGCGGAGTTCCACCGCAACGGTTCCCGTATTGTTGGCGATCATCCAGGTGGAGGCGTCCGCCCGCTCCGGAGGCTTGGAGTTGTTGTTGCCCCCGCCGATAAACAGAAACGCGGTGGAATGCTGCACCTTCGCGGGTTTGGCGATGGTCACCCAGTGCTTCCACAGGGTGCGGTCCACACCCACCGGTGGCTTCCACTCCTGGGAGGTCAGTTCCAGAACGTAGGACGTGACCTGTTCGCCGGGGATGGTCTTGATCAGTTCGTACTTGTAGCTCGCGTCGGGGGCCGCGACGTAACGGTCGAGCGCCGTCTTCCGGGAATCGGCGGCAATCAGGAGAGCGGCGGAGGCCGCGAAAAATAGAAGCCTGAGCATCACATTGCCGATGATAGCAGGCGATCCCGAACTGGCTTCAAGGCGTGGTCCAGGCACCCGTTTCCGTTGATCGGAAGATGGCCTCAATCACTCGCATATTGGCAATGGAGTCTTCCAGCGGCACCGGCACTTCCGTGTTGTCCAGGATCGCGCGTGAGAACAGGTCGCCCTGGATGGTGTATTGATCGCAGGTGGGTATCTCCTCAATGCGCGAGCCGTAGCCGAAGAGGCTGCTGCCGTCATCGATAAGCAGGCGGGCCGGCCGGTCGATGGGTGCGTTGAACGGAATGTCCAGTTCGATGCGGCCACGCGTGCCCAGAAGTTGCACGCGCTGAAACGCCACCTGTTGTGTGCTGCAGGTGAAGACGCACTGGCCGGGCGCGTAGTCCATGAGGACGCTGGCCAGGCGGTCCACTTGCATCTCCGGATCGCGCTCCACCAGCCCCAGGACGCGCGCTGGCTCGCGGCCGTAGATGAGCCGCGAGAGCGTGATGGGGTAGCAGCCGATATCCATCAGACCGCCGCCGCCCCACTCCACGCGGTTGCGGATGTTCGCCGGGTCATTGTTGAAGTAGCTGAAGAAGCCCGCCATCACATTCAGCCGGCCGATAGCGCCTTCGCGAACCAGGGATCGCGCGCGGAGCCACTGCGGATGAGTGCGGGCCATGAATGCCTCGCCGACCTTGACGCCGGTTTCATCGCGGGCGCGGATGAGTTCCAGGGTTTCCTCGCTCGAAAGCGCAATGGGCTTCTCGCACAGCACGTGCTTGCCGGCGCGGGCGGCGGCCACCGACAACGGCACGTGCAGGTGGTTGGGCAGCGGGTTGTAGACGGCGTCGATTTCAGGGTCCGCGAGCAGGTCCTCATAGGATCCGTAGGCTTTCGCGATGCCGAGTTGCGCGGCGGCTTGGCGAGCCCTGTCCAGGTTGCGCGAGGCGATAGCCACAACGGGCGTGAGCGGTGACTTCTTCATGGCGGGGATCACCTTCACGGTGGCGATCTTCGCCACACCGATGACGCCCCAGCGGATTTGTTCGGGCATGGTAGTCCGATCTTAACGGGTTCCCGCGCCACGCCGTCGCCCATGGTATCTTCTGAAACTTGGCCGGGGAATCACAAACCTACGAGATTCGCGTGCAGCGCGGCGGCGGCGCCGTTTCCTACTCTGTGGTGCTCGCGCCTCGGATGACGGTGTTGGACGCACTATTCATCGTTCAGCGCACCATCGATTCGACCCTCGCGTTCCGCTGTGCGTGCCGCGTGGGCATGTGCGGCACCTGCGCCGTGCGGATCAATGGACGCCCGGGCCTTGCCTGCAGGACTCGTCCCAGCGAGTTGGGGCGTCCGGCAATGGACGTGGCGCCGTTGGCACACCTGCCCGTGATTCGCGATCTGGTGGTATCCATGGAACCCTTCTTCGCCCAGTGGAAACGGGCGCGCCCGCGCTTTCGCCCGAAGCAGCCGGAAGCCGCGGCCACCGCCGCCATTCCACCAGACTCGGAGTTTGGCCTGCTGGCGGCGGGCAAGCGCGATTGCATCACCTGCGGCGTGTGTTTTGCCGCGTGCGGTGTTCGGACCACGAGTGGCGAGTACTTGGGTCCGGCAGCGGTCAACCGGGCCTTGTTGCGCATCGCCGACCCTCGCGAAAGCGGTGGCCCCGAGCGTCTGGCCGTGCTCAATGAGGAGCGCGGCGGAGTTTGGCGCTGCCACACCACCTTCGACTGCACGGAAATGTGCCCCAAAGGCATTGACCTCACTGATTCCATCGCCCGTCTGAAGCGCGGCCTGGCGGCCAGGGGCCGGCTATGATCCCTCTCCAGCGCTGGACCGGCATCGCCCTGCTCATTTACCTGCTGCTGCACATACGCACGATCCATACGCTGAGCGAGGGGCCGCAGGCGTTTGACCGCGCGTTGGCCGTCTTCCGGCATCCGCTGTTCAAGCTGGGTGAGGTGGCGCTCCTGGCCACCGTCATCGCGCATGCGGCCAATGGACTCACCTTGACGCTATTCGACCTTGGCTACGGACATCGCGCCCGGCGGCGTATTCGCATGGTGGCGGCCGTGGCTGGCGGAGCATTGTTTCTGGCGGGTGGTGTTCCGCTGTTCCTTGGCGGAGTGATGGGCCGGTGAGTACGGCGATCCATTGGTGGCTGCAGCGGTTGACTGGCGCGCTGCTTCTTCTGCTGCTGGCCGGCCACTTTTGGGTGGAGCATTTCCTTACGCAGGAACTCCGGCGCGGGGAGCTTTCCTATCAGGCAATCGCCGGCCGCATCACTCATCCGGCGTGGCAGGCCATTGATATTGCGTTCCTCATCGTCGCGCTGTATCACGGTCTTGCCGGCGTGCGGAACATCGTGCTGGACTACAGCCGGGTGGGACCGCGGGCTCTCCGCCTGTTGACGTGGGCGCTTGCCGCCGTGGGTGCTATGTGGGCGTGGTGGGGAATCGAGGCTTTTCGAGGACTGTGACGGCGCAAGTTCCCATCGAAGAGATCGAGACCGGCGTACTGATTGTGGGCGCTGGCGGGGCGGGGCTGATGGCTGCTCTTCATCTGGATTTGCAGGCGCCTGGATTGCCCGTCACCATTGCCGTCAAAGGGCTGCTGGGCCAATGCGGGTGCACGCGCATGGTGCAGGGCGGCTACAACGCGGTGATGCGCGCTGGGGATTCGTTTGACAAGCACTTTCTGGATACGGTGCGCGGCGGCGGCTGGATCAACAATCAGGAACTCGCCTGGACGCTGGTTCGGGAGGCGCCGGAGCGCATTGTCGAACTGGAGAATCGTGTGGGGTGCCTGTTTGACCGCAACCCGGACGGCACCATTCATCAGAAGGCGTTCGCCGGCCAGTCCTTTGACCGTACGGTGCATAAGGGCGACCTCACCGGCATTGAGATCATGTCCAACCTGCGGGACTACGTGATCGAGAGCGGCGCAAGGGTGCTGGAGGAGACGCGGGCGCTGGATCTGCTGGTGGATGACGGGCGTGTGCGCGGTGCGCTTCTGCTGTCGATGCGCGAGGGACGGTTCATCCTGGTACGTGCCCGCGCGGTGCTGGTGGCCACGGGCGGTGGCGCGACGATGTATCGGATTGCCTCGCCCTCGCTTGAGAAATCGGGCGACGGAATGGCGATGGCGGCGCGCGCCGGGGCCGTGTTCGTGGATATGGAGATGCTCCAGTTCCATCCTACAGGCCTGTTGGTGGGGCGCTCGATTGCCACCGGCGGTTTGCTTGAGGAAGGGCTGCGCGGGGCGGGTGCCCGGTTGTTCAACGGACGCGGTGATCGCTACATGGCTCGATATGATGCGGAACGGCTGGAGCGCGCGACACGCGACGTGGTGTCGCGCGCCAGTTTCCACGAAATCCGGGCCGGCCGTGGCACACCTGCGGGTGGCGTCTACCTCGACGTAAGCCATCTGGCGCCGGGTGTGGTTGAGCGGGATTTTCCGGGTATGGTGGCGCGCTGCCGCGACTATGGTTTCGATCTGGTGCACCAGCCGGTGGAGGTGTCCCCTTCGGCCCACTACCAGATGGGCGGCGTGCGCATCGATCGGGACGGCCGCACCGGAATCGCGGGGCTTTTCGCCGCCGGTGAAGATGCCGGTGGTGTCCATGGTGCGAATCGCCTTGGAGGCAATGGCGTTGCGGATTCCATCGTCTTCGGCGCTCGTGCCGGCGGCGCACTGGCCGGGTGCGGCGATGTTCGCGCTGGGGCGGCGATACCCACCCTGGCCGCGGAGCACGCCGAATACTGGTCGCGAAGTTTGCTGCAAGGCCGGGCGGGCGATGTCTTTGCGATGCGCGAGGAGTTGAACAATCTGATGTGGAACGAGGTGGGAATCCTGCGCACCGGCGCGGGCCTAAAACGGGCGGGCGATCGTCTGGCGGAAATGGCGGATGAACTGGCGGGCCTCCACACACCGGGTCCGCTGGCGTGGAACGCGGCGTGGCAGGAACGCATGAACCTCCAGAACCTCATCGCCACCGCCCGTTTGATGACAGCCTCCGCCGAAGCGCGCACGGAAAGCCGAGGGGCGCACTTCCGTGAGGACTTTCCCCAGCCGGAGGATGCCTGGCTCCGGAACGTGTTGATCGACTCGGCGAGTGGGAAGATATGGACGGAGCCGGTGGCGTTCTCCCGCCTCCGGCCGGAATGAGGCGAGGCGTGGACCTGCATCCGATCATCGAGCAGACCGCGCGCGATCTCTACATTCGCGCGCTCAAGACGATTCCGGATGACGTCCGCCGGGCTCTGGCGCGCGGTCTCGACGCCGAGGTGCGGGCCGGGGAAGAGACCGCCCGTCAGGTGATGTTCACCATAGTCGAAAACATCCAGGTGGCGGAAACCGAAGACACACTGGTGTGTCAGGATACCGGCTTGCCGGTCTACAAGCTGCGCATCGGCTCAAGGATCGCTCAGAGCCTGGACCTATCCCAGGTAGTGGCAAGCGTCCGGCGCGGAGCCGAGCGGGCAACGGCGGAGTATCCGCTCCGGTCCAATACCGTCCATCCGCTCACAAGGCGGAACACCGGCACGAACTCGGGTGAAGGAATGCCCGTGGTCAAACTGGAGTTTGTTCCTGGCGGCGAAACCATCGAGATCAACATGGCGCCCAAGGGTTCAGGCTCCGAGAACATGAGCTTTCTCCGAATGCTCAACCCTTCCGAGGGCTTGGCCGGAATTAAGCGCTTCGTCCTGGAGTGCGTTCTTGAGAGCGGCGCGCGGCCGTGCCCGCCGGTGATTGTGGGCGTGGGCCTGGGCGGCACCTCCGATGTGGCCATGACGCTGGCCAAGGAGGCGGGTTCGTTTCGCCGCATTGGATCGGTGAACGCCGATCCCGCGGTGGCGGAGCTGGAACGGTGGCTGCTCCAACGCATCAACGAACTGGGCATCGGCCCGCAGGGCCTGGGTGGCGTCACCACGGCACTGGCCGTGCACATCGAGTGGGCCCACACCCACATCAGCCACAATCCGGTGGCCGTGAATATGCAGTGCTGGCGTGGGGAGCGGGCCACCGCCGTGATCGACGCCGCTGGGAGCGTTCGCTATGCATCATGACTTGGCGGCGCCCCTCGCCCAGGATGCCGTGGCCCGGCTGCGGGTACGGGATACAGTTTCGCTCACCGGCCGCATCTTCGGCATCCGCGACGCCACGCAGATCCGCATTTTCGATGAAGGCGTTCCGCCGCCCGTGGACCTTACGGGCGCCGTCTGTCTCCACACGGCCCCAGGCGTGCGGCGCCGGCCGGACGGCAGCTACGAAAAACTCTCCATCGGCACCACCACCTCGACGCGAATGGATCGTTTTGTGCCCGGCCTGCTGGACCGCTACGGTGTCCGCGCCGTGGTGGGCAAAGGCGGACTGCTTGCGCCCGGCGTGGCGGCGATGCGAGAGCACGGCGGTGTCTACCTGGCGATCACGGGAGGAGCGGCGGCGCTCGAAACCCTGCAGATCGAAGAGATCGAGCAGGTGTGGTGGGAGGACCTGATGCCGGAGTGCCTCTGGCAGTTCCGCGTGCGCGCCTTCGGGCCGCTCATTGTAGCCGTCGACGCCCATGGCGGAAACCTCTATGCGGACGTCACCGTTCGGGCCCGCGAACGGCTATCCGGCATGGGATTCTAGAAAAAAGTGGAACTTTCGGCGCGCCCGCGGACAATACAAGATAGGTGAATGGGTGACGGAAGAGGCGCGCGACGCAAGCGACGAGGCACTGCTTGAGCGTTCAACACGCGGCGATGAGGCTGCTTTCGTGGCGCTTTACCGCCGTTTAGGGCCCCGAATTCACCGGTTTGCGCGCCGTCTGGCCAGCGGTAAGGCGTGGGCCGAGGAGGTAGTCCAGGAAACCTTCCTGCTCCTGATTCGAACCCCGGGTGCCTACCGGCCGGAACGCGGCCCGCTGCTGCCGTTTCTGTACGGTGTGGCACGCAATCAGGTGCGGCGTCGTGCACGGGAAGCGGCGTGGGAATTGCCGGACGAGGGGCCGGAACTGCTGGACGAGGCCGATCTGGTGGCGGATCTGGAACTGGCGGGCGGACTCGAACTTCTTCGAGCCGCCGTCGATGCTCTACCTTGGCGGTATCGCGAAGTGCTGGTCTTGTGCGAATTGGAAGAGTTGAGCTACGAGGAAGCTGCTCAGGCGCTCGAATGCCCCCTTGGCACCATCCGGAGCCGGCTCAGCAGGGCCCGGGCCTTGCTGGCCCAAAAAGTGAATCAGACGATGCAGAAAAGAGCTGTAAAGATATGAAGAAACAGGGCAATCGCCTGGATCGGGCTCTCCGAGCCCTGGCCCAGGCCGACGACCCGGCGGATGCCAGTCCGGCGGTCGAGCGGGCGCTCCTGGCCGCGTACCGGCGGCGCCCGGCCGCCCCGCGTACCTGGATTCTTGTGGCGGCCGCGGCTGCGGTCTTGATCGCAGCGGGTCTGCTGGCCCGCTCCGGAGCCTCATACCGGCCGAAGGCCGCGGCGGCTCGGGAAGTGGTGACCGAGTTTCTGCCTTTGGCGGGCAGCGAACAGATGCCACCCGTCGAAGGAGCGCAGATCTATCGCGTCCGGCTGCCGAGGTCCGCCTTGTGGACCGTCGGTCTTCCGATGACCGAAGAGCGCGCCCATGAGCGCGTGGATGCGGATGTCTTGTTGGGGCCGGACGGAGTGGCGCGCGCCATTCGCTTCGTTTCGCAATCACCCATGGCGCGCAGAACCGTTGAAAGGACACAACAATGAAGGGTTTCTTGATGGCAGGATTGGCGGTTTACGCGCTTCAGGCGCAGGATCCGCACGTGATTGAGTTGCACGCCCCCCCGCCGGGTGTGGGCGGCATCAGGACCGAAGGACGGGCCATGATGTTCGCGGGCGGCGACCATACCGTCGAGTTCATCGGGTTGGAAAGCGCGGTGGCTGGCAGGCAGGTGAAGGGTGCGCCGTATTCGGCGGATTCGGTGACGGAATCGATTCAGGCCATGGCCGACGGCAACCGGATTGTCCGCAAGAACACCGCCGCGGTGTACCGGGATGGCGAAGGGCGCACGCGCCGCGAGCAGTCCCTGAGCGGGTTGGGGCCTTGGGCCACCAAGGGCGAACCCGAACAGTTGGTCATGATCGAGGATCCGGTGGCAAAGGTGCACTGGTCGCTCGATCCGAAGAACAAGATTGCACGCAAGTTCACGTTCCCGGAAGGCGCCGGACGCTTTGAGTTCAAGACCGATACCACGGCTGGCGGCGTGAAAAAGGTAGAGAACATCGTGATCCAGCGTGGCCCCGGCGGGCCGGGCGGTGGGCCGGCGGGTGGGCCAGCCAGCGCGACCTTCACTCCGTTCATGGCCGCTGCCATGCCCGGAGGGCAGATGAGGACCGAGCAACTCGGCACTCGCACGATTGAGGGCTTGGTCGCAAAGGGTACACGCACCATCCACACCATCCCGGCTGGGGCGGTGGGCAATGAGCGGCCCATTGAGGTGACTTCCGAGTCCTGGTATTCGGAGGAACTGCAGACCACCGTTTTGACCCGCCACAACGACCCTCGGAACGGCGAACGCACCTTCAAACTGCAGAACGTGCGACGTGGCGAACCGTCGAAGCTGCTGTTCGAGCCGCCCGCGGATTACAAGGTGGAAGACGTCAAACCGCGCGTTGTGAACTTGACGGAAAAGAAGTAACCGCCTCTCTGAGACCTCTCTAACCTCGGGATGGGCCGCTCAGCAGTTCGACAAGCTGGGCGGCCCGTTTTCGTATCCCCAGATAGAAACTTCCGAACTGCGCATACACCGCGCTCACTTCGTCGAACCGCATTTCGTAGATCAGACGCTTGAACACCAGTGGATCGCCGGCAAACAGATCGACACCCCACTCCCAGTCATCAAATCCGATCGACCCGGTGATGATCTGCTTCACGTCACCCGCGTAACGGCGCCCCACCAGACCGTGCTCATGCATCATCCGCTGCCTCTCCGGCATCGGCACGGTGTACCAGTTCTTCGACTCCCCGCGCCGCCGGTCCATCGGATAAAAGCACACGTATGGGGCATCCGGAATCCGTGGATGCAGTCTCGGCGCCATGGCCTGTGCCTGCCGCGCCATCACATCCTTCACGGCCTCCTGCCATTCCGGGGTGTTCGGCTCCACACCCTGGCTGGCGAAGGCCGCATACTCTTTCACAGTGGATTCGTACAGGCCCAGTTCCACCACCGAAACGTACGACGACACCACGTCCACGGACTCCCACAACGCGAGCCGGGAGAGTTCCCATTCCACGGAGTTCAACGCATCCGGAGTGGGCCGGAAGTGGACGAGCATCAGGTCGCCCTTGTGGCCGAGCAGCGAGTAGAAGGCGGAGTTTTCGCCCTCCAGTCGCGCCAGAAGTTCCAGCGCCCCGCCGGCCACGCCGGGATCAAGCGGTCTTCTAAGCCGCAGCATCTGGTGCAGCACCCACGACCCTTCGATCGTTAGTGGTACACCAGGAAGCTGCGAGAAGTCGACGCCGGCCATGCCAGACTACTCGGTGACGACAGGGTTGGCCAGATCGCCAAGCCCTTCGGTGGAAACAACCACGTTGTCACCCCCGCGCAGATAGCGCGGCGGCTTGCGTGCGAATCCCACTCCAGGCGGTGTGCCCGTGGAGACCACATCACCGGATTGCAGCGTGAAGACACTCGAAAGGTACTCCACCAGAGTCGGAATATCGAAGATCAGTTCCCGCGTGTTCGAATCCTGAAGCGTCTCGCCGTTGATCGTCAGACTAATCCGCAGGTTGTGCGGGTCGGCGATCTCATCGGCGGTCACCAGCCATGGGCCCATGGGGCAGAAGGTGTCAAAGGTCTTTCCCATCAGCCACTGTGTTGTGGCCAATTGGTAGTCCCGCGCGCTCACGTCGTTCACGTTCATGTAGCCGAAGACGTGATCTTTCCAATTGGCCGCGGAGATGTACCGTCCGCCCCGGCCGATCACAAACGCGAATTCGGCTTCATAGTCCGGCTTCTCGCTGCGCGCTGGCAGCACGATACTGTCACCAGGCCCGATCACCGAGGTCTGGAACTTGTTGAAGATCGTCGGGACCTTCGGAATCTCCATGCCCGACTCAATGGCGTGATCGCGATAGTTCAGCCCCACGCAGATGATCTTGGGCGCCTTCGGAATGGGTGCGCACAGCTTGGCCGAACTGGCCGGAATGCCAGTGGGCCCGGAAGCCAGAAGCGCCTCCACTTTGGCGCGGGCGGCGGCGCCGCCGGCAACCACGTCAATCAGATCGGTGAACCCGGCCGCGGCCAGGGAGATGATGGAATTGCCGGAGAGCACGCCCGCTTGGGGCGCGCCATCGGCCAGATAGGTAACGTATTTCATGGCAGTGTCAGGGGGGAAAGTTCGATTCTACCATTCCCTCCGCGGATTCGACTACGATGAAAGCAGAGGTGACGCGCCGATGAACTCGTGGATGTGGCTGCTGGGAGGCTTGGTATTGCTGGCGGCCGAACTGCTCACGCCGGGTGGCTTCTACCTGATTTTCTTCGGTGCCGGGGCTCTGGCGGTGGGGCTCATCACGCTTCTGGCGCCCGTTCCCCTGGCCTTGCAGTTCGCCATCTTTGGCGCTCTCTCCCTGGCCGCGCTGGCACTGTTCCGGAAAAAGATCATCAGCCTCATGAACCGCCCTGCGGGCTCCGTGGCAGTCGACACCCTGGTGGGCTCTGAAGCGGTGGCGCTGGATGAGATCGCTGGACATGGCATGGGGAAGGCGGAGCTGCGCGGCGCGGCATGGACCGCCCGCAATGTCGGCCCCAGCCCCATCGGCCGCTCTGAGCGCTGCATCGTGGAGCAGGTGGATGGCTTGATGCTGCTGGTGCGCGGCCGCTGAGCTCTTGATGTCACTACTGGTGATATCACGACTGGTGTTGTCACGACTGGACCTTACCCAATCCGACCCCTAAAGGAGCATGAATGGATTCCCTGATCGTCGTCCTGGCCTTCCTGGCCCTTCTGCTGATCGTCCTGGCCAAAACTGCCGTCGTTGTCCCTCAACAAAACGCCTATGTCGTCGAGCGTCTGGGTAAGTTTGCCGGAGTCCTCGATGCCGGATTCCACATCCTGACGCCCTTCGTCGACCGCATTGCCTACCGCCTGTTACTCAAGGAACAGGCCATCGACATTCCCGAACAGATCTGCATCACCCGGGACAATGTGCAGGTGGGCGTGGATGGAGTGCTCTACCTGAAAGTGCTGAACCCGGAGCGTGCCTCCTATGGAATTTCAAACTACACCTTCGCCATCATCCAGCTGGCACAGACCACGCTGCGCAGCGAGATGGGGCGTATCGAACTCGACCGCACCTTCGAAGAGCGAACGAATATCAACATTTCGGTTGTCAGCGAACTCGACAAGGCCACCGAGCCCTGGGGCATCAAGGTGCTTCGCTATGAGATCAAGAACATCACGCCGCCGAAGGATGTTCTGGCGGCCATGGAAAAACAGATGCGGGCCGAACGCGAAAAGCGCGCCACCATCCTGCACTCCGAAGGTGTTCGCGATGCCGCCATCAACACGGCCGAGGGCGACAAGCAGCAGGTGATCAAGGCGTCGGAAGCCAACAAGCAACAGCAGATCAACGAAGCCGAGGGTCAGGCGGCGGCTATCCTTACCGTAGCCACGGCCACGGCCGAAGGCATCCGCCGCGTGGCTGAATCCATTGGAGCCTCCGGAGGCTTTGAAGCCGTCCAACTTCGGGTGGCGGAGAAGTACATTGAGCAGTTCGGCGCGCTGGCCAAGACCGGCAATACGTTCGTTGTGCCGGCGAATCTGGCCGACGTCAGTTCCATCATCGGAACCGCCATGGCATTCATCAAGAAAGCCGAGAAAGCCTGAACTTTCTCGAGGGGGAGCGTGCCAGATGAGCGCGCTCCGCATCCTCGCCCTCCACTGTGCTCGAAAACTCGTGCGATTAAGCCGTATCGTCAGCCAGCAGTTTTCCTATGTTAACAACGAGAGGAGTACTATTGCAACCAGTAGTACTGAATCGAGTGCGCGGCGTCAGAGTAGTGAAACTGCGAAGCGATAGGCAACGGGATTTTTCTGGAGGTAGAAATACCGCCAGCAGGAGGCTGTGATGGCCGAGTACCGTTTTTTCTTGTCGCGTACCTGGCCAACCGGGCCGCGCTATGATGAAGCAGTGCCGGACCGGCTTTATCTTTCCTATTCGCTCCCCGCGTTCGAACCCTCGTCCATGCTGAAGCCTTTTGAGACGATGCTGCGAAAGTTCCCGTTTTCGAAGCTGGTGCCGGGCGTGGTGCTGCGTGGGTACGCCCTGGAACCGGTGGAGCCGCCCTTGTTTGAGACCCGTTTCGAGGATGGCACGGCCATCGCCGGCATGGTGGAGGCCGCACGCGACTGGATTCGGGCGGATCATGCGTTCGAAGCCTACGGGGCCTGGGACCTGTGGCAGTGGGATGGCGATTGGAACGTGGCCCCGGCGCGCGTTTCGCTGTGGTGTCTCGGCCCGGATTTCGACGACTGGCATGGCGATCATTTGCGTATCGAATTCGGGGTGGATTCGCTCTTCCTGCCGGCGCCGGGCATCAAGGGCAGCGCGCGATTTGCCGAATCAAACCTCCGGTCATTGTTGAGGTTGACGCAGGATTTGGATTTGGTTCTGAGCCCCAGATCGCGGCGCCTCTGGTCGGAATCGGGCGAGAACTTCGCGGAAAGGCTTCAAGCCGCGGTTCTCGATGTTCAGTAAGAACAGACCGCGCTACGATAGGTGGATCGAATGAACCGGACACGCGTTGCCCTGTTTGCCGCGGCCGGCGTTGCGCTACTGGCTCTGCTCGCCTTGGTGGCCACCCTGAACTCGCTGGCGTATTCTCCGCCGCTCGTGCCGCTTCGCATCGGCCAGGCCGTTTCCCCGGCATATGAATCCGGGCCGTCCGGCCACGGCGGCCCGGCGAACGAAGTGATCGCCGAGGCAGCCCGGCGGCTCAAGATTCCCCTCACGTGGCTGCCCGAGGGTCTATCCATGGACGAGGAACTTCTTAGTGGCCGGGCCGATCTCTGGGTGGCGGCGGCCGATGTGCCGGAGCGCCACGGGCGATTTCACCTCACCCGGCCCTGGCGTTTCCAGCAATATGCCCTGTTCGGACGGTTCGCTGAGCGTGTTACCAATTTTGCGGGCTTACGAGTGGCCCATCCCGATCGCATCACCTATCGATGGTTGGTGAGCGACAGGCTACCTGCCTCGACCGGTGTGCCTGTGGCCCGTAGCAGCGACACGGCGCGCGCCATTTGCCGGGGCGAGGCCGATGTTGGGCTGCTCTCCTATCAGGCATTGGTTGCCGTTGCCCTCGACCGTCCACACATTTGCAGGCAGGAGGGTTTTCGAATCTATCCGTTGCCGCGAGGTGAAGTGCCGCTGGCGACCGTCTCCACCGCCGCGGCCGCCCGGCACGCCAAAGCGCTGCGGAGCGAGATCGACAACATGGCGAGCGACGGCTCCCTGGATCGGATTTACGCCAAACATCCTGGCGAACAGGCGGCAAATGCCCACTTCATGGCCGAAGTGCGGCGGCTGGCCGCAACACAACGGTGGCTTTCTCTGGGGTTGACCGTTCTGGGAATCTCGTTGGGAATCGGCGTCTGGATCCTCCGGCGCATGGTTGAGGCGCGCCGGGCCGCGGAATCCGCCAATCAGGCGAAGTCCGATTTTCTCGCTACCATCAGCCATGAAATCCGCACGCCGCTCAACGGTGTGATCGGCATGAACAGCCTGTTGCTCGAAACGCCACTCAACGCCGAACAGCGCGACTACGCCGAACATGCCGACAGGGCCGCGCGAACGTTGCTGGGTCTGGTAACCGATGTACTGGACCTTTCGCGCATCGAAGCCGGCCAGATGCCGCTGATCGAGGCTCCCTTCGACTTCAAGGCCACGATGCAGGACACCATCGGCATGCTCTCACCCGAAGCCCGCCAGAAGGGTATCGCGCTGGAATTGGAGTATGGCGCCGAGGTACCCGAGGGGCTGGTGGGAGATCCTGTCCGGCTGCGGCAGGTGGTGGTGAATCTACTGGCCAACGCGGTCAAATTCACCGGTCAAGGCTACGTGCGTGCCCGTGTGGCCGTGGAAGATGGCGCCGAACCCGCGCTTCGAGTCTCCGTGGAAGATACCGGCATCGGCATCCGGCCGGAAATTCTGCCGAAGCTGTTTCAAAAGTTCACGCAGGCGGACTCTTCGGCCACGCGCAGGTACGGTGGCACGGGTCTGGGCCTGGCCATCAGTAAACGACTGGTGACCGCGATGGGCGGCAGAATTGGCGTTAGCAGTGAGTTGGGCAAGGGGTCGACGTTCTGGTTTGTCATCCCCTGCCGGGCAGCGAATGTCGGTGCCTCGGTGCAGGTGAAGGTGGGCACGGTTCCCAGCGCGCGGCTGCTGCGCGTCCTGGTGGCGGAAGACAATCTCATCAATCAAAAGCTGATCACGCGTCTGCTCGAAAAACGAGGCCATACGGCCGATTTGGCGGGGACCGGGACGGAAGCGGTGGCCAAGGCCGCTGCGGCGCGATACGACATCATTCTGATGGATTGCCAGATGCCCGAGATGGATGGATTCGAAGCCGCGCAATTGATCCGAACGGGAATGGGCCCGTGTAAGGACATTCCCATCGTCGCGATCACCGCAAATGCCCTGCCCGCCGACCGCGACCGCTGCTTCCGCGCCGGCATGAACGATTTCCTGCCAAAACCTGTCTCGGCTGGCACCATCGAGTCGGCACTCCTGCGGTGGACCACTCAGCGCGGCGCCGCCAAGCCGCCTTCCACCAAGAGCCGCGCGGCTTCCAATCCGCCCGCGCGTTGAATTGCCGGCACGAAGAACCGTGCCGCAAAGTCTTCATCGGTACCCTGGAAACCGCCCAGCGGGGCCTTCAGCGAAACCTTCACCGGCGCCACCGCCGCCGCGAAGTAACTCCACACCGCCGCATTGCCCGTGGCCGCGATCTCAATCGATTCCGCGCCCCGGCTGCTCAGGTAGCGCAGGGCCGTAAGGATATCCTGAACACGCTCAGCGTCGTCGGAACGGTTGAAGGTGAGGAAATAGCGGTGCGAGCGGTCGCGTGCCGCGGCGGCGCGGCCAGTCTGGAACGCATCGATTGCCAACACATTGCCATCGCCGGTCTCCCTGGATGCGGGCAGATCGAGCGCTGCCGCCGAGCCACCGGCGTGCACGGCCAGGATCCATCTCTTTGATTGCCCGGCCCGATGCATCGCGGGAATGCGATCGCCCTTACCCGCGCGGCCCAACAGAAGGTCACGGCCCGAGCCCTGTTCAAGAACCTGCTCCGGCCACTCCACCGCCAGTGCCGCCATCAACCGGTCTCGGAGCACATTCGGGCGCTGCCCCGGCGGCGCCGTCATCCGCTTCCATGCGGCAAACACCCCTTGAAAGTCCAGCGCACCGGCAGCCATGGGCTTGCGGGTGTAGACCCGCAGTGTCTCTGGCTCTTCCATCGCCCAGCCGCGATCGCGCGGGGACTCCTCCGCGGCACGCACAGCCTTGGCCAGAAACCGGTACACCGATTCGCGCGATTCCCGGTGGTAATTGTGGGGGGCCTCAAACTGCTCCGTCGTCACATTGGCGGTCCGGTCGTACAGCGCGTAGATCGCCTGGATGGCGGGAAACTCCTCACGAGGTACGTTGCGAGTCCAATCGCCGGTTGCCGCCACCAGGTGCTGTGGCTTTGGGGCCAGCATGGCGGCGAACTCGACGTTCGACGTGTCCAGACGCAGGCTTGAGATGTTTTCACACGGTGAGCCGCCCTGCATGATGGCCGAGACCATGTTGACCGGCGCCGCGAAGGCGATCCGGTTATCGATGGCCGCGAGGGTGAACGTCTGTGTGCCACCGCCCGAGGCGCCCGTCGCGCCAAGCCTCGCCGTGTCAACATCGGGCAACGACGCCAGGTAGTCCAGCGCGCGAATCGAATTCCATGTCTGAAGACTGTACGGATTGAACGCCCAGAGCTGTTCCGCCGGCGTCTGGCCGAACGAGTGCGGTGTCTGCGAGGTGTCGTTGTACCCCACCATGTCGTAGCCGAACGCCACGAATCCCTGGCGGGCAAGGTTGGCTCCCAGTGCGATGCCGGAATAGTTCTGGGTGTTCTCAATGCGGCCGTTCCGCCAGTGGCCGTGCGGCAGCAGGATTCCGGGCAGTTTGCCGGTACGGCTGGCCGGGCGGTACAGGTTGCCGGCCAGGAAATAGCCCGGAATGGTCTCCAGCACGACGTTCTCAATGGTGTAGCCATCCCGTTCCACCTTGCCGTCCACCCGCGGGTTGAGCGGTGTGCGGGCGGGCATGGGCAGCAGTCCCGTGGCGCTCAGGATCTGACGCCGCAAGTGAGCCTTTCGCGCCTCCCACTGGGCGAGAGTGGCATAGCGGGGAAGTTCAAAGCGGGTATCCGTGTTCGGAGTTACCGTGTTGCGCCGGTCCTCGGCAGGAATCTGCGCGAGAACCGCGGAGGAGGCGGCGAGGTATAGAGAGATCTTGCACAACCAAGCAGGCATGGGAAACATCGTACCTGATCGTGCTAGCCCGCTTTTCTCACGGCATCTGATCGCAGCCCAAACTGACGCCGCGGACAAGCTCGAAATGACTCGTGCGGATCCTCCGCGGGTGTCTCGGTCAGAAATTTGCGGCAAAATGGCTGCCGCATACCGT